>Ga0209391_10002042_pt1 | contig 10559 bp, 11 predicted proteins | sample PPLLak3March2015_FD_187246 | JGI IMG/M metagenome (GOLD analysis project Ga0209391, IMG submission 187246) | Freshwater sediment microbial communities from Prairie Pothole Lake near Jamestown, North Dakota, USA - PPLs Lake P7 Core (1) Depth... | ecosystem: Environmental > Aquatic > Freshwater >... | reverse complement strand
GGGGCCGAAAGGCCGGGTTCAATTCGTCTTCAGGGGCCATGCCGTGTTCCGTCGCAAGGGTCCAGAAACAGAAACAGCCTCAGGCGCGGTTCGGGCGCTGGCGCATGCGGCGCGCCAGCGCCGACAGCCAGGGCGCGGCGCGGGTGGGCCAGAGGCGGTAGATCGCGTCGCCCAGCTTCGCATCGGCGCCGATCAGCAGGCGCGTGCGCCCGCCCTGCAGCGCCCGCAAGATGGCCTGCGCCGCCTGCGGGGCGGTAGTGCGAGCGGCCTCATCGAACTGGGCATGCAGCGCCTGCGGCGTGTCGGCCACCGAGGAAATATCACCCAGGCGCGCCTGTTGCGCAATGCGCGTCTGGATGCCACCGGGGTGCACGCACAGCACGCGCACGCCGCTGTCGCGCAGCTCCTCGCGCAGCGCGTCGGAAAAGCCGCGCACGGCGGCCTTGCTGGCGTTGTAGATGGATTGGGTGGGCATCGACACCATGGCGAAGATGCTGGAGATGTTCACGATCACGCTGCCGGGGCGCGCCTGCAGCTGGGGCGTGAAGGAGCGGCTGCCATGCACCACGCCCCAGAAGTTGATGTCCATGAGCCAGTGCGCGTCGGCCAGATCCAGGCTGTGCACCGGGGCCACCAGGCCGACGCCGGCATTGTTGATGACCACGTCGGCGCCGCCCCAGACCCGCAAGGCCACATCGGCCAGCGCGTGCACGGCGGCGGGGTCGGCCACGTCGCAAGTCTGCGCCAGGCAGTCGGTGCCGCCAGCGCGCAGCTCGGCAACCACGGCGTCCAGCCGCTCGACATGCAGGTCGGCCAGCAGCAAACGCGCGCCCTGCGCGGCCAGGTTGCGTGCCAGCGCCTCGCCGATGCCGGAAGCCGCCCCGGTGATCACCACGCCTTTGCCTTTGAAGGTATTCATGGCGCGGATTGTGGCACCGGCTCGGCGCCGGCCGAAGCGGTCAGGCCGCAAGACCCGTCACCGCGGCGACGCGGCTCAGGGGGTGTTACCTGGGCCGGCGCGGCACCATCGGGCCGCGGCCTTCGATGTGGCGGAAGGTGATGCGACCCTTGGTCAGGTCGTAGGGGGAAAGTTCGAGCGACACACGGTCGCCCGCGAGGATGCGGATGTGGTTCTTGCGCATCTTGCCGCCGGTGTAGGCGATCAACTGATGCCCGTTGTCCAGCGTCACGCGAAAGCGCGAGTCAGGCAGCACCTCGTTGGCGATGCCCATCATCTCGATCAGTTCTTCTTTGGCCAAAGTGGGGTCCTTTCAGGGGGTTGAATCAAATCAATCGCGGTGGGCTCACTGCGTGCGGGTGGTCTCGTGCACCCACACGATGCCCTGCGCCAGCGCGTAATGCGCGGCCGCGTCGTGGGTGGGAAAGTGGTCGTGAAAGCGCATCACGCGGTCGGTCGTGCCGCGGCCGCTGCCGCTGGCAATCGAGACCAGCGCGGCAAAGCGCCCGCAGTCCAGCGGCCGGGGGCAGGCGGCGATGCGGTATTTGCCCATCGTGATGGGCGAAGTCGAAGAAGTTGTCGTCGTCATGTCGTTGTAGTTATGAATCACTGAAAAAGTCCAGGGCGCGGGGTGCGGCGCCACAAGGCGCCGAACGCGAAAACGCCCGAAAGCGGGAAATTGGCAGCCCAAAGCGCCGGGGTGCCCACCTGAAACACCTGGCAATCGCCCGAGAAGGGCTTGAACCAGGGCACGCGCCACAGCAGGGGCATCGTGATCAGAAGGGGAAAGAGCCACTGCGTCGTGAGAGAGGCCAGTCGGCTCGCTGTTGTTGGGCTGGACTGGCGGCCCCACTGCCGGGGCGGTTGCCTCACTGCGGGTTGCGGTGAGGCGGCCAGTCGCCAAAAGCGATGGGGGAATGTAGCACAGATACAACAAACGCGCAGGCTCGGGATGAACCGCGCGCGGCCGCGGCCATATTTTTCAGCCAAATCGGCACTGACCCAGCGTGGAATGGTCCTGGTTTGCTATGGAAATCAAACTTCTCTGGCCGGCCCAGCGCAAAAGACCGCCGGTTTCGGAGGATAAAATCAGCGGTCACTGATTCTTGGGAGTTTCTTCATGTTCAGAAACAGTTTCGTCCTGATGGCCTTGCTGGCGGGCACGGCCTTCGCGGCGGAGGATGCCCGTCAACTGGTCAAAATGCCGCCGGCGGCCGAGGCCAATCTGCGTGAGGAAATGCGTGCCAACCTGCTGAACCTGAACGAGATCATCAGCCTGACGGTGGCCGGCAAGCTGAAGGAAGCCGGCGAACTGGCCGAAAAAGAGCTGGGCCAGACGGCGATGGGCAAGAACCGCGCCCTGCCGGTGGACGCCCGACCCGGCGCCAACATGCCGCCCGCCATGCACGCGCTCGGTCTGGAAGGCCACAAGGTGGCCAGCGCGTTTGCCGCCATCGCCGCCACGGGCGACCGCGAAAAGACCCTGGCCGCGCTGCCCACGTTGAGCGGCTCCTGCGTGGGTTGCCACTATTCGTATCGCATCCGCTAGCCGGGGGCTCTGACCCCCGCGGCCAGCCGTCAAGTCGTGCCGCCCGCCCCGGGCAAGTCAACCCAGGCTGCCAGCCCGCCGCCTTCGCGGGCCTCCAGGCGGACAGTCCAGCCGTTGGCGCGGGAAAGTTGCTGCACGATCGCCAGCCCCAGCCCGAACCCGCCCGTGGCGGGGCTGCGCGAACCTTCCAGGCGGTGAAACGGCCGAAAGACGGCGCCCAGCTGGTCTTGCGGGATGCCGGGCCCCCGGTCCAGCACGCCAATGCGCACCCCTGCGGGCAGACCTGGCGCCTTGGGCGGGACCGCCTGCCCGACCAGTTCCACCGGCCCTGGCGCGTAGCGCAGCGCATTGCCCACCAGGTTGTCGATGACGCGGGTGAGCATGCCGGGCGGTGCGGTCGCGCGCAGATCCCCGGCGCAGTCCACGTTCAGGTGCGAACAGGCGGCCTCCGCCGCCGCCAGATGCACCTCGGTACGCGCCTTCAGCCAGGCGCACAACGCCAGGTCTTGCGCGGGCTCGAGCTTCAGGCCCCGTGCAATTTCGAGCAGCTGACCGATCAGCTGGTTCATCTCGTCGATGTCGCGCTCGAGCCGCTCCACCAACGCCGGATCGGGCTTGATCGTGAGCAGTTCCAGCGCGAGACGCATGCGCGCAAGCGGCGTGCGCAGGTCGTGGGAAATGCCGGCAAACAGGGTGGTGCGGGCGTCGTTGAGCTCGCGGACCTGCAGGGCCATGTGGTTGAAATGTCGTGCCAGATCCGCCAGCTCGCGCGGGCCGGTCTCGGGCAGCAGGGCCGGGCTGGCGCCGCGGGCCAGATGCGCGGCCGCCTGCTCCAGCCGCGCGACGGGTTGCGCGATGCGGCTGGCCAGCCACCCGGCCAGCACCAGCACCAGCAGTGTGCCGAGCAGCAGCGCCACCGCGAGCGCAGCGAATGGGTTGGTCTGCATCCGGCTGGTGGCAAAACCGACGCCGATCGAGCGCCCACCGGCCGGAATCGCGATCCAGAGCCAGTTGTCGTCGTCCGCCGCGACCTCCGGCAAAAAGAAGGCCTCCTGCCCGAGCCGCCGCTCGAAGGCACGCTCCAGAAAGCGCAGGTACCAGCCATGGCGCAGCCCGGTGTCGGGCGCGGGCGCCATGTTCGGGCGCAGGGCAATCTGGTAGTTCTTGCGGAGTTCCTCCTCGAAGACCGGGCGGGTTTCAGGCGGCAGCTCCGTCCAGGTCTGCGCTGACAGCACCATCAGCCCGGCCAGATCGTCGGCAGCCCGCCGCGACATCGGCAGGAAGATGAACACCATGGCGGCCACGGCGGTGATGAGTTCCACCGCGATGAACAGCGCGGCGAGCCAGCGCCTGTAGAGCCGGGCCAGCCCGTGACCGGGGGCCCGCTGCATCATGCCGCCGCACCCAGCGGGTGGAACAGGTAGCCTTCGCCGCGCACCGTGCGAATGAAGGCGGGATGCGCGGGATCGGCCTCGATCTTGCGGCGCAGGCGCGTGACGCGCACATCGATGCTGCGGTCGAAGGCATCGCGCTCGTAGCCCTTGAGGCGCTCGATGAGGTTGTCGCGCGACAGCACGCGGTTGGGGTGTTCGACAAAGATGCGCAGCAACGCGATGTCACCGCTGGAGACCGCCACTTCCAAGTCGTCGCGCAGCAGGCGCCAGGCGTCCGTGTCCAGCGTGAACGGGCCGAAGTTGTGCAGGTGCACGGGCTGCACGGCGTCCGGGGTCGGCGGGTTCACCGACAGCGCCGCCGCCACCGGACTGACGGCACGCGTGCGGCGCAGCAGGGCCCTCAGGCGCGCCAGCAGTTCCCGCGGGCTGAAGGGCTTGGCCAGATAGTCGTCGGCCCCGACCTCCAGCCCGACCACGCGATCGATCTCCTCGCCGCGCGCGGAGAGCATGAGGATGGGCACATCAGAGGTCTTGCGCAGGCCGCGCGCCAGGCTCAGGCCGTCCTCGCCGGGGAGCATCAGGTCGAGCACGATCGCATCGGGCATGGCCTGCGCAAGGCGCGCGTGCATCTCCACACCATCGCCAGCGGCATCGACGACAAAACCGCTTGCCGTCAGGTAGTCGTTCAGCAGTTCGCGCAAGGCCGGGTCATCGTCAACGACCAGGATGCGGACAGGCACAGAAGCGTTCATGGCTGGGTAGTTTAGAGCCGCCTGCCAGTCTCAGGGGGGTGAAACAGGATGAAACGTGATGAAACGCAAAGCCCGGCGCATGACATCTCCCTGAAACCCGGCCTGGCCAAGATGCATCCCATGGACCTTCATCCCTTCAACCCCATCCCGGCAAGCGGCCTTCGGGTGCGAGTTTGGATTGCGCAGGCGCTGTTGGGCGCTGCGCTGGTGGGCGCGGGGCCAGCACATGCTGCGGGGCCGCAGGAGGTGTCCGCAGGGCGTCAGGTCAACCTGTCGCAGCAACGCGCACCGGCCAATGGCCCGGACATGCAGAAGGCGAGCCCCGGCGAACAGAGGCTTGGCAAGCCGTATGGCAGTGGCTACGAGTCCCGGGTCAGCGCGGCCGCCGGCGGTAACAGTGGTGGTGGCGCCGGTGGAAGCAGTGGGGCCGGAGCCGCTTCAGGTGGCAGCGCAGGTGGCGCAGGTGGCGCTGGCGGCGGAGGTGGCGGCGGAGGCGGCGGCGGCGGCGGCGGCCGTTGACGATGAATTTTCAGTCTGGTTATTTCAACTCGTGAAAGGAGCACACCATGAAGATGTCCCCGGCAGTGGCAGCAGACCTTGTGAAGCTTGAATAGGGCACGCGGGTCTGTGAGGCCAAAGTTTCTTTTTCCCGTTCTTTTTTTATTGACGACAAACAGGAGTTCATCATGACAAACCAAAAATTTGATTTGACCCGTCTGGCCATCGCGGTGGCAGTTTCCCTCTCGGCAGCCCTGGCCACCAACGCGTTGGCCCAGGATCAGAGCAAGGACCAGACTCAGAGCAAGTCCCAATTGCAAACGCAAACGCAGAGCAAGGACCAGACCCAGAGCAAGTCCAAGTTGCAGACGCAAACGCAGAGCAAGTCTCAGTTGCAGACGCAGACACAGACACAAACTCAGGCCCAGCAGAGCATTGGCACTGGCCCGGGTACCGGGAGCGGCGGTAGTGGTGGCGCGGGCGCCGGCGGTGCCGGTGGTGGTGGTGGCGCAGGCGGCGGCGCTGGCGGTAGCGGCAAGTAAGGACGTTCTCGCGAACTGCTTGCCTGCCAACGCGTAACGCAAGCACGGCATGAAGGTGCGCCGGGCAAGAAAGAGGGTTGCGGATCCCGTAAGGACTGGACAGCGCACCCCGCAACTTGCCCGGTAGCAGCCCTTCTTTCAGTTTACTTTTTCCCGATGACAAACAGGAGTTCATCATGACAAACCGAACCAACCGCTTCACCCGCCTGGCCATCGCTGCCGCAGTGACCTTGGCTGCCGCCGTGGTGAGCCCCGGCGCGATGGCGCAGGACAAGACCCAGCTCCAGACGCAGGATCAGATCTATGGCAGTCAGTTGATGACGCAGTCAGAGCGCAATGAGTACAGCGCAAAGATGCGCGGCTTTCAGACTGAGCAGCATCGGTACGAATACCGCCATGAGCATCACCGGCAGATGCAGGAACGTGCCCGTGCCAGGGGCGTGACCTTGCCAGACATGCCCCCCGCTCAGGGCGCGCGCGCGGCAACCGGCGCCGGCATGGGCGCCGGGGCAGGTGCCGGCATGGGCAGCAGTGCCAGCGTGGGTATGGGCAGCGGCGCAGGCGTCGGCATGGGTGCCGGCACAGGTCCTGGAATGGGCAGCGGCGCAGGCTCCGGCAAGGGTGCAACTGCAGGGGCTGGCATGAACAGCGGTAGTGGCGCAGGCAAGGGTAACGGCGGTGGCGGTGGCGGTGGCGGTGGCGGTGGCGGTGGCGGTGGCGGTGGCGGTGGCGGTGGCGGGAAAAAGTAAGCGCCTTGCATTGCGCCTCTGCGGGCCTTCAAGCGACAGCGCCGTGACCTCTCTTCAGATCACGGCGCTGCACGATGGCCTCACCCCACCCACAATATCCACGGCGTGCCGATCACCAGAAACATCACCGTGCAGAACACGGTGGTGATCAGCCCCAGGCGGTAGAGCTCGGGCTGCGTCAGGTAGCCGCTGGCGGCGAAGATGATGTTCTGGCTGCCACCTTGCGGCGTAAGGGTCGAGAAGTAGCTGCTGGCAAACAGCAGGGCAAAGCCCATCAGCGGCAGGGGCACGCCGGACTGGATGCCGACGTCCAGGAACACCCCGAGCAGGGCCAGAACCTGCGCCGACTGGCTGACAAACATGTAGTGCATCAGCACGTAGAGCCCCAGTAGCGCGACATAAGCCGCCGGCCAAGGAATGCCACCGAGCATCGAGGCCAGACGCTGGCCAACATAGCCCATGAAGCCCAGTTCGTTGAGTTGCCCGCTGAGCGCGAACAACACCGCCAGCCACAGGAAGGTGGCCAGTGTGCTGCCCTGCAGATAAATGTCTTCCAGCGTCAGCACACGCAGCGCCAGCAAAGTGCCCAGGCCGGCGATGGCCACCGCCGTGAGGTTCAGCTTGAGGACGCCGGCGAAGATCCACGCGCCGACCATGACCGCGAAAGTCACGGCGGTGACCCACTCGTCGCGCGACATGGGACCCATCTCGCGCAGTTGCTGGCGCGCGGCCTCGGGCGCTCCAGGGGTATCGGTCACGCCGGGCGGGAACACCCAGAAGATCAGCCGGGGCAGCACGGCAATGACCGCCAGCGCCGGGACCGAGGCCACCAGCAGCCATTTGCCAAAATCGACCTTCAGCCCCTGCTCGGCCGCCAGCGAGACGCCGATCGGGTTCGCCGACGTGGCGGTGAGCCAAAGCGCCGAGGAAATAGCCAGGCTGGCCATGCCGCAGAACATCAGATAACCACCGAGGCGCCGTTTGGCATCGTCCTCGGGCACGGAGCCACTGCTCTGGGCCAGTGCCAGGATGATCGGGTAGAGCACGCCGCCGCGCGCGGTGTTGCTCGGGAAGCCGGGCGCGATCAGCGCGTCGGTGATGAAGATGCTGTAGGCCAGGCCCAGCGTGGACTTGCCGAACAGCGACACGACCTTCAGGCTGATGCGCTGGCCCAGCCCGCACTTGACCACGGCCTGCGCGACGAGGAAGGCCACCACGACGAGCAACACGCTGGGGTTGGCAAAGCCGGCGAAGGCCTTGGCCGGATCGAGCGTGTTGGTCAGCACCGCGATGGCGCCGGCCAGCAGGGCCGAGGTCAGCAGCGGATAGGCATTGACGATCACGGCGAAGATGGCCGCGGCGAAGATGGCGAACAAATGCCAGGCTTCCCGGGTCAGCCCCTCGGGAATGGGCGCGAACCAGATGCCCAGGCCGAGCACAAAGGGCGCCACGGCCTTCAGGGCGGGCAGCATCGGGCTCGGGCGAGATTCCGGTGCGCTCATGGGTGTACCTCCGTGCTGCGCACTGCGGTGCGAGCTTGCTTGGGGCGGCCCAGCGCGGCGCTCACTGGGTAACCTCCGTGCTGTGCACTGCGGTGCGAGCTTGCTTGGGGCGGCCCGGCGCGGCGCTCATGGCTTGGCTCCTGCTGCGGCTTGTCCGCTTCCCGCGGCGACCCCGGCCGGGCTTTGCAGCGGCGTCAGAAGCGCCCAGCCCTTGAGGCCGTCGACGCGCCCGCTCACGCTGCCGTCCTCGGAGACGACCAGGAGGTGCCATTTGAAGCTGTATTCACCGCTGACACCGGCAAATCGGCCGGTGCCTCCGATGATCCGCCCCTGGATGAGGTTGCCCGGCCCGGTCGTGGCGCTGCCCAGCTCGCTGAAGACCTGGTCGCCGCGCTCGTCGGTCCAGACGCAACGGCCCTGCAGGCCGGTCCGGTTGTCCGACAGCCCGATGACGTCGGAGCGAAAGCCAAGACCCAGACGCTGCTCCCCGGTCAGCATCAGCGAGCCGCCCAGCCGGAAGGCCTCGACGCGGCGGCCCGGGCCCATGTCGAGCGTCTGCCGAGTGCCGGAAACGGACCAGGTGCCCGTGAAGTGGCGTTGCTCCGGCGCTGCCGTGGTCGCCAGTGAGGCCGATGTGGCGGGTGCAGGCGGCGCCGGGGGGCTGCAGGCGGCGATGCCCAGCAGTGCCAGCGGCAGCGCGACCGCCATGGCGCGAAGGCCGAGGGCGGCCCGACGCATGGACCCCGGCGTGTCTGGGGCTCGCCGAGACCTGGCAGGGCGATAATACTGATGAAAAATGGCATCCCCCCAGCGTCGGATGGACATGAAATGCTACTAATAATATAGCGATTGAAATCTGGCGCCCGAGCCGCTCCAAGTGCCTGTCGAGTGAAAAGTGATCAGGTTCGGGCGCATGGCGTCAGAAGATCATGCGGGCAATCGCCAGCCCGGTGAACACCGCCACCGAGGTCGCGACCAGGCCGGGAATCATGAACGAATGGTTCAGCACGTACTTGCCGATCTTCGTCGTGCCCGACAGGTCGAAGTTGATCGCCGCGATCAGCGAGCCGTAGGTCGGGATGAAGAAGTAGCCGTTGACCGAGGGGAACATCGCGATCAGGAACTGCGGCGGGATGCCCAGCGCAATCCCCAGGGGCATCAGCGCGCGGGTGGTGGCGGCCTGGCTGTACAGCAGCACCGAGGCCAGGAACAGGCCGAAGGCGAAGGTCCAGGGCGCGACCTTGGCCCAGTCGCCGATCGCCGGGACGATCACGTCCTTGTGCGCGGCGATGAAGCTGTCGCCCAGCCAGGCCAGGCCGAAGATGCCGATCACCGCCACCACGCCGGCGCGCAGGGTCGCGGTCTTGGGCACCTCGTCGACGGGCACTTTGGTCAGCAACAGCATGATCGCGGCCACCGACATCATCAGGATCTCGATCACGATCGGCATGGGCAGCGGACTCTTCGCGCCGGGCAGCTTTCTCAACTCGGGAAAGAAGCCAAACAGCACGACCAGCGCCACGCCGGACAGGAAGATGAAGGCCGAGAGCCTGGCGCCCGGCTTGAGCGGTGTGCGGCTGGTATCCCCCTGCGGTGCCGGAATTTGGCCCGCCGCCAGGCGCGCCTGGTACTCGGGATCGTCCTTCAGGTCCTTGCCGAGGAACATCGAGACGATGGCGGCGACGATCACGCCAGTGAGCGTGGCCGGCACGCAGACCATGAGGATCTGCGGCAGACCCCACTGGGTCATGCCCTTCTCCGCGAACAGGCCGATCATCGCGGCCGTTGCAGCAGCCACCGGGCTGGCGGTGATGGCTTGCTGCGAGGCGATGGTGGCCACCGCCATCGGCCGCTCGGGGCGGATGCCGCTGCGGTGCGCGGTCTCATAGATCACCGGCAGCAGCGGATAGACGATGTGCCCGGTGCCTGCCACGAAGGTGAAGGTCCAGGTCGTCAGCGGTGCGACGATGGTCACGTACTTCGGGTTGGCGCGGATGATGCGCTCGGCGATGCGCACCAGAAAGTCGATGCCGCCGGCGGCTTCCATCACCGAGGCGGCCATGATGACCGCCAGGATGATCAGCATCACATCGATCGGCGGCGAGGTCGGGTTGATGCCGAAGCCGGCCACCAGCACCAGCAGGCCAACCGCGCCCCACAGACCCAGGCCGATGCCCGAGGAACGTGCGCCCATCCAGATGGCGGCCAGCACGACGAGAAATTGCAGAACGATGGCGAATGTCATGTTGTTTCTCCGGAAACCGGGCGGTGCCCCGCCCGGCAAAGTGTCATTGCTCGAACTTCGGGGCGATCAGGTTCTCAAAGGAAAACACTTCGTCCCAGTGCGCCTGGGTCATCAGCTTGCGCTCGGTGACGACGATCTGGTGCAGCGACTTGCCGCTCTCGTAGCCTTCGCGTGCGATCTCGGCGCACTGCTTGTAGCCCAGCGAGGGCTTGAGCACGGTGATGATGCCCAGGGAATTGAGCACCATGTCGCGCGAGCGATCGGCATTCGCGGTGATGCCCTGGATGCAGTTGACGTTCAGGCTGTTGACTGCGTTTTCCATCGTGGAGATCGAGGTGAACAGCGCGAAGGTGATGACGGGCTCCATCAC
>Ga0209391_10002039_pt1 | contig 10563 bp, 4 predicted proteins | sample PPLLak3March2015_FD_187246 | JGI IMG/M metagenome (GOLD analysis project Ga0209391, IMG submission 187246) | Freshwater sediment microbial communities from Prairie Pothole Lake near Jamestown, North Dakota, USA - PPLs Lake P7 Core (1) Depth... | ecosystem: Environmental > Aquatic > Freshwater >... | reverse complement strand
CTTCATGTACGGCCTCGCGCTGCCGAAGAGCGCGGTCGGTCACGTGGACACCGGCCTCGGCAAGGGCGTGCCTGGCGGCGGCACGATCAGCATCCGCGAGCCGACGGTCATCGTCGACCGCACGCCGCAGGAGATGGAACTCGACGGCGTGCGCTTCGTGTTCCAGAACGCGCCGGCCTCGGAGGCGCCCGCCGAGCTCACGTTCTACCTGCCCGATCTCAAGGCCTGGTGCGGCGCCGAGATCGTCTCGAACACCATGCACAACCTCTACACCTTGCGCGGCGCGAAGGTGCGCGACGCGCGCAAGTGGAGCGGTTACATCGACGAGGCGGGGCGCCTGTTCGGCGACATGGAGGTGGTGTTCGCGAGCCACCACTGGCCCGTCTGGGGCAATGAGCGCGCGCTCGAGTTCCTGCGCGGGCAGCGCGACACCTACCGCTACATCCATGACCAGACGCTGCGCCTCGCCAACCAGGGCTACACGCCCCGGGAGATCGCCGAGCAGCTCGAGCTGCCCTCGACGCTGCGCAATCGCTTCTCGAACCGCGGCTACTACGGCACGGTGCGGCACAACGCCAAGGCCGTCTACCAGGCCTACTTCGGCTGGTACGACGCCAATCCGGCCAATCTCGACCCGCTGCCGCCGGCCGACGCCGCGGCGAAGTACGTTGCTGCGATGGGCGGGGCCGCCAAGGTGAGGGAGCTCGCGCAGGCAGCGCACGAGGCCGGCGACGACCGCTGGGCCGCGACGCTGCTCAACCACGCGGTGTTCGCGGACCCCGACGACGGCGCGGCCAGGGAACTGCTCGCGACCGTGTACGACCAGCTCGGCTTCCGCGCCGAGTCCGGGCCGTGGCGCGACGTGTACCTGACGGGCGCCTACGAGCTGCGCAACGGCATCCAGGGCACGGCGGTCGACCCGCGGGCGGCGATCGGCCTGCTGTCGCACACGCCCGTCGAGCGCTTCCTCGACTCCATGTCGGTGCGGCTCGACGGCCCGAAGGCCGACGGCAAGCGACTCCGGTTCAACTTCGTCTTCACCGATCTCGGCGAGACCCACGTGCTCGAGCTCGACAACGCGGTGCTGCATCACCGCCGCGGGGACCCCGTGGCGGATGCCGACGCGACCGTGCGCCTGACCCGTGACCTGCTGATCCGGCTCGGCATCGGCGAGGCCGGGCTCAGGGAGCTCGTCATGTCGGACGCGCTCGAGGTCGAGGGCAGCCGCCTCGAGCTGCTGTCCTTCCTTTCGCTGCTCGACAAGCCCGACGGGCGCTTCCCGATCGTGACGCCCTGAGCCCCTGCGGAATCTGCGGAGGACCGTCCGCGTTCCCCGCAGGTAGTCTGAGGGAATCGAGCGGCCCCACGAGCCGCAGGAGCGAGACATGGACGAGACCCAATTGAAGCCCACCGCCGGCGAGCCGGCCCAGACAGTCGCGTCGACGCGCAAGCGAAGGAAGTCGGGCAAGGCCCGGAGCGCGGACGGGAACCGCGTGGCGGCGCGGGGCGACGTCGCCCCGCGACTCACGGCCCAGGGCATCGAGGATTTCACCGTGCACGAGGCCGTGGACGCGGCCATCGAATCGAAGGCGCACGCCGTGCGCGACATCCTCTCGCGTGCCGCGCGCGGCGACCCGAGCGGGCTCGTGGAGTCGTTCGAATCGATCCTCGCGGGCGCGTCCCCGGACGACGTGCTGGCGCTGCGCAACCTGCTCGAGCAGCGCGAGGACGACGCCCGCAAGGTCAGGCACGACAAGGCCGACGGCGAGCTGTCGCCCGACTGGCGCGAGGGCGGCTACCCCTACAAGCACCTGATGTCGCGTCGCACCTACGAGCGCAAGAAGTACGAGCTGCAGGTGGAGCTGCTGAAGCTGCAGGCCTGGGTCAAGGAGACCGGCCAGCGCGTGGTGATCCTGTTCGAGGGCCGCGACGCCGCGGGCAAGGGCGGCACGATCAAGCGATTCATGGAGCACCTGAATCCCCGCGGCGCGCACGTGGTGGCGCTCGAGAAGCCGAGCGAGGTGGAGCGCGGCCAGTGGTATTTCCAGCGCTACATCGAGCACCTGCCGACGCGGGGCGAGATCGTGCTGTTCGACCGCTCCTGGTACAACCGCGCCGGCGTCGAGCGCGTGATGGGCTTCTGCACCGACGACGAGTACCTCGAGTTCATGCGCCAGGCGCCCGAGTTCGAGCGCAACCTGGCGCGCAGCGGGCTGCACCTGATCAAGTTCTGGTACTCGGTGAGCCGCAAGGAGCAGCGGCGGCGGTTCAAGGAGCGCAAGTCGCACCCGCTCAAGCAGTGGAAGCTCAGCCCGGTGGACCTCGCCTCGCTCGACAAGTGGGACGAGTACACCAAGGCGAAGGAAGCGATGTTCTTCTATACCGACACGGCCGATGCGCCGTGGACCGTCATCAAGTCGGATTGCAAGAAGCGCGCGCGCCTCAACGCCATGCGCTATGTGCTGCACAAGCTGCCCTACGCCAACAAGGACCTCGAGCGCATCGGGCCGCTCGACCCGCTGCTGGTCGGGCGGGCGCACGTCGTGTACGAGCGTGGCGAGCACCGCGGGCCGATCCTCTGAGGCCACCGTGCTGACGCTGTACTGGTTCTGGTCGTACAACCCTCAGAAGGCGCGGCTCGCGCTCGAGGAACTCGGGCTCGAGTACTCGCTGGTCACCGTGGACCTCACGCGCGGCGGACAGCACACCGACCTCATCGGCGAGCTCAATCCGAACCGCAAGTTGCCGATCCTCGTGGACGGACCGTTCCGGCTGTGGGAGTCGAACGCGATCCTCACTTACCTCGGCGAGCGCACGCACCGGCTGTGGCCAGGCGAGGCCGAGGGCAAGGGGCGGGCGGCGAAATGGCTCTACTTCGAATCGCGCCACCTCTCCGAGCCGATCGGCGAGCTGTGGTTCAACGGCTACGTCGCGCGGTTGATGAGCCGCGCGCCGGACACGCTCGCGATGGAGCGGGCCGGGAAGAACCTCGCCCGCTACCTCAGCCTCGTCGACGAGCGCCTCGGCAAGCAGGCGTGGATGCTCGGGGACGAGTTCTCGCTGGTGGATTGCTGCTATGCGCCGGTATTCGATGCGCTGTCGCTGGCGGGCGAGCATCTCGCGCCGTACCGCGCGATCGCAGGCTATCTCGCCAGGGCGCGAGAGCGCCGTTCCTGGAAGGCCTGCGGCTTCCGGACCTGAAGCGCGGGGCCGTCCCCACGGGCTGTTGCAGTCGTGCCGGACTCAGCGGGGACGACGACGCAACCGGGTGACCGTGCCGTCCGGGTCGTAGAGCGACGGGTCCGCCCGTCCACGCTCGCCGGTCTCGAGCAGCGCGCGCATGAGCGGCTCGATGCGACCGACCGTCTCGAGGATGCCGTCGGCGTCCATGGGTCGTGCGACGAGGTATCCCTGCACGCTCACTTCGCCGCTGCTCGCGAGGAAATCGAGCTGGGTCGCACGCTCGACGCCCTCCGCCGTCACCTGCAGCCCCAGGCCCTGGCACAACCCGATCATCGAGCGGGCGATCGAGGCGGCGCGCGGGTTCGAGTCCACCTCGGCCAGCATGCTTCGGTCGAGCTTGACGCGGCTCAGCGGCAATCGCTCGAGTGAGGTCAACGAGGAGTACCCGGTGCCGAAGTCGTCGAGCGCGGTGGCCACGCCGAGCAGCCTCAAGGTCCGCAGCGTCTCCACGGTGACCACGCCGGTCTGCAGCATGTTCTCGGTCAGCTCGAGTTCGAGCGCCTCGGGCGGCAGGCCGTGGCGGGCCAGCAGTCGCTCGATGTCGCCCGGGAAATCGCCTGAGAGCACCTGTTGCGCGGAGACGTTGATTGCGACCCGCGCCTGGACCCAGCCGGCGTCCCGCCAGCGGCGCACGTCCCGGGCGGCCTGCTCCAGGATCCAGCCGTTCAGGTCCAGCATCAGCCCGGACTGCTCGGCGATGTCGATGAACTCGCCGGCGGAGACGATCACCGAGTCGCTGCGCTTCCAGCGCAGCAGTGCCTCGACCCCGGTCGCCTGCAGACGCCCGAGGCAGACCTGCGGCTGGTAGTGCAGCACGAACTCGCCCGCGTCGATCGCCCGGCGCAGGGCCTGCTCGATCCGGAAGCGGTTGGCGGCCGCCGCAAGCAGCGCGGGGTCGTACACGCAGATGCGGTTGCGGCCCAGTTCCTTGGCGCGGAACAAGGCAGCGTCGGCAGCGCGCAGCAGCCCGGCCGCGTCGCTGCCGTGGTCCGGGAACACCGCCGCACCACAGCTCACGCCGACCGCGAGCTCGCGGCGGTCCACCTGCAGCGGACGCTGGAAGCGGCTCACCAGCATGCCCGCTCGCGACTCGATCTCGGCGATCGGCCCCGTGAACGAGAACAACAGTGTGAATTCGTCGCCGCCGAGCCGCGCGATGAAACCACCTTCACCGGCCAGCAGCCGCAGGCGATCGCCGATCTCGGCCAGGACGCGGTCGCCGAACTCGTGCCCCAGGCTGTCGTTGACCGTCTTGAAGTTGTCGAGGTCGAGGAACAGGACAGCGACGCGCTCGCCGGTCAGCTCGGCATCGGCGATCCGGCCGGTGAGATGCTGGAACAACTGTCGCCGGTTCGGCAGGTTCGTGAGCGGGTCGTGCTCGGCCATGTGCTGCAGCTGCTGGGTGCGCTCGGTCACCCGCTGCTCGAGCTGCGACTGGTAGCGTCGAACGTCGCATTCCGCCACGTCCAGTTCCGCGGCCATCCGGTTGAATGTCCGGGCCAGCTCGTCGACTTCACGTGCCCCGCCACGGCGCACCCGCGCGCTGAGGTCGCCGGCCGCCAGCCGGCGCGCGCCGTCGGTGAGACGGCGGATCGGCCGCGTGACCAGCACCGTCGTGATGACCAGCACCAGCAGCGCGGCGAGCGCCGCCTTCGCCATCGCGTCGGTGATGTCCTCCTCGGCGCGGCGCAGCGCGAGTGCTGCCGCCGAGGTCGCGCCGGCGAAGCGGTTCCAGGCCGGCGCCTCGTACTCCTCGCGGATCCGCGTCGCCAGCGACTCGGCCGTGCTGCTGAATTCGGCGCGGTGCGACTCGATCGTGTCGCGCAGCGAGTGCGCGGTGCGGCGCGACCGCACGGCCGTGTCGAAGTCTTCCTCCACGAGCGAAAGCCAGACGACGCCCGGCGAGGCCCGCAGCGCAGCTTCGTGACGATCCAGCACGTCCCGTAAGCGCGCCTCGCCGGGTGTCCTCGAGACCGGGCGCGTTGCGACCGCATCGGCATCGAGGATCGCGTCGTCACGTGCATCGCCGAGGGCGACCGCGAGTTCCTTCAGCTCGGGGCGCGTCAGCACGGTCTCGCCCACCTTGATGCCCGTGCTGCCGCCGGCGCTGAGCCGGCGGTCGATCGCCCGGTAGCTGGCCTCCATCTGCTCGAGCGACCACTGGCGCGACGCGCGCAGCGCAGCCAGTTCGAAGCCGAGCGCCTGGTAGCCTGCGATCTCCTCGGCGAGCCGCTGCCTGCGATCGACCGCGACCGCCTCGACCGGAGCGTCGTTGATGGCGCGCGACAGGCGCTCGCCCGCGACAGCGAGCTTCGCGAGGCCGCGGTCCGAGTCGGAAGCCAGGATCGACAGCGTGGCGCGCTCGAAGGAAGCCGCGCTCTCACCGAGCTCGCGTGCAGTACGCGTCAGCGGGGCCATCTCGGACTGCACGCGAAGCAGCTGGTCGGTCGCCTGGTGCGTGCCTCGCTTGGCGAGGACGGCGCCCGTGACGAACGCCGCTAGCACGACGACGATCCCGAGCACCAGCCAGGAGACGATCGACAGGCCCCAGCCGCCGGTCTCCTCCGCACCGGCCGGATCGCGGGTGCGCGCGTTCGAGGTGCCTGCCACGTCGCTGCCGTCGGTCACGGCAGGGCGGTCTTGCCCATGAGGAACCGGTCGCACTCGCGCGCCGCGCCTCGCCCCTCGTTGATCGCCCACACCACCAGGCTCTGGCCGCGGCGGCAGTCTCCGGCCGCGAATACCCCAGTGAGGTTGGTGGCGAACCTGCCGTGCTCGGCGCGCACGTTGCTGCGCGTGTCGCACTCGACGCCGAGCTCCGCGAGCAGCGGCTGCTCGGGGCCCAGGAATCCCATGGCAAGCAGGGCGACCTGCGCGGGCCTGCGCTGCTCGGTGCCAGGCACCTCCACGGGCCCGAACTGGCCGTTGTCGTTCCGCTCCCACTTCACCTGCACGGTGACGACGGCCTCGAGCTGCCCGCTGGCGTTGCCCTCGAAGCGCTTCACGGTCGTGAGGTAAGTGCGGGGGTCGGCGCCGAACTTGGCGGCGGCCTCTTCCTGTCCGTAGTCGAGCTTGTACACCTTCGGCCACTCGGGCCACGGGTTGTCGGCGGCACGTTCCAGCGGCGGACGCGCCATGATCTCGAGCTGCGCGAGGCTCCGGCAACCCTGCCGCATCGCCGTGCCGACGCAGTCGGTGCCGGTATCGCCGCCGCCGATCACGACCACGTCCTTGCCGCGCGCGTGGATCGGACTTGCGTCCGGGCCGCCGTCGAGCAGCGCCTTCGTGCTCGCGGTGAGGTAGTCCATGGCGAAGTGCACGCCGTCGAGCTCGCGCCCGGCGACCCCCAGGTCGCGCGGCTGCGTGGCGCCGGTGCAGAGCACCGTGGCGTCGAAGTCGCGCAGCAGCAGCTGGGCCTCGACGTTGTCGCCCACGCTGGCGTTGCAGATGAACTTGATGCCCGACTGCTCCATCAGCCCGAGGCGGCGCATCACCACCGAGCGCTTGTCGAGCTTCATGTTGGGGATGCCGTACATCAGGAGGCCACCCGGCCGGTCGTCGCGCTCGAGCACGGTGACGAGGTGTCCGGCGCGATTGAGCTGCTCGGCCGCGGCGAGGCCGGCGGGACCCGAGCCGATCACGGCCACGCGCTTGCCGGTGCGCGCCTTCGGCGCCTCGGGCAGCACCCACCCTTCATCGAAGCCGCGGTCGATGATCTCGTTCTCGATGTTCTTGATGGTGACCGGCGGGTCGTTGATGCCGAGCACGCACGAGCCCTCGCAGGGCGCGGGGCACACGCGACCCGTGAACTCCGGGAAGTTGTTGGTCATGTGCAGGCGGTCGAGCGCCTCGCGCCACAGCCCGCGGAACACGAGGTCGTTCCACTCGGGGATGAGGTTGTTGATCGGGCAGCCGGAGGCCATGCCGCTGATCAGCTTGCCCGTGTGGCAGAACGGCACGCCGCAGTCCATGCAGCGTGCGCCCTGCTGGCGCAGGCGCTTCTCCTCGAGGTGCGGGTGGAATTCCTTCCAGTCGGCGACGCGCTGTGCAGGCGCGCGGTCGACCGGCAGTTCGCGCAGGTACTCGATGAATCCGGTTGGCTTTCCCATCGTCGACTTCTCGGGGCCCTCGGGGCCCGCTCAGTTGCCCCCGACCCGCGACAGGTCGCGGGCGTTCTCCTCGAACGCCACCATCACGGCCTCGTCGCCCACCAGCCCCTGCTCCTCGGCGCGCGCGATGGCGGCGAGCATGCGCTGGTAGTCGCGCGGGATGACCTTGACGAACTTCGGCACGAGGTCGTCCCAGGCGTCGAGCACCTGCCGCGCGCGGCTCGACGAGGTGTGCTCGAGGTGACGTTCGACGAGGCGGCGCACCTCGGCGACTTCGCCGGCGTCAGTGAGCCGCTCGAGGCTGACCATCTGGCCGTTGACGCGGCTCGCGAAGTCGCCGGCCTCGTCCAGCACGTAGGCAATGCCGCCCGACATTCCGGCGGCGAAGTTCCGCCCGGTCATGCCCAGCACGACCACGCGGCCACCGGTCATGTACTCGCAGGCGTGGTCACCCACGCCCTCGACGACCGCGTTCGTGCCGCTGTTGCGCACCGCGAAGCGCTCGCCCGCGAGGCCGCGGATGAAGGCTTCGCCGCCCGTGGCGCCGTAGAGCGCGACGTTGCCGACGATGATGTTGTCCTCGGCCGTGAAGGTCGCCTCGCGCGGCGGGAACACCGCGATCTTGCCGCCCGAGAGCCCCTTGCCGACGTAGTCGTTGGCGTCGCCCTCGAGCGACAGCGACATGCCGGGCGGGATGAACGCGCCGAAGCTCTGTCCCGCCGAGCCGCGGAAGTGCAGGCGGATGGTGTCCTCGGGCAGGCCTTTCGCGCCGTACTTGCGCGTGATCTCGCTGCCCGTGATGGTGCCGACCACGCGGTTGACGTTGCGGATCGGGAGTTCCGCGACCACCTCCTCGCCGCGCTCGAGCGCCGGGGCGCACAGGTCGAGCAGCACCGTCGCGTCGAGCGAGCGCTCGATGCCGTGGTCCTGCTGGTCCTGGCAGTAGCGTCCCCAGTCGGGATCCACCTCGGGCGAGTAGAGGAGGTTGGAGAAGTCGAGGCCCTTCGCCTTCCAGTGGTCGATGGCCTGGCGCGGCTCGAGCCGGTCGACGCGGCCGACCATCTCCTCGACCGTGCGGAAGCCGAGCCCGGCCATGAGCTCGCGCAGCTCCTCGGCCACGAAGCGCATGAAGTTCACCACGTGCTCAGGCTTGCCCTTGAACTTCTCGCGCAGCCGGGGATCCTGCGTGGCGATGCCGGCGGGGCAGGTGTTGAGGTGGCAGACACGCATCATGATGCAGCCGGTGGCCACCAGCGGCGCGGTCGCGAAGCCGAACTCCTCTGCGCCGAGCAGCGCGGCGATCGCGACGTCGCGGCCGGTCTTGAGCTGCCCGTCGGTCTCGACGGCGATGCGGCTCCTCAGGTTATTGAGCACCAGCGTCTGGTGCGTCTCGGCGAGGCCGAGTTCCCACGGCAGGCCGGCGTGCGTGATCGAGGTCTGCGGCGAGGCGCCCGTGCCGCCGTCGTAGCCGCTCACGAGCACCACGTCGGCGTGCGCCTTGGCGACGCCGGCCGCGATCGTGCCCACGCCGACCTCGGCGACCAGCTTGACGCTGATGCGCGCCTGCCGGTTTGCGTTCTTGAGGTCGTGGATCAGCTCCGCGAGATCCTCGATGGAATAGATGTCGTGGTGCGGCGGCGGCGAGATGAGCCCCACGCCCGCGGTGGTGTGGCGGGTCTTGGCGACCCATGGGTACACCTTGGTGCCCGGCAGCTGGCCGCCCTCGCCGGGCTTGGCGCCCTGCGCCATCTTGATCTGTAGTTCCTTCGCACTCACCAGGTACTCGCTGGTCACGCCGAAGCGTCCCGAGGCCACCTGCTTGATCGCGGAGTTGCGCGAGTCGCCGTTCGGCAGCGGCACGAACCGCTCGGGATCCTCGCCGCCCTCGCCGGTGTTCGACTTGCCGCCGATGCGGTTCATGGCGATGGCGAGCGTCTCGTGCGCCTCCTTGCTGATCGAGCCGTAGGACATCGCGCCGGTCTTGAACCGCCGCATGATCGCCTCCACGGGCTCGACCTCGTCGAGCGGCACCGGGTCGCCGGCCTTGAACTCGAGCAGGCCGCGCAGGGTGCAGAGATTGGTCGATTGCTCGTTCACGAGCGCCGAGTACGCCTTGAAGGTGGGGTAGCTGCCCGTGCGCACGGCCTTTTGCAGGCGGTGGATGGTCTCGGGGTTGAAGAGGTGGTACTCGCCCTCGGCGCGCCACTGGTACTGGCCGCCGGCCGGCAGCGCGTGCCGCTCGAGCGGGCGCTCCGGGAAGGCCGCCTGGTGGCGGATCAGCACTTCCTGGGCGATCACGTCCGTGCCGATGCCGCCGACGCGCGACGCGGTCCAGCTGAAGTACTCGTCGATCACGTCCTGCCTGAGGCCCACGGCCTCGAACACCTGTGCGCCGCGATAGCTCTGCAGTGAGGAGATGCCCATCTTCGAGGCGACCTTGATCACGCCCTTCGACGCCGCCTTGACGAAATTGGCGCAGGCCTTGCGGTAGTCGACGCCCGTCAGCAGGCCCTCGCCGATCATGCGGTCGATGGTCTCGAAGGCGACGTACGGGTTGATGGCGCTCACGCCATAGCCGATCAGCAGCGCGAAGTGGTGCACCTCGCGCGCCTCGCCGGTCTCGAGCACCAGGCTCACGCGGGTGCGCAGGCCCTCTCGGATCAGGTAGTGGTGCAGGCCGGCCACCGCCATCAGCGCCGGCACCGGCGCGAACTCCCTGTTCACGCCGCGGTCACTGAGCACGAGGACGTTGCACTCCTCCTCCTCGATGAGTCGCCGCGCCATGAAGCGCAGCTCCTCCAGCGACTTGACGAGGCCCTTCTCGCCGCGCGAGACGCGGAACAGGATCGGCAGCACGCCGACGCGCAGCCCCGGCAGGTCCATGCGCCGGACCTTGGCGAACTCCTCGTTGGTGAGGATCGGCCACTTGATCTCGAGGCGGCGGCAGTCGGAGGGCTGCGGATTGAGCAGGTTGCCCTCGGAGCCGAGGCGGGTCTCGGCGGAGGTGATCAGTTCCTCGCGGATGCAGTCGATCGGCGGGTTCGTCACCTGCGCGAAGAGCTGCTTGAAGTAGTCGTAGAGCAGCCGCGGCTTGTTCGACAGCACGGCGAGCGGCGTGTCGTTGCCCATCGAGCCCACGGCCTCGACGCCGTCGCGCGCCATCGGGGTGAGCACCACGCGCTCGTCCTCGAAGGTGTAGCCGAAGGCGACC
>Ga0209391_10002038_pt1 | contig 10568 bp, 6 predicted proteins | sample PPLLak3March2015_FD_187246 | JGI IMG/M metagenome (GOLD analysis project Ga0209391, IMG submission 187246) | Freshwater sediment microbial communities from Prairie Pothole Lake near Jamestown, North Dakota, USA - PPLs Lake P7 Core (1) Depth... | ecosystem: Environmental > Aquatic > Freshwater >... | reverse complement strand
ATCACGGCTGGTTGGTGGCGGCGGTCGTCCTCGTGTCGGCCGTGCCCGTGCTGTCGTGGCTGGCTTCCAAGGGCTACGAAAAGAGCCGCTGGCAGGAGAGCATGTATGGACCGGATGAATGATGAACTAGGGCCCGCGAAAAAATAACTTGAGCAATTGCTCAAGTTATTTTTTCGCGGGCCCTAAGTCGCAAGGAACATCGCAATGCTGGTGAAGTTTTACATCGGGTGGGGACTCTTGGTCGTGACGGCCTTTGCGGGGCTGGCCGCGAGCGGGACTCGCTTGCCAAGCGTACAGGGACAATCGTCCGGCGGTGTCTATGGGACGGGCAGATCGTTCCATAGCTATTCGTCGGGAGGCTGGGGATTTGGAAAGTGAGGCATGTATGTTGGAAATATTGACGTCGCTCGGCGGCTGGGGCGTACCTGGGATGGCGGCGGCTGCGGGCGAAGGGGGCAACGGCATGGTCAATCTGGCAGTGCTCGTGCAACATCTCGTGGCGGCGCTCGTCTTCTCGCTGCTGGGAGTGGGCGTGTTTGTGCTCGCGATTGGCGTGCTGAGCCGCATGTTGCCGTTCTCGCTCCGTAAGGAACTGGAAGAAGATCAGAACATGGCAATCGGCATCATCATTGGCTGCGTGTTTCTGGGCATCGCCATCATCATCGCGGCGGCGATGACCGGCTGATGACCACTCCCGCCGACATGCACCGCGCGCCGCTCGTCCAGTGGTACCTGAGTGTCCTGGTGATCGCGACGTGCGGACTGATTTACGAGCTGCTGGCCGGCACGCTCGCCAGCTACGTGCTGGGCGATTCCGTCCGGCAATTCTCGCTCGTGATCGGAGTCTATCTTTCGGCGCTGGGCGCCGGCGCCTGGCTGTCGCGTTACGTGCACGAGCGCGTGGCGCGCGTGTTCGTGGAAGTCGAACTGGCCGTCGCGCTGCTGGGCGGCCTGTCGGCGCCAATCTTGTTCCTGGCATTCGCGCACGTGAGCTGGTTCCAGGGGCTGCTTTTCGGCTTGGTGTTCGTGATCGGCACGCTGGTCGGACTCGAATTGCCCCTGCTGATGCGGATCTTGGAAAAGCATCTTGAATTCAAGGAACTCGTGTCGCGCGTGCTGACCTTCGACTATATCGGAGCCCTGGCGGCTTCGGTGTTGTTCCCGATCCTGCTGGTGCCGAAACTAGGCTTGGTCCGTACGTCGTTGGCCTTTGGAATCCTGAATGCGGTCGTGGGGTTATGGAGCACCTGGTTGCTCGCCCCGCTGCTGGGCCGGCGACTGGTGGGGTTACGAGTGCGCGCGGTGGGAGTCATTCTGCTGCTGGCGGCCGCGTTCACTCAATCCGAGCGGCTCACGCATTGGGCCGAAGCGCCGCTGTTTCAGCATCCGATCGTAATGGCCGAGTCCACGCCGTATCAGCGCATCGTGGTCACTCGAGGCCCACACGACTTTCAATTATTTCTGAACGGGAATCTGCAGTTTCATTCGGCCGACGAATATCGCTACCACGAAGCGCTGGTCCATCCGGTCTGCACATTGGTCGGCGCGCCGCGCGACGTGCTGGTGTTGGGGGGCGGCGACGGCTTGGCGCTGCGCGAAATCCTGAAGTACCCAAGCGTGGAGTCCGTGACGCTGGTCGATCTCGACCCGGCCATGACCTCGCTCGCCGAACGCCTCCCCCTGTTGGCGGAACTTAACGGCAACTCGTTTCGCGATCCTCGAGTGCGCGTCGTGAACGAGGATGCGTTCGTCTGGATCGCTCAACCAGGCCCGAAATTCGACGTGGCCATCGTCGACTTTCCCGATCCCAACACCTACTCGCTCGGCAAGCTCTATACGACCCGGTTCTACAACTTGCTGCGGGAACGGCTCCAGGACGACGGTGCCCTCGCGATCCAGAGTACCTCGCCGCTGCTGGCCCCTCGTTCCTATTGGTGTATCGTGCGGACCCTCGAAGCCTCCGGCTTGACCGTGCGCCCGTACCACGCCACGGTACCGTCGTTTGGAGTGTGGGGATTCGTGTTGGCTCGTCGTGAACCCTTCGAGTCCCCGGTCGCGCTCCTGGACGTGCTCGACGATCGCCTGCGATTCCTGAACGATCGCACGCTGCGATCTCTGTTCGAACTACCTCCAGATATGCAGCCGCTGGAGGTCGAGGTCAATCGGCTCGACAGCCAGATGCTCGTGCGTTACTACGACGAGGAATCAAACCGCTGGAACTGACGCTGGCGGCGACTTTGAGTGCATTTCTTTAACGAACACGTGGGATAGGCTTCCAGCCTGTCACTCCATGGAGTGACAGGCTGGAAGCCTATCCCACGTGCTCGTCGTGACAAGTCACTCGTGCTCGTTCACCTCCGTTCGCCGTTGCGGTGGTTCCCGACTCCCGAGTACAGTTTTGGAACTGCCCTCGCTCCCGCAATCTCCCCGTCCATCCCGCCTTGAAGGAGTCTGCCATGACATGCCCCGCGGCCATGCATCGACGAGCGGCCATCCAAGCTGGCTCGATCGGCCTCCTGGGTTTTGGCCTGGCGGATCTGTTGGCGTTGCGTTCGCGCGCCGCCGACGCGACGCCCGCCACCGAGCGTTCCGTGATCTTCGTGTTTTTGACCGGAGGCATTTCTCATCAGGACAGCTTCGATTTGAAACCGGACGCGCCGGTCGAGGTGCGCGGCGAGTTCAAGCCGATCTCCACGCGGACGACGGGCATGCAGATCTGCGAACATTTGCCGCTGCTGGCGGCGCGCAGCGAACACTATGCGCTCGTGCGCTCCGTCGGTACGAACAGCAGCGGGCACGAGGAAGCCTGTCACATGCTGCTGACCGGTCGACTTGATTTGCCGCCCGGCTTTAGCGTGAGCCGGGCGCCCAGCCCGAACGAATGGCCAACACTGGCGTCACAGGTGACCTACTCGGTGCGAGGACGGAACAAGGTTCCACCCGCGGTCGTGCTGCCTCAGCCCAGCGTGAACGAGGCGGGCAAGGTTCGACCGGGACAGTACGCCGGTCGTCTCGGTTCGCGCTACGAACCCTGGCGATTGAACGTGGCCGCGCAGTGCACGTTGGGCAACGGTGCCTGCCCAAACTGCTTTCGCTTCGATCCGACTCCCACGCCGTTCAAACACGAGTCGGCGGCGGTTCTGGAAATCCCCAAGCTGACGTTGCCCGAAGGAGGGGCCTCGCGGTTTCAAGGGAGGCTGGGCTTGCTGGCGGACATCACGCAGCAGCAGCGAGCGCTCGACCAGGCCGCGTCCTCTTCCAAGCTCGATCGCTACCAGCAGCAGGCGATTTCGGTCCTCTCGGATCCGGCGATTCGCGCGGCGTTTGACGTCGAGAACGCTGAGCCGGCCATGCTCGAACGTTACGGCAAGAACAAATTCGGCATGTCGCTGCTGATGGCGCGCCAGCTGGTCCAATCGGGAGTGCGGATGGTACAGGTGAATCTCGGCAAGAATTCGTCCTGGGACACGCATCGTCGCAACTTCATCAACTTGAAGGACAATCTTTTTCCATATTTCGATCGCGGCATCGCGGCGCTGTTGGACGACCTGTCGCTGAGCGGCCTGCTGGAATCGACGCTGGTCGTGGTGACCGGCGAGTTCGGTCGGACGCCGATCATCAACAAGGATGCGGGACGCGATCACTGGGGGCCCGCGATGACCGTGATGTTCGCGGGAGCCGGCGTGCGCGGCGGCACGGTCATCGGCGCCACCGACAAGATCGCCGCCTATCCGGTGACGGATCGGTTCACGCCCGAAAACATCGCGGCGACGATGTTCGAAACGCTGGGAATCCCGCGCGGCGCCGAATGGCACGACACGGACGGCCGCCCGTTTCAGCTCTATTGCGGTCGACCGATCCGCGAGTTGTACGCGTAACCTACGCCAGCAGTTGCTTCACGACTTCGCCGTGGACGTCGGTCAACCGGTAGTCGCGACCCTGGAAGCGGTAGGTCAATTTCGTATGGTCGAAGCCCAGGAGGTGCATGATCGTGGCCTGTAGATCGTGGACGTGGACCTTGTCGCGAGCGACTGAAAAACCGAGCTCGTCGGACTCGCCGTGCATGTAGCCGGGCTTCGCGCCTCCCCCCGCCATCCACATGCAGAAGCAATCGGGATAATGGTCGCGACCCAAGACGTTCCCGCCCGCCGTACGTCCTTCGCGGAACGGAGTTCGTCCAAACTCGCCTCCCCACACGATCAGGGTCTCGTCGAGCAGTCCGCGCTGTTTCAGATCCTGGATCAGCGCCGCGACCGGACGATCCATCGTGGCGCATTTCTTGGTCAGGCCGTCGCGAATGTCTTCGCCCGGTCCGGTGCCGTGGAAGTCCCAGCCCCAATCGAACAGTTGCACGTACCGCACGCCCTGTTCGATGAGTCTGCGGGCCAGCAGGCAGTTGTTGGCCAGACTCGCGCCCCCCACTTGAGCGCCATACGCTTCCAGAACTTTGGCCGGTTCCTTCGAGATGTCCATGACTTCGGGGACCGACGTCTGCATGCGGTACGCCAGTTCGTACTGGGCGATGCGAGTCCGCGTCTCCGGATGGCCCAGTTCCTCCGCCTGGAACTGATTCAGATCGCGCAACGCGTCAAGGCTTTTTCGACGCATCGACCGATCCATGCCCGCCGGATCGGACGCGTACAGGACCGGATCCCCCTTCGAGCGGCATTGAACTCCTTGGAAAACCGAAGGGAGAAATCCGCTGCCAAACGAATTCTTGCCGCCATTTGGTTGCACGCCGCTGGAAATCAGCACGACGAAGCCGGGCAGGTTTTCGTTCTCCGAGCCCAGGCCGTACGTCAGCCACGAACCCAGCGAGGGGCGACCCGAACGAGGCGAACCGGTGTAGATCAGCAGTTCGGCCGGAGCGTGATTGAATTGATCGGTGTTCATCGACCGAATCATGGCGATCTCGTCGGCCACCGCGTGCAGGTGAGGCACGGCGTCGGACATCCAGACACCCGACTTGCCTCGCGGTTCGAACTTCCGCGGCGTTCCCAACAGCTTGGGGACTCCCGAAGTGAACGCGAACCGGCGACCTTTCAGGAAATCGTCGGGACAAGGCTGGCCGTCGCGCTTGACCAGTTCCGGTTTGTAATCGAAGAGGTCGAGATGCGGCGGAGAACCGGTCATGTGCAGGTAGATCATCCGCTTGGCCTTGCCAGGAAAATGGGGCGGATGAGGCGCCAGCGGATTGGCCGCGGGATCGGCAGCCGCGGCGCCGTCGCGCGCGAGCAGCGCCGACAGCGCGATCCCTCCGATTCCCAGTTGGCAGTCGCGCAGAAAGTGGCGACGCGTTCGCAAGGCGAGTTGTTCGAGGCGCGGATCCATGGTCATTGCTCCCGGAATATGGTGGCGATTAACGCTTCATGATCGTTTCGTCGAGATTCAGCAGAACATTGGCGACTAACGTCCAGGCCGCCAGTTCCTTGACATCGACTCCGGCCGGGGCGGGCCCCAGCGGATCCGTGGCGAGTTTGGCCGCTTGATCAGCGTGCTGCTGGAAATCGGCGAGCGCCGCGTCGTACAGCGCGACGAGTCGCGCTAGTTCCTTGGCTTGCGGTGGCCGTGTGAGCACTCGACGAAAACCGTACGTCGCGCGGTCCGGCGTCGTGCTCCCCCCTTCAGTCATGATCTTGCGGGCCAGCGATTGAGCCGACTCGATGTAGACCGGATCGTTCAAAGTGACGAGCGCTTGCAGCGGCGTGTTGGTGCGCACTCGCCGCAGCGTACAGACTTCGCGATTCGGCGCGTCAAACGTGGCCATCGACGGATAGGGGTTCGAGCGACGCCACGTGGTGTAGAGCCCGCGACGGTATCGATCCTCACCCTGGCTCGTCTGCCAGTCGATCCCGCTGCCAAACGCCGCGCTGAGCCCCACCGACGGTTGCGGCGGGCGCACCGGCGGGCCGTACATCTTCGTGCTCAAGAGTCCGCTTACCGCCAACGCCTGGTCGCGAACCGTCTCGGCCGACAGGCGAAAGCGCGGGCCACGCGCCAGCAGGCGATTCTCGGGGTCGCGCTGCGCGAGGTCCTCGGTGACTCGCGACGATTGCCGATAAGCGGCGGTCATCACCAGCTGTTTGACGAATGCCTTCAAGTCCCACTTCAGCCGCGTGAGCTCGGTGGCCAGATAGTCGAGCAGTTCCGGATGCACAGGCTGATCGCCCTGCGCGCCAAACTCCTCGCTCGTGGCCACGATCCCCACGCCGAATAGTTGTTCCCAATAGCGATTCGCCACGACTCGCGCGGTCAGCGGATTCTGTTCGTCCACCAGCCAGCGCGCCAGCGTCAGGCGGTTGGGGGGAGCATCGGTCGGAAGAGGAGGGAAGGCGCCCGGCGTCCCTTCGCGCACTTCATCCCCCAGAGTCAAGTAGTTGCCGCGGAACTGAATCCGCGTCACGCGTCGCTGGTTGGGAGGCAGATCCTTCATGATGGGGACCGTGATGGCCGCCAGGTCGGCGATCTGCTTGCGCAATGTCGCGAGCTGCTTGCGAGTCGGTTCCAGTTCGGGCGCGAAGCTCAAATAGTGCTTGCGGATCACGTCCAGTTGTTCGGGGGACCGTCCGGCGGCGGGGACCTGCAACGCCGCGATGACCTCGGGAGGTGTCCGACCAAATTCGGCCGCTCGCGCATCGGCCGTCACCGCGAGGCGAAAGTGGCCCAGCACGTGATTGGCGGGTTGCGACTGCTGTTCGATGGTCACGACCAGTTTCGATCCTTCCGCTGCATCGAATGGGCTGGCCGCCACCAGGGTCAGCGAGTGGGGTTTGCCCGTCGAGCCGCCGATCGCCCAACCCTTTTGCTTCGGGTTGGGATTCTTGAGCACCTGATCAGCCGCGAAGGTCTCCTGGGCGTAATCGGCCACGGCGGTCGTGAACTCGATGGAACGCTGGCCGGTCAGGGACAGTTCAACCTTGGGCTTCGGCGTCTCGCCGACCACGGCCTGGAAAACCGGCTGCCGCTGATCGTTCAGTAGCACGACCCGGCAATCCTTGAGTCGATCCTCGGTACCGGCGTCGGTCCGATTCCACAGCACGATGCGATCGATCGACTGCGTCGCTTTCAAATCGACCTCCCACCAAGGATCGTCCGACAGCGCGGTGTGGGTTACCGAATTGGCTTCGGTGTAGCGTCCGTCGGTATTGCCATCGATGGCCCGCTTGGCGTCTCCCGCGTAGTCGGTCGAACTCTGTTTCGCTTCGCCAGCGGTGGCAAGATTCTTGTCGGCCTGGAAGAGTTGCACTTCGGCCAGGGAGAGCATTTTCTGCTTGCCGGGCGATTCGATGCGTACATATCTTCCCGAGAGCGACTGGCCCGCGGCGGGAACGAGCGTGGCGGCCACGCGGCTGATGATAAAATTGCCCGCGGCGTGACCGGGGCCTTGTCCGGGCAGCGAGGCGTGGGGGAGCGCTTCGAGCCGCAGGGCCGAATACTTGCCGGGGCCGAGCGGCAATTCCACCGTGTAGGTATCTTGCTTCGCTCCGGCCGGCACGAGCACCGCGGCATCCTCCCCTATCGTGATCGCCCCACTCGCGCTCGATTTTACGCTCGCGGGTTTCACCGTTCGCCAGGCCAGGTCGCTGGGAAACGCGGCTTCCCATTTGGCTTGTCCGGCGGCGACGTCGGCCGCGGGTGACAGCAGCGACTTTTCCACCGTCGCCAGCTCGGCTTCCCACTTGGTCCGCTGCTGCTTCTGCTCGTCGGTATAGAAGGACAACAGCGGGCTTTCATCGCGGCGATCGGCGTCTTCCGAATTGTTGAAGAACGCGAACAGCTGGAAGAATTCCGACTGCAGAAGGGGATCGTACTTGTGGTTGTGGCATTGGGCGCAGGCAATCGTCGTCCCCATCCATACGGCCATCGTCGTGTTCACTCGATCGACAATCGCCACGTTGCGGAATTCCTCGTCGTTCGTTCCGCCTTCGTTGTTCGTCAGCGTGTTGCGGTGGAAAGCGGTGGCGATCAGTTGATCCTCGGTCGGATTCGGCAGCAGGTCGCCGGCAATCTGCTCGATCGTGAACTGATCGAACGGCTTGTTGGCGTTGAACGATCGCACGACATAGTCGCGATACGCCCAGATCGTGCGGGACGGATCGTCCGCGTAGCCCGCCGAATCGGCGTAGCGAGCCAGGTCGAGCCACTCGCGGGCCCAATGTTCGCCATAGGCGTCCTTCTTGAGCAGGCGATCGACGAGCTTTTCGTACGCGTCGCTGGACTCGTCTTTTACAAACTCATCCACTTCAGCGGCCGTCGGGGGTAAACCGGTCAGGTCGAGCGACAAGCGGCGAAGGAGCGTGTAGCGATCGGCTTCGGGCGTGGGAGCAAGTCCCTCCCGTTCCAGGCGAGCCAAGAGAAAACGGTCAATGTCATTCCGAGGCCACACGCCATGCTTGACGCCTGGTACGGCTGGACGCACAGGCCGAGTGTACGACCAGTGGGTCGAAACCGGCGCGCCTTGCCGAACCCATTCGGTGAGGATCTGCACTTCACGCGGATTCAAGCGTTCGCCGGCTTGGGGTGGCGGCATCACTTCGTCGGCATCCGGCGTGGTGATGCGCCGGATCAGTTCACTTTGTTCCGGCTTGCCGGGCGCCACGGCCGCATGTCCTCCCAGGTCGGCGCGAATTCCATCGGCGGTATCCAGGCGCAGGCCGTTCGTTCCCCCCTTCCGCTCGGCGGGGTCCGGCCCGTGACACTTGAAACACTTGTTCGACAACAAGGGTCTGACGTCGCGATTGAAGTCAACCGGCTCGGCGCCGCGAGACATCGCACTCGATGCCAAGACAACAACAGGCACGAAAACGACGCGGACGAGCGACACTTGCAACAGGCGATTCACGAATCGAATCCATGGAAATCGATACATCGGTTCTCCCCAGGCGGGCTACGGGCAAATCGCCACCATGGATTGGCGGCGAGGGGCACAAGGTTAGCGCTGGTCGCGCGTCGCTTCATCTTATCACGACCACTCACCCATGGCAGCAAGGTGGTAACCTCTGCCGGTTGCGCAAGCTTTGCCGGCGGAGGCTGGGGACCCTGAGGGATGAACAGCCAACACCTGGACAATCGGAAAAGTTCAGCGCCAAGGCTCACCGATATTGCCTATGGACGAATACGGGTGAGAAGTCAAAAAGGTGCTGGAATGAATCGACGAGCGAACACCGAGTCATGGCTGAAGCGGTTAGGGCGAGTGCTGGGAGGGGGTGCGAGCCGAGCATCGACCCGCCAGCGAACTCGGCGACGACTCCAATTGGAATCGCTCGAAGGGCGCGCCGTGCTTGCGACGAACCTCGCGGCGATCAGTGGCACCATCTATCTCGATAAACCACCGGTCGGATTTAACTCCGGTGAACAGGTGGCCGGAGCGACGGTCAACCTGTTCGTGGACGATGGCGACGGAGTGTTCGAGCCCAATGCGGGCGATGGCGCGCCGACCACCGTAGTGACGAATGCTTCCGGCAAGTACACCTTCAGCAGCTTGACGGCCGGGAGCTACTGGGTTCAGCAGCCGACACAAGTGGTCGGCACGGCGATGCTGGAATCGCAAGTCAAGCCACTGATCACGATCTCCGCACTGCAGGCCCAAGGCATCGAGGGGACATCGATCGATACGTTCACCACGACGGGACCAGACGTCATTGTCGGGGCTCCCTCGGGCAACACCAACAGTGGTGTTCAGGATGCCGCCGAGGCGTTGGGTGGGGAACGTGATCTGTTCGCGGAAATCACGATTTCCGGCGCCGCCGCCGACGAAGTGCAATTTCGCGGAATTTTGGGGTTCCTGGACTGGAGCGCCACGGCGACCGCCAAGGGGCGCTACGTCGCCACCTGGGACGGCAACGATAGTTTAGGCACCGGAGCTCCCGCGGTTAATCTGATCAACGTGGACATGACCGACGGTGGCGCAAGCACGGCGTTGCGGATGTTCGTCCAAAGCACCGATAAGCCGAACGGCAGCGCTCAAGTTCGACTCTACTCCAGCGCCACCGACTTTTCGGATTCCGCGCTAATCTCGATTCCCCTGACATCGGGACCTCAAGAGATTCTGATTCCGTATTCGTCGTTGGTCACGGCCGGTGGAACTGGTGCGAATCTCACGAGTATCAAGGCGATTCAACTGACGATCATCGCGAACGAAGATTCGATGCAAGGGCGCATCAGTGACATCGGCGCCATCGGTCCGACCGTGGTGACGCAAGACTTCTCGAATCCCGCCGACCTCTCACTCACCAAGACCGTCAACAACGCGACACCGTCGATCAACGAGAACGTCGTGTTCACCATCACCACCTCGAACGCCGGCCCCGCGAACGCCACGGGAGTCGCGGTCACCGACCTGCTTCCCGCGGGGCTGCAATTCGTGTCGGCCACCGCGACTCAAGGGACGTACAACTCGGTCACTGGTATCTGGACGATCGGCACGATCAACGCCGGCGCGAACCCGCCTCCCCAGTTGCAGATCACGGCCAAGGCGATCACGACTGGCCTGAAGCTGAATGTGGCCGAGGTCACCGCGTCCGATCTGGTGGATCCCGACTCGACTCCCGGCAACGGTTTGGCGGAAG
>Ga0209391_10002036_pt1 | contig 10573 bp, 11 predicted proteins | sample PPLLak3March2015_FD_187246 | JGI IMG/M metagenome (GOLD analysis project Ga0209391, IMG submission 187246) | Freshwater sediment microbial communities from Prairie Pothole Lake near Jamestown, North Dakota, USA - PPLs Lake P7 Core (1) Depth... | ecosystem: Environmental > Aquatic > Freshwater >... | reverse complement strand
AAAGCTGATTTATGTAGGGATAGAAACCGGAAATGATGAATTACTAAGACTGATTAGCAAAGGCGAGTCCTTTTGGTCAACCCGCGATAGTCTTCTCAAAGCCAAACAAGCTGGTATAAAGAGTTCGGTGATGATACTAACGGGATTGGGTGGTAAGAAATATTCAGAGAAGCATGCCGTCGACTCAGCAAAATTGATCAATGTCTTGCAGCCAGAATTTCTATCCACGTTGGTACTGAGTTTTCCTTATGGTGTCGATCATTATAAACAGCGGTTTGATGGAGAATTTGAGGAAATGAACACAATGGATTTGTTAAAGGAGCAGCACCGGTTTATTTCAGAGCTAAATGTTGAAGATGTTATTTTCCGCAGCGACCATGCTTCCAACTATCTTGCTTTGAAAGGAACTCTTGCAAAGGACAAGGAACGGCTGTTAAGTGAACTTGAAACAGCTATTCATCACCCCGGGCAATCGGTTCTTAGAGAAGAGTGGGAGAGAGGGTTGTAGATTTCAGATGTATGATTTACGACTTTTGATTTTGAAATAATTTGATTTAACTATGGATTTGGGAATAAAAGATAAACTCTTTGTAGTTACAGGCGCCACAAGCGGTTTGGGAAATGGAGTTGCAAGGGCGCTATTGGATGAAAATGCAAAGATTATTGCTATTGCACGTGATAATGCCAGATTAAATGAATTTGCAGGGAATTTTCCGGGACAGATTGAGCCATTGGAGGGTGATGTGACCCGCACCGGAACGATTCAAAAAATTTTAAAACAAATTGGAAGCCGATATCTTAATGGGATACTTATTAATGCTGGCGGACCACCGGCCAAATCTTTTTTGGAAACTAATCTGGATGATTGGGATACAGCTTACAATAGCCTTTTGAGATGGAAAGTGGAATTGATCAAAGCCCTTTTACCAACATTTCAAAATCAAAATTATGGCCGGATAGCTTTTATCGAAAGTATGTCAGTTAAACAACCGGTTGCCAACCTGGTTTTGAGCAATTCGCTTAGGCTGGCAGTTGTGGGATTTGTTAAGACACTCTCTCAGGAAGTCGCGAAGGATGGCATTACTGTAAATATCCTGGCACCCGGATTTCATGATACTCCGGCTGCTCAACGTCTGTTTGTAAAAAGGAGCGAGGTTGAAAATATTTCAATAGACATGGCCAGACAAAAATATGAATCAGAGATTGTTGTTGGTAGAATGGGAGATACACTTGAATTCGGTATGCTGGCTGCATGGCTTCTTTCCCCTCATTCAGGATTCATTACCGGTCAAACCATCACTGTTGATGGAGGAGCAATTAAAGGAACAATGGGATAACTGGAGTAAAAAATTATAAATATTGATTTATGGCTGAAAATACCTATGACATACAAAGCTTAACTGAGGAGTTTCTGAAAATACATGGCGGAACCAAAGAAGATATAACTATCTATTTTGCTCCCGGAAGGGTAAACCTGATAGGTGAGCATACCGATTACAACGGGGGTTATGTTTTCCCATGCAGCCTGCATTATGGAACCTACCTCCTCGTCAGAATCATTTATGACTCGGTACTGAAGTTGAAATCGATGAATTTACCTATGATCGCCGAAGTTTGTGTTGACAAACCTATTACACCTATCGGTAATACCTGGGTTAATTATCCTCTCGGTGTGATCCATGAGTTTCAAATGAGAAAACTCAGGTTGCCGGGTTTGGCCATGCTATTTGCAGGTAATATTCCCAATGCTGCAGGTTTATCTTCTTCAGCTTCTATTGAAATGGTTACAGCCTTTGCTCTAAATGATCTGGGTGGATATAAATTAGGAATGATTGACCTGATCAAACTTTGTCAACATGCCGAAAATGAGTTTGTCGGGATGAACTGTGGTATCATGGACCAGTTTGCTGTGGGAATGGGCAAGAAAGATCATGCAATTTCCCTTAATTGCGATACATTAGATTATAAACTTGTTCCGCTGGTTTTGGGCGATTACAGGCTCATCATTACAAATACCAATAAACGCAGGGAACTTGCCGGATCAAAATACAACGAACGAAGAATGGAATGTGAAAGGGCTGTCGGTGATATAAATATTGTCAGACCGATTAAAAATTTAAGTGAATTAAACCTTAATGAATTTAACGAATTGAAGGGAAAAATTAAAAACGATATTGACAGGAACAGAGCCAGGCATGTAATTTCTGAGAATAACCGTGTGCTAAATGCAATTGAAAGCTTGAAAAAAAATGATCTTGCGCAGTTCGGACGCTTGATGGTTGAATCACACAATTCATTAAAAGAGGATTATGAAGTTTCCTGTTTTGAATTGGATACCTTGGTGGAAGAAGCTTTAAAAGTGAAAGGTGTGCTGGGTTCCAGAATGACGGGTGCCGGTTTTGGCGGTTGCACAGTCAGCCTGGTGCACAAGGATAACACAGATAATTTTATTAATACTGTTGGTGAGAGTTATGAAAAAATTACCCATCTTGAAGCCTCATTCTTTATCGCTGAAATTGGAGATGGAGTAAGGAAGATTAGTACTTAAAGTGAGCTAAAGTTTTGGGTATTAGAAGTTTTTATTCCAATTTAACGTGAGTCATTGTTGTCATTCCAAATTTTAGACATTAAAGGCTTACAATTCGTTCAAATAATTTCTACTTTTGACCGACATTTTAAAAGCATCAGCAATCAAAGTAAATAATGGAAGAACCAAAAAATAAGGAGAAAAAGAAAAAGCTGGAAGAAGCTTTTTATGTGCAGGAGCTAATTAAGCTGCAGGTTGAACTGGTAAAGATGCAGGAATGGATCAAAGAAAAAGGACTGAGGGTTGTTGTGATATTTGAAGGACGGGATGCTGCCGGGAAAGGCGGAACCATCAGCCGGATTGTGGAAAAGCTCAATCCCAGGATTTGCCGGATTGTTGCCCTAGCCAAACCTACCGAAAAAGAGCAAACCCAATGGTATTTTCAACGATACGTTCCACATCTTCCAGCCTCCGGTGAAATGGTTTTGTTTGACCGAAGCTGGTATAATCGTGCTGTAGTTGAACGGGTAATGGGGTTTTGCACTGAAGACGAATATTGGGAATTTCTTCGTTCCTGTCCGAATTTTGAGCAGATGCTTATCCGTTCCGGGATCATCCTTATCAAGTATTGGTTTTCAGTAAGTGATAAAGAACAGGAGAAAAGATTTAAGGAAAGACTTGTAGATCCGATGAAGCAATGGAAATTCAGCGAAATAGACCTTAGCTCATACGAAAAGTGGGATGAATACTCACAAGCTAAAGATGAAATGTTTACTTATACTGACACCAAACAATCGCCCTGGTATGTGGTTTCAGGAGATGACAAGCGACGGTCGCGACTGAATTGCATCAGCCACTTATTAAGCATGGTTCCCTATGAATATCTTCCACATGAGCTGATAGACCTGCCTGAACGAAAAAGCAAATCAAACTATGTGAGGCCACCCATGTCTGAGCAGACTTTTGTACCGGATTTGTACTAACAATCGGGCTGTTTAACTCCAAATTTATAAACTGTTTTTTGCTTATACTCTTCTCCCTGTCTCAGAATCGTATTCGGGAAATCAGGGTGATTGGGTGAATCGGGGAAATGCTATTAAAACTCACCCTTGTCCTCCTTCGTCGGACTTTCCCCTCTCTTTGAAAAAAGAGAGGGGTCAGGGGAGAGTTAAAAATATGATTTTATCTTTTTAAGCACATTTATCATATCTGCTACCTCTTCATTTTTAACCCTCAAGACCTTTAATCCCATTTCTCTGATTATCATTTCCCGATGTTCATCATATTCTTGCTGAAAGTCATGAATTTTCCCATCTAATTCAATTACCAGGTTACGCTCAGCACAATAAAAATCAGCAATAAAGAATTTTGGGTTATTCTTATAAGAGCCATAAATCAATGGGTGTTGTCTAAGAAATTTTTTACCATGAAATTTACGGTTGCGTAAATTCATCCATAATAATTTTTCTTCCGGTGTTTGATTTTTCCTTAGTTCCCTTGCTAATCGTATAATTTGGTAGGTATTCATTTAAATCATTTTGACTCACCCCTGTCCGCCTTGCAGCGGACTTTCCCCTCTCTATTCATAGAGAGGGGTTAGGGGTGAGTTCAAATTTATAAACCGTCTTCTGTTTATACTCTTCTCCCGGTCTCAGAATCGTATTCGGGAAATCAGGGTGATTGGGTGAATCGGGAAAATGTTGAGTTTCGAGGCACAATCCAAAATGTTTTCTGTAAATTATTCCATTGCTGCCAGTAATGCTGCCATCAAGGAAATTTCCGGAATAAAACTGCATGCCGGGTTCATCGGTATATACTTCCATTGTTCTTCCTGAAATGGAATCCGATAATTCAGCAACTTTAGCAAATGTGCCACTATTATTAATTACATAGTTATGGTCGTATCCACCGGGAACTTCATTCAGTCTGCTTCCAACAGTCATTGGTTTCCGGAAGTCCATCGGACCGGTAACATCCCTCAGCTCATCGGTTGGAATGAGGGTTTCATCTACCACGGTGTATCTGTCGGCATCGATAAATAAAGATTGATCGAGGATATCTCTTCCGGTTGTTCCTGCAAGGTTGAAATAACTATGATGGCTTAAATTAATTGGTGTCGGCTTGTCTGTTTTTGCTGAATATTCAATCTTCAATTCATTATTATTGCTGATCATATAAATCACTGTAACATCCAGGTTACCCGGATATCCTTCTTCGCCATCCTTTGATAGATAATGCAGTTTCAGCCCAGTTTCATTCTCTCGTTGAATTTCTTCGTCATCCCAAACCACTTTATCTAAACCCTTTATACCACCATGCAAATGATTCGGTCCATTATTAACTGCAAGGGTATATTCCTGGCCATTTAAAACAAACTTCCCCCCGGCGATGCGGTTTGCATATCTCCCGACGATTGCACCGAAATAAGGTGTATCCTTCAAATAACCGGATAGGCTATCATATCCTAAAACGACGTTATCGAATTTTCCGTTTTTATCTGGCGCAAGAACAGAGGTTACAATGCCTCCATAATTTGTTATTTTAATTGTAAAACCTGAACCATTCTTTAATGTATAAAGATAGACCTCTTTGTTATCGACGGTTCCAAATACTTCTTTGGTAATGCTCATAGATTGATTTCCTTTTTGATCTTGTTTTGGCTTATTTTCAATGCATCCAAAAATTATAATGATAAATACTATTGCGGTAATCAGTTTGCTTATTTTCATGATTTACTTTTTTGCGTATGATTTTACTTCTTCGACAAATCGTTTGGCAATTGGTCCGCTGAGCGGACTTGTATAATCCATGCGCTCCGGATGCCATTGAACAGCAAAAAGATAAGAATCATTCGCTTTGTCTTTAAATCCTATCGCCTCTATTAACCCGTCATTTGTCTTCGCCATTCCTTCTAAACCCGCACCCAGAACATCAATTCCCTGATGATGGTTGCTGTTAGTTATACCTTTACCAATGTGAGAAATTTCATACAGCAATGTTCCTTCAGGAATCTCCACCTCATGAGGGCAATCATATGTGTCGGGTAACTGGTGTTTAATAATCGTATCAAGGTCAGTTGGAATATCGATGATTAATGCCCCCCCCAAATATACATTGATCAACTGCAGTCCCCTGCAAACACCCTGAACAGGCATTTTCTTTTCAATTGCTTTTTTCAGAACAGCGAACTCAAGAGTGTCTCTTTTAAAATTGGGTTCAAGGATTCGGGAAGTATCGCTTTCTTTTCCAAACCGCCCTGGATAAATATCGGTTCCACCAGTCAATAAAAGGCCATCGCATTCGTTCAGCAATTTAATAGCTGAATCCAGTTCTAAATGATACAGGTCGTAAAAAACGATGGTTGAGTCGGCGCTTTTAAGCCACCGGAAGTAATTTTCATAATCAGTTTCAGGAACAGCTTTAGAAACTGCAATTTTTAATGGAGAAACCGGTGGTGCGATATGGCAGCCGCAAAGGGATGCTATAAAAAAAACAGTTATAAGATGATTTAGAACCCTTTTCATAAGTAAGCAATTAATTTTTGTGATGAACATATCGGTAAACTCCATTTAAAAGCATCGAAACTGAAATCAATACAATGGCAAGCAGCATAAGAATATTGGTAATTTTAAGCGTGGGGATCAAAAAGAAGCCGGCAAGAAAAACACCCACAATGCTTCCCACAGTTGAAATAGCATACAGGTTTCCAACAGTTGATCCACTTTTCTCCAACGATTTCATTTTTATTCGAACCGCAAATGGGCTTACCATCCCCAAAAGAATTGATGGAATGGCAAACAAAGCCAGAGATGCGATAACTGAAACTACATGAATATTGTCAATCGAACGGAGAAGGATTTCAAGCACGGATTCCTTTACTACCAAAGTGATTATTATAAATAGTGCGGAAATGAAAATGAATAGTGATAAGATATCTGCCCGTGGTCGCATATCGGCAATCCGGCCTCCCCAGAAATAACCAATGCTCAGGCTAAGTAAAATAACACCAATAATACTTGTCCAGGCAAACATAGATGTGCCAACATAAGGGCCGAGCATCCTGGAACCGACAATCTCAAAGGCCATAACAACAGCACCGCAGAAAAACGCGACGATTTCAAGGGTAAACTTCTTCATGGATCATTTTTGGGTCACAAAGTTAGATAATTTTTATTTTTGTTCCTTAATCTAATAATGGATGTCCCGGAAATTTGCAGTAATATTTGATATGGATGGTGTGCTGGTGGATAATTCATCCTTTCATGTCCGTGCCTGGAATCTTTTTTTGAAATCACAAGGCGTTAGTTTTAATGATGATATGAGGAAAAAAGTTTTTGGGGCAACCAATAGGGAACACCTGGAGATTTTTTTTTAAACGAAAACTTACGGATAAAGAAGTCTTATTATTTGAAGAAATAAAAGAACAAATCTATCGGGATATTTATAAACCGGAGATAAAACCGGTGAAGGGATTGATTTCTTTTCTCGAACTGCTGGCTGAAAATAAAATTCCCATTGCCCTTGCTACAGCTGCGCCAAAGGTAAATATCGACTTTGTTCTTGAAAATACTGGAACTTCAAAATTTTTTAGCAAAATTTTTAATGCGTCATCAGTAACAATAGGAAAGCCCAATCCGGAAATTTATCTTAAAGCCATCGCCTCACTTAAAATACCTCCTTCAAATTGCATTGTAATAGAAGATTCAATCAATGGTATTCTTGCTGCCAAAGCTGCCGGTGCCAAAGTTATTGGCCTAACTACAACGCATCCATCAGTTGAATTACCTCCGGTGAATTTTATGATCAATGATTTTGAGCATCTGACTGTTTTAGTACTTAAAAAACTTCTTTAATTTTGGCGACTAATTTAAGATATATGAAATCATTTATGAATTTTCCAGAATCCCCGATGCATTTTTTATTGGTATTAATTCCTTTGATCGCTATTTTCATTATAGTGTCATGTGCACACAAAAAGAAAGAGGTAAGAAAACCGGTTCCGCCTGAAAGTTTTGTTGTTCACCCTGAATGGAGTAAATCTGCTAACATTTACGAGGTCAATATCAGGCAATATACTCCGGAAGGGACATTTGCAGCTTTCCAGCAGCACCTGCCCAGGCTTAAAGAATTAGGTGTAAAAATACTTTGGCTAATGCCAGTTAATCCGGTCGGTGAAAAAAACAGAAAAGGTACCTTAGGCAGTTATTATGCAGTGAGAGATTACAAAGCGGTAAATCCTGAGTTTGGGACAATGGATGATTTTAAGCAATTGGTTTCAAAAGCACACGAACTTGGTTTTAAGATTATCCTGGATTGGGTGGCTAACCATACCGCCTGGGATAATCCATGGATTACTGAGCACCCTGAATGGTACACTGTTGATTCACTTGGCAAGTTGGTTTCTCCTTTCGACTGGACGGATGTGGCAGACCTTAATTATGAAAATAAAGTTCTGTGGGATGAAATGATAAGTGCGTTAAAATTTTGGATTACTGAGGCAGATGTCGATGGTTATCGTTGCGATGTAGCGGGTATGGTTCCAAATGAATTTTGGGAAAGAGCCAGAAAAGAGCTTGATGAACTGAAGCCGGTTTTCATGCTCGCTGAAGCCGAACAACCTGATCATCACATCCGGGCTTTTGACATGTCGTATGCCTGGGAATTACACCATATATATAATAGTATTGCCAAAGGTGAGAAAAATGCGAACGACCTCATGAGTTATTTTAATAAACAAGATACTCTTTTCCCGACTGATGCTTACCGCATGAACTTCATTACAAACCATGACGAGAATTCCTGGAAAGGAACTGAAATGAAAAGAATGGGGGAGGCAGTTAATACAATGGCTGTTTTATCGTATACATTGCCAGGAATGCCATTATTGTATAGCGGACAGGAAGTAGGGTTGAATAAGATGCTTCGCTTTTTTGAAAAGGATACGATCATATGGGATGTTACATCACCGCTTCCTGAATTTTATAAAAAACTGAATCAATTAAAAAAGGAAAACCAGGCGATTTGGAATGGTCAGTCTGGGGGAATCCTGCAAAGGATTAAAACGAGTAATGATTCAGTGGTTTTTGCATTTACCAGGGAAAAAGAAAGTAATAAAGTGTTTACATTAACTAATTTATCAGCCAATCAAATATTGGTTAAGCTAACCGGGGATCAATTTGTTGGTGAATATACCGAACTATTTTCAGGTGATGAGAAAACGTTTAAAAAGAAATCGTCAGTTGAACTTACTCCCTGGCAGTATTTGGTTTATATCAAAAAATAGAGACCTGCTCTTACTAAAATGCTTTTTTATTAGCAGTTATTATTCCATTTCAATTCACCTGAAAATAGTAACCTTATACAATAAAATTATTGTCACTACTAAGAGGATGAGTTGGACTGCAATCAGCAAGGTTCTCTGAAAGCTAAATCCTGAATCGGTGTGTAAACAAAGTTACCGATAATGATTAGATTTACCATTAACGAATCTACCCAATAAAAATCTGGACTATTAAGAATGATTAGGAACTACTCGCATCCAGAAGAAATTGTTATTAAATTCTGATAAAAAATTTGTTTTGTAAAAAAAAACCTTACTTTTGCACCCGCTTAAGTAACGTTCAGTATTTAATTTATTGATTTTTAAAGGAATTAGGAAACCTGACAGATTAAGACGGTAAAAGGTTCCAGCTTGCAATCGGTAGAATTTCGTTCTGATTAAAATGATTGTAGGAGCGTCTTGTAAAAGCCCGCCTTATCTGTATTTTCAAGATTCATTTATTTCATTCACATATCTGCAATTAACAATTTGTTGTTAACTTTTTTTTGTCAGCAGGTCAAATGTGTCAAATTAAATTCTACTTTTGCGCTCCCTTTTTGTTAGGAGGTTTTGATTAAATATATTAAATAACTTGATATGCCTACAATACAGCAATTAGTAAGAAAAGGTAGACAAAAATTAAATTACAAAAGCAAATCGCCGGCGCTTGACTCATGTCCGCAGCGAAGAGGTGTTTGCGTTAGGGTTTATACCACAACACCGAAAAAACCTAATTCAGCCATGAGGAAGGTGGCCAGGGTTAGATTAACTAACCAGAAAGAGGTGAATGCATATATTCCCGGTGAAGGTCATAACTTACAGGAACACTCAATTGTATTAATCAGAGGGGGCAGGGTAAAAGATCTTCCAGGTGTAAGATATCACATCATAAGGGGAGCTTTGGATACTTCAGGTGTTGAAGGCAGGTCGCAGCGCAGGTCGAAATATGGCACCAAACAGCCCAAGAAAAAGTAAACAGATTATAGGGATTTAATTTTTATATAAAATGAGGAAATCGAAACCGAAAAAACGGATTATCATACCAGACCCTAAGTTTAATGATACACTGGTAACGAAATTCGTGAATAATTTGATGCTCAGGGGTAAGAAAACCCTTGCTTATGATGTGTTTTATGACGCTATAGAAATCGTAAACAGTAAAATCGAAGAAGATGGTTTGGAAGTATGGAAAAAGGCACTTGCAAATGTTACCCCATCAGTTGAAGTCAGAAGCAGAAGGGTAGGAGGCGCAACATTCCAGATACCTTCAGAAATCAGGCCATCAAGGAAGTTATCTATCGGTATGAAGAACCTGATAAGTTTTTCCCGCAAGCGTCATGAGAAAAGTATGGCACAAAAATTAGCAGCAGAGATTATGGCAGCTTATAAAGATGAAGGTGCTGCCTTTAAAAAGAAAGAAGATACTCATAGAATGGCAGAAGCTAATAAAGCTTTCTCCCATTTTAGGTTCTAAATAAATAATGGTTAGTACAAAAAATGTCTGATAAATTAACACATACAAGGAATATCGGCATAATGGCCCATATCGACGCGGGTAAAACCACGACGACTGAGCGTATTTTGTACTATACCGGCATCAATCACCGCATTGGTGAAGTTCATGATGGCGCAGCAACCATGGATTGGATGATTCAGGAGCAGGAAAGAGGAATCACGATCACTTCCGCTGCAACAACCGTCTTTTGGAATTTTCATAATCAGGAATA
>Ga0209391_10002035_pt1 | contig 10577 bp, 8 predicted proteins | sample PPLLak3March2015_FD_187246 | JGI IMG/M metagenome (GOLD analysis project Ga0209391, IMG submission 187246) | Freshwater sediment microbial communities from Prairie Pothole Lake near Jamestown, North Dakota, USA - PPLs Lake P7 Core (1) Depth... | ecosystem: Environmental > Aquatic > Freshwater >... | reverse complement strand
CGCTGGCCTGGCCGTTCTTGCTCGAGCTGGGAGGCGTTCTTGACGACCGCGAGGCCATGCTCGCGATCCTGCGCGAAGCAGCGAAGGATCCCGCCTATGGAGGAGGCCGCCCTGCCATCGTCTTCCAGATGGAGACCGCCGACGCGCTGGGTGACGCCGACCTCGCCGTGGATGCCTTGCGCCGGTACTTGGAATCCAGCAAAGGCTTCCACGACGGCAGCATGCACCATGCGCACTACTGGCAGTTCTGGACGACGCCTCATTCCAGCGTCAGGACCCATCCCGAGTTCAAGAAACTGCTGATCGAAACGGGAGTGGCCGATTACTGGCGACAAACCGGCAAGTGGGGGGATGGCTGCAAGCCGGTCGGCGCGGACGATTTCCAGTGCCAGTGACGGGCGCGAGCGCCGCATGCGGGGCGAAAGTTCGGGACATCGCGTGAGGTGCACACGCCGCGGTGGCACGAGCGCAGTGAAATGGGGTGCTCGCCGGAAAGCGGACTGCAGTTGGCGGTTGCGCCCAGGGGCCCATATGAGCTACTTTTCGTGTCATATGAGCTACTGAATAGGTGCCGTGATGCTTGAGGCGGTGTTTGGCAGTTCCGCCGCCGAGCGGGTCCTGCTGTACATGCAGAACTACGAGCAGGGTTACGGCAGGGAGATCGCCGCGACCTTCGGCGTGGCCCAAAGCCAGGTGCGCAAGCAACTGGAGAAGTTCGAGTCCGGCGGAATCCTGGTCAGCAGGCTCGTCGGTCGAACCCGGCTCTATGAGTGGAACCCGCGCAACCCGCTAGTGCCATCCCTTCGTGCCCTGCTGAGCGCGGTAATCGACAGTCTTCCGTCAGCAGACCGCCAGCGCTACCTGCGGCGGCGAACCCGGCCGAGGCGGGCAGGTAAGGCGCTGTGAACCCGCTGCACGCAGGCTCATCAATCGAGGAGGTCGCCGCGACGGTGTCCGAAGCATTGGCCGCCGCCGGCATCACGGCAGTCCTGTCGGGTGGCGCGGTGGTCCAGATCTATTCGGAGGGGCTGTATGTCTCGCAGCAGCAGGCGGGTCTAGCGTCGGCTGGCGATTCATCCGCCCGACGGGGCTTACGACAGCAATCGTTGCTTGGGCGAAAGACGGCGAATCGCTGATCGTGTTGTTTGGCGGTGGCACCAAGCGCCGTCAGCAGGCGGACATCGAGCGGGCCAAGGCGTTGCACGCTGAGTACAAGAAACGAAAGAGGTAAGGACCATGGCGCTTACTCGCGATTTCAAGAAAACCGTCGTCGCTCGAGTCGAGCGCGACCCCGCGTTCGCCAAGGCGCTCTTGGATGAGGCGGCAACGTTATTCCTGAGTGGCGAGCCGGAGACTGCGCGTCTCATTCTGCGCGATCTTGTGAATGCGACCTTGGGGTTCGAACAACTGGCCAAGCTCACGGACAAGCCCAGCAAGAGCCTTCATCGAATGCTCTCGCCCAAGGGCAATCCGAGCATGGATAACCTGGCCGCAATCTTCGGCACCCTGAGGAAGCGTCTCAAAGTGGGCATCAAGGCTCATACGGTCGATTTGCGGAAGGTGGCGTAGCGACGGTGGCCCTCTCGGAGATTGAACAGGCGCGAGTACAGCGGGCCATGAATGCCTTGATGCAGCAGCGCCGCCCTCCGCCGCATGTTCGTCAGAAGCTGGATCTCGGCTTCCGCGTCACTGGGCAAAGCGTTGAGATTTTCGAGATTCGACCCGCCTGGCGCGGACCGGCCGACGAGAAACACGAATCGGCCGTGGCGAAGGCAACCTACGTGAGGACGCGCGGCGTCTGGCGTGTTTTCTGGCAACGTCGCGATTTGAAGTGGCACGGCTATGAACCCAGACCGGAGGTGAATTCGATCGATGAGTTCGCTTCACTTGTGGCGGAAGATGCGCATGCCTGCTTCTTCGGGTGAGCGGAACAATCCTGCGGTCGACCGCCGCCGTTAACCCGACGGGACTGAGCGGCCACGGTTCGGTCCTCGCTCGGTCGCGATGCACCGACGGCGTTGCGCTTCTTAATCTTACGGCGCAGCTCGGTGGGCGCCTGCCCCCGAGGTTCGGTATGGGCTCGGTCGGGCGGGGCGGTCTGGTCGGCCCGCCGGAAACTCGTCCCCGGTCTTCCGCTTACCCGCACCGAACGCGACTCTCGGAGCTACTGAAAATCCGCGTGTCGATGGTTCGTTTCCGTTCCTGGCCCCCACTTCCAACTCGATGATCCGCCACGGGTTCCGGGTCGTCGTGACACGCGCTGCATAAAGCCCGAATTGTATGTTCACCGCGCGCTGCTAACCTGAGCGCACGGGGCGGACGACGCGCCGTTCGTGGTGCGCCGAGTCGCCTGCAGGGAAGGAGGCGAATCATGCGAAGGACAGTTCTTGCGACAGTGGTGACGCTGATCGCGATCGGGTCAGTGCCGACGGCTTCGGCCCAATCCATCAAGGTGACGGTCGACTGCAGTCGCGGCCAAACCATCACCCAGGCTTTGAAGCAGGGTGATTCTCGCAAACTGCTGGTCGTGGTCGTTCGCGGCACGTGTAACGAGCACGTGTCGATCAGCCGCGACGACGTGACACTCCGGGGCGAGCCCGGCACGGGGGCTACGGTGAACGGGCCGGACCCTGGCACGGACACCATCGTTATCCTGAAGGACACGGTGAACATCGAGGACCTGACGGTGACGGGCGGCTTCAACGGCATCCGCCTGCAGGGTCCGTCCTACGCGGGCGTCAGGAATGTCCTCGTACGGAACACGGCTAACAACGGCATCATCGTCCGTGCCGGCGACATAGCGATCGAGAACAGCACGGTCGAGTATGCCGGTGGCTCGGGCCTGGTGCTGGGGCGGGGAGCCTCGGCCCGGATCTTCGGCAACAGCAACTTCCGGTACAGTGTCGACGCCGGCATCTTCGCGCAAAACAACTCGACCTTGGTCATCAACGGTGGCACGGTCAGCGACAACGAAGGGCACGGCATCAACGTGGACTACGGCTCCGACGGCACGATCAACAATGTGGAGATCTTCAATAACGCCACGGGAATCGTAGCGTCCACCTCGCACGTCAGTGTCGGCGGTGGCAACAACATCCACCACAATCGGGAGTTCGGTGTGCTCGCGTCGGCTGGTGCCGTGCTCGGCGTCAATGGCACCACGGTCAAGTACAACGGAAAGGTCGGCGTGCTTGGCTATCTGGGCGCGACCGTCGTGATGGGCGGCAATGAGATCACGGACAACGGCGAGTCTGGTGTCTTCTGCCTGAATGACTGCACACTTCAGTTCGGCGGCGGTGATCGCATCAATGGCAATGCCCACCACGGCGTCGGCGTGCAGCGGCGCTCGACGCTCATCGTCCTGGAGCCGACCGACGCCAGCGATAACGGCTGGGTGGACCTCTGGTGCGGCGACAAGGAGTCGAGCGTGGACCTCGGCTCCAACTTCAATGGGGATGTGGACCCGGCTTGCACCGGCTTCGATGATTAGGATTTCGACTCGACGCCAGTCCAAGTCCTGCGGTGGTATCCAACCTCGACCCCGGCTCCGCGCCGGGGTTCTCTTTTGCGAACCTCAAATGCCCATCGCGTGTGGATGGTTCGATTCCGTCCCGGGCCACCATTTCCAACTCGCTGAGTTGCATGCGGATTCGGAGCTGGAGCGCCTGGCCAAAGCCTTCGACCATCGTCCTCCCTGTCCCTTCACCCGAGGTATTAATCTACGCCGGGCGTTCGGCAAGGGTCTGTGTGCTGTCGAACTTTGATCCGCGTGTTCAAGGAATAGAAATAAAGAAGCGCGCGTGACGCCCGCGCGGAGCGACGACGTCCGATATCGACCAGGGCAGGGCGAACCTGCCCTGGCGGATGATCGGTCGCTCTTCTGGGGTGCCGGACGTGTCACACCTCGGTGAGCACCCGCGTCACGAGGCCCTTGCCCGCGTCCTTGAGCTGCTTAACGGTCTTCAGCAGGCCCGGCTGCGATTCGAGCTCAGCCTTGCGAGTGGCAAGCTGCTCACCGATCTCGGCGAGGTCCATGTCCGAGTCGCGAGCCTTGCTGAAAAGGCCGTCGCGCTGCTCCTCTTCGTTCACGTGGTGCTTGACCATCTCCGACAGCACCTTTACTCGCGCGTCGAAAAAATCATCCCCCGGTCCAGAGGATTCGATCTCGGCGATCAGCTTCTTGACGCCGTCGTGCTCGATGATTGCTTCGTTGTGCAGGTCTTCTTCCCGCGTAGCTTCGTAGAACGCCGGATAGAAGATCTCCTCCTCGATCTGGGAGTGCACGCGCAGCGCATTGCAGATGCGAGTGGCCACGCTCTTCTTGCGGTCTTCCCCGCGCGCCTTCTCGAAACTTTCGAACATCTGCTCGACCTCGCGCAAAGACTTTGGAACTCTCGACAGTGATAAGGATGGCAGCCTGACCACGGTGGAGTTTTCCAAGCATAAGATGCAGTAGGCGCTTCGCGTAACACTGTCGCTTGAAGTTCTGAGCCTGGATGGTTGTCTGACCATCCAGGCTCTTTTTCTAGGCGGGGCCGTCGCAATGGGCGCAAGCCGTTGCGCGCGTTGGGGCAACGCAAAACTCAGGCGCGAGTTCGACGTCCTGCCCGACGAACCTGATAATCGCGCGCCGCTTCCCACTTACTCGCACCGAATCGGGCTCTCTGGACAACTGAGAGCCCGCGTGTCGATGGCTCGATTCCGTCCGTGGGCACCACTTCCCACCGGGTCCACGCAAGGTAGAGCATGCCGACCGCCGCGAAGAACAGCGTCGCACGCACCCACACCCTCACTCGGTACGGCGATTGATCTTGATGAGTTCTGACGTCTAACACGTGTTTGGGGGTATTTCGTGTTTGGGAGGTATTTCATGATGTCGTCGACCCAGGCCGTCCGGCTTGCACTTTGTGCCGCGTCCCTGTTCGGCCTTGGACTGGCAGGCATCACACCCGCGCTCGCCGACTCCGGCTTGGCCTCCGCCTTCAGTCTGCGTTACCCCGCCTCCACAACGGGAACGGCAGCGAGTTGCGGCAATACCTGCCACGGCGGCACGACCAGTACTTTCAATTCTTACGGGCGTGACCTGAGGTTGGCCGCCGGCACCAACGATCAGCGCTTGGCGGCCATCGAGAGCCTGGACTCCGACAAGGAAGGGAATTCCAATCTGGTCGAGATCACGAAGAACGCCCAGCCCGGCTGGTGCGTCGCGACCACCCCCGGCTGCGACAACAACGGGCGCACGCCGCCAACGTCGCTGACCCTGCTGGATCCTCCGCCGGTGTCCAACCAGCCGCCGATCGCCAATGCCGGTGGCCCGTACTCGGCCGCTGTCGACGCACCCGTGACCCTGGACGGATCCGCATCGAGGGACCCGGACGGCAGCGTTGCTTCGTATGCCTGGAATTTCGGTAACGGCAGCACCGGATCGGGCGCGAACCCGAGCGCCACTTACGCGACCGCAGGCACGTTCACGGTGACGCTGACGGTGACCGACAACGACGGCGCAACCAGCCAGGCCAGTACGACCGTCACAGTGACGACCAATACCCAACCCCCGGTCGCCAATGCAGGCGGTCCATATGCCGGCGCAGTGAACGTGGCAATCAACTTCAATGGCGCAGCTTCCCGCGATCCGGACGGCAGCGTCGTCAGCTATCTGTGGAATTTCGGTGACGGCACCACCGCATCCGGCGTCACGGCCGTGCATGCCTTCGCGGCAGCCGGGTCGTACATGGTGAGGCTCACCGTCACGGACAACGACGGGCTCACCAACTCCGCATCGACGACGGCCCAGGTGTCCGACGGTACCGGACTGCGGCCACCCGTCGCGAACCCGGCCGGACCGTACCAGGGTACGACGGGGACGGCAGTGGCGTTCGACGGCTCCGCTTCCTCGGACCCGGACGGGACGATCGTCAGCTACGACTGGACGTTCGGTGACGGCGGCACGGCTGCGGGCGCGAAGCCGACGCACGCTTACAGCGTCGCCGGCACGTACACGGTGACACTGGCCGTCACCGACGATACCGGCCGCAAGGCAACCGCGACGACATCCGCTTCGATCCAGGCCACGGTCGCCGGTGAGAACCTGTATGCAGCGAACTGCGCCAATTGCCATGGGGATCCGTGGAGCGGGCCGGCCGTCGATCCTTCGCTGCCCGGATTGAAGCGCGTCACAGGGGCCCGGCCCTGCACGATTGCGGGTGCGATTTTCGGAACGAGCGTGTTCCCGCGGGGTGTGTCCGACATGGTCGCGTTCGGCAACCAGCAACTAACGACCCCGGAAATCGACGCCATTGCGGGCTACCTGAACTCCCGTCCCGCGACCGGAGAACAGCGTTACGTCTCCGCCTGCGCGGGCTGCCATGGCAACGACGGACGCGGCGGACGCGTCGGCGAAGGCGTACGCGGCGAATCCGCCAACGGCATCACCGAGGCCATTCGGGAAGAACGCAGCATGCAGTTCCTCGGTTGCCTGTCTCCGTCGGATATCCAACAGACGGCAACCTTCCTCAGCAGCGGCAAACCAGCGGACGGGGGCTCGGGCGGCGACGGGGGCGGTGGCGGCAGTACCAGTGGCGCGACCCTACTTGGATTGCTCAGCCTCGGCCTCTACTACCGTGGGTGGCGGCGGTGCCGTGAGCAAGCCGGCCGACGGTATTGATACGTCATTGTCCACCGACGGATTGGATGAACCTGAAGATGAGCGCATCGGAGCAATCGGCATCGAGAGAGATATCTGCGCACGCCGGGAGCCCGATGCAGGCTCGCCAAGTTGAGACCGTGATCATCGGGACCGGATTCTCCGGGCTGTTGGCGGCCATCCGATTGCAGCAGAATCGATGCACTGACTTTGTTCTGCTGGAAAGAAGCTCCGAGTTGGGCGGAACCTGGCAGGCCAACTCATATCCCGGCGCAGAGGTGGACGTTCCAACCAGTCTTTACTGCATCTCGTTCATACCTTATCCGTTCAGGAAATCCTTTGCGCCGCAAAGCGAATTGCTCGCATACACGAACCATATCATCGACAGGTTCGGCTTGCGAAAGCATGCACGTACGAACCAGACAGTGACCAGACTCGCTTTCGACGAGGGCGAGTTTCTGTGGCACGTGGAGACCGAATCAGGCGAGAGGTATACCGCCCGGTTCGTGATCGACACCAGCGGGGTGCTGGCGAACCCGCACATTCCTCATATCAATGGTGCGGAATCCTTCAAAGGACCGATATTCCACTCAGGGCACTGGGATCACTCCGTCGCCTATGAAGGAAAGCGTGTCGGTGTGATCGGCTCGGGATGTTCAGCAGCCCAGATCGTTCCGGCCATTGCCGGCAAGGTATCCCGGTTGACCCTGTTCATGGGCAAGGCGCAGTGGATTCTCCCGCGCTCAGACCGGCATTACGGTGCCGTAGAACGCTTCGTTCGAACGCTGCCGGGCGTACGGCACATCATCCGTTTGCTCGTCTTTGCTTTTTATGACATCCGGTTCATCGCCTTCCGCCGCTATCCGGGGATCTCGGGAATCAGTCAGCTCATGAAGGACCATTACCGGAGAAGATTGAATAAGCATCTGGACAAGTACATCAGGGGCGACAAGTTGCGGCAGCACATGATGCCCGACTACGAGTTGGGCTGCCGGCGGGTCATACCGACCAACACCTATCTCCCCGCGCTGTCCCTCGACAATGTCGATGTAGACATCAGCGGGATTGAATGCATCACGCCCCAGGGCATCAGGACGAAGGATGGCAAGGATATCCCGCTGGACGTCATCGTCTACGCCACTGGCTACTTCGCCTATTCGAACATGAAGAAGGCGCTGACGTTCCAGGTGCATGGGCTGGGTGGCCGCAACCTCAACGGCGAATGGGAAAGAGAGGCGGTCTCCTACAAGGGCATCACCGTCTCCGGTTACCCCAACTATTTCAAGGTGAACGGTCCGAATACCGGCACCGGGCACAGCTCGCAGATTTCCTATATGGAGGCGGCCACTGATTACATCGTTCAGGCCATTTGCGCCGTGAAGCGGGACAAGAGCATCAAGGCGATCGATGCCAGGCGCGAACTTCAGGATGCATACGTCGCCGACATGAGAAGGAAGATGCAAAAGACGGTCTGGCAGAATTCCACCTGCACCGCCTTCTACAGGAGAAACATGACCGAAGAGGTCACCAGTCTCTCGCCGGAACCGGTGACCGGGTTCATCCTTTCCCGCAAGTGGTTCCGCTTGAGTGATTATCGTCTACTGAAGTGAAGGACGGTCGCGCGGGCGCTGGTTGCCACCCGACCCGCAACTCTGGCGCTCGTCTTTGTTCATGCCGAGATTAAACAATCGCCCTGTGGGTGGCGAATTCGTAGTGTGACGCAATCCGCACGGGCCGTGCAGTGACGTCACCCCGATTCTTTGTATGCATCTAGAACTGGAGTAAGGTGCTTCTGCGGTTCTTGCCCGGCAGGGCCACTCATCGCCCGACAGTCACAGTAGCCCCTATGAATGCGCTCGTCACACGCAGAGCAGTACAGGCTCTGCTTGTCCTTGCTTCTTTGACTTGCACTGCGGCCTGTGAGACCACGGGAGGCGTCTCCGATGAAGGAGAGCCCGTCTTCGTCGAGGAAGAAGCTGCTCCTCAGGAAGCACCCGAGGCCCCGATGGCGAAAGCTGGGGAACAAGGGGAGGTTCCGCTTGTCGTTGCCGAGTCAGAGCAGCCCGAAGATGTCTCTGCCGGCAAAGAACTCGAGGAGGTGGTCGTTGAAGCGCACCGCGACCGACACGAGGTGATCTTTGATCTCGTGTCCGAAGCGAGGACTCTTCTTGGTGATGTCGAACTCGAGTACATATTCACGGGGAAAGGAAAGAAGGAAGTGCTTCGCGGACGTCCCGTCGCTTTTGCTCTGTGGAGCGCAGCGAAGCAGGAATGGTCCATCGTGCACATCGAGATCCCCCGCCCTCCGGTCAAATGGAAGCCCGGAAGGAAGCCCTTTCCTTTCAGCGTGCGCACACCGGGAGTCGAGGCACGGCACGTCAAGGGCACGGGTGCCGAACGGCTGATGTTCGCCTTCTCCAAGGACGGAGAGCAACTGAAGGTCTACGGTAGGAAATTCCCCGTCTTCGACAGCGCTCTAATTGCGAAGAAGAAATGGAGAGCCGTCGTCGAGACCGCGAGGCCAATCGTCTATCTTCCGTCCAACGAAGACACGCTCGATCCGCTTTTTGTCAGTGGCGGCAAGGAATTCCTTCTCAACACGGCGCGACGGGCGATCGACGAATTGCGTCTCGCGAACGCGCCTTCAGTGGCATTTCCTGGAGAGCTTCTCGCAGATGTGGTGCCCGCCGAAGTCCTCACAACCCTTGCGGTGATCGAACAGACGGATGACACCGACTTTGTGAAAAAGAAAGCCGGTGCGTTCGATGAGGTGCTGAGCCACTACGGTCTGAAACGGGAGGAGGCCTATCGATACAGTGTCTCAAGCGCATCTGCGCTCGGCCCCATGCAGTTCACGAACCGGAAGGGGAAGGGTACCTATGCGATGGTGGTCAGGCGATGCCCCGAGGCAAAGCTTGACCCGAACTTTGAGCGCGGCGCGACGGACCTTTTGAACGCCATGAAGGCGGCGATCTGCCTCTTTGACATCGAGCTGTTCCAAATGCGTTCGGATATCCGCCTGGCGTATCGTGACAACATGGAGGTTCTTGGCATCTTCCCGGTCGCCGCATACAACGGTGGACCCAGGAATGTCACGAAGCTGTACGGTGTGATCAAGAAGATGGGGGTGAAACTTGAAGACCTGCGTCCCCCGGGAGAGCAGCCTCAGGGAAAGCAAGTGAAGTGCCCGTGTCTATGGAAGGAGGAAGCGACTGGCGTCCGTCCCGTGGCGATCCCCAGATACAACAATGAGAATCGTTGGTACATCGAAAAGTACCAGAGCATCCTCAGCGTGTTCGAGTGAGAGGGCGAGCGGAGACTGTCTCGTTGGCGGCGCGCCTGGCCTCCGTGGATTCCGCCTACGGTGTCACGATCGACGATGCCACTCGATGGCCATCCAGTCCGGAATGCGCAAGGGGTCTCGCAAGGTTGCGCCGCTTCCCTGACCGCACCAGGTCGCCTATCGGAAAGTTTCCGTGAGCGGCGCCCCGCTCGGCGCGCGGTTCGGAAAGGTTCGGTTGCAATGACGGGCTTCGGCAGATCTCCAGGTTTCCCCGGCTAGACGCCAGCGTCGACGATTGAATCGATCTATGTTCACTAACGCACAGAGCGGGTCCGTCAATTCAACGATCATGCCTCTCGAGTGCTCGATACCTCACCCCATCGGGTGCTCCGCGGGTCTCTACAGAACCAGGATAGGAGTTCGGTCATGAGAATGCTGAAGGGAACACTTTTGGCCGCCGTCATGCTGCTAACGGCCGCCCCGGCGCTCGCCGACAAGTACAGCGAGACGGTTGACCTGTTCAAGAACGCGGGCCAGAGCGCGACGTTCTTCGGGAATAGCTACGGGTACGCCGTGTTTCCAACCATCGGCAAGGCCGGAATCGGAATCGGCGGCGCCCACGGCGAGGGCCGTGTCTACAAGCAGGGCAAA
>Ga0209391_10002034_pt1 | contig 10578 bp, 7 predicted proteins | sample PPLLak3March2015_FD_187246 | JGI IMG/M metagenome (GOLD analysis project Ga0209391, IMG submission 187246) | Freshwater sediment microbial communities from Prairie Pothole Lake near Jamestown, North Dakota, USA - PPLs Lake P7 Core (1) Depth... | ecosystem: Environmental > Aquatic > Freshwater >... | reverse complement strand
AGAACCGCGCGGCGACGAGTTGCGGCTTGGTCCACCTCGTGAAGTCGACGCCGAACCAGCTCATCACCCACAGCTCGGCGTGGAAGCGCCCGCGGCCTTCCTTGAGCGAATCCGGGTTGCCCGGATCCACGGGCACGACCCTCTCGAAAAAGACGCCGGTGGGCGGCACGGTCTGCGACCGGGCGACGGGTTCGCCGGCGCGCGCGGCCCGGCCGGCCGCCACGTCGTCGTGCGTGGCGGGCGCCGTGGAGGAGACCTGCCGCGGCGCGGTTTCCAGGAGCCACGCCGGGTGGCGGCGCGCGGCGTCGATGCCCTGGAAAGCCGTCGGGATGGCCGCATAGAGGAGGATGCAGATGGCCACCTGCCAGACGACCGCCCACTTCGTGACCCGGCGCCACACGAAGCCGAGCCAGATCGAGGCGCCGAAGATGGCCGGCACCGAGATGATGTACTGGAAGAGCTCGAGCAGGTTCCCGGCCGTCATCGCGACCAGGATGGCGCCGGCGAGCGTCAGCGCGATGACCACCCGGCCGATCATGAGGTAGTGCCGGTCGCTTCTGCCCGGGACGAGCGGCCTGTAGAGGTTCCGGATGAACAGCGCCGCGTGCGCCACGGCGGACGCGTCCAGCGTGGACATGTTCGCGGCGAGCACGCCCACGAGCATCAGGCCGATGGCCCCGGGCGGCAGCAGGTCGCGGGTCATGACGCCCCAGATGAGATCGGGGTCGTGCAGCCTGCCGGCGTAGAGCCCGATGGCGATGAGGCCGGCGAGCGCCCAGAAGAGCATCAACACGCGCTTCGCGAACATCCCGCCGATCATGCCGATGCGCGCGGTGAATTCATTGGTCGCCGACCCGGCGGTCTGCATGCCCGAGACGACGGCGATGATGGACACGAGGTTCGCGAGGACCATCGCCAGCACGGTGAACCATGCGTAATCGCTGAGCGACGCGGATCCGAACAGCTGGAACATGTGAGCCGGCACGGCCGCGTGCAGCCCCTCGAACCCGCCAAGCTTCGCCAGGCCCACCGGGACGAGCATGACCGAGAAGATGATGATGAGCACGCCCTGGATGCCGTCCGTGATGGCGGCCGCCCGGAACCCGCCCATCATCGTGTAGGCGCCGACCACGATCGCGTAGACCAGGAAAAACCACGCCGGGTTGACGTGCGAGACGAAGGAGCGCAGTTCGCCGCGCTGCTGCTTGTGCCGGAGCACGTCCCATCGCGCTTCTTGCGCGGGCGTGAGGCCGGCCGAGCGGACGCTCTCGAGCTGCCGGTACTCCTCGAACTGCTCGATGCTCGCGCGCTCGGCCGGCGTGCACTGCTCGACGGCCTTCGGCGTCATCGCCACCATCGTCTTGCCCGCGACCAGCATGCCGATGCCGCCGCCGATGAACGCGGAGAGCGCGAGGGTGAAGACCGCGTAGGCGGCGGCGAGGAACGGGCTGCCGAAGCGCTCGGCGTAGTAGTCGCCGATCGTCGTCAGCCGCACGCGCCGGAAGAGCATCGTGCTGAACCAGTAGAACGGCGTCAGGAACAGCACGAGCGACTGGATCCACATGCCGCCGATGCCCTGGCGGTAGACCTCGCGCGAGACCGCGACCGCCTGGTCGGCGTTGGTCGAGCAGCCGAAGTTCAGGAAGAACTGGTAGAGCCTGCCGAGTTTGCGGCCGGCCAGGAAGAAGTCGTCCATGCCTGCGGACGCGCGGCCGACTCTCATGCCAATCCACACCACCGCCGCCAGGTAGATGGCGATAATCGCGATGTCGATAATGTGGAGGCCCCAGAGCTGCATGGACGGCGCGCCTCGGCTCTCGTGAAGGGACACGACGAAGGCCGAGCAGATTGTGGCAACCGGCGGGTGGCGAGTCAACCGGCGAATGGAGCGGCGAATGGAGCGGTGCAGGGCCGAAGTCCGTCGTGAGGGAGACTTCCGCGTCGTGCGGGTGATCGTCCTTGACTTGGCGTGCAGACGGCGCGACTATCTCGCGCAAGGCGATCGCGTCCCCCCCCGTACACTTGGCTTCAGCGGCGAACCGGCGGTGCGCGCCTCGGTGTGCGCCGCGTTCGAACGTCCCCATCGCGCCCTCGCGGTGATCGAGATCGCTCCTGCCGGCCATATGGGAGGTTGTCGGCGTTCTGCGGTTCGTAGCCCCTTCCCTCCGCAGTCGTCGGCAGCCCGGCCTGAACGGCGGGGCGGCGTACGCGGCGAACTGACGTGCAGCAACCCAAAGGAGGTTGTCGATGGTGTGTCACTCGCGTCTCTCTGGACGGGGCCGCAAGCCGGTGCCTGCTGGCTGGGCTGTAGTGTTGCTGGTCTTCCTGGTGGCGGCTGCGGCACTGCCCGCACCTGCCGCCGCCCAAGCCCCAGGGACGATTTGGACAGTGGCTGGTACTGGCGTCTGGGGAAACAGCGGCGACGGAGGACCCGCCACGGCGGCGCAGATCAAGGAGATTTTTGGCATCGCGGTGGACAAGGACGGCAATCTCTACTTGACGGGACTCGCCTCGCAGACCGTCCGAAAAGTGACGGCGACGAACGGCATCATCTCGACGGTGGCGGGGACCGGCGTGGGCTACGGTTCCACAGGCGACGGCGGGCTGGCCACGGCGGCGAACCTGGGCGGCCCGATCCGTCTGGCAGTGGATGGAGACTACAACCTCTACATCTCGGAGTACATCTACTTCAAGCTCAGGAAGGTGAGCGGGGCGTCCGGCATCATCGAGACGGTGGTGGGAACAGGTGTCCCGAACTACAACGGCGACAACATCCCCGCGACGAGTGCTCAGATCCGCGACCCGTGGGGGATCGCTGTGAGCCCGAACGGGGACTTCTACTTCGCGGAGAGCAGCGGACCACGGATTCGGAAGGTGACAGCGGCGACTGGACTGATCTCGACCGTGGCCGGGACCGGCGTCAACGGGGATAGTGGAGACGGCGGGCCGGCGACGGCCGCGCAGTTCATGGACCCGAAGGCCGTCGCCCTGGATTCTGCCGGCAACCTCTTCATCCTGGACTATCGCGCGTGCCGGGTCCGGATGGTCGACGCCGCGACGCAGATCATCACGACGGTAGCCGGGACGGGATCCTGCGGATTCAGCGGCGACAGGGGTCCGGCGACCCTGGCGCAATTGAACTTGCCGTATGGCCTCGCGGCGGATGCGGCAGGGGACATCTACATCGCCGACACGGACAACCTCCGCATCCGCCACGTTTCGGCGGCGACGGGCATCATCTCGACGATCGCGGGCGTTGGTTCGTCGGGTTCCGGTGGCGACGGGGGACCGGCCACTCAGGCGCAGTTCATCAGGCCGGTAGATGTGGCGGTGAACGCGTGGGGAGAGGTGTTCGTCGCGGACGCCAGCGACAACCGCATCCGGCTGATCGTTCCCCGCGACCTCCCGGTGATCACATGGACCAACCCGGCGGCGATCAACACTGGCACGCCGCTTGGTGCGGGGCAGTTGAATGCGACGGCGACCGTTCCGGGGACCTTTGTGTACGACCCGCCCGCCGGAACGACGATGAGCGTCGGGACGGCTCAGACGCTGTCGGTGACCTTCATCCCGGACGACCTGGGAACGTACGCGCCCACCGCCGCCACCGTGACGCTCGACGTGCAGAAGGGCGTGGCGCCGATCGCGTGGGCGGTGCCGGCGGCGGTGCCGGCGGGCACGGTGCTGGGCCCGGCCCAGCTGAACGCGACGTCGACGCTGCCAGGCACGTTCGTGTACGACCCGCCGGCCGGCACGGTCGTGACGGCGACGGTGCAGTTGTGGGTCGTGTTCACGCCGGACGACGCGGCGAACTACAGCAACGCGATGGCCGACGTGATGCTCACTGTCACCACGGGCCCGGTGAACGGCCCGCCGTACACGCTCACCATCACGACGCCAACGGGAGGCAGGATTCAGGGCGCCGGGATCAACTGCGGCGCGGGCAGCGCCGCGTGCTCGGTGACCATGCCGGCGTCGATGACGCTCGGCATCGGGGCGACGGCGAGCGCGGGCTTCACCTTCACGGCCTGGACGGGTGATTGCTCCGGCTCGAACCCGAGCCTGTGGGTGGCGCTGAACGGCCCGCGCACGTGCAGCGCCACGTTCACGCCGACGGGCGGCGGTGGCGGAGGGCTACCGACGGGCCCGCCCTACACGCTCACGATCACGCCGCCGACGGGCGGCAAGGTGCAGGGCGCGGGTCTCAGCTGCGGCGCGGGCGGCACGGCCTGCTCGGTCACGATGCCGGCGTCGATGACGCTGGGCATCGGTGCGACGGCGAGCACCGGCTACACGTTCGCGGGATGGACGGGCGACTGCGCGGGCGTGAACCCGAATCTCTGGGTCGCGCTCGACGGCCCGCGCACGTGCGGGGCGAGCTTCACGCCGGCGGGCGGGTCGGCCACGTATCAGCTGACCATCGCTCCCGCGCCGGCGGGCGGCACGGTGACAGGAGCCGGGTTGACCTGCGGCACGGGCGGCTCGGCATGCGTCATCGCCTTCGGCGGCGCGACGACCGCAACGCTCACGGCGACGCCGGCCACCGGCTACGCGTTCACGAGCTGGGGCGGGGCGTGCGCCGGCATCAGCACGGAGACGACCGTCCTCGTCGATGCCGCGCGCACGTGCAGCGCCACGTTCACCGCGACAGGCGGCGGAGGCACGCCGCCGACCGGGCCGCCGTATACGCTGACGATCACGTCACCCGCGGGAGGCACGATCGCAGGGGCGGGGATCAACTGCGGCGCGGGCGGCACGGCGTGCTCGGTGACCATGCCGGCGGCGATGACGCTGGGGGTCTCGGCGACGGCGAGCATCGGGTACGTATTCACGTCGTGGACCGGCGACTGCACGGGCACGTCTCCGAGCCAGTGGATTGCACTGAATGGGCCGCGCACGTGCAGCGCCACGTTCACGCCGATCGGCGGCGGCGGCGGCGGCGGGCTGCCGACCGGCCCGCCGTACACACTCACGATCACGCCGCCGACGGGCGGCAGGATCCAGGGCGCCGGCATCAACTGCGGCGCGGGCGGCACGGCGTGCTCGGTGACGATGCCCGCGTCGATGACGCTGGGCATGAGTGCGACGGCCAGCGCGGGCTTTGTCTTCGGCGGGTGGACCGGGGACTGCTCGGGGACGAACCCGAGCCTGTGGGTGGCGCTGAGCGGCCCGCGCACCTGCGGGGCGACGTTTGTGCCGTCCGGGGGAGCCGGGGACTGACGGAGGGAGCGTGGGGTCAGACCCGGGTCTGACCCCACGCGCGGCAGCTAGACGAGCGGCGTCGTGCCCGGGACGGCCACGGGGTGGACCGGGTTGGGGCCGAACTCGTACTTCGCGGGCGACAGGTCGAGCGTCGACGTGTTCATCGCCCAGTCCCACGAGATCGCGCGGCCCGTGTAGGCGCTCATGCGGCCCATGATGGCGCACATCGTGCTCTCGGCGACCTGCCGGCCCTCGTTGAGCGGCGCCCCCTTGCGGATCGAGGCGATCAGGTCGATGTGTTCCTGGACGTAGGGATTGACCTCCTCCGCCTCGAACGTCCACGGCGCTGCGCCGGTAATCCTCGTGGCGCTCGACGTGCTCCACGCCACACCCTTCGTGCCGACGATCCGCTCCTCGACGCGGTCGTTGCAGCCCTTCGTCTGCCTGCACATGCTCGTCACGCGCACGCCGTTCGGGTACTCGAACTCGACGGCGAAGTGGTCGAAGATGTTGCCGTACTCCGGCGCGACGCGCACCTGGCGCCCGCCCATGCCCATCACGTTCTTCGGCATCACGCCCATCGCCCAGTTGGCGACGTCGATGTTGTGCATGTGCTGTTCGACGATGTGGTCGCCCGAGGTCCAGGTGAAGTAGAGCCAGTTGCGGCACTGCCACTCGATGTCCGACATCCCGGGCAGTTGCTCCTTCACCCACAGGTCGCCCTGGTTCCAGTAGACCTGGGCGGCGACGATGTCGCCGATCTGGCCGTCCTGGATCCGCTTCATCATCTCGAGATACCGCTGCTGGTGCCGCCGCTGCGTGCCGGCGACCAGCGCCAGATTCTTCCGGGCCGCCAGATCGGAGGTGGCGAGGATCGAGCGGATGCCGACCGGGTCGACCGCCACCGGCTTCTCCATGAACACGTGCTTGCCGGCCTCGACGGCGGCCTTCACGTGGACGGGTCGGAACCCCGGGGGCGCCGCGGTCACGATGAGGTTCACGCCCGGCACGGACAGCACGCCCTTGTAGTTGTCGAAGCCCGTGAAGCGGTTGCCGGCCGGCACCTTCACGCGGTTCGGGAACTCCTTCGTGAGCCTGGCCAGCGAGCTCTCCACGCGGTCGGGCACCAGGTCGCCGAGGGCGACGATTTCCACCGCGGGATCGGCCCTCAGGCAGTCGATGGCCGCGCCCGTGCCGCGGCCGCCGCACCCGATGACGCCCACCTTGAAGGCGTCCGACCCCTGGGCGAACACGTTGAAGCTGGCGGGAAACGTCGCCGCGATCGAGGCCGCGGCAGCGGTCCTCACGAAATCGCGACGGGTGACTGACGACTCGTGCTGGTTGCTCATCTTGCTCTCCCTAGAACTCGTCGCACGCGCGATACGCGTCGATGACGGCGCGTTCGCCTTCCTTGCCCGGTTTGCTCTGACCGTGCTCCATGCAGAGGACGCCCTGGTAGCCGCGGCCGTGGATGTACTTGAACACGTTGCTGTAGTTGATCTCCCCGCTGGTCGGCTCCTTCCGCCCGGGATTGTCGCCGAGGTGGAACGCCGCGATCTCGTCCCAGCCGGCCTCGATGTTCGGGATGAGGTTCCCCTCGGTGATCTGCTGGTGGTAGATGTCGTTCACGATCTTGCACGACGGGCTGTTGACCGACTTGCAGATCTGGTACGCCTGCGGAATCCTCGTCAGAAACAGCCCCGGGTGGTTCTTCGGGTTGAGCGGCTCCAGCACGAGGACCAGGCCGGCCGGCTGGCACAGATCCATGCACGCCCGCAGGTTCTCGACGACGTTGGCGGTCTGGTACTCCCACGCGAGGCTCTCGTCGAAACGCCCCGGCACCACGAGCGCCTGGCTGACGCCGGTCCGTTTCATCGTCTCGATGCCGTCGCGCATCTTCTGGAGCAGCGCGGCCCGGACGTCCTTGTCCCGCGTGACGAAGTTCCTGTTGTTGAAGTCGGCGAGCAGGACGAACGGCCCGAGCTTCATGTTCCGCTTCTGGATTTCGCGGACGATGAGGTCCTGGTCGGCCGGCGGGCGGCCCATGAGGCCGTTGTCGAACATCGCCGCGAAGCCCTCGTCGGCGGCGAACTGGACCTGGGCCGCGAGGTCGGTGCCGGCGTGGGCCTTGAACTGGCCGAGGCTCGGGGCGTAGTTGAGACGGAAGCGCCGGGCGCCGGGCGGGGCTGGCGCCTGCGGGAGCGCGGCCGCCAGGGCCTCACCGGTGAAGCGCGTGGCGGCGAGCGCGGCCGCTGAGGCCAGACTCGCGGTGATGAAGGCTCTGCGTTTCAACGGATGCGACCTCCTGCCGGGCCCGGCGGGGCGGACCGGATAGGGCAGCAGTCTACCACTGACTAGCGACGGGATAAATCCGGGCAGACCGGCACCGTGGGCTATGGAGCAACGATTCGCAATTTCGGAAAATACGTGCGATAGCGCTTGGCGTCGCGCGTGAGGAGCGTCAGGCCCTCGATCGCGGCGTGCGCACCGATGTAGAAGTCCGGGAGCGGCGAGCGATGTGCGCCGCCGCGGCGGCGGTACTGGACGAAGCACTGGCCGGCAAGAAATGCCGCCTCCCAGGGGAGCGGGCGGCGTTCGTAGGAGTCGCGGGGAAGCGCGTCTTCGAGGTCCTCGATGCGCGCGAACCGTGCGGCGACCTCTGCATACACGATCGGGTTGATCACCAGCGGCGACACGTCAGCGGCGCGGGCGAGCGCGACCGCCGACCAGTCGAGCCACTCCTTGTCTTCGGTGATCACGTCGAGCAACACGTTGCTGTCGACCAGCGTCGCCGACACCTCACTCGCCCCGCGTGAGCGCCAGAATCTGGTCGGTCGAGAGCCTGGGGCCGGCCGAGCGGCGCCCGGCGGCACGGAGGTGCGCCACAAGCTCGTTCCCGCGTCCCTGCTCGCCCGCGCGCCGGATGCGGACGCTGTCGCCAACGACGTCGAAGACGACGCGGGTGCCGGGCAGCAACCCCAGCCGGTTCCGGATGTCCTGGGGGATGGTCACCTGGCCCTTGGTGGTGAGGGTCATGGTATTACTCCTACCAGTAAGAGTAATACCGCCGACACCGGCCGTCAACGGCGTTCGGGCGACCCGGCCGTTCCGGACGATATCGGAGGCCATGACTCGCAGTCGCCATCCGCAGGGCGTGGGTGGCCGAGGTGCTTTCCCTGTGCCCGGAGCGAGGACAGGCGAAGGTCACGCGAGGACACAGGGAAACACCTCGGACAGGACCCGCGCCCGAGGACCGGAGCAGCGTGGAGCGCGGCCTCCTGTCTAGCCGAGGACGCGGCTCGACACCTGGTAGGCGAGGTAGGCGACGGTGGCCGTGAGCACGGTGCCCCAGGCCAGGTCGACGACGGTGACCAGCACGGGCCAGTCGCGCATGGTGGCCTGATTGGTCAGGTCGTAGGTGGCGTAGGCGATGAAGCCGAAGGCCGCGCCGTAGGCCAGGGCCCGCGCCGCGCTGCCGACCTCGAGCGCCGGCTTGACGGCGAAGAAGACGATTCCGCCGATGTAGACCAGGTAGAAGAGGACGGCCGCGCCCCAATTCACCTCCGCGCTCATCAGGTGCCCGATGTGCTGCCGGTAGAAGTTCTTCGCGACCACGCCCAGCCAGACCAGGTCGATGGCGAAGAAGATCACGAGCGTGATGGCGTAGGTGCCGATCGCTCGGCCGAGGCTGAGGCTGGACGTGAATTCTGCCGGCATGACGTCACCCGTTCCGTATCCGAGGAGGGTCCGTCCGGGGCAGGCTGGCCCCGCGCGGCGCCCCGGCGCAGACAGTATATCGACGCGGGTTCCCGGGCGGAGGATTCACGATTCTGGGTTAGGATCGCCGTGCGGTCCGCCCCCAGGAGACGTCCCGTGGCCAACCGACAGACGCCCATCGACCCCGACGCCGTCACCCGCGCCCTCGACGCCTCCGGCATCCGGAGCGTATCGCAGTTGTCGATCCGTGAAATCAAGAAACTGATCGATACGGTGGAAGGCGCGACGGGGCAGCGGTACATCCGCATGGAGATGGGCATCCCCGGCCTGCCGCCGCACCCGATCGCCGTCAACGCGCAGATTGACGCCCTGAAGCGCGGCGTCGCGGCCGTCTACCCCGACATCCAGGGCATCCCGCCGGTCAAGCGCGAGATTGCCCGCTTCGTGAAGAACTTCCTCGGCGTCGAGGTGGACCCGGAGCACTGCCTGCCGACGGTGGGCTCGATGATGGGGGCGATGGCCTGCTTCCTGACCATCAACCGGATGTACGCCGATCGCGAGGGCACGCTGTTCATCGATCCGGGGTTCCCGGTGCAGAAGCTGCAATGCCGCGTCCTGGGGCACGGCTTCATGAGCTTCGACGTCTACGATTACCGGGGCCCGCGGCTGCACGACAAACTGCGCAGCTACCTCGACACCGGCAAGGTGTCGTCGATCCTCTATTCGAACCCGAACAACCCCGCCTGGATCTGCCTCACGGAAACGGAGCTCGAGACCATCGCGCGGCTGGCCGACGAATACGGCGCCGTGGTCATCGAGGACCTCGCCTACTTCGGGATGGACTTCCGGAGCGACTACTCGCGCCCCGGGGTGCCGCCCTTCCAGCCCTCGGTGGCGCACCACACGGACCGGTTCGTGCTGCTCATCTCCAGCTCCAAGGTGTTCAGCTACGCGGGCGAGCGGATCGGCATGCTCGTGGTCTCGGATGCGATCTGGAACACGCGCGCGCCCGACCTGAAGCGCTACTACCCCTCGGATCTGCTCGGCTACGCGCTGGTGTTCGGCGCGATCTACGCCCTGTCGTCGGGGACGTCGCACTCGGCGCAGTACGCCCTCGCGGCCGTGCTCAAGGCCGTGAACGACGGCGAGCTCAATTTCGTGGACGGCGTGCGCGAGTACGGCGAGAAGGCGCACGTCATGAAGCGGCTCTTCACGGACAACGGCTTCCGCATCGTCTACGACATGGACCTGGACGCGCCGATTGCCGACGGCTTCTACTTCACGTTCTCCTACCCGGGCCTGACGGGTGAAGACCTGCTGCGGGAACTGCTGTACTACGGGATCAGCGCCATCGCGCTGGGCACCACCGGCAGCGAGCGCACGGAGGGCCTGCGCGCCTGCACGTCGCTCATCCAGCGGTCCGAGTTTCCCACGCTGAACGAGCGGCTCGCATGGTTCCACCGCGACCATCAGGCGACGCCGGGCGCGTAGTGCCGGGGTTTTCGAGCGGCAGGGCCTGTCAGGCGTGTCAGTCGGCGGCCGCCAGCGCGCGGAAGGTCCGCCCGATGGCGTCGATCTTCTCCGGCTGCTTGCGGAGGCCGCCCCAGGCGAACACCATCACGCCCGTCGCCGGGGCGCGAGCGCCGTGGCGCAACACCT
>Ga0209391_10002033_pt1 | contig 10578 bp, 11 predicted proteins | sample PPLLak3March2015_FD_187246 | JGI IMG/M metagenome (GOLD analysis project Ga0209391, IMG submission 187246) | Freshwater sediment microbial communities from Prairie Pothole Lake near Jamestown, North Dakota, USA - PPLs Lake P7 Core (1) Depth... | ecosystem: Environmental > Aquatic > Freshwater >... | reverse complement strand
CGTCCTCATGTGCACTACCCGCAGGAGCGCTGGTTTGCGCCGGGCGAGGACGGCCGCTGGCCGGTCGATCTGCTGAATCCAGCGCTGCACAAGTTCTACAACCCCGAGGGCAGCGTGGACGCCAGCGGCCTGGTGGAGTTCAACTCCGGCAACGCCGAGCGGGGCATCTGCGCCATTCCCTACGTGCGCGAGCGCGATGGCGTGGTCACGTATTTCCCGGTCAACATCATCGGGAACCTGTATGTGAGCAATGGCATGTCGGCCGGCAACACCCGGGACGAGGCGCGCACGCAGGCCCTGTCTGAAATTTTCGAGCGGCACATCAAGGGCCGCATCATCAGCGAAGGCATCTGCCTGCCCGACGTGCCCGAAGCCGTGATCGCCCGCTACCCCCGCATTGCCACCGGCATTGCCGCGCTTCGCTCGGCCGGGTTCGGCATCCTCATCAAGGACGCCTCGCTGGGCGGCCAGTACCCGGTGATGAACGTCACCCTGCTGAACCCGCAAGACCAGGGTTGCTTTGCCAGCTTTGGTGCCCACCCGCGCTTCGAGATTGCCCTGGAGCGCGCATTGACCGAGCTGCTGCAGGGCCGGGCGCTCGACGCGCTGGGGGGATTCCCCGCCCCGGGCCTGGATCTGGAAGAGGTCGCCAGTTCGCCCAATACCGAGATTCACTTCGTCGATTCCAGCGGCGTCATCCACTGGAAGTTCCTCGGCAACCAGCCCGATCATGCCTTCTGTGACTGGAACTTCAGCAACAGCACGGCCGAAGACTACGCCTGGGCCGTGGACCGCATCCATCGTGACGGCCGCGAAGTCTACGTGGCCGATTTCAAGCACCTCGGCGTCTATGCCTGCCGCATCCTGGTGCCCGGCATGTCCGAGATCTACCCCGTGGACGACCTGGAGTTCGAGAACAACAGCATCGCCAACGACTTCCGCGAAGCCGTCCTGAACCTGACCGACCTCGACGACGAAGAGTGTTCCGACCTGCTCGACACCCTGAACGAATCCGCGCTGGCCGACCAGCGACTGGTGGCGCAGGTAATCGGACTGGCGGCGGATGCGGGCTCATTCTGGGCTGACCTGCGCGTGGGCGAACTGAAGACCCTGCTGGCCCTTGCGATTGGCGACGAGGCCGCCACCCTGGAAGGCTGCGACTGGGTGCGCAACTTCGACCAGCTCAACCCCCAGCGCCGCGCCGTGTATGCGTGCATTGAAAGCCTGATTCGCCTGGCCGAGATGGGCGACACCGGCCCCTACCTGGACGCGTTGCGCCAGCTCTACGGTGCCGGTGCCGTGGCGCAGGCCCGCGCGCTGATCATGCAGACCGACCGCTTCATGGGCTTGTCCGCGCCCGGTTTAATGCTCGAAGGCTGCGAGATGCACCGCAAGCTGCTGGCCGCCTACGACAAGATCCACCTGCGCGCCGCCTGAGCGGCTTGGAAACGGCTTCAAACGCAGCCGGTGGGCTTGGGCAGTCCGCCGTACTTGGTGATCGGCTTCATCGGGCCGGTCATCCAGAGCTTGAAGACCGCATTCTGGTCCTCGTTCAGGTACTTGGCGAACTTGCGGATCGGCGGCACGCTGCTGAATTCCTCGAAATACTCACGGGCCTTCAGGATCTGGTTCCATTTGGCATCGTCAAGTTCATAGCCATCGGCCGCGGCCATGGCACGGCCAATTTCCTCGGTCCAGGCATTCATGTCGGTGAGGTAACCGTCTCCGTCGCGATCAGGCAGATTCATATCGAAGCTCTCTTTCTTGAAGTTAAGTCACTTTGAACCAGTCCACCAGCGTGGCCTGGCATGCCAGCTAACCGGCCGGAATGGCCACTGAATGGCCACTCCCGCCCGCGTGATACTCGACAAATCGGTCGAGAAACCGGCGCAGAAAACCTTCGGTCTGCGCGCCATGAAAACGGTCAATGACGTATCCGCGGCTGTAAGCAATGACGGTCGGGAACCCCTTGGCCTGGTGCCGGCCGGCGATACGCATGTTTTCGTCGGCGTCAACTTTCGCCAGAACGAATTTCCCGTCGTATTCCTTGACCAGTCGCTCCAGCAAGGGCGTCAGCACACGGCAGGGGCTGCACCATTCGGCGCCAATGTCCAGCAATACCGGCACCTCCTGAGAGCGGTCAAGCACCAGCGCATCAAAATCGGCTTCTTCGACGTCGTAAGATAAGTCCATGGCTTCGGGGAATCTCGATCAGGTACGGGGGTCAGTATATTGTTCAAGCCGGTTTTCCGCAGGGCCCCGGCGCATATCCGCACTGGCCGATCCATTCCGAGCCCTGTGCTTCAGGGTCGTGTTCCCTGATTCGGGCCGTCAACGGCTCGCGCGATGCCCCCGATCCGCGGCCTGTGGCCAGGCACCGGCCGTCGCCCGATTCCGCCGTGCATGGGTATCATGAACCCGGCAGCCGTTTTTCATTGGAGGTCCCCCATGAACGCCCGAATCGAAACGCTCCCCAGCGCGCAGTACCTTGCCGACACCCATGAGGTGAGCAACCTCTCCAGCGAGCTCTGCGACTACAACATGTACACCGGCGATGCCGCCCTGAGGGAATCGGTGCAGCGCGAAGGCGGTGTGTGGGCCGACAGCGAACTCGCGGACTTCGGCAAACTGACCGGTTCGGCGGACCACCTGGAACTGGGGCATCTGGCCAACAAGTTCCAGCCCGAGTTCGATACCCACGACCGTTTCGGCAATCGCATCGACCTGGTGAAGTTTCATCCGGCGTATCACCAGCTCATGAAAACCTCCATCGAGCACGGCCTGCACGCTTCGCCGTGGACGTCACCCGGCCCTGGCGCGCATGTCGCGCGCGCCGCCCAGACCTACCTGCACACCCAGGTGGAAGCAGGGCACGGCTGCCCCATCACCATGACCTTTGCCGCATTGCCCTCGTTGCGCCTGCAGCCCGAACTGGCCCGGATCTGGGAACCCAAGATCACGGCACGGGTGTACGACCCGCGCAACGTGCCCATGGAGCAGAAGCAGGGCATCACCATCGGCATGGCCATGACGGAAAAACAGGGCGGCTCCGACGTGCGCACCAACAGCACGCGTGCCCATCCGCTCGGCGTGGGCGGGCCCGGCCAGGCCTATGAACTCGTGGGGCACAAGTATTTTGTGTCCGCCCCCATGTGCGATGCCTTCCTGGTGCTGGCGCAGGCGCCCGGCGGCCTCTCGTGCTTTCTGTTGCCACGCTGGCGCCCCGACGGAACCAAGAACCCGATGCAGGTGCTGCGCCTGAAGAAGAAGATGGGCAATGCGTCCAATGCGTCGTCCGAGACCGAACTGCGCGGCGCGCTGGCCTGGATGGTCGGCGAAGAGGGCCGCGGCGTGCGCACCATCATCGAGATGGTCAGCATGACCCGCTTCGACTGCATGATCGGCTCCAGCGCCGGCATGCGCATGGCGGCCTCCCAGGCGTTGCACCATTGCGCCAGGCGCTCGGCCTTCGGCAAAGTGCTGAACCAGCAACCGCTGATGCAGAACGTGCTGGCCGATCTGGCACTGGAAAGCGAAGCCGCCACGACCCTGACAATGCGCATGGCCCGCGCCATGGACCACCGCGCCGACGAGCACGAAGACCTGCTGGTGCGTCTGGTCACCGCCGTGGGCAAGTACTGGATCTGCAAGCGCACGCCCAACCATGCCTATGAGGCCATGGAATGCATTGGCGGCAGCGGCGTGATGGAAGACAGCATGATGCCGCGCCTGTTCCGGGAGTCCCCGGTCAACGCCATCTGGGAGGGCAGTGGCAATGTGCAATGCCTGGACGTGCTGCGCGCCTTGTCGAAGACACCGGCCGTGGTCGATGCGTTCTTTGCCGAGGTGGGACGGGCGCGCGGCGCGCATGCGGCGCTGGACCGCCACGTGGCCGAGCTTGCCCGGGAATTCAAGGACCTTCAGGAATTTGAATACCGGGCGCGCGACATCGTGGACCGTTTGGCCCTGGCCATGCAGGCCTCCCTGCTGGTGCGCCATGCCCCTGGCTTCGTGAGTGATGCCTTTTGTCGTTCACGGCTCGAGCAGCAGGGCCACCACAACTACGGTAGCCTACCCCGAGGCGTGGATGTGGCCGCCATCATCGCCCGCGCAACGCCAAGTGCCAGTTGAAGGCAAGGCGTCAGCTCAGGATCTGTGGCGCCAGAAAACTTCCGCGCGCCGTGGATGATTGACGCAGTACAAAAACCTGATTGGCGCCACCCAGAACGACCAGATCGTTCAAGCCATCGCCGTCGACATCGCCTATGGCCACGCGCGATGACGCAACCGGCATGGCGATGCTTGCGCTCAGGGCGAACCCTCCACTGCCGTTTTGCATGAGTACATTCACGCTGGAGTTGACGGTCGTGGGCGAACCCACCGGGAAGAACCCAACGCTTGCAAAGTCCGGCCGCCCGTCGCCATTGAGGTCTCCCACCGCCCCGCCGTCAATCCCCTTCACGTCAGCCAAAGATGTCTGTATCAGTCCAAACGAGCCCGCAGGGCTGCTCTGCAACAGAGTACTGAGATTGGCCTTGTAGTCGATGGTGGCAGGCGTCAAAAACTCCACCACGTCGCGCACGCCATCGGCGTTGTAGTCTGTCATTGCCAGCAACTTGCCGTTGACGCCGGTCTGGGGTGACAGCGTCACCGCGGCGCCAAGCGTGCCACCGGGCAATTGATAGACCAGCCCCAGTACCGTGTTCGGGACATAGCCGATACGGGGCAGGTACATGCGAAACGCCAGGTCATTGCGGCCATCCCCATTCAAATCTCCGATCGCCACGGTGCCGGCACTGCCAGGCAGTGCAATCAGTACAGGTGCCAGGAAAGTGCCGCGACGGGAGGGATCCTGGTAGAGAACCGTGGCGCCTACACCGGGGGCCAGTGAGTCAGCAACCACAATGTCGGGCGTATTGTCTTCATTGACATCGCCAATGGCCACGTCATAGGGGCTTGACGGCACGAGATCGAGACGCTTCGGCGGCAGGAAGCGCCCACGATTGATGGTGTCCTGCCGCAGCATCCACACCGCCCGGTCAGCCGTCGAACTGGTGGTGTTACCGACGTCGGTCACGACCAAGTCTGCAGCACCGTCGCCATCGATATCAGCCAAGGCCATTTTCCACGGATAAACGCCGACGACATACGTCTGCGCCGGCGCGAATACACCGGGGGAGGTCTGCAGGCGAACCAGCAACCGACCTTCACGCTGCGACTGACTGCTTGAAAGCGAGGCAAGAGTGATCACGTCTGCATGGCCATCACCGTCGACATCCGCAACGAGCACATCCGTGGAAACCCAAAGCGGATAGAGCCAGTCGTCGACGTCGCCACCGCCATTACCACCACACCCCAGAATCAATGAAGTCAGGATCGCAACGGCCCAAAGCCGGATGCGTTGGTTTGAAAACATTAATCCCTCCTTACATTGACGCCAAGACTGATTCGAAAAACCGATTGGCCAAGCGTCAATAAGTGATCGTCAGCGTATCTGCGCCAACGACGGCAACCTCCGACAGCCGGGTCAACCCGCCGGCAGGGGTCATCCTGAATCTGAGGGTTGAGGTTGCCATGAGGGCGCCTGACGCATTTTTATCCACTTCAATCAGGTCCAAAAGCGCGTAGCCCACCATGGTGTCCGGCTTGAGGGCATAGGAGACTTCGACAGTGCCGAGAGGTATGGTTTTGGCACTTGAAGAATAGACCGTCTGTTTGTACAACGGCCCTGCATCGCCAATCTTGACGGTTGGTGGGATCGTCACCGGGCCGGTCACCACCGAGTAGAAGTCTTCTCCTGTTTCGCCCAATGGAAGATAGTTGGTGTCCACATAGAGGGTCACGCTTCCGTTAATGGGCTGCGTGACAACCACCCCATTCAGCGTGCCCGTCACAGTGCCGGTTGTCACCTCTGTCTTCTTGAGCCCCGCAACGTTTTCAAAGGTGGCACTGGCAGGAACGCTTTGTGTCACTGCTCCGCTACCCGAAATAGTCACGCCAGAAATCACCCCGCTGACAGTGAAATTCAGTGTGCTTGAATCGTTGAAGAAGTTGACCCAAGCTGTTTGGAGCTGGTAAGTGTCAATCGTAGCGACAGGCGGCGCTGCGCTATCCTCACCTCCCCCACTGCCGCATGCTGTGAAAAGGGAAACTAGGCTGACTGCGAGTGCATAGCGAATACTGCGTGACATGACGATCTCCTTGCAAAAGGCGCGAGAGAGAAAAGATCTGCTGCAGGAAGCTTTCTCGACCTCGTCTGGCTCCCACCTTTTTTTTATATACGCCTGAAGCACTCGCAAAATACTGATAAAAATCACCCTTTCGCAAAGTATCGAGCCTGACAACCGCCTGGAAGCACCACCGCACCCGTCAGGGCGAGGCCAGGAGCCACCTGAACGAGGCCCCAAGGGGATAGCTGCCGTCATCCCGAAGGAAGGGCGCCAATGCGACTTCATGCGCCCTGTTGACGGCTTCGACACGGGTATGTTCGGCCGCATTTGCAGCGACGCCAGTCCCAGGCGCGCGCGCCCCAGAGTCGACCGTTGGCAGGTGAGGTTCTCGAATCGTTGGCAGAGTTCAAGCTCGACTCCGTTGGGAAACGGGGTCCGGGTTGCCGGCTTTGTGCGCGGCGGCACCTGCCCGTGGATTCCAGGCGGCGATGACTTGCGCAACGAATGAAGTCTTTGCTTCCGTGTACGCCTCTCGGTCCTGGCTGTACTTCTGGGCGAGGCTCAATTTGAGGTGCGCGTACGCCGCGGCGGTTTCGGGTTGACTGCGCAATGCATCGCGAAAGGCCAGTCTGTCGTGCCACAACTGGCTGTCGATCGGAACGATGTGAAGATGATGCGTTCGGTGGGCTGGCGAGGGCTTGCAGAACCAGTGCATGACATCGGCCTTGTAAGGGAAGTAGACCCAGCCAGCGCCCGCAGCGGCTTCGATCGCACCTCTCGCCTCGGTCAGGGACCTGACGGGCGCCATCATGTCAATGATCGGCTTGGCCAGGAGACCAGGCACCGCGGTACTGCCGATGTGTTCGATCGGCCCAACGAGCCACGGCGAAAGCACTGCGCTTAGTGTGGTTGCCTCCGCGCTGAAAAGGGCGGGCCACCCAGACTGGTATGCGACCAGCTCAATCGGGGCATCGGGGGACTTTTCCATGGAAGGATTGTGCAGCGTCACGTCAGGTTCGGCGGTGCGCGGCACCCGCGCGCACGGGGAAGGGCCGACGCTGTGTCATTTGGTTCCGTACTGGCCCGCAAGCGCTGTTGCGACGCGTCCGATGAGGTCCAAAGGAACGAGCGCATCGTACGGGAAGGCGAGGTTGCCCTTCGCATTGCGGAAGGGCGCCAGTTCGCTGATGAGCTGCAGATCGTCCGTGACGGGCGGATAGATACCGATGTGCTTCTTGAACGCGGCGAAGTAGAAGAAGGTTCGAGACAGCTTGAACGCCGGCATGTTGTAGCTGATGCAAGGAACCGCCTGGGGCACCCTGGCTTCGACGATGCCGCCAATCTGGCGCAGGATCGGCTGTGCCTGCAGATGGGCCGCGGCGATGTAGTCGTCGTGCGAAGTGAACCTGGGGTGAGTGGGCATCATTGGAACCTCAGCCGGCGCTGGCCCCGGGATCGGATGGGCCAGGCAGGCCGCGGCGTCGGTGCGTTCGGTGATGCCGTACCCGCATGCACTCTCGTGCTTCAGGCCTGGCGTCGCGCGTGCGCATTCAAGACCGGTCAGGCGGCAGCAGCCGTTGCCACTGTCCAGGCCAGGACGAGCTGCGCGACAAAGTACGTCGGCCAGCCCCACAGCCGGTTGACAAAGCCTTGCTGGACGAAGCGGTCGCGCGCGACCGAGAGATCGGAGGCGGTGAACAGCAAGGCGCCGACCAGCACGGCCCAGCGTTGCGAAGCGAAGGCGTGCCCTGCCGCGGCCACACACATGGCCAGTATGACGACGACATACGCCAGCACCGGGCCCTTGAACTCTTTTGGCGCATTCGGCATCAGCCAGCGCAGCACCACGGCGCCAAACAACCCAGCCATGACGACGGCCACGACCATGGCCGGGACCGACAGCGCGCCCGACAGGAACGCCGCTGCAAACAGCACATGCGACAGCAGAAATGCCCCCAGTCCGCCCATGAACGCCTTGGGCGCGCGGGAGAGCAGCAAGGCATCGCCCATCCATCCGAGCACCAGCGCGCCCAGAATCAACTGCCCGTATGTGGACCGAGGCGCGTCGAGCGAAACTGCCACGAGCACAAAGCAGGTGCTGGACGCAAGCTTGGCGATGACCCGACCAAGCGGCCACTCCTTGCGATCAACGACCAGGAGAACGATGACCGAAACAAGGCAGGCGACGGTCAGGGTGACGGGATTGAGCATGGGCATGGACTGGGATGTGAAAGAAATGTCTGTCCGCATTCAAGCTTGTTCGGACAAAGCGCTAATCCTCGTTTCGCCGCGCGCTGGCAAGTGAAAAAACAACGGCCAGCGCAAACGCGAAAAGCAAAAGCCACTTCGTGGATGCCGCGATCGCAGCCAGCGAATAGGGCCAGGTGACGCCAAACCGCGGCACCTCCGTGAGCCACAGGTGAAGCGCATTCTCCACCGCATCAAATGCCGCCGCAAGCGGCAGCGCCCAGGCAAGCCAGCGGCGGTGCTGGGGCTGCAGCGCGCCAAACAGCTGTGTCCGCATCGTCAGCAGGTAGCCGAACAGCCCATAGCTCACCAGCAGCGCATAGTCGGCCGGCAGATGCATCCTGAACCGGTGCAGCGGCTCGCCCGTCCACTGGTGCACCACCTCGCCGAAAGCGCGCGGCGTGAAGGCGAACTGTAGCGCCAGGATGTTCGGCTGCAGCGGCGCGAGATACCAGGCGATCGCGCAAAACAGGGCCAGTGCCGTAACGCCGCTGAGCCAGACCAGGCGCATGGTGGATCGTCTCCGCAAAATGACCTCTTCAACTCCGCGTCAGCGCATCAGCGGCACCGAATCGACGGGGGGTTCGCAAATGTCGCGGCATACAAGCGCGCCGCTTCCTCGGCTTTCCCGTCGTGCCAGATGCAGATAGTTTTTTCACGCTCTTTGTCATGCCACTTCCTGAGACGACAGGGCTTCGTAAATCGTGAAATTATTGTCTGACCCCAGAATCCCTGGCGAACTTTCAGCCGTCATTTGGCAGCCAGGCTGGGAGCGCCTGCGTCAGAGAGCGCGGGCCCGAAGTACATGCGACTGACACCCGCTCGCGCGGCGGCCGCCTCACATGCACGACACGGCCGCGACGTGGAATACAGAGTGGCGCCATCAAGCCTCTCGCGGCCCAGTTTTAGCTGGGCATCGCGAATGGCCTCGCGCTCAGCGTGCGCATCAGGATTCTGGTTCTTGACGACCCGGCTTGGGCCTTCCCCCAGAAGCGCCCCATTGAGCACAAGTACCGCTCCGTAGGGTTGGTCACCCCATGATTCTGCGAGGCGCTTCATCTGCGCTGCGGCCTCGAACCACCGCCGCTCAGGTTCGGCCCTGTGACCCTGCGCTCGACCCGCGGAGGTACACGTGGCAAAGAAAAGTGCCACCGCTGCGGAAATTGCCGTTCGGCGATCGTAGTGAGGAGCTTCGCGGAGCACGGTAGATCTCGTAAATGTTCGTGTTCAGCGGCTGCCGAAGGCCGTCCACTGGCACGCGGGATTAGGCCTCGAGGTTCGGTTTCACCGCAGAGCCCAGCTTGTTGAACTGCGCACGATAAGCCCATTCACTCATAGTGTGTCCACATTCGCAAGACACGAACGACTCTCTCTTTGGTGAAGACCTCATACACAATGCGGTGCTGAATGTTGATGCGGCGTGAGTAAGCACCAGCAAGGTCTCCAACCAACTTCTCATAGGGTGGTGGATTTTGTAGTGGATTGGTGGCAAGAACTTCAAGCAGTTCTTGCGCCTTCGGTTTGAATCCGCTGGCGGCAAGCTTCTTTGCATCTTTGAGCGCCTGCTTGGCAAAAACGACCTCCCAACTCACCACTTCAGTGCCTTCGCACTTTTTGCCAACGGTTCGGCCATGCCTGCCTTGATGGATTCGCGCATACCCGGCACCGCAAGCAGATACAAGGTTTCTTGTATGGCACTCCAGTCTTCAGCCGACAGCAGGACTGCGCTGGTGCGTTTTCCGGAAATGATGATCGGTTCATGTGACGCCGCAGTCTCATCAATGATCCGGTAAAGGTTGGCGCGAGCTTCGCTGGCGGTAAGTGCATGCATTCAATTCTCCTCAGAGTCAAATGCGATGGTACGCAATTTCGTACGCTTTGTCAAACCCGAAATGTAGGCGCAAAGGTAAGGGCTAATGTTCGAGTTACGCGGCGCTGTGTGGCGTCCGCTCGAACGATGGGCTATGCATCTTCGAGCTCTTTGAGGGATTTGCCATTCTTGTCCTTCCAGGCGGTGAGTCCGTTCGCGCTCCCGCCGTGGATGACTGCGGCAGCTGCGCTGGGGCTCGTAAACTCGACGTCCTTGGTGAAGACATAGGCGCCATCCTGCTCGATCAGCGTCTTGTCCTGTATGAGTCGCTGCCGCAAAGCAATCGTATTG
>Ga0209391_10002032_pt1 | contig 10580 bp, 2 predicted proteins | sample PPLLak3March2015_FD_187246 | JGI IMG/M metagenome (GOLD analysis project Ga0209391, IMG submission 187246) | Freshwater sediment microbial communities from Prairie Pothole Lake near Jamestown, North Dakota, USA - PPLs Lake P7 Core (1) Depth... | ecosystem: Environmental > Aquatic > Freshwater >... | reverse complement strand
CAGCCAAACCCGACGCTGCTGGATATATGGCCATATTGCCGTTTACTCCTGTCCAGGGCAACATCTACACGCTGTCAGCGTCAATGAACCCGATAGGTGTTCCCGACCCCTCTGATTGGTTCGTGCTCGGTTTCACAGGTCGTAATGCGACAGACAACTGGTTTGTGGGCGACCAATACTCTGCTTCTGCCGGTGCCAGAGGTTCCAATAGTGTGCATCCGGATTTTTACTACAATGGTCCCGGGCTTTCTGGGAACCTGGGCAACTTCACGGATGGGGTCGCTCATGTTTATTCCATCACACTCGACACGACAGCCGGCAATCCGGCAAATTGGACCGTTGCGTATTCCGTTGACTACACGCAGGTGGTTGCCCCTACGGCGTTGGGCAACGCTCCGACCATTAATTACGTTGGCTTTGGTAACGCCGCAACAGGAGGTGCCATCGACAATTTCTCGCTGACGGTTGTCGCCGTGCCCGGGTCATCACCCTATGCCGGATGGGCCACTGACAATGCCGGAGGCCAGGCAGCCAACCTCGACTGGGACAACGACGGAGTGACCAACGGCGTCGAGTTTTTCATGAATGCCGTTCCCGGCTTCACCGCCAATCCCGGCCTGGATGGCTCGAAAAAAGTCACTTGGACCAATGGCGGCAACATCCCAAGCACCGGAAGCACCGGCTACGGCACTCAGTTCGTGGTGCAGGTCTCGACCGACCTCGTGACTTGGGAGGATGTATCCGAAGGGAACCTTGACGAGAATACCGATGGTCCCGGGGGATCGCTGTCCTACATTGTGACCGGCGAGGGCAAGCAGTTCGTCCGCCTTAAGGTGACACCGAATTGAACCATCGTCTCAAAACATTCTGTCTTCTGGCGCTCTGCCTGATCATCGGGCAGGGGCGCATTCTGGGACAGACGCCCCTGCTGAGCGAATCCTTTGAAAATGCCGCGACGGTCACAGACACCCAGCTCAATGACGCCTACCACCGAATTGAACCATCGTCTCAAAACATTCTGTCTTCTGGCGCTCTGCCTGATCATCGGGCAGGGGCGCATTCTGGGACAGACGCCCCTGCTGAGCGAATCCTTTGAAAATGCCGCGACGGTCACAGACACCCAGCTCAATGACGCCTACCATGCCGGCGGCACGTCTGCAAATCTGAGCATTTCGACATCGATTTCGAATGGCGGCAGCAAAAGCCTTGAGTTGAACCGGCGGGATAGCGGTTTTTATTACGCAAGATCTTCCCAGTCCCTTAGTTCTGCAACGGGGGCGATTTCCGTGACGTTCTGGGTCAATTTCACATCGAAAACCCCCTACTGGTGGAATTTTACTCTGGATGATATTTCCCACCTGTCCCCCTACGTTCAGCTGGACGTTTCCTATCATGATCCTGGAATGCTGCGTTTTATGGGACCGGACGGAACATGGCGGCGGCTTTGCCAGGTTCAAACAGGGTGGAAGCAATTCAGGATTGACGCCAATTTTGCGACAAAAACCTGCACGGTTTACTATGACAACATCACTGTCCCACTGGCGAGGGACCTTCCGCTATTCAATCAGAACTCCCTTCCATCCTCCGCGTTTTTCCCGAGTTTTTCCGGGGTGAGCAGCGCCGGGGAATCGGTCTGTTACCTTGATGATTTGGCGGTTAACAGCGTGACCACCACGGGATCGACGGTCGTTGGCGAGAATTTCGAAAGCGCGTCCGACATTATAGATAGCGTGCTTTCCGACATCTATCATGGAAATTACGACAACCCCGGTGACACCGGGGCAACAGCCCGGAACATTGTCCTCTCAACCCCGGGGCATTCAGGATCAGGGGGACAATGCTTGAAATGGACCAGGATCAATTCCGGCTTTTACTACGCCAGGGATGCCGTGGCGCGAAGTTCGTCCACGGGGGCGGTTTCCATTTCGTTCTGGGTGAACATGGAAAGCACCACTCCCTACAATTGGCAGTTCAATCTGCAGGATCACAACGGCAACCCCTATCTGCACCTGGAGTCTTCATACAATGACTGGTCGATGCTCCGATGGCTGAATCCGGATGGAAGTTACAAGCGCCTTTGCTCGCTGAAAAGCGGCTGGACACGGGTAAAGCTCGAGGTCGATTTTGTGTCAAAAATCTGTAACGTTTACTATGGTGACATGCAGGTTCCCGTGGGTTCAGATTTGCCTCTTTACATTCCAGACACCACGGGCGGCACCGCCTTCAAGTCGGCGTTTACGGGATTTTCCACCGCAGGCGAAGCGGCGGCATCCGTGGATGACTTCCTGATCCAGACGTGGACCCGGCCCGGCGCGATTCTCTTTAGTGAGAACTTTGAAACCGCCACGACGCCTTCAGACTCCCAGTTGCCCGACACCTACCACGCCGTGGACACGGCCGCCAACATACAAGTGGCGAGCCCGGGATTTGGCGGGAGCAACTCAAAATGCCTGAAATGGTTGAGACATGATACTGGCGGGTATTACTCCAGACCCCCCTATGGCACTTGGTATAGCTCGTCCACCGGCGCGGTGGTGATCAATTTTTGGGCCAACCAGGGGACAAGCTTTCCCTATAACTGGGTGTTCGAGATGCTCGACACCACCTGGACCGCACCCTATGTAAATTTGGAAGTGTCCCAACCCAGCGGTGATTCCTCCGTGCTGCGATACAAACTGCCGAATGGCAGTTATGCGCGGCTCACCTCTCTGCAGGCAGGCTGGCACCAGTTTAAGATCGAAGTGGATTTCGTAAAAAAAATCTGCAACGTCTATTACGATGACATGGTGGTTCCCGTGGGAGCCTCTTTGCCCCTGGCCAACCAGAGTTCAACCAGCACCACCCAGTTCAAGCCGAGCTGGGCTGGATTTTCGTCCGCAGGCGAGGCGCCCGTCTCGATCGATAATTTGCTGATGCGCGAGTGGACGCCCGACGCCGGAATATCCTGGCCCACCACGGAAAATTTCGTCCTTTCCAGCGCGTCATCCGGCCAGACCGTGAATGTTTCAAAATCTTCAGGAGCACTGACGGGTTTGTCCAGAAATACAAAAGCGCTTATGGCTGGATCGAGTGATATTTACCTGTTCCAGAGCAATGACGCTTCCGCATGGAGCAGTGAAGAGCAGGATCAGGTGTTGTCATCATCGGGTGATGCCTCTCAATTGGTGTTAACCTGCTACAACACGGGAATGCCGGGCTTAGGGATCGTCAAAAAGTATTCTTTTGACTCAAACGGGAATCTCCTCAAACGGGTGGCGTTTTCCTCCACGGCCGCCGGCGGATTTCTCACCTATATTGCCCGTGTTAAGGCGGACGCGTCCTTCATGGCCGGATCTTACCCATGCGGTTTCCCCTTCACCGGCGGCACCACCGGTTTCCCCTTCGCCGATGGCAACACGGAGCTTCAGGGCATCCCGTACCGGATCAGCATGGACAATTCCTGTGGATTGAATATTCACCGGAGCAAAGTCAATGATCGTTTTGTTCTCGGGGGCGATACCTGGGGCCTGACCGACGGCTGGGACCTGACGGTTTTCTGCGACTATGTTGATCCCGGTCATTCCATCAGCGGCGAGACCGCATTCTGCACATTCACCGGGGATTTTGTGGATTACGAAAAGTCGATGACTGCAAGTGCGGATTACCAGAGCCTGTTTAATACCACAAGGCCGTCATGGGTCGATTCTCTGGTATGCGACACCATGTATGCAGGAACGAATGAAGGAAACCAGATGCATGCGGCACTTGCACCGCTGCCTGCGACAGCCTCGATCTGGTTTCTCAACCCTCCCTGGGGGAACTGGTGGGGCAATAGTGAACCTCCGCTCAGCTATCATCCGGATGTGTACGGGATAGCTCCGGAAATTAAATCCTATGCCTCAAATGCCCGCATTTCCTTTTATGCCAATTCGCTGTTTGATCAGCGATCCGACGTGTATGCCCACCACCGGGATTTCGGAGTTGCCGGACGCGACGGCTTGCTTCAGTGGGGCGCCGTTCCAAGCGACAGTGGAGGAGCCCAGACTTACCTGCTTCAAATACTCAATCCCACTGCCAGGCAGTATTGGATCGACATGCTGGCGGACAAGGTGCGGACATGGAGCCTCGACTACCTTTATCTGGACGGGCCGGGAGGTTATACCTCAAAACCTGATTGGGTGTATAAAAGAAACAGCCAGTATTATGAATGGCTGGATTTCTATCGCGACTTGAAGGCGCGCATAACCCAACAAAACCCCAACGCAATCTTTTTTGCCAACGGATTACAGCCATATAGCGATGTCGGTTATCTTGAGTGGACCGATCAAATGTGGCAGGCGCTCACAGGGTCACTGAACGAATGGGTTTATTCCGCCAGGGGGCTCCTTCTCCGGAAACTCGGCGAAGGGCCCAACTACGTCACGGTCCCCCTTTATGACAAGCCCCAAAACCAGCCTGCCCTGGCCACGTATTCAATCAACTATGGATGGTGCGGCAATCAGTCCAACCAGTCCAATATCCCCTGGATGCTTGCGTCGCTGGAATACCGCAACCTGCAATTTATCAACGGGGGGATTTTACAGAAGTGGTGGGCGCAAACGTCGCCGACAGTCGAATCCTATGCGTTCCGGAAAGGCAGAAGTGTCATCATCAATGCCATTGGTCACGGGGCCGCCACCTCCACCAGCGTGACGCTGGATTGCACCAGGACGGGTCTCACTGTGGGGAAAACCTATCTTTGCAGGGTGATGACCATGAACAACCCCGCTTCGAGTCCAACCCCTTCCTCCGCGTTCGTCACGAACCAGGTGTCAACGTTTACCCCATCCCGTGAGACCGTGCAATTGGTCCTGCCGATATCCAACGGACTGTTGACCTCGGTTATCATCTCCGAGGCCGCCTGCGTGGTGGAAGGCATTGGCTCCAAGATCTGCCAGACCGGTATTCCGGAAAATTATGGCGCTCAGGTTGTCCTCCAAAGCCAGAGCGGCAGCGATTCCCAATATTCAGTCTCGTGCGCATACGCCCCCACCACCCTCTTTTTTCCATACGCATCAACCGTTTCCACCTCCTCAAGCGCAACCCAGGTGTCGGTGACAGTGAATGGCATTCCCGGCAGGCGTGTCACCTTCAATGCGGCTGGAACTTATTCCGCCACAGTCACAGCAGCGGTTCCAACAAATACCGGGGCGGTGTTCTCAAGCTATCCCGTCACAGTCTCCAACGCCACCTGGGGCGCGCCCTATTCTGATTCCCTTGCCGGACTCGCCACCGATCCCAACGCCGGCGGTCCACTCGTCTTTGCAAAAATCAGCGGCCCCGCATGGCTCTCGGTTGCTTCCAATGGCGCTTTGAGTGGAACCCCCGGTCACTCTGATGTCGGCACCAATGTCTTTACTGTCAGTGTTATCAATTCCCAAGGTTTTGGAACGGCGGCCACGCTTAATATCAACGTAACAGGTGCCAATCATGCCCCTGTTTTTTCGAATGACACGATTGTTGGAACGAATACCCAGCCCGGTTCAGCCTATTCTTCCACGTTGGTTGGAACCGCAACGGACTCGGACAACGACACGCTAACCTATGAAAAGCTTTCCGGCCCGGCCTGGCTCAACATCGCTTCCGACGGCACCCTCACCGGGACGCCTCAGACCGGCGACAGCGGGGTCAATGTCTGGATGGTGCGCGTGAAGGATGGATTCGGGGGATCGGACATCGCGCGTCTCACCATTCAGGTCCTTGCCTATCCGACAAACAACTACGGAACGCTTCAGGGGAATAGCACCACAAATTTATTCAACCCCGGATACATCAACCGGATCCAGTTGGCGGATTTGGACAAGACTTCAGGCAATGACAATGGCTATGCGGATTTCAGAAGTCTGGCCGCGAATCTCGTTCCTGGACAATCAGTGAGCTATACCTTCACGCCGGCAGGCAATTTTTCGTCAGTCAGATGGTCCGTTTGGATTGATTTCAATCGGGATGGCGATTTCGAGGATCCCGGTGAATTGATTGTCGGCCCCACGACCGGTTCCAGTTCCGCCGTGAATGGAAGTTTTACTGTTCCGTCAGATGCCAGTGTAGGGCCGAGCCGGATGCGGATCGCCATGAGGGGTTCGAGCACCGGCCAGACCAGTCCTACGGGCTCATTTTCCTATGGTGAAGTTGAGGATTACTCCGTCCAGATCGGGACGAGCCCGCCCCCGAATGCCGCGCCCTATTTTCTCTCCGGTCCGATAACCAAGCCCGATATGACGGCAGGCACGCCGATGAGCGGTTCGCTGGCGGCCGATGCCGGCGACTGGGAGGGCGATCCGTTGACTTATGCGAAGATCTCCGGTCCTGCCTGGCTGATGGTGGCCTCCAATGGCACCCTGTCTGGAACGCCCCCGACTTCAACCCGTGGAGTGAACAGCTTTACGGTGAGCGTCACGGACGGCTCCGGCGGAACGGACACCGCCACACTCCAGGTCAACGTCCTCAACAATGCGCCCGTGGCCACCGCGCAGAGCCTTTCCACCCCGTGGCAAACCCCGGTCGCCGTTACCTTGAGCGGCAGCGATGCTGACGGGGACGCGTTGATCTTTGCGGTGGATTCGCAGCCCGCCAACGGGGTGCTGAGCGGCACCGCACCTGCGCTTATCTATACTCCGGGCGCATCGTTTAGCGGCACCGACAGTTTTACGTTCCATGTCAACGACGGATCTGTGAACAGCGCGGCGGCGACGGTCACGCTCGTGGTCGCTCCCGCGCCGTACACACCCGTTTATCAGGACAATTTCAACCGAACAGGAGTTCTCAATGGCTCCACGCCAACCATCACGACCGGCGGCAACACGTGGTCTTCGGCCAATTGGACAACGAACGGCACCGCGGCCTCACCCAACGCGTCTGGCTGGATGGCCATATTGCCATTTACTCCTGTCCAGGGCAACATCTACACGCTGTCAGCGTCAATGAACCCGATAGGTGTTCCCGACCCCTCTGATTGGTTCGTGATCGGTTTCACAAATCGTGGTGCCACAGACAACTGGTTTACGGGCGGATACTCTGCTTCTGCCGGTGCCAGGGGTTCCAATAGTGTGTATCCGGATTTTTACTACAATGGTCCCGGGCTTTCTGGGAACTTGGGCAACTTCACGGATGGGGTCGCTCATGTTTATTCAATCGTACTCGACACGACAAACCCAACTTCGTCGAACTGGACCGTTGCGTATTCCGTTGATGGTATCCAGGTGGTTGCCCCTACGGCGTTGGGCTACGCTCCGACCATTAATTACGTTGGCTTTGGTAACGCCGCAACAGGAGGCACCATCGATAATTTCTCGCTGACGGTTGTCGCCGTGCCCGGGTCATCGACCTATGCCATATGGGCCACTGACAATGCAGGGGGGCAAGCCGCCAACCTTGACTGGGACAACGATGGCGTCTCCAACGGAGTGGAGTTCTTCATGAACGCCGCCCCCGGCTTCACCGCCAATCCCGGCCTGGATGGCTCGAAAAAAGTCACTTGGACCAATGGCGGCAAGATCCCGAGCTCCGACTACGGCATTCAGTTCGTGGTGCAAGTCTCGGCCGATCTCACAACTTGGGAAGATGTTTCCGAAGGGAACCTTGACGAGAATACCAATGGTCCCGGCGGATCGCTCTCCTACATTGTGACCGGCGAGGACAAGCAGTTCGTCCGCCTCAAGGTGACACCGAATTGAACCATCGTCTCAAAAAAAGCATCCGAACACCTCCACTGGACCCTATCCCTTCCACAACAAATCCAGGAAATTACTGGCAACGATAAGGAGGCCACTTCACATCATCGAAAATTCATGAAGAAGACCATCCACCTCATCGGCAACGCCCACCTCGATCCCGTCTGGCTCTGGGACCGGCGCGAAGGACTCAATGAAGGCATCACCACTGTTCGCACCATGCTCGACCTGATGGACGAGTTTCCCGAGATGACCTTCATCCGCGGCGAGTCGGCGATCTATCAGCATGTCGAGAAATACGATCCCCATGCTTTTGCGCGCATCAAAAAGATGGTCCAGGCCGGGCGCTGGGATGTCGTCGGTGGCACCTGCATCCAGCCCGATACGAATCTTCCAGGCACCGAAACGCTGGTGCGACAATTCACCCACGGCCAGCGTTATTTCAAATCCCGTTTCGGCAAAACGGTCACTGCCGGCTGGCAGGCCGATTCGTTCGGCCATAGCGCAGGCCTTCCCGAGATCCTCGCGGCGGGTGGCATCGAGTTTTTCGCTTTCAGCCGGCCAAGCTACAAGGTGGTCACTCTCGCCGAGCATGCGTTCTGGTGGGTGGGCGACGGTGGTGCGCGGATTCTGGCGCAGCGCGCCCCGACGGTCTCCTACCAAAACGAACGCTACAACATGCTCGAGCTGCTGGACGAGGTGATGAAGGCCCATGCCGGGAGCCGTCTGGAAAACATCCCGTGTTTCTATGGTCTCGGCAACCATGGCGGCGGTCCCTCGCGGCGTCACTTGCTCGAGATCCGCGAATGGGCGGCCAAGCATCCCGAGGTGAAGGTCGTTCACTCGGGACTGCACAAACTCAATGACGCGCTGCGCAAGGAAATCGCCCGCAAGGGAGAGGATCTGATCCCGACCCACAAGGGCGAGCTCAACTACTGCCTGCGCGGTTGTTATTCCTCCGTGGCGAAGTTCAAGTTTCCCTACCGCCGCAGCGAGGCCTTGCTGGCGAGTGCCGAGGCGACCGATGCAATCGTCGCCGCTTCCCAGGGTCGCCCGGCTGCCGACCTCTCGAAGACCTGGGAGGTGATGCTCTTCAATTCCTTCCACGACATCCTCCCCGGCTCGAGCATCGAGCGGGCGATGGACGATCAGATCGCCTCGCTCGGCTCCATCCTGCACGAGGCCGCGGAAACGGAGTTCGATGCGCTCAACGCGCTCGCCGCCGACATTGACACCACACTCACCCGCAAGCCGCCCAAGGATCATCCATCAGCCGTCACGGCGCTCGTATGGAATCCACATCCTTTCCCTTATAGCGGACAGATCGAGTTGGAAGGTTCCCTCGACTACCGCCCGCTGATGGAAAACTACACCCATCGCGCTGCTGAAGTGCCGATCGAGGTGCTCGGCACGAATCGCAAGCCGGTTTCTTTCCAATCCATTCGCACCGAGCACTCGAGCCTCGAGGAGTTTCCATGGCGCAAGCGGGTGGTCATTCCCGTGAGCCTTCCGGCCTTTGGTTGGAATGTGGTGGAGCTTGGCTGGGTCGAAGGGGCCAAAACCGTCGCCGTGAAAAACCCGGTGAAGGCCAAGCCTGGCTCGATCGCCAATACGCTCTGGCGCGTCGAGGCGAAGAAGGGGGGAAGCGGCGTGCAACTTTTCCATCACGGTAAAAAGTTTTTTGCGGGCAATGGACTGCAAGCTGTGCTCTTCGATGATCCATGGGGTTCATGGGGCGGGATGGTCGAGGAGCCTGATTCGTTCCTGCTGAAGAAGGTGCGCGAGCATTGGAAAATCACCGAGGTGGAGTTACTCGAAGACGGCCCCGAACGCGCCGCGCTTTGGGTGCGCTTTGCCGGCAAGAAATCCCGCATCGACCTCACCTTCCATGTGTCGCGCGAACGAGACGCCGTCGATGTCTCCGCCCGCGTGCTGCTAGACGACCGCTCGGCTCGAATCAAACTCGTCTTCCCGGCAGGCGATCAGGTGGATTACGAAGTCCCCGGAAGCGTGGTGCGTCGCGGACCGACCGGCGAAGTGCCCGGCGCGCGCTGGGCGCGGGTTCACGGCAAGAATGGCGGCATGGGATTCGCCAGCGACGGCTTGTATAATTTCGACAGTGAGAAAGGCGAGTTCCGCGCCACGGTGGCCCGTGCATCGCGCTACGCCAATGATGTGAAAACCGATGAAGCAGCCGAACTCTGGCGTCCCACCGTGGATTGCGGTGAATTGAAATTCCGTTTCCTCGTCACCAATGCCAAAGCCGATCTGCCACGTCTTGCTTCCGTGTTAGAGCAGCCTCCCGTCGTGCTGTTCGTTCCGCCGGGCAAAGGGAAGCATAAGCGCACCGGATCACTGCTGGAACTCACGCCTTCATCGGTGCGACTCCTCGCCCTCAAGCGCGCCGAGGACGGCCCCGGCTTCATCCTGCGCGCTCAAGCAGCCCCGGGCAAAGCGGTGAAAGTTTCCGCGCGCTGGCTCGGTAAGAAGATCCAACTCGGCGCATTGAACGGCGGCGAGATTGCGACCTGGAAACTGCAATCCATGAAGACAGGATGGAAGGCCACCAATCAATTCATTACGGACTAATCATTCATGACAGATCACCGCCAAATACACCTCGATTTCCACACGCCCGCCGGAGTGACGGTCGGCGACCAGTTTGATGCCACCACGTTCTTCGACACGCTCGAATCAGCGAAGGTCAATTCGATCGCGATTTTTGCGAAGTGCCACCACGGCTACTCCTACTTTGACACGAAGGTCGGCACGCGCCATCCGGGACTTGGTTTCGACCTGCTAGGCCAAATGGTCGCGGAATCCGCCAAGCGCAAGATGCCGGTGCTCGCTTACTTCAGCCTGAATGTGGACGAGGTCTTCGCCGAGGCGCAT
>Ga0209391_10002029_pt1 | contig 10589 bp, 5 predicted proteins | sample PPLLak3March2015_FD_187246 | JGI IMG/M metagenome (GOLD analysis project Ga0209391, IMG submission 187246) | Freshwater sediment microbial communities from Prairie Pothole Lake near Jamestown, North Dakota, USA - PPLs Lake P7 Core (1) Depth... | ecosystem: Environmental > Aquatic > Freshwater >... | reverse complement strand
GCCGGGACGCATTGAAGCGATGCACGCAGGTGAGCGTGTTGAAGCGCACGCCGTGCTTCTGCAGCATCTTCGCCGCCGCGAACACCTTGTCGAACGTCGGCTCGGCGTGCTTCGTGACCCTGAAGTAATCGTGGATCTCGCGCGGTCCGTCGATACTGAGCCCCACGAGAAAGTTGTGCTGCTTCAGGAAGCGCGCCCAGTCTTCGTCGAGCAGCGTGCCGTTCGTCTGCAGGTCGTTCTCGACGCGCTGCCCGGGCTTGGCGTGTTTCCGCTGCAGTGCAACGACTTTCGCGAAGAACTCGAGCCCCAGCAGCGTAGGCTCGCCGCCTTGCCATGAGAACACCACCTCGTCGGCGGTGACGCTCTGGATGTAATTGCGCACGAACTGCTCGAGCAGCTCGTCGTCCATGTGGCCACCGCCCGGGCCTCCCGCCAGCTTCTGCTTGCTCAGGTAGAAGCAGTAGGTGCAGTCGAGGTTGCAGGCAGAGCCCGCCGGCTTGGCCATGACGTGGAAGCGCCTCGACGCACGCGCCCCGAGCCACTGGGGTGCGTGGTACTTGTCGATGGTGCCTCTGACGACGTTGGAGTGATGCACGGACTTGCCCAGGACACAAGGCCGAATGGCCGACAGGGGGGATTCTCCGTCCGGTTCACCGGGTCTGTAATACGTGTCTTTGGCTACTCAATGCCACCGTCGGCGAGGCGGCGGAGTGCACGGGAAGGGCCGCGTGTATGCTCTGCGCTGCTCTCATCGGATGCGGAGTGCCGCGCATGAACATCGGAACGGGGCACCCCCTGCGGACACTCGCCGACCGGGCGGCGTTTGAAGCGGCGCTGCCACTCGATGCCCGCCTGCCCGGACGCAGCGTATTCGACGTGTTCGTGCGCGCTGCGGCGCAAGATCCAGAACGCACGGCGATCACCATGCTGATGACCGGCGCGCCCGACGAGCAGCCGCGCCGGGTGAGTTACGCCGACCTGCTCGGTCTCGTACGCCGCGCCGCGAACCTGTTCGCGACGCTTGGGGGCGACCGGCCGGGTGTCGCCTACATGCTGCCGAGCCTCGTCGAGACCCACGCGACGCTGTGGGGGGCCGAAGCCGCGGGCTATGCCATCCCGATCAACTTCCTGCTGCAGCCGGAGCACATCGCCGAACTGATCGAGGCGTCAGGGGCGAAGATCCTGGTCGCGCTGGGGCCGCATCCCCAGCTCGACATCTGGCAGAAAGCACTGCAGGTGCGCGATCGCGCGCCAGGCCTGAAATTGGTGCGTGTTGCACCGCCGGGGACACCGGCCGAGGCGGACGTGCTGGATTTCCACAGTGCGCTGATGGCCCAACCCGACGACCGCCTGGTGTTCGGCGAGCCCGGCCGTGACGACGACGTCGCCGCCTACTTCCACACCGGCGGCACCACCGGCGCGCCCAAGCTCGTCGCGCATACCCATCGAGGACAACTGGCCGCGGCGCTCGGCGGTGCGGCGCTCGCGGGCATGACTCGCGCAGATATCGTCACGGCGAGCCTGCCGCTGTTTCACGTCGGTGGGACGATCTTCTGCGGCCTGAGCGGCTTCATGGCCGGCCTCGAGCTGGTCGTGATGTCGCCGTCAGGCATGCGCAACCCGGCGATGGTGTCGAGGTTCTGGCAGATCGTCGAGCGCCATGGGGTAACGCTGGCAGGCGCGGTACCCACCTCGGTGGGCGCCGTGCTCGAGGTTCCGGTGGGCGATGCTGACATCAGCTCGATTCGTGCCGGCTTCTGTGGAGCGGCATCCCTGCCCCTGGCTGTCGGCGAGCGCTTCAGGGCAGTCACGGGCAAAGCCCTGTACGAGGTCTACGGCATGACCGAAGCGTCCGGGATCATTGCGGTCGATCCGGTCGCCGGTCCCGGCTGCGCGGGCTCGGTCGGATTCCCGCTGCCATACACGGAGGTCGAGGTGCGGCGACTGGGCGCCGATGGCAGCCTGGGCGAGACCTGCGCTGAAGGCGAAGTCGGGGTGCTGACCGTACGCGGCCCGACGGTGTCCCCCGGTTACCGCAATCCCGGGCACAACCGCGGGGTCTTCGTCGATGGCACGCTCAACACCGGCGACCTCGCTTACACCGATGGCACCGGCCGCATTCACATCGCCGGCCGCGCCAAGGACCTGATCATCCGCAGTGGACACAACATCGATCCACTGATGATCGAGAACGCGATGCAGCGACACCCGGCCGTGGCACTCGCGGCGGCCGTAGGCATGCCGGACGCATACGCGGGCGAGTTGCCGGTCTGTTACGTAGCACTGCGTCCGGGCGTCACCATCACGGAGGCCGAGCTGCGCGAACATGCCGAGCAGGCCATTGCCGAGCGTCCGGCGTGGCCGCGGCACATCCACGTCGTAGATGCGATCCCACTCACCTCGGTCGGCAAGATCTACAAGCCGCAACTGCGCGGTGACGCCACGACGCGACTCGTACGTCAGATCGTGCAAGGTGAGCTGGGCCTGAGCGAGGTGGAAGTCGAGGCGCGCGAGGGCGGGCGGCGCGGCATGACGGTGACGGTCTGCCTGCCGGCCGCGCGGCGGGAATCACTCGAGCGAGTGCGGCAGGCCTTGGCCGAGTACCTGTTCGACGTCGAAGTCTCGGCCCGATAACGCCGGCCGTGCGCCGTCTGTGCGACCGGTCACGAGCATCGCGTCCGTTTTCGGACGCGGTTCACGGATGACTTGGGCCGCCTGAGGCTACATGTACCGGGTCTAAAAGATGCTGCCGCGCGCGGACCACGCGCCCGGGGGGACATGTCGCCAGGGTCGCAAATGAGCGAGGGCAGGAGAAAGCGCGAGCGGTTCGTTTCCGGCTGGACCGGCGCCACCGCCGTGGCCCTGTTCGCGTACACCGCGGTGGCGATCCTGCTGACCTTCGTCGACGCGCAGGGATCCCGCGTCCTCGAAATCATCAACCTCTACTCCGATTCGCCCCCGTCGATCGTCGCCGCCGTACTGGCGGGCGCCGCCGCGCGGGGTTCGTCCGATCCGGCCGCCCGACGCACCTGGTGGTTCCTGACGGCCGCCCTCGGCTGCTACGGCGTGGGCAACGTGCTGCACGCCACCTACTGGCTGTTCGGCGTCGATCCCTTCCCGTCGATCGGCGACATATTCTTCGTAGCCTTCTATCCGCTCGTGTTCGCGGCCGCACTGACGGTCGTGCGCGCCGCCGCCGTGCGCGTGCAATGGGCGCGGCTCGGGCTGGACGCCACCATCCTCCTGCTCGGTTTCGGCGGCTTCTTCTGGTTCTGCGTGATCGCGCCCACCGCCGCGTCGCCGCACGACCCGGACATGCTCCGGTACGTGCTGGCGCAGAGCTACGTCGCGCTCAACTGCGTCGTACTGCTGGCGTGCGGCGTGCTGCTGATGCACTCCGGGGTGGCCCCGATCCCGCGCCGCGCCATGATGCTGCTGACGCTCGGTTTCGCATCAATGTCACTTGCCGACATCGTCTGGGCGATGTCGAAGGTCGGCGGCAGCTATCTCCCGGGCGGCGTTTCCGACGCGATGTACCTCTCCTGCTACGTCTGGCTCGCGGCCGCCGCGCGCGAGCAGCTGCGCGGCACACACCCTTCGCGACGCGCCGCCGGCGCGTTCAGCAGCGCGCTGATGCAGGGCATGCCATACATCGCGATGCTGGTGTCGTTCTTCGTGCTGGTGTACGTCGAGAGCAGCTCAGCCGCCAGCCCCGTGAACATGATGACAGTCATCATTTTCGCGCTGACCGCGCTCGTCATGGTGCGCCAGGGGGTCCTGCTGCGTGACGACGCGCTGTTGCGGGAGCGACGGGCTGCCGGCCTCGTCGAGGCGCGCTACGCGTCGCTCATCAAGAACGCCTCCGATGTCATCATGATCACCGACGCCGAGGGCCAGTTGCGGTTCGCCTCGCCGGCGAGCCAGCGTACCTTCGCAATCCACCCGGACGAGCTTGTCGGCCGCAATCTCCTCGACCTGTGGGCCGACGGGGAGCGTGAACGAGTCGCCGTATTCCTGGCCGAAGTGGCCGCGACGCGCGGACGCATGATCGGCCCGGTCGAGGCGGCCGTCGAAACCGGCGACCGGCGCAGCACGTTGGAGTGCGTCGGCAGCAACCTGACGGACGACCCGGCGATCGCAGGCCTGGCGCTCAACTTCCGCGACGTCAGCGAGCGCAAGACGCTGGAGGAGCAGCTGCGCAAGCTCGCGTTCCACGACCCGCTGACGCTGCTCGCCAACCGCAGCCTGTTCTGGAACCGTGTCGAGCACGCGCTCGCGCTGGCCCAGCGCACACAGCTGCGCGTGGCCGTCATGTTCCTCGACCTCGACAACTTCAAGAACGTCAACGACTCCCTCGGGCACGATGCCGGCGACCGCCTGCTGCAGGCGGCGGCGCAACGGCTGATCAAGTCGACCCGGCCGTCCGACACGGTGGCGCGCCTCGGCGGGGACGAGTTTGCGATCCTGCTCGAGGGCATCGGCAGCGACACCGACGCGGAGCGGATCGCCACGCCGATCAGCGCAGCATTCAACCGGCCGTTGCTGCTCGACGGGCGGGAGGTCGAGGCATCTGCCAGCGTCGGCGTGGCGTGCTCGCAGCCCGGCGACGACGCCGAACAGCTGCTGCGCAATGCCGACATTGCCATGTACACCGCGAAAGCCGCGGGCAAGGCGCACCTGGTGGTGTTCCAGCCGCACATGCAGGAGCAGCTGCACGACCGCCTGCGGCTGGAGCAGGACATCGACCTCGCGCTGGCACGCAACGAGTTCTTCCTGGAGTTCCAGCCAGTCGTCGACCTGACGCACCGGGAGTTGCTCGGCGTGGAAGCCCTCCTGCGCTGGAGTCACCCGCAGCGGGGCATCGTGATGCCCGGCGCCTTCATTCCGATCGCCGAGGAGTCGGGCCGGATCGTCGAAATCGGGCGCAGGGTCCTGCTGGACGCGTGCACGCAGGTTCGTGCGTTGAGCGAGTCGATCGCCGCCGGCGAGGGGCTGCGCGTGGCGGTCAACATCTCCGGACGCCATCTACAGCAGGGCAACCTGGTCGAGGATGTACGCAACGCGCTCGAGACCTCCGGCCTCGCGCCCGGCAACCTGGTCATCGAGCTGACCGAGAGCACGATCATGCAGAACACGGAAGCCAACCTGGCGCACCTGCGGGAGCTGAAGACGCTGGGCGTCCGGCTCGCCATCGATGACTTCGGCGTGGGCTACTCGTCGCTGTCCTACCTGCACCGGTTCCCCATCGACATCCTGAAGATCGACCGGGCGTTCGTCAGCCGCATGACCGAGCAGAACGGTGGTCCGGAGCTGGCTCGCGCCGTCGTCATGCTGGGTACGACGCTCGGGCTCGAGACGATCGCCGAAGGCATCGAGAGCGAAGACCAGGCGACGACCCTGCTCGACCTGGGGTGCGTCGCGGGGCAGGGATTCCTGTTCGCCAGCTCGTGTTCGCTCGCAGAGGTGTCGAGGACACCTTTCATGGCGCGCCGCGCCGCGCTCCGTGCTGAGCGCGCCGCCCACGTCGACCTTACTGCCACAGGCCGCTTCCGCGCCGCCGATCTCTGGTCCCGGTCGGCCGCCGGTTGATTCGCCGAACGGCTAGAGGATCTTCATCCTGCGCGCCTGATCGGCCAGGTCGGCGCGGAAATCCGGATGCGCGATGGCGATCAACTCCTGCGCGCGCCGCCTGGCGGATTTGCCGCGCAACTGCGCCACGCCGTACTCGGTCACCACGTAATTGACGTCGTTCTTGCTCGTGGTGACGTGCGTGCCGCCGGTCAGCGTCGGCACGATTCGCGAGATGCTGCCGTTCCGGGCCGTCGACGGCAGGACGATGATGGCCTTGCCTCCGCGCGAACGGTTGGCCGCCCGCACGAAGTCCGCCTGCCCGCCGGTGCCCGAGTAGGGACTGGGGCCCAGGCTCTCGGAACCGCACTGGCCGAGCAGGTCGACCTGCAGCGCGCCGTTGATGGCGACCAGGTTGTCGTTCCGGCCCGCCAGCCACGGATCGTTGGTGAAGTCTGCGGGGTGCATCTCCAGCGATGGATTGCGGTCCATGAAGCGATAGAGCCGCGCGGAGCCGAGCGCGAAGGTGGCCACCATCTTGCCGGGCAGGTAGTTCTTGCGCCGGTTGGTGACGGCGCCGGACTCCACCAGATTGAGGATGCCGTCCCCGATCATCTCGGTGTGGATGCCCAGGTCGCGCTTGGCGGTCAACTGCAAGACCACGGCATCGGGGATGCCGCCATAGCCGATCTGCAACGTGGAGCCATCGGCGACGAGGTCGGCAACGTGCGTACCGATGGCCTCCTGCACCGGGCCGATGTTGGGCGGGCCAACCTCGTACACCGGGTCGCTGCTCTCGACCACCGCCGACACCCGCGACACGTGCACGTGGCAGTTGCCGCAGGCGAACGGCACGTTCGGGTTGACCTCGAGCACGACGGCCCGCGCGCGCGCGATGGCGGCCATGGTGTAGTCGGGACTCAGGCCAATGGCGAAATTGCCGTCACGGTCCATCGGCGAGGCCATCGCGAACACGACGTCGGCGGCGATGCAGCCGCGCTCGATCATCGTCGGGACCTCGGAAAAGCAATTCGGGATGAAGTCGATCCAGCCTTCCTGTCCTCCCGGCCGGGAGGCCCCGCCGTAGAACAGGGACACGTGCCGCACGTGATCGACAGTCGCCGGGTCGAGGTAGCCGTAGTGGCGGACGGCCAGCATCTGCGCCACGGTGACGTTGCGAAAGTCGCGGCGGCATTCCGACAGCGCGTTCAGGAGCGACGGAGGCTCGCCGGCGCTCGCCGAGACGATGACCTGGTCGCCGTCCCGCACCCGCCGCACCGCCTCGTCGGGTGAAACCCGTTTGCTCTTGTAGAGTTCCTGCATTGCGGGGGGTGTATACACACCGCCGCAGCGATGCGGTATCCGGAAATCCGGCGACCGGCCCCTGTCGCCAGCCGCCCCGGCCCGGAGCCCACTTCGGTTTAAGCGTATAGACAGTCATTTTCCTTAATGGCTAAAAGCTTTAACTATATGGCGCGCGCTCCGCTGCTCACCCGCACCATCGAGGACAGCATCGTGCTGACGCTGTTCGACATCGCGAATGAACTGGGCAAGCTGGGTGACGGGGTGTCGTCCAGGGCGGGACTCACGACCCAGCAGTGGCTGATGCTCCTCCAGATCGCCGGCGACCCGAATTTTGCGGAGCCAGTGGACGCTGCGCGGCGCAATGGTCACGGCGTCATGGCCTCGGAGATCGCACGGGCCCGCGGCGTCACCCGCGCGAACGTCAGCATCCTGGTGGCGCAATTACTGCGGATGGGGCTGGTCAGCCAGGCAGCACAGCCCGACGACCGCCGCCGTAAGCACCTGACCGTCACGGACGCCGGCCGCAAGGCGCTGGCCGACATCCAGACCGCCCGCCACGAGGCGAACCACAACCTGTTCGCAAGCCTGACGCCGACGGAGCGCAGGCGGCTGTTGCGCTCCCTGCGCGCGTGTCTCGAACGCCTGTGGCTGGTCGACCGTTCGGGTGGCGTCGGTCGCGCCCCCGCCCAGCCGGCACGTCGGAGAAATACATGAAACTGTCCATCCTGCTGTGGGGTATTCCGCAAGCGATGCGAGCGGCTGCCCGCGTGTACCCGGAGTACGCGGCACGCTTGAAGGAGAGAAATCTCGTCGCGCAGTTCCGCTTGCGGGACAAGCCCGAAGGCCGCTGGGTCAAGCTCGAGAACGGCAGGATCAGCTCGAGGAAGGGCCTGCACGCGCGCCCCGACCTGACGATTAACTTCAAGAGCAAGGCGATCGCGGAGAGCTTCCTGACGCCGCCGTTCGACCTGCTGGAACGCATCGACGCCGCGAAGAACTTCAAGGTCGTCCTGGACGGTCCGGACGAACTCGCCGTCTGGTTCCTGGCCACCCTGGCCCGGCTGGAGACGGTCACCTGGAAACCCGGCACCGACCTGGGGCAAGGCCTCGTGCGCTACACGAGTGGTACCAACGGCGGCCCGATCTTCGTCTACGTGAAGGACGGCAAGGTGGTCCGCACCACGCCAATCGACTTCGATGCCGACGACGCGCCGTCCTGGTCCATCACGGCGCGCGGCAAGACGTTCACGCCGCCGCGGCGGACGACGCTGGGCGCGCACGGCATGTGCCAGAAGTCCACGCTGTATTCGAAGAACCGCCTGCTCTACCCGATGAAGCGGGTCGACTTCGATCCGGACGGCAACCGCAACATCCAGAATCGCGGCAAGTCGGAATTCGTGCGCATCAGCTGGGGTGAAGCGCTCGACATCGTCACCAGCGAGATCCGGCGCGCCAAGGCCGTGGGCCCGGGCGCCATCGCGGTCGCCAATGGCTCGCATCACCAGTGGGGCAACCTCGGCCACTACCTGAGCGCCTTCAACCGCTTCTGGAACCTGATCGGCGTCACCAAGCTCGTGCACAGCCCCGACAGCTGGGAGGGCTGGTTCTGGGGTGCGATGCACCACTGGGGCAACAGCCTGCGCCTGGGGTGCCCTGAGTTCTACGGCACCGTGGAGGACTGCCTCAAGGAAGCCGAGATGGTCGTGTTCTGGTCCAGCGATCCGGACACGACCTACGGATTCGAGGGCATGCAGCGGCGCGCGTGGCTCAAGGAACTCGGCATCCAGATGGTCCACATCGATCCGTACCTGAACCACACCGCGGCACACCTCGGCGGCAAGTGGATCGCGCCGAAGGCCGGCACCGACCCGGCGCTCGCCCAGGCGCTGTGCCACGTCTGGATCACCGAGGGGCTCTACGACAAGGAATTCGTGGCGAACAGGACGACGGGCTTCGAGGAGTGGAAGGCGTACATCCTGGGCGACAGCGACGGCGTGCCCAAGACGCCCGAGTGGCAGCAGGCCGAGACCGGCGTGCCGGCGCGCGACGTCCGCGCGCTGGCGCGGGAATGGGGCACGAAGAAGACTTATCTCGGCGCGGGCAGCTGGGGCGTCGGCGTCGGCGGCGCCTGCCGCGGGCCGACGGGCATGCAGTGGGCACGGATGATGACCATTCTCGGCGCAATGCAAGGCTACGGCCGTCCGGGCTACAACTTTGGCAACCTGCAGTTCGGTGCGCCGCTCGATTTCAACTTCTACTTCCCGGGCTACGGTGACGGCAGCTTCTCGGGCGACCTGGCGTACAGCGCCAACGCGGCCCACAACTACCAGCGCATGCCGCACATCGTGACGATGAACTCGGTGCGGCAAGCCATCCCCCGGATCTGGTTCCCGGAGGCGATCACACAGGGCAAGGCCATGGGCTACCTGACCGACGTCTCGTCGGTGCAGGGCCAGTTCTTCCCCTTTGGCTACCCCTCCCCCGGGCACGTGCGCGTCGAGATGCTCTACAAGTACGGCAGCCAGATGTTCGGCACGATGGTCGATGGCAATCGCTGGGCACGGATGTACCAGCACGAGAGCCTGAAGTTCGTCGTCAACCAGTCCGTCTGGAAGGAGGGCGAGACGCCGTTCGCGGACGTCATCCTGCCCGCGTGCACGGTCTTCGAGAAGTGGGACATCGGCGAGTGGTACAACGTCGGCGCCGGGTACGTGCAGCACATGTTCTCGATGAACAACCACCGGGTGATCTCGCTGCAGCACAAGTGCATCGAGCCGCTGGGCGAGTCGCGGTCCGACTACAACATCTTCCTGGCCATCGCCGAGCGGCTCGGGCTGGGAGCGGTGTATTCGGAAGGCGGCACGACGGAGCTCGACTGGTGCAAGCGCGTGTTCGACTCCTCTGACCTGCCGAAGCACATCTCCTGGCGGCAGTTCCTGAAGAAAGGTTATTTCGTCGTGCCGGCGGACCCGGAGCCGGCGCGCGCCCCGACCGCAAACCGCTGGTTCTACGAAGGCCGCAGGAAAGACACGCCCGAGCCCTACCCCCTGCCGTCGGAATACGTGCATGGCTACGGCGAGGGGCTGCAGACACCGTCGGGCCGGTTCGAGTTCGTCGCGCAGACGCTCAAGCGCATCGACGACCCGGACCGGCCGCCACTCAACAGGTACATGCCGGTCTACGAAGATCCGCAGCGCAATCCCGAACTCGCCGGCTTCCCGCTGAAGCTGCTGACGCCGCACACGCGCTACGCGTTCCACGTCATGGGCGACGACGAGGGCAGCAGCGTCAACGACATCCGCGAGCACCGGGTGTTCAAGGACGGACGGTACTACCTCGTGGCGCGAATCAACGGCAAGGATGCCGAGGCGCGCGGCATCCGGGACGACGACCTGATCCGGCTGTGGAACCGCCGCGGCTCGGTCGTGTGCGCGGCGCAGGTCACGCACCGGATCCAACCGGGAATCGTCAGCGCCTATGCCGGATCGGGCCAGTACCACCCGGTGGGCGAGCCCGGCCGGTCCACCGACCTCGGTGGCTGCGTGAACATGCTCTGTCCCAGCGAGTCGATCACCCGGAAAGGCCACGGCATCAAACCCAACACGACCCTGATCCAGGTCGAGAAGTGGACCGGCGTCGACACCTGGCAACCGGTGGAGGCAGCCTGATGGCCAGCAAGTGGAACCTGATCGTCGACGTCGAGCGCTGCGACAACT
>Ga0209391_10002028_pt1 | contig 10597 bp, 7 predicted proteins | sample PPLLak3March2015_FD_187246 | JGI IMG/M metagenome (GOLD analysis project Ga0209391, IMG submission 187246) | Freshwater sediment microbial communities from Prairie Pothole Lake near Jamestown, North Dakota, USA - PPLs Lake P7 Core (1) Depth... | ecosystem: Environmental > Aquatic > Freshwater >... | reverse complement strand
ATATTTATCATGGCTTACTATCACAACAGCGCCCTGGTAATGAACCAGGTATTTCTCCAGCCATTCGATGGAGGGAAGGTCCAGGTGGTTGGTAGGTTCATCAAGTAATAGCAAATCAGGTTGCTGAAGTATCATTCTCGCCAGCAGCACCCGCATTCGCCAGCCCCCGCTGAACTGACGGTAAGGTTTATCGAGATCCGCATTACTAAAACCCAAACCCTGCAAAACTTCTTCCGTGCGATGGTGTATCGTATAACCTCCCAGGGTTTCCAGTTCATGAAGTTTATCTGTATAGACGTGAAGTTTCTTTTCGTCATACTCCGTTTCCAGCTCTTTGCCAAGCTCCTCAATTTCCGATTCAAGTTTAAGTATCTGTTCAAATGCGCTTAACGCAACTTTAAGTATGGAAGCATCAGTATCAAAACTCAGCAGATCCTGGTGCAGGTAGCCAATAGATGTACTCCTGCTCCGTTCAACTGTGCCTGCAGAAGGAAGGTATTCTCCGGCCAGGAGCTTCAGCAAGGTTGATTTTCCCGTGCCATTATACCCAATCAGTCCAATCCTTTCATAAGGCTGAATATGCCAGGTAGCATCCTTAACAATCGTTCGGGCACCAAATTCAAAAGTTACATTTTGCAGACCAGCTAACATATAGTAGAAAATAGAAATGTTAAATAAAGTTGCAAAGGTAATACAAAGCGGTGGGAGCTCCATTTCCCTTTACCTTTGCCGAAAATTTTTTATGAAATCTTTTTGGTTCCTTTTATTGGTTTCAGGCTTGTTTTCCTGTGGAAATGAGCCCAAAAATGTGACAGTTCAAGCAGGAGAGTCCCTCGCAAAACAGGTAAAACCAATTATAAATCAGAGTTTGGCAGAAAAGGGCCTGTCACCGATAGTTAGCGCTTATTATGCTTTAAAGGATGCACTTGTAGAGGCCGATACTTTACTGGCGGATAGGTCAGCCGTTGAATTATTGACATTGGCCGATAGTTTGAAGATTGCCGACATTCTTACAGACAGCTCACTGGTAAATGGCATCGAAATATACCGGGGAAATATTTCCGCTGAAACCAAAGGACTCATAGGTGAAAAGGATATAACTGAGAAGAGAAGGGCATTTTCCATGATCAGTCAGAACCTGCTTCCAATGCTACAGGAAGTAAATTATTCAGCTTCACCGGTTTATCAGCAAATATGTCCCATGGCTTTTAATGACGATGAAGAAGCCTATTGGCTGAGTGACTCCAGAGAGATCATGAATCCATATCTGGGAAAAAAACATCCTAAATACAAAGCCGGCATGTTGCATTGCGGGGAACTGGGTGATTCCATTTTGATAAAATAAAATCTGCCTGTATAATTGATCATTGTTAAACTTTAGGCAGACTGAACTGTTGAATGGCCGTAGATCAGTATGAAAAAAAACATCTTTTTATTCCTCTTTATTTTTTCGTTTGTTCTGGCACAGGGCCAAAATAAATATACCCTCAGCGGGTATATTCGTGATTCACTAAGCAGCGAAACACTTATTGGTGCTTCCGTGACAGTTAAAGGACAGGGAAAGGGTGTTAACAGTAATGCTTACGGCTTTTATTCTATTACGCTCCCGGCAGGTGATTATATCATGGTTGCTTCTTTTGTTGGGTACCTGCCGGTTGAATTGCCTTTAACCCTCGGGAAAAACGATAATATTAATTTTTCTTTATTTCCTAAATCAAGCCTCTCACAGGAAATCATTATATCATCCAAACGGCGGGATGTGAATGTAAAGAGCGCGCAAATGGGACAGATCGATCTGTCGATGAATAAAATCCGCTCGGTGCCGGTGATCTTTGGCGAAGTGGATCCCATAAAAACACTGCAGCTCTTACCGGGTGTAACCAATGCTGGCGAAGGTAATAGTGGTATATATGTAAGGGGCGGCGGGCCGGATCAAAACCTGATCATGCTGGATGATGCCGTGGTATATAATACAGGACATTTATTTGGTTTCTTTTCTATTTTTAATGGTGATGCCATCAAGAATGTCACATTGATCAAAGGGGGAATGCCCGCTCAATACGGTGGTCGATTGTCATCTGTCCTGGACATCAATATGAAAGATGGCAATATGCAAAATTTCCAGGTGGAAGGCGGTATTGGCACCGTTGCCTCCAGAATTTCCATTCAGGGGCCGATTGTAAAAGATAAAGCATCCTTTATTATTTCCGGAAGAAGAACTTATGTGGATGCAATTGCGAGACCTTTTATTAAGAAAGGCAGCCAGTTCTATGGATCAGGATATTATTTCTATGATGTTAATGCAAAAGCCAATTTTAAGATTTCGGATAAAGACCGGCTTTATCTGAGCGGATATTTTGGTCGCGATGTTTTTAATTTTGTCAACAACCAGCGCTCATTTGATATCAGCATCCCATGGGGAAATGCAACCATGACGGCCCGCTGGAATCACGTTTTCAATCCTAAATTATTTGCCAATATCACGCTTGTTTATAATGACTACAATTTCGAATTTGGCGCCATACAAAATGATTTTCAATTAAAGCTTATCAGCGGTATTCGCGATTATAATGCTAAAACAGATTTTGATTATTACGTCTCACCCAAACATAAACTTAAGTTTGGAGGACAGTATACCTATCATCGTTTTACACCATCTGTAGTTTCCGGGCAGCAGGATACTACCGTGTTTAGTCCAAATAATTCGCAGGTAAAATTTGCCCATGAAACGGCTCTTTATATTGAAGATAACTGGGAGCTTAATGATAAGATCAAAATCAACGGAGGCATCAGGTGGAGCGGGTTCCAGCAGGTTGGGCCATATAAAAAATTTAACCAGGATGCAGATGGCAATAAACTTGACAGTACTTCATATGGCCCATTGGAACCAGTTAAAACTTACGGCGGGCTGGAGCCCAGGCTAACGGTAAGGTATGCCCTAAATGATGAATCATCCCTTAAAGGTGCCATCACCCGGAACTTTCAGTATATCCACCTGGTGAGTAATGCCGGTACCACCTTACCTACCGATGTATGGGTTCCAAGTACCTATCGGGTAAATCCGCAGATCAGCTGGCAGTATGCGTTGGGTTATTATCAGAATTTCAAGGATAATATGTTCGAAACCTCGGTTGAAGTGTATTACAAATCTATGCAGAACCAGATTGAATACCGGGAAGGTTATACGCCGTCTATACGAGACAGTGAGGAAGAGTTTGTATTTGGTAAAGGTTGGAGTTATGGTGCGGAATTTTTTATAAATAAATCCAGGGGTAAATTCACCGGTTGGATCGGGTATACTTTATCCTGGACATGGCGTAAATTTCCACAGTTAAACGGGGGAGAAAAGTTTCCGGCCAAATTCGACCGTCGTCATGATCTTTCTGTTGTGGGCATATATGAACTCAGCCCTAAATGGAAATTTTCCAGCGTTTTTGTCTATGCTACCGGAAATGCCACTACGTTGCCGGAAAGGTTTTATATAGTTGAAGGGGTACTCTCGCAGGAATTTTCAAAAATTAATCAGTATCGTCTAAATGCATATCACCGCCTGGATCTTGCTGCCACCTTAACACCCAGGCCTAATTCAACCAAAAGGTTTAAGAGTAGTTGGATATTCAGTATTTATAATGTGTATAGTCGTGCCAATCCTTACTTTATTTATTTTGATCAAACCGGAAGCCCCTACGACGGATCTCTGCAGGTACAGGCTAAACAGGTTTCCCTTTTCCCCGTTATCCCATCAGTAACCTGGAATTTTAAATTTTAGGTTGGTTTTAAAGATACTTTCCCGCTTGTCAAAAAATAACTCAAGTAGTATTTGAAATTATTTTGCATACATTTAAATCCTTAAAACAACAGATGAAAAAAATATACAATGTATTCCTGCTTGCTTTTATAAGCATCCAGACTATTGCACAAACAAGTGTTGCCCCAGCCATTCCTGTAGAAAAAATCGACCAGGAAATGATCGGCAAAATAAGGGCTGAAGGACTTGAAAGGTCAAAAGTGATGGAAATCGCATTTCACTTAACCGATGCCAATGGTCCCCGGCTTACTAATTCACCTGGTTATACCAGGGCTGCAAACTGGGCTGTAGCCGAGCTCAAAAAAATGGGTTTATCCAATGCCGGATTAGAAGCCTGGGGAGATTTTGGTAAAGGATGGGAATTGAAGAAATCCTATGTTGCTATGTCGGCACCATATTATAAGCCATTGATCGCTTATCCAAAAACATGGACGAGGGGAACTGGTGGGAACCAACAGGCTGAAGTTATATTGGTGGAAGCAAAAGATTCCGCTGCATTGGTAAATAATTATACAGGTAGACTCAAAGGGAAAGTTGTACTTGTTTACCGCGAAGAAACCTATACTCAATCTTTCAAGGCAGATGCTGCCAGGTATACTGATGAGCAGCTGGCAAAGATGGCTGAAGCAAAATTACCCCCGCCGCAACAAGCGCCCGATACTGCCGCACAACGCAGGCAGCGCGAAAATTTCATGCGCCAGCAGGGCAACCAGATTGGTAACAGGGTTCGGGATATGGCGGAGAAAGAAGGGGCACTGGCCATGTTGAGCATGAGCCCAAGGGGACATGATGGAACCATTTTTGTTCAGGGTACTTCTTACAGGCCTTCAGGTTATAACATGACCTCACCCGAAGGTATAACCGACATAATGCTGGCACTGGAAGATTATATGATGCTTTGCAGACTTGCCAAATCAGGCATTCCGGTTAAGCTTGACCTGGACATACAAACAGCCTTTAATACTGCTGATGCAAAAGCATATAATGTAATTGCAGAAATACCCGGCACCGATCCAAAGCTTAAAAGTGAAATTGTAATGCTGGGCGCGCACCTCGACAGCTGGCAGGGCGCAACCGGTGCAACGGATAACGCGGCCGGTTCTGCCGTAATGATGGAAGCGGTCAGGATTTTAAAAGCGCTCAATGTTAAACCTAAGCGTACTATCCGTATTGCTTTATGGAGTGGAGAAGAGCAGGGCCTTTTAGGATCCAGGGGATATGTTAAAGCACATTTTGCAGATCCGGCGGTAATGGCTTTAAAGCCGGAACATGAGAAGCTTTCAGGATATTTTAATATTGATAATGGTACCGGTAAGATAAGGGGTATTTACCTGCAGGGAAATGAAAAAGTAAAAGACATTTTCGCTGCATGGATGGAACCATTTAAAGACCTTGGTGCCAGTACCATCACCATATCCAATACGGGTGGCACAGATCACCAGGCTTTTGATGCAGTTGGATTACCCGGCTTTCAATTTATCCAGGATCCTATAGAATATGATACAAGGACTCATCATACTAATATGGATTCTTACGATCATCTGATTGCGGCAGACCTGAAACAAATCGCCACGATCGTTGCAGCATTTGTTTATAACACAGCACAGAGGGATGAGAAATTACCGAGAAAAGATTTACCAAAGCCAAGACCGGCGGGAGGGTTTTAAAATTTACCGCTTAGAAATCATAGGGAGCTCAATAGGGTTCCCTATTTTTTTTGCCTTTTGTTTAATTTACTCATAACAAGCAAAATGATCCCAAAAATTAAAACGGCAACGGCTAGGGGAATAAATAAAGAAGAGATCGAAAGACTGAATGCAGCCACATGTTCGCCGGTAGATAAAACCGCATTTCCCGCACCTGCAGTTGTTTTGGTAGAGGTAAGTCGTAAGAAGGAAGTGCCTGCATGAATGATCCCCGCCGTTCCACCGCCCATGATCAAACCAATGGTCCATTTCAGTAATTCGTTATCTGCGGGTAGAACAGAAGTGGCCAGCAAAGCACCGCCTGCAATAGCCAGCGGTGCATTTACCGCATCTAAAAGATTATCAAAAAAAGGAATATAGTAAGCCAGGATTTCAAGAACAGTTGCCGTACCAAAACACATGATCGCAGGCCATGCAGCCATCCATTCAAAACTTTGGTTTAGTTGAATGATCCCTGATTTTGCTGCAACTGCAGCAACAAGCAATGGCACAAAAACCCTGAAACCGGCACTGGCACTTAGCCCCAGGCCAAGGGCAACGGGTATGATCCATTCAGTAGACATCCATATAAAAGTAGGGTAATTTCATTAACTGGTAAATAATGGCCTACTCATATTATCAGGGTAAAGGTTCACATGATATATTTCGGTGAGATCCCTCCTTCGTCGGGATGACAGGAGAGAGGGTAGATAATTGCAGAAAGGCTTTGTAAAATTAGGTATTAGCAACATGCAATTAATGATAGATGCTATTCGTCAACCTACCCCTTGTCATCCCGACGAAGGAGGGATCTGAAAAATTGAAAATATAACTGAATAAAATTAATAACGAGATCCCACACCTTTGTTGGGTTGGTAAATGGCAGAATTGATCATTTCAAATAGTCAATTTGCTATTCCTTTAACTTAAACCTTACCGTTCCGTTTGTTTTATCTGTGGATGTGATATTCACTTCATATCGTTTATCCCCAACCGTTACAACCATCAGGGCCGTATTGGGCGGAATCGAACCCAGGTTTTCTGCATACATAACCAGTTCGTTTTCCACTTTATCCGGATCCAGTTTTACATTTAAGGTAATGGGCGTAGTGGATAAACGCTTACTGGAAACAATAAGTTTGCTATTAAAGAACACAGAGATCGTATCTCCGTCAACCTGACCGTTATCATACAGGTCGATTTTAAAAGAAGATTCAGGCACTTCAATCAGTTTGATGATTTGCTTTGTTCGGGTTTCGAGTTTGTTTGCATTCTTTGACGATATAACCGCAGGTGATTGCGGATTATCAATTTTGGTTTGAGGTTTATCAACAACGGCAGGCTTTTGTACAGTTTTGCTATTGCCGGCTACTTCGCGGGTTCCATTTGAAGGAGGCTGGGTTTTGGGCTTTTGTGTTCCGGTTGCTGGTTGTTTAGGTGCAGAACTTGTTTTAGGCGGAACGGTGGTAGCTGTTTGTTTTTTTACAGGGGGCGGTGTATTTTTTGGCGGGGCGGCTTTCGTATTTGATGATGCTGCAGGTGGAGCTTTTGCAGTTGTTTTCTGCTGGGTGATGGGCGTGCTCTTTTGTGCAGGAGTAACCTTAACCAAAGCTTTTCTTTCTAATACTGTTTCGCCAGTGCCACAGTTATCCTTAGTTGTAGCTGGCTTCCATTTGCCTTCAAGGACTTCCTTCTCACCCTGTTTTAAAAAAGTGAGGCTATGGGTTTGAAAACAATCTTTAAAATCGGGCGGCGTATTGGATTTAACTTTTTCCACTTCACTAACCGTTACCGACTTACTCCCTTTGTCATAAGTGCCGGATAGCCTGCAGATAACATAATGCCTTTTTCCTCCAATGATAAAATAAGTATAAGAATGACCTTTGGCCACCGTTCCACTTACTTCCAGTTCAAGTACATATTCTGTTTGCCGGCCCCATGCATCGCCTGTACTAACAAAACCGCCGGTCCATTGTCCGCTTAGGTTCTGAGCAGTAAGGGTAGTACTTAAAAAAATAAAAATCGCAACCAGGTAAAATTTAACATTCATTTTTTTGTTGTTTTCAATACCTCAAAATCATTTCCCGGCGTGCTAAATATGTTGATTGAAGTTCAGGCAATTTTACTTGCAAAATTCGTTATTCCGGATTAACCGGCAAATTATTGCGAAATATCGCTTTGCTTACCCAATACTTCGTTAAATTTGCAGTCCTTTTTATAAGCGGTTAGAAGAACTGACTACCAGTTTCTTTTTAATCGAATAAACAGCCTAATATAGATAAGTGATGATAAAAATTTCTTTCCCCGATGGGGCAGTCAGGGAATATGAGGCAGGCAGTTCTTCCATGGACATTGCAAAATCGATTTCAGAAGGACTTGCCCGTAAAATCCTGGCGGCCAGTGTAAACGGGCAGGTTTGGGATGCGTCCAGACCCATCTATGCTGATTCAAGCCTTAAATTACTCACCTGGGATGACACAGATGGTAAAAGTACTTTCTGGCATTCGTCGGCTCATCTGATGGCTGAAGCGGTTGAATCTATGTTCCCTGGTGTAAAGTTCTGGGTTGGCCCCGCTGTTGAAAGAGGGTTTTATTACGATATGGACCTTGGCGACAGGACCATCTCTGAAGACGACTTACGGAAACTGGAAGTAAAAATGTCGGAATTGTCCAAACACAATAGTTCCTACATCCGTAAAGAAATTTCCAAGCCGGAAGCGCTTGCATATTTTACCGAAAAAGGAGATGAATATAAGCTTGACCTCCTTAGTGGGTTAACAGATGGAGAGATCACTTTTTATACACAGGGTGAATTTACCGATCTCTGTAAAGGGCCGCATATCCCACATACCGGATTGATAAAAGCGATCAAACTTACCAGCATTGCGGGAGCATACTGGAAGGGAGATGAAAATAATAAACAGCTTACCAGGTTATATGGCGTTACTTTTCCAAACCAGAAAGAACTCGACGAGTACCTGTTACTGTTAGAAGAGGCAAAGAAAAGAGATCACCGGAAACTGGGCAAAGAACTCAGCATTTTTACATTCGATGATGATATCGGACCTGGCTTGCCTTTATGGATGCCTAATGGAACGGTTATAATAGAAGAACTGGAAAGACTGGCTAAAGAAACCGAGCAGGACGCCGGCTATAAGCGTGTGGTTACGCCACATATCGCTAAAGAAAGCTTATACCTCACCAGCGGCCACCTGCCTTATTATGCGGAGAGTATGTATCCTCCTATGGAACTGGAAGGAGTTAAATACTATCTGAAGGCCATGAACTGTCCGCACCATCATAAAATTTTTGATGCAGAACCCAAGAGTTACAAAGACCTGCCACTTCGGTTAGCCGAGTACGGTACCTGCTACCGGTACGAACAAAGTGGTGAATTATTTGGATTGATGAGGGTTCGCTGCCTGCACATGAATGACGCCCATATCTATTGTTCAAGGGAACAATTTGCGGAAGAGTTTCGTGCAGTTAATGATATGTACCTGAAATATTTCAAGATATTCGGGATCGACAAATATGTGATGCGGCTCAGTCTGCATGATCCCGCTAAACTGGGTCAGAAATACATAGATGAGCCCGAACTCTGGCTGGAAACCGAAGAGATGGTTCGGCAGGTATTGAAAGAGTCCAACATCCCTTATATAGAAGTGCCGGACGAAGGCGCATTCTATGGTCCCAAAATTGATGTACAGATATGGAGTATTATTGGTAGGGAATTTACACTGGCAACCAACCAGGTGGATTTTGCCCAGGGCCGGAGGTTCAAATTATCCTATACCAATAAGGATAACCAACCCGAGGTTCCCCTGATCATTCACCGGGCACCTTTAGGTACCCATGAGCGTTTTATTGGATTTTTGCTTGAACATTATGCTGGTAAATTTCCGCTCTGGTTAGCCCCGGTGCAGGTTAAAGTTCTTCCCATCAGTGATAAGTTTGTAGAATATAGCCGTAAAGTGGTTGCAGAACTGAAAAAAGCAGATATTCGTGCAGAATTAGACGACAGGAATGAAAAGATCGGTAAGAAAATCAGGGATACAGAATTGATGAGGGTTCCCTATATGTTTGTGATCGGGGAGAAGGAAATTGCAGAAGAATCTGTTTCTGTAAGAAAACAGGGTAAGGGAGATTCGGGAATGGTACCACTTTCAGAAATATTACTTACTTTAAAGGCTGAAAAATACAACCGGCAGTAATTTTAATTAAATACAATTTATCCTATAGTAAGCAGACTGCCGACTGCAACCTATAGAAATTTCATTATGGCATTACCTAAAAAGACCATTACAAAAGCCGGCCCGGGCAATTTCCGTGGCAGGTTTTCTCCCCGGAAAGAACCGGAACACCGCATCAATTATTTTATCAGGGTACCTCAGGTGCGGCTCGTTGGTGATAATGTTGAAATTGGCGTTTACCCAACATCGGAAGCCATCAAAATCGCCCAGCAACAGGAACTCGACCTCGTGGAGATCTCTCCGCAGGCAGATCCTCCGGTGTGTAAAGTTGTTGACTACAATAAATTCCTGTACGACAAGAAAAAGAAAGAAAAGGAAATGAAGGCCAAGAGTAAATCGGCCGAATTGAAGGAGATCCGTTTTACACCGGGCACCGACGATCATGACTTTGATTTCAAAGCACGTCATGCAGAAAAATTCCTGCAGGATGGTAATAAAGTGAAAGCCTATGTACAGTTTAAAGGTCGTGCCATTATGTTCAAGGAAAGAGGTGAACTGGTATTGTTGAAATTTGCTGAACGCCTTGCAGAAATTGGCCAGGTAGAAGGTCTTCCTAAGCTGGAAGGTAAAAGAATGCTGATGGTTATTGCTCCGAAAAGCAATAAGAAAAAACCAACCAAAGAACAACAGGCAGATTAAACTGCATATTCAAATATTAAAAAGCAGGATTTTCATCCTGCTTTTTGCTTTTCAGAATACGGTCGGACCCGGGGCGGTCCGACTGGTAACTAAATCTCTTTTTTCCTCCATCTCCCGCTTCGCATATATAAAAAAGACATGGTAAACATACTCAGCCAGTAAAGCCATTCAGACATCCATCCATAGGTAATATCCATATTCCATTTTTCGAG
>Ga0209391_10002027_pt1 | contig 10601 bp, 9 predicted proteins | sample PPLLak3March2015_FD_187246 | JGI IMG/M metagenome (GOLD analysis project Ga0209391, IMG submission 187246) | Freshwater sediment microbial communities from Prairie Pothole Lake near Jamestown, North Dakota, USA - PPLs Lake P7 Core (1) Depth... | ecosystem: Environmental > Aquatic > Freshwater >... | reverse complement strand
CGTGGCGGACGCGGGCGTCGAGGCGATCCGCAAGGGCTTCACGCGCTACACGGCGGTCGAGGGCATTCCCGAGCTGAAGGACGCGATCATCGCGAAGTTCAGGCGTGACAACGGCATCGAGTACGCGCGGCCGCAGATCCTGGTGTCGACGGGCGCCAAGCAGACGATCTACAACCTGTTCATGGCGGTGATCGACCCGGGCGACGAGGTCATCATCCCGGCACCGTACTGGGTCTCCTACCCCGATATTGCCTTGCTGGCCGAGGGCACGCCGGTCACTCCGTACGCCGGCCCCGAGCAGGGCTACAAGATCACGCCGGCCCAGCTCGAGGCTGCGATCACCCCGAAGACCCGACTCTTCATGCTCAACAGCCCGAGCAATCCGACCGGCGCCGCCTACACCAGTGCCGAGTTGCATGCGCTGGGGGCGGTGCTGCGCCGGCACACGGACGTGCTCGTCGCGACGGACGACATGTACGAGCACATCTACTGGGCGAAGGAGCCCTTCGCGAGCTTCCTGACGGCCTGCCCCGACCTGTACGACCGTACGGTCACGATCAACGGGGTGTCCAAGAGCTACGCGATGACCGGCTGGCGCATCGGCTACTGCGGTGGCCCGGCGACGATCGTGGACGCGATGTCCACCATCCAGAGCCAGAGCACCTCGAATCCCTCTTCGATCGCGCAGAAGGCCGCGGTGGTGGCGCTCAACGGCGACCAGGGCTGCGTGGCGGAGATGAACCGGCACTTCAAGGCGCGGCACGATTATTTCAATGCCGGCCTGAACGCGCTGCCCGGATTCCGCGTCCTGCCCGCGGCGGGTACGTTCTACGCGTTCTGTGACGTCTCCGGAGCCATCGGCAACCTGGGCCTGGCCGACGACCACGAGTTCGCCGAGTTCCTGCTCGAGAAGGCCGGCGTCGCTGGAGTGCCGGGCACCGGCTTCGGAGCTCCGGGCCACATCCGTTTCTCGTTCGCGGTCAGCATGCAGACGCTCGAGAAGGCCCTGGAGCGCATGGGAAAGGCGTTGCGCGGGGACTGACCCTGGTTCCTTGACTATGGCGCCTTCATTCCGGAGAATTCCGCGCCCTCGAGTTCCGACATAGCTCAGCGGTAGAGCAGCTGACTGTTAATCAGCGGGTCCCTGGTTCGAATCCAGGTGTCGGAGCCACTCCCCCCTCGCAGTCACACCGCTCCTGAAGCCGGGTTGCGATCGTCAGCCGTGGGCCGCCACGCGTGTCACCGCACCCGTGAGCTCGCGCAGAGAGTCGGCCACGATTCCAAGCCCCTCCCGGATGATCTCGTCCGATGCAGTCAGCGGCACGAGGAAACGAATCACGTTTCCGTACAGACCGCAGGAGAGGATGACGAGGCCCTTCTCGGCCGCACGCTTCACCAGGGCCTTGGTGAGGTCAGCATCGGGCTGGTGGGCGTCGCCGTCGCGAACGAGCTCCATTGCGACCATCGCGCCAAGGCCGCGGACCTCGCCGATGGCTCTGGTTTCCCTCTGTAGGGCACGGAGCGCCGTCGTCATGAACTGCCCGATCGCAGTCGCCCTCGTGCAGAGACCCTCGTCCTCGATCACCTCGAGTACGGCCAGGCCGGCGGCGCAGGCGATGGGCGAGCCGGCGTAGGTACCACCGAGCCCGCCCGGCCCCGGCGCGTCCATGATGTTTGCCTTGCCGACGACGGCGGCCAGCGGGAAACCGCCGGCCAGGCTCTTCGCCAGCGTCATCACGTCGGGCTCGATTCCTGCGTGCTCGATCGCGAACATGCGGCCGGTGCGCGCGAATCCGCTCTGGATCTCGTCGACCACGAGCACGATGCCGTGCAGGTCGCACAGCCGCCGCAGGGCCTGCAGGAACTCGGGCGGAGCGACGTAGAAGCCGCCCTCCCCCTGCACGGGCTCGACGATGATGGCGGCGACGCGCGCCGGTTCGACGTCGTACTTGAAGATGTGCTCGAGGGCCTCGAGGCTCTGCTGAACGCTCACGCCGTGATAAGGAACCGGGAACGGCGCGTGGAAGACGTCGCCCGGCATCGGACCGAAGCCCGCCTTGTACGGCGCGACCTTGCCGGTCAGTGCCATGGCCATGAACGTCCGGCCGTGGAAGCCACCGCCAAACGCGATCACGGCCGATCGCCCGGTGTGAGCCCGCGCGATCTTGATGCTGTTCTCCACGGCTTCAGCGCCCGTGGTGACGAAGATGGACTTCTTCGGGCCCGGCCCGGGCATGAGCCGATTGAGCTTCTCGGCAAGCTCGACCGCCACCGCGTATGGCGTGACCATGAAGCAGGTGTGGCTGAACTCCTCGAGCTGGGCTGCTACGGCCGCCTTCACGCGCGGATGCACGTGCCCGGTGTTCAGAACGGCGATGCCGCCCGCGAAGTCGATGTAGCGGCGGCCCTCGACATCCCAGAGTTCCGCGTTCTCCGCCCGTGCCACGAACAGGGGCAACTGGTTCGAGATGCCGCGGGCGATGGCGGCGTCACGCCGCGCCTGAAGTTCTGAATTCTTCGACATGCCGGTTCCTCCGGGGGCGGGGTCAACCGCGGCGATCCGCAACCAGGCGCCGCAGGTACTCGTCGAAGGATCGGCCGAGCTCGGGGTGGCGCAGGCCGAACTCCACCGTCGCTTCCAGGTAGCCCAGCTTCGACCCGCAGTCGTAGCGCCGGCCCTCGAACGCGTAGGCCAGAACGGTCTCCTCGGCCAGCAGTGCGGCGATGCCGTCGGTGAGCTGGATCTCACCGCCGGCGCCGCGCCCGGTCGTCTCGAGCCGACGATAGACCGCCGGCGTGAGCAGGTAACGTCCCACCACGGCGAGCGTCGACGGTGCCACATCGGGATGGGGCTTCTCGACGATGCGCTCGACGCGCGAGAGTCGCTCATCGAGGGGCTGGACCGCCACGATGCCGTACTTGTCGGTGTCCTCCCGGGCCACGGTCTGCACGCCGAGCACGCTCGCCTGGTGTGACTCGAAGACCCTTGCCATCTGGCGGAGGCAAGGCTCCTCGGCGTCGATCAGGTCGTCCGCGAGGTGAACGAAGAAGGGCTCGTCGCCCACGGCCGGCCGGGAGCACAGCACAGCGTGACCGAGACCGAGGGGCGCGGGCTGGCGGATGTAGATGCAGCTGGCATAGGACGGGACGATGCCTCGCACCGCCTCGAGCAGCTGCCGCTTGCCCTGCTGCTCGAGCTCCTTCTCGAGCTCCTGGTCCGTGTCGAAGTGGTCCTCGATGGCGCGCTTGGCGTAGCCAGTGATGAACACCAGCTTGTCCGCACCCGCAGCCAGCGCCTCCTCCGCCGCATACTGGATCAGCGGCTTGTCGACGATCGGGAGCATCTCCTTGGGACTCGCCTTGGTGGCCGGCAGGAAGCGCGTTCCGCGCCCCGCCACCGGGAATACCGCCGTCCTGATCCGCGTCATGAGTCGCCCGTCGTGGTTCCGTCCAGTGACCCGCGATCATAGCGGATAGGCCTGCACACGCTCCATTGCCCCCCGCGAGGCGGGCCGCCGTCCGTCGACGACGGCAGCCCGCCTGCTCGTGTCGCTCGAGCCGGTTCAGTTTCCCGCCGCGGGCTGCCGCACTGGCGCCGCCTTGGTGCCCGCCGCGGGCGCCTGCCCGGTCTTCTCGACCCGGATGTTGGCACGGTTCTGGTCGAGCACCTTCTGGCCGATGCCCTGCACCTTCAGCAGGTCGTCGGCGGCGCGGAACGGCCCGTTCTTCTGCCGATACTCGACGATGGCCTGCGCCTTGACCGGCCCGATGCCGTCGAGCTCGCGAGCCAGCGTGCCGGCATCGGCGGTGTTGACGTTGACGGGCCCGGCCCACGCTGCCACGGGCAGTAGGCTCGCGATCAGCGCCTGGATGATGGTACGGGGATGATGTGACATGACGGCCTCCTTCGGCTTCCGATGCCGCTTTCCCGGGATGGGCGCGGTCGACGAGAAGCTATCGAAGGAGCGCCGGAGGCGCCGACGCAAACCGGGTCAATTCGTGCAGATTTGCGAGATCCCGTACGCCTGCTGCACGCGCGGCCTAGTCACCTTCGGCCTCGGCCTGGGCCGGTGCGGCCGAACGGCGCGCCTCGGCGAGTCTGAGCGCATTGCGCAGTCGACCGCGATCCGCCAGCAATTTCGCGATCCAGGCCGAGCGCCACAGCGCCCCGGCGAGCAATCCGGCCGCGAACGTGATCAGCAGGGCGAGGCCCGACGACACGCCGAAGCGCACAATTGCCAGGTCGACCTCGAAATGCTGCTGGTTGAGTGCGGTGAAAAGCACTGCTGCCGCCACGAGCAGCAGCAAGGCACAAAGTACGGCGGCACGGCGCAACATCCGCCGATCCGACTCAGCCGGCCCCTATCGACTGCTCGTCGTCGCGCGGATCGTTCACACGCTCGCGCAGGTCCTTGCCAGGCTTGAAGTGCGGTACGTACTTGCCGGCGAGCGCCACCGTCTCGCCGGTCTTGGGATTGCGTCCCTGGCGTGGGGGACGGAAATGCAGACTGAAGCTGCCGAACCCGCGGATCTCGATGCGCTGCCCCTGGGCCAGCGCGTCGCTCATGATCTCGAGGACCTGCTTGACGGCCAGCTCGACGTCCTTGGCAGGAAGGTGGCTCTGCTTCGCGGCGATGAGCTCGATGAGCTCAGACTTGGTCATGCTGCGCTCGCCGTCCACTGCGCTTCTCCCCGGGATCTGGTCCATCGTTTCAGGAACCGCCGGCGGCGGCCGGCATCAACCGGCCGCCGCCGCTGCCCCCGGCCTCACTGGCCGGAAATCTGCTCCTTCAGCAGGTCGCCGAGGCTCGTGCCGGTGGACGAGTCCGATCGGTAGCTCTGCATGGCTTCCTGTTCCTCGGCCATGTCCTTTGCCTTGATCGACAGCGCGATGGTACGGACCTTGCGGTCGACGGCCGTGAACTTAGCCTCGACCTCGTCGCCCACCTTCAGGAACGCACGGGCGTCCTCGACGCGGTCGCGCGACAGCTCGGAAGCCCGGAGGTAGCCGTCGATGCCGCCGCCGAGATCCACGATCGCGCCCTTGGCATCGACCTCGCGCACGAGGCCGCGCACGATGCTGCCCTTCGGGTGCTCGGCGATCCAGGTCGAGAACGGATCCTTGGCGAGCTGCTTGACGCTGAGCGAAATGCGCTCGCGCTCCGGGTCGATGGCAACCACGATTGCCTCGAGTGCCTGACCCTTCTGGTAGCTGCGCACGGCTTCCTCGCCCGGCACGTCCCAGGAGAGGTCGGAGAGGTGCACGAGGCCGTCGATGCCGCCGGGCAGGCCGATGAACAGCCCGAAGTCGGTGATCGAGCGGATCTGGCCGCCGACTCGGTCGCCGCGATTGTAGTTGTCCGCGAACTCACGCCACGGGTTCGGCTTGCACTGCTTGATGCCGAGCGAGATGCGGCGGCGCTCCTCGTCGATGTCGAGCACCATCACCTCGACTTCTTCGCCGATGTGCACGACCTTGGCCGGGTTGACGTTCTTGTTCGTCCAGTCCATCTCGGAGACGTGCACGAGGCCCTCGACGCCGTCCTCGATCTCCACGAAGCAGCCGTAGTCGGCGATGTTCGTCACCTTGCCGAACAGTCGCGTGTTGGCCGGGTAGCGCCGCGCGATGTTCTGCCACGGGTCCGCACCGAGCTGCTTGAGGCCGAGACTGACGCGCTGGCGCTCGCGGTCGAACTTGAGGATGCGCACGTCCACCTCGTCGCCGACGTTGACGACCTCGGAGGGGTGCTTGACACGCTTCCAGGCCATGTCGGTGATGTGCAGCAGTCCGTCGATGCCGCCGAGGTCGACGAACGCGCCGTAGTCGGTGAGGTTCTTGACCACGCCCTTGACGACCGCGCCTTCCTGCAGCTTCTCGAGCAGTTCGCTGCGCTCCGCGCTGTATTCCTGCTCGACGACGGCGCGCCGCGAGACGACGACGTTGTTGCGCTTCTGGTCGAGCTTGATGACCTTGAACTCGAGCGTCTTGCCCTCGAGGTAGCTCGGGTCGCGCACCGGGCGCACATCCACAAGCGAGCCAGGCAGGAACGCCCGCACGAAGTCGATCTCGACCGTGAAACCGCCCTTGACGCGGCCGTTGATGAGGCCCGTGACGACCTCGCCCTTCTCGAACGCGGTCTCGAGGCGCTCCCAGGTCCGGGCACGCTTCGCTTTCTCGCGCGACAGGCGAGTCTCGCCCGAGCCGTCCTCGACGCTGTCGAGCGCGACCTCGACGTCGTCGCCGACGCTGACCTCGATTTCGCCGCGTTCGTTCTTGAACTGCTGGGTGGGAATCACCGCCTCGGACTTGAGGCCGGCACTCACCAGTACGACATCCGGGCCGACTTCGATGACGCGGCCGGTGAGGATCTGGCCAGGGCGGATCCGCTGACTCGCCAGGCTCTCTTCGAACAGTTGCGCAAAGCTTTCGGTCATTCTTTCATCCAGGGCCTCGAGGCCCGTTGCTTCGCTGGCATCCCGCCGGCGAAGGGTTGCTGGTACCGCCCGGCGTCCTGCCGGGCGACTCTTCAAGACGAATACACCTCACCGCTCGCGCAGCGAGGTGTCGTCAACGGATCGCAGGGAAACGGTTTCGTGCGAGGTCGAGGATGCGCTGCACCACCGCCTCGACGGACACCCCGGTCGAATCGATGAGCACCGCGTCCGCGGCAGGCTTGAGCGGCGCCGTCGTCCGGGCCGCGTCGCGCTGATCCCGCTCGAGGATTTCCTGCGAAAGGCCGGCAAGACTAGCAGCGAGGCCCTTTTCTTTCAACTGGTTATGACGCCGCCGGGCCCGCTCCTCGGGGCTGGCGGTCAGGAAGACCTTGAGCCGGGCCGCCGGGAAGATCACCGTCCCCATGTCGCGGCCGTCCGCGACGAGGCCCGGCGGCTTCGCGAAGACCCGCTGCCGCTCGAACAGCGCGCCCCGGACCGCCGGCATCGCGGCGACGACGGAAGCCATGTTGCCGGTGGTCTCGGCGCGAAGCTCGCGGGTCACATCCAAGCCGTCGAGGAGCACCCGCTCGGCTCCTGAAGCGTCCACCCCGAAGCGAGCATCGAGCGCGGCGGCCACTGCCCCATGGCCGTGCTCATCCGCGGGATCGAGTCCCCGGACGGCACCCGCCAGGGCCACCAGCCGGTAGAGCGCGCCGCTGTCGAGCAGGTGCCAGCCGAGACGTTCGGCCACGAGCCGGGCCACCGTGCCCTTGCCCGAGCCGCTCGGTCCGTCGATCGCGATGACCGGCGCAGACGGCGTCGCTTCCGCCATCACCCACGCTCCTCGATGCGCAGCCCCACCGCACGTGCCAGCGAGGCAAAGCCCGGAAACGAGGTCGCGACATTGGCAACGTCGCGGATCTCGATGGCGCCGGTGGCCCGCAGGCTCGCCACCGCGAATGCCATCGCCACGCGGTGGTCACCATGGCTGTCGACGAAGCCGCCGCCGATCGGTCCACCCTCGATCGCGAGGCCGTCCGGCAGCACCTCGTGTCGCACCCCGAGCGCCGCGAGACCGCGCGCCATGACGGCGATGCGATCGCTCTCCTTGACCCGCAATTCCTCCGCCCCGGTGACCCGCGTCTCTCCGCGCGCGCAGGCGGCGGCCACGAAAAACGCCGGGAACTCGTCGATCGCGATCGGCACGAGGCGCTCGGGCACTTCGATCCCTTCAAGCGGTGCCGGCCGCACCTCGATGTCCGCGACCGGCTCTGCACCCGCGCTGCGGTGGTTGACGAGCCGCAGGTCGGCGCCCATCAGGGCCAGCATTTCGAGCAGCCCGGCGCGCGTCGGGTTCACGCCCACGCCCTCGATCAGAATCGGGGCGCGAGCGCCGATGCAGGCCGCGACGATGAAGAACGCCGCCGACGAGAAGTCGCCCGGCACTTCGACCGGTGCGGCCTCGAGTCGCTGCGGTGGCTGCAGCGTCACGGTGCCGCCGCGCGCGGAAACCACGACGCCGAAGTTCTGCAGCATGCGCTCGGTGTGATCGCGCGTGATGGCAGGCTCGATGACGGTCGTCGGTCCCTCGGCGAACAGTCCGGCCAGCAGCAGCGCCGACTTGACCTGGGCACTCGCCACCGGCAGGGCGTACCGGATGCCGTGCAGGCGTGCCCCGCCGTGGATCCGCACCGGCGGGCGTCCGTCGCGCGTGTCGATGCGAGCGCCCATCTCTCGCAGCGGCTGCGCCACGCGCTCCATGGGGCGACGCATCAGCGACTCGTCGCCGACCAGTTCCACATCGAAGCGCTGTCCCGCCATGAGGCCCATGAAGAGCCGCATTGCCGTGCCTGCATTACCCATGTCGAGCACCGACGCGGGCGCCTTGAGGCCACCGAGCCCGACGCCCTCGATGCTCACCTCCGCAGCCGCGGGCCTTTCCACGCGTGCACCGAGCGCGGTGACCGCTCTCAGCGTCGCCAGGCAGTCCTCTCCCTCGAGGAAGCCCGTGATGCGCGTCGTTCCGGAGGCGATGGCGCCGAGCATCAGCGCGCGGTGGGAAATCGACTTGTCACCCGGGACGCGCAGCCGCCCCGCGATCCCTGTGGACGGCTGGACGATGAAATCGCGCATGGACTGCCCCGTCGTCAGACGATGGCCCGCGGGTAAGAGCCGAGCACCCGGCACAGGGACGTCCGGTCCTTGAGTTCGGCGAGCGCGCTCGCCAGCGGTTCGACCGAGGCGTGACCCTCGAGGTCGATGAAGAACACGTAGTCCCACTTGCGGCGGCGGGACGGCCGCGACTCGATGCGCGTCATGCTGATGGCGTGCTTGGCAAAAGGCTCCAGCAGGCGGAACAGCGCGCCCGGGGCCCCCGTGTGGGCGGCCGACACCAGCAGCGTGGTCTTGTCCTCGCCACTCGGCGGAAACGCCTTGCGCCCGACGACCAGGAAGCGCGTGGTGTTGTCGGGCCGGTCCTCGATCTCCGGCACGAGCACGTTGAGGCCGTACACCTCGGCTGCCGCCATTGGCGCGATCGCCGCCGTGCCTTCCTCGTCGCGGGCGCGACGTGCGCCCTCGGCGTTGCTCGAGACGGATACGCGCTCCACGCCCGTCATGTGTTCGGCCAGCCAGCCCCGGCACTGCGCGAGCGCCTGCGGGTGGGCACAGATGCGTTCCACCCGATCGAGGGCCGTCATCTGCCCCATGAGGTTGTGGTGGATGCGCAGTTCGACCTCGCCGCAGATCCCGAGCGGCGAGATCAGGAACATGTCGAGCGTGCTGTTGATGGTGCCTTCGCTGGAGTTCTCGATCGGCACCACGCCGAAGTCGGCCGTGCCGGACTCGACCTCGTGGAAGACCTCCTCGATGGACGTCAGCGGCAGCGCTCGCACCGAGTGGCCAAACTGCCTGTAGACGGCCTGCTGGGTAAACGTGCCCTCGGGACCGAGGAAACCGACCTTCAAGGGCTCCTGCTGCGCGAGGCAGGCCGACATGATCTCGCGGAACAGCCGCAGGATCTCCTCGTCCCTCAGCGGGCCGCGGCCGGTGCGGTTGCGATCGAGGGCCTGGCGCAGCACCTGGGCCTCCCGTTCCGGCCGATAGAAGTCCACCGTGTGTCCGGCGGCGTGCTTCGAGATGCCGACCTGCTGTGCCAGTCGCGCCCGCTCGTTGATCAGCGCGTGCAGTTCGGCATCGACGGCGTCGATGCGCTCGCGGATGGATTCGAGACCGGAGACCACCGGCGTCGGGGGCGTCGAAGCACGCTTGCCCGGCTTGCGTCGCGCACCGACCCCCGCTTTCCTGGACCGCGCCACCTTCACACCGTCCTTGCGGAGAGCACGCCGGGGATCGCACGCAGCCGGAGGAGGATCTCTGCCGGGATGGGCGCGTCCGTGTCGACCAGCGTATAGGCAAGGTCGCCCCGCGACTTGTTGAGCAGGTCGGCGATGTTGAGGCCCGCCTCCGCGAGGCAGGTCGAGATCTGGCCGACCATGTTCGGAACGTTGTCGTTGGCGATGGCGAGTCGATTCCCGCCGACCCGCGGCAGCACGGCCTCCGGGAAGTTGACGGAATTGCGGACATTGCCGTTCTCCAGGAAGTCGCGCAGCGTGTCCGCGACCATCACCGCGCAGTTCTCCTCGGCTTCGCCCGTGGAGGCGCCGAGGTGCGGAAGGGCCACCACCCTGGGATGGTCCTTGCACGCGCGGGTCGGGAAGTCGCAGACGTAGGTCGCGAGGTGGCCGCGATCGAGGGCGGTGAGGATCGCCGTCTCATCCACGATCGCAGCCCGCGCGAAATTGAGCACCACGCCGCCCGCCGGCATGAGCCGCAGCCGCGCCTCGTTGACGAGCCCGCGCGTCGCGTCGTTCAGCGGCACATGCACCGTCACAGCGTCGCAGCGCGCGAACAGGTCGTCGAGGCTGAGCGCCTGCTCCACGCCCGACGACAGCTGCCAGGCGCGCTGCACCGTGATCTGCGGGTCGTAGCCCAGCACCTTCATGCGCAGCCCGAGCGCCGCGTTCGCGACCTCGACGCCGATGGCACCGAGGCCCACGACTCCAAGCGTCCGTCCGGGCAGTTCGTGGCCGACGAACTTCTTCTTGCCCTCCTCCACCGCCTCCTCGATCGCATGGTCATCACCCTGCAGCGAGCGCACGTAGGCC
>Ga0209391_10002026_pt1 | contig 10602 bp, 9 predicted proteins | sample PPLLak3March2015_FD_187246 | JGI IMG/M metagenome (GOLD analysis project Ga0209391, IMG submission 187246) | Freshwater sediment microbial communities from Prairie Pothole Lake near Jamestown, North Dakota, USA - PPLs Lake P7 Core (1) Depth... | ecosystem: Environmental > Aquatic > Freshwater >... | reverse complement strand
AAAAGTCCACACGGCAGATGACATGGGCGCTTTTCTGGCGGAACTCGATTACGTGGTCCTGACCCTGCCGGCCACGCCCCACACCCGGCATTTCATCAACGCCGCTGCGCTCAGGCTGATGAAGCCTTCTGCTGTGCTGATCAACGTCGGACGGGGTAGCAGCATCAGCGAAGCCGACCTGGTCCAGGCCTTGCGTGACGGGGTTATCGGCGGCGCGGTGCTCGATGTATTTGAAAACGAACCCCTGGCCGGGGACAGCCCCCTGTGGCTGATGCCAAACGTTTTCATCACGCCGCATACCTCGGCGATCAGTTTTCCAGAAGAGATCGCGCGGGTGTTCATTGACAATTACCAGCGTTTTTGCCGCGGTGAACACCTCAGGCACGTCGTGGATTTTGAGTTGGGGTATTGAAGGGCTTACACTGGGCGCGGGCGGCTTGATGGTTTAGATATTGATATGCTTGCGGGTCAACAATTTTAAGGAGATTACCGGGTTTTGAAAACGTTGAAAGAAATGTTTGAGAGGAACAGGGCGTGGGCCAATGCGATCAATGAGAAAGACCCCGCGTTTTTCCCGTCGCTGGCCGCCCAACAGCATCCCGAATACCTGTGGATCGGTTGCTCAGACAGCCGGGTTCCGGCAAACCAGATTATCGATCTGCCACCAGGCGAGGTATTTGTGCATCGGAATATCGCCAATGTCGTTGTCCACACCGACCTGAACTGCCTGTCGGTGATCCACTATGCGGTGGAAATTCTCAGGGTAAAGCACATCATAGTCTGCGGTCATTATGGCTGCGGCGGCGTCAGGGCCGCGATGGAGGACCGGGACCACGGTCTGATCGATAACTGGCTACGCCACATCAGGGACGTGAACCGTTTCAACGCCCACAAGTTGGAGGGGCTGGATGCTGCTGAAAGGCTCGACAGGCTGTGTGAACTGAATGTCAGGGAGCAGGTCAGCAATGTATGCAACGCGCCCGTGGTGCAGAAAGCCTGGAAAGACGGGCAGGACCTGTCCATCCACGGTTGGATCTATAACATCAACAACGGACTGCTGAAAGACCTGGTTTCCTTCGATGCCTAGCCTGGCAGGGTTCAGTTGAACCCTAGAAATCAAAACGTCCGCGCAGACCGGCGTAAAAGGCCCTGCCGGGGCGCACAAAGCCGAGAATTTCCTCGTATTCCTGGTCAAACAGGTTGCTGATACGACCGGTCAAATCCAGGCGGCGTGTCAGTTTCCAAGTACCGGCCAGGTTCACGACGGTGTACGCAGCGATCTCGACGCGCTCCGCGACATACGTCCCGGGCGAATAGAAATCGTCCTGTTGCGCGCCGTTATAGTTCAGAATCAGATTCAGGTTGCCACGGCCAGCAGCGAAATAGTAATCGGCTGACAGGCTGGCCACGTGCCGGGGTCGCCTGATTTCCTGGAGCGTCTGGCCCGGTTCATTTTCGTCCCTGGCATTGGTGTAGGTATAGGTCGCCACGAACGCAAAGGTCTCACCGAGGCGCGTGTCAAAAACGGCTTCGAGGCCCTTGCGGGTGCTGTCGCTCGCCCTGTTCCGGGCGGTAAACAGAAAAGTCCCGGGATCAAAAACGAAGCCGTCGATTTCATCCTGCAAATCCTGGTCAAACCAGGACAACTGAAGCTGATACCGGTCATTTGCCCAGTTGCTGTCCAAACCGATTTCCCAGCCACTTGACGATTCCGGTTTCAGATCCGGGTTGCCGATGAAGAAATCCTCGAAATAGCCATAGCGCTCGGTGAAGGTCGGCGCCTTGGAGCCCGTGCCCGCCGAGCTGCGCAGACGCAGCATGGGTGAGAGCTGGTAAGAGGCAGACAGTTGCCAGGTCCGGGCGTCGTCAAAATCACTGTAATCATCGAGCCGGGCGCTCGCTGTCCAGGTAAACCCGCTGAGCGGTTTGCCGATGTATTCCAGCGCATAGCCGCTTACAGCGTAATCCTGATCCTGGTTGGGGTCGCCATAATCGGTCGCTTCTCCGCGTTGTGAAAAATCGATATTCTCGTGTTCCAGCGCAAAACCGAGACGGTGCTTGTGTGCCGCATCGAGGGCCACACCCGTTCGCAGGCGGTAGTCGAACGTCGTGGAAGCGGTCGAACTGGTCCATAGCCCGTCGCTGAAATTATCGTTGTCAGAGCGCATCCGGTTGACGGCAAGGCTGCCTGTCCACGGGTTTTCCGTGGGCTCGTAACGCAGTTCTGCGGTCAGGAAAGCCTGGGTTGAATCGGTTACGCGGTCAGCATCCACGGGCAGGCCGGTCGAGTAGTAGTCGATGTCATCGTACTCGCTCCTTGCATCGATCCCCTGGCCGGAGAAACGCAGCTTGAAATCATCGGAGGGGTCAAATTCAATCGCGATGTTGCCGGTGGTGTTGTGCGCGCCGTCTTTTTCGTTGCCGGTTCGCGACACGTTGGTGCCGTCGGTATCGAGGTAGGACAGACCGCCGTTGATCCGCGCCGTCTTGCCCGCATAGCCGCCATCCACGCTGAGGTTGTATGAGTCAAAAGAACCGGCCTCGACATTGCCCGACAGGTAATGGTCCTGCACGTCCTTTCTGCGGATGATGTTGATCACGCCGGCGATCGCGTCACTGCCCCAGGTGGCGCTCTGCGGCCCGCGGATGATCTCGATCCGCTCGATATTGGACGTCAGCGCAAACTGGTACTGGAATTCGCCGCTCGCCGCAGGGTCGTTGGCGCGGACGCCATCCATCAGCACCAGCAACTGGTTGGCTTCAGCGCCGCGCACGCGCACCTGGGTCTGCGAACCGGCGCCGCCGGACTGGCTGACGCTAAAACCCGGCACATCACGCAGCAACTCGGACAGGTACCTGACCTGCTTTTTTTCGATTTCCTCGCGTGTGATGACCGTGACGGAACTGCCGATATCGCCGACTGTAATGGGTTCGAGCCGGGCCGTGACCAGCACGTGTTCGAGTGACAGGGACTCATCGGCAACACCTGGTTGGCTGCATAACGCAATGAGCATCAACACGGCCGGAATTGCGGTCGCGCTAAACTGCTGTTTTGTCATTTTCTTTTCCCGGCGCGGTCTCACCCGAACGCGCAACGCTGTGCCGGTTGCGGCTGGTTGAAGCTGGGAAGCTGTTGCTGGTTCCGGATGAGCCCGGGGGAAGCAGTGCTCACCCGCTTCCGCCCGCCGCGAATGCACAAGTGACTAAAACTGCTGGCCGGTCTCCGGGCTTGCGAAGAGCGGTTAAAAACCGCTGATGACGGGTCGCCTTCCCATGCCGAAACACAGTGGCTGCAATGACCCGTACCTTCGCCTACCGTTGCGGGGGCAGCGACGGCATTGCCAAAACCCGGCTCACCGTCTTCCCGTTTAATCTCCCTGACTGAGCAGTCAGAAGGACACCTGCAGACTCGCCCGCAGATTGATGGATCGGGGTGCGCTTGTCAAGCAGCAGAGTCTGGCCCGAATTGATAACCGCCAAATTTTTTGCGCAACTCCATCTTCTGGATCTTGCCCGTGGCGGTATGTGGTATCTCATCGACAAACTCCACGGCTTCCGGCATCCACCAGTTTGCGATTTTGTCCTGCAGCCAGGCCAGCACGTCCTCCTTGCTGACCGCCGCACCGGGTTTGCGCACAACGATCAGCAACGGCCGCTCGGTCCACTTGGGGTGGGGGATGCCAATGACGGCCGCTTCGGCAACGCCTGCGCAGCCCAAAGCCGTATTTTCGATTTCGATGGAGGAAATCCATTCGCCGCCGGACTTGATGACATCCTTGTCGCGGTCGGTAATCTGCATGTAACCAAGTTCGTCGATGTTGGCGATATCGCCGGTGTTGAACCAGCCGTCCTCAACCAGCACATTTTCGTCCAGCTTGTAGTAGCCACTGGAAATGGCCGGGCCGCGCACCAGCAGATGACCCGATGTCACCCCGTCGCGCGGCAGTTCGTGGTGCTCGTCATCGACGATTTTCATTTCCACCATGTAAGGCGTGCGGCCTTGTTTGAGTTTCAACCTGACCCGTTCCTCACCTTGCAGGTGCGCGGTGGCATGCTTCAGTTTTCCGGTGGTGCCAATGGGTGACATCTCGGTCATGCCCCAGCCGTGGATGACCTCGACTCCATATTTGTTCTCGAGTATTTCGATCATCATCCGCGGGCAGGCCGCGCCGCCGATCAGCACCCTTTTCAGATGGGGTAATTTCAGATCGTTATCCGCCAGGTATTGCAGCAGGCCGAGCCACACGGTTGGCACGGCGGCGGAAGCGGTGACCTTTTCGCTCTCCAGCAACTCGTAGATGCTTTTGCCATCCATGCCCGCCCCCGGCATGACCATGCAGGCGCCCGCCATGGGCACGGCAAATGCAATGGCCCAGGCATTGGCGTGGAACATCGGTACGATGGGCAGGACGCTATCGCTCGAATCCACTCCGAGTACGTCGGGCTGGTTGCACATCAGGCTGTGCAGGACATTTGAACGGTGTGAATAGAGGACACCCTTGGGGTTGCCGGTGGTCCCTGAGGTATAGCAAAGACCGGCCGCGGTGTTCTCGTCAAACGACGCCCAGGCAATATCCGCATCGGAACCCGCCAGCCAGGTTTCATAGGCGTATGCATTGGGCAGACGCGTTGCCGGCATGTGCGTCTCGTCGGTCAGGACGATGTACTTCTTAATGGTTGGCAGTTTGGCGGCAATGGCTTCGATCAGGGGCACGAAGGTCAGGTCGACGAACAGGATCTTGTCCTCGGCATGATTCATGATGTAAACCAGCTGCTCGACAAACAGTCTTGGATTGACCGTGTGGCTGATCGCACCCAAACCCATGATGCCATACCAGACCTCGACGTGACGGTCGGTGTTCCAGGCCATGGTGGCGATCCGGTCGCCCAACACGACGCCCTCTTTTTGCAGGGCCTTGGCGACGCGCAGTGCACGCAACCTGAGGTCACGGTAGCTGATACGGCGGATGGGGCCTTCGACCGAGCGGGTCACCATCTCGCGTTCGCCGTGATTCAAACCGGCATGATCGAGTATGGTTTGCACCAGCAATGGATAATTTTGCATCAGTCCCAGCATGTTGAGTCCTTCAGAAAGTCAATCGGTGTTGGTCTTTTAATTGGATAATATCGCAAACGGGGCGAACGCTGTGAGTTGTTTCCAAGCGTCTGTTAATGGATTAGTATGGCTCGACCACATCGATTTGCGAGGTAATGACATGCCTTTCTGGCAACGGCTCCTGGTTTTGCTGGCAGCGGTGATGGGCGTCAGTTTTATCGTTGGCCTTATCTGGCACGCGCTGTTCGATTTTTACCTGCCGAGTTATATCTCCGGTGTCATCGGCGGGCTTTCAGCGGTATTTATCTGGGACCTGTTGAAAAAGAAAAAACTGCAATAGACAAAAGAGATCAGGCCATGACCGGCAAGCGGCTTTTCATCCACTCGGTTTTTCTTTTCCTGCTGCCAATCCTGGTTGCCTGGTATGGGATCTCGGTAGCCGGTGCGGTCGTGCTGGTCATGTTGGCGCTCGCCTGGCGCTGGATGATTACCCTGAGCGGCATCATCGCCCCCGAGAAAATACCGGACCTGGAACTTGAAACCATTGCCGCCAGCCACTTTGTCGAGAAGGTCCGCTGGTGCATGGACCGTCTCGGTATCGAGTACAGCGAACGTCAGTGGGTTGGTGTGCTGGGTGTATTTTCCATGGGCCGCTCAGTACCCGAGCTCAAGATCCGCACCGGCCTGGTACGCTCGCGGATCGGAAATTCGCCCGAAATCCTGCGTTATTTATGGGGTGCTTATGCGGCGGAACTGGGCGACAGGGCGCGTTTTCTCGAGCCGACAGCGGAGCGCCTGGCCCTTGAGAAGAGGCTCGACCGCTACGGCAGGGACCTGCAGGTCTGGGTTTACTACCACGTACTCAATGACCGTAAATTGACGCAGCACGCCTGGGGCTGCAACAGTCCATCGATACCCGCCTGGCAACGTTACCTCGTCATCGCCGCGTTTCCCGTGTTACGCGCCCTGTTGCGCAAGGCTTTCAGCATTACAGAGGGCCATTACGCCAAGGCCGTGCAGCACATCGAAACCTTGCTGGCAGAAACCGATGCATTGCTGGCCGATGGCAGGGTCTCCATTCTTGGCGATGAATCGATCAGCTACGTCGATATCACCTTCGCCGCTTTGTCTGCCTTGTGGTTGCAACCGCCGGAATTCGGACGCGGGAAAGCCGATGCCGTGCGGGTCGACCGGCAGCGTGCACCTGCGGCGATGCGGGCCGACATTGAACGCTGGGTTGAATCCTATCCGCGTGCGAGCGGTTTTATCACTGCGCTTTACCAGTCAGAACGCCAGGCCTGAGGGGGTACCACCCTGATGTCAGTTCTTCAGTGGCGTGTCTGCACGGCGGCAATACATTTGGCCGCACGTTCCTCGATGACGTCCCAGCGTCCGGCGGCGATGTCCGCGGCCACGAACAGGGGCGCAACGAAACCGACGGCATAGGCGCCGGCGGCGAGCCACGCCCCGGCGTTGTGCTGATCGACACCATTGGTGGGCACGATCTTCAGCCATGGCATCGGTCCGAGCACGGCGCGCACCCAGTCAGGTCCGCCGCTGGGGCTTGGGAACAGCTTGCACAACTGGGCGCCGGCGCGGTGGGCGCGTAACATTTCCGTCGGCGTATGGGTGCCGGGCACGCAGGCCACAGCCAGTTGCCTGGCGGCGTCAATGACCACCTCGTCAACCACCGGTGAAACCAGGAAACGCGCGCCGGCTTCCACCGATTGCCGGGCTTCATCAGCAGTCATGACCGTCCCGGTACCCACCACCAGGCCCTCGCGCCGGGAAAAATCCTGCACCAGTTCAAAAACCCCCGGGATGGTCAGTGTGAATTCGATGATGCGGAAACCGCCGCGTATTGCGGCCTCCATCGCCTGCGCTGCCTTTTCCTGGTTGTTGGTGCGCAGTATCGCGCTGGCTTTGACGCGGCCAAACTGTTCGACGAAGGCTTCTGGGGTCACGGAATCTGCTCCTGTTGATGGCTGCCCGAGGTGCGCATGTTAACCATAAAGGGCGGGCTTTCACAGCGCGGACCAGCGACAATCCGGTATTGGGTTTCGTCTTTTCTGTAGTGTAATGCATGCGTGGCTGGTGAATTGATGACCCGTGATTTGATATCCGGAGGTTAATCCTGGCCACCCATGAACAGCAACGCCTCGGTCAGGTAAGCAGCATCCGGAAGTTCGTGCGTCATGCCTGGCACGATGATGAGCCTGGTATGTTCGGCGCCCGCTTCGATATAGCTTTTTTGAATACGCCGGGTTTGCATCCGGTTGAAGTCCCTCGAACCCGACAGAAAAACGAACCTGTTTTTGAGCACGCGTTCGACCTTGGGCGTCTGGTCTTCCTTCCAGAAATTTACCCCGCATATGTACAGCGCACCGGTAAAGACTTCAGGGTACTGGGTCGCCAGCAGGCTGGCCACCTTGCCGCCACCTGAGAAACCGGATACGTAGACCCGGCCGGGATCAAAGACGTAGCGTTGCGCCAGCATCCTGACCGCCAGGTTTGCCATGACCATCCGGCGCAGGACCGGTATCTCGTTGCCCACGCCGTTGGCCGAGACATAGATCAGGTTCTGCCGGTCCATGACCTCGCGCCAGCGGGGATCGATCGCCCCCGTATCCATCGGGCTGACGTAGACCAGGACACCGGGTGTTTTGGCCGGGTCGTTCGCAGGCAAGTAGACCTGCCAGCTGACCGGTTTGTCAGACGCCAGTATTTTTTCGTAAAGGCTTGCCTGTTGCTCACCGAGCAGCGCACTGGGGGTTGTTTCGATTTTCAGGTCGGCTCCCGCCGCCCGGGTTTCGGCAGCCGCCGTGGACATCAGCGCGCCGAAACACAGGAAAATGATGGCCCGGATTAAACCGGTTCCGATCCGGATGCGCAAATCAGCGGTCAGGTTAACTGTGTTCATCAACGGTATATTTTGATCCATTTTTTGGAATTGACTCATGTATAAATTGACATACTTATAAACTGAATTTAACATTCGATCAGTAAATAAAAATAAGAAAAAATAAGCTATTTCCCTGGAATAGGACAGTGATAATGTTCAAGAAAGCCCTCGTCACCCTTTGTCTCTTAACCACAATATTCAGTCTTCCCTCGATATCTTTCGCGCAGACCTTAAAGCCCGACCTGATGTTTTGCGGAAACCATTCAAGATCCGGGTCAAATCTCTACCTGGGAATAGGTCCGTTCAACGAAGTTTCCGGGTGTGTGCCGGATGGTGACACGCAGGCGCTGCTGGTCACACGCTCGGGTGCTACAGCGGGAAACGGGGCAGCTTGGCTCGCGTACCTGAATGCGGGTGGAGTGATAATCTCCGAATATTCCAATGCCGCAGATGTTTATAACGAAATTTACGGTACTGCCTACACCAATCCTGTTAATCGGTTTGGCGATTGTTCCGATAATGTAATGCCTTCCCTCAAACTCAACCCAGGTCATCCGTTCTGGCAGGCCAACAGCGGCCTGGTAGAGACTCCGAGTAACCTGGAAGGCTGTGGCTACGACATTTCAGCGATCGTCAATGGTGAAGCCGAGGTTACAGCATTGGGTGGTTTGATTGGCACCTCCGAGGTTTCGTTTGCAATTCGCCCCCAGGGCGCAGGCGTGCTGTGGGTGCTGGAAGCGGACTGGCAGGATAATGAAGGGAGTTATTCAAATGACTCCAAGGCATTCATGGCTGCCCTGATAAGTGGCGGAACTTACTCGACGAAAATGATACCGGTACCCGCCCTTTCAACGTTAGGCTTGTTATTGCTCGCCCTGGGCCTTGTATTTTTGGGCATGCGTCAAAGGGCAAGGATTTAATCAGGCCCAGGCTAAAGCTGTTTGGCAAAAGGGCCGCGCAAGCGGCCCTTTTTATTTTCAAAACCAAACTGGCTGTGTGCAAGCTGCGCAGTTTTCAGCTGTAGTCACCTGGCTGCACCACCATTGCCAAAGTCACCTATAACATTGACGCAGTGAATGACTGCACTGACCGAGCATTTGTCCATATGAATTGAAGATTCTTCCCCGACATGCGTAGTAAAATCAGAACCACAGGGAAAGGACGCCAGTATGAATCGATCTGTTGTGCTTTTTATGCTGCTTAGCGCCGCGCCAATTACCGCCCGCGCGGACACCGATTATTATGCCAGCGTTGACAAGTCTTCACCCCAGGCGATGCGTGAATCACTTCACGAGATCATCGATGACCATCAGCGTTTTCCCTATACCTCGGCCGCAACGGATACCTGGGACGTCCTCGAGATGGCCGATGAGAACCAGGACAACCCGCACAACATCATCACGATTTACCGCAATGCAACCTTTCCGAAACTGCACGGCGGCAACGACTTCTACGACCGGGAGCACACCTGGCCCAAGTCTTACGGATTTCCCGACAACGGTGCCAGCCTGAACTATCCCTACACTGACATGCACCACCTGTTCCTGGCCGATACCAATTACAACTTTGCTCGTTCTAACAAGCCCTATGACAATTGCCGCAACTTTTGCCAGGGATATCCGACCGAGGCGAATAATGACAGGGGTGGCACAGACGTCACATATCCTGGCGATTCCAACTGGACCGAAGGTGCTTACACCGATGGGGGGTGGGAAACCTGGGTGGGGCGCCGTGGCGATGTTGCACGTGCCCTGCTGTACATGGATGTGCGTTATGCGGGCGGCACACACGGTACGACCGGTTATCCGGAGCCTGACCTGATCCTCACCGATGACCGTGCGTTGATGGACCAGTCCAACACGGGTGTTAACGAGGCCGTGGGCTACATGGGTTTATTGTCTGTTTTACTGCAATGGCATCGGGAAGACCCCGTTGACCTGGTTGAAATCCGTCACCATGAGACGGTCGCGTCCTTCCAGGGCAACAGAAACCCGTTTATCGATCACCCGGAATGGGCGGCATGTGTGTTTGCAGGTGTCTGCACGGAGTTTCGCATGAATGCCGGGTTGAATGACGCCTGGTACAACCCGGCAACCAGCGGGCAGGGCTTTTTTATCACGGTATTCCCGGAACTCGGTGCCGTCTCACTCGCCTGGTTTACCTATGACACGGTGCTTCCGCAAGAGGGTGCGCAAGCCAGCCTGGGTGACCCCGGTCATCGCTGGATAACTGCCATCGGACCATTTGACGGTAACCGCGCGCTGATGGATATTGAAATCACCTCAGGTGGTCTGTTCGATACAGCGGTCGAGGTTCAGCGTACCGATCCTGCGGGTGCAGATGGATCCATCACATTGACATTCGAGAATTGCAACTCGGCTACCGTCGAGTACGACATTACTTCGATCGGGCGACGGGGGAGCGTACCGATCAAACGCGTGGCCAACGACAATGTTGCCGTGTGTGAGTCGCTGCGGGAATAACAGGCGATTCAGAAAAGCCATGCGACATAAATACCTGATACTTTTGGCCATCGGTATGCTCTCGTCAGCCGTTGCCTCACTGGCCGACACCCTGGATTCACAGTTGCTGGAATCCCTGGGCGAAGTGAAATACCACGAATTGAAATCGACAAAGCTGGGTC
>Ga0209391_10002025_pt1 | contig 10607 bp, 9 predicted proteins | sample PPLLak3March2015_FD_187246 | JGI IMG/M metagenome (GOLD analysis project Ga0209391, IMG submission 187246) | Freshwater sediment microbial communities from Prairie Pothole Lake near Jamestown, North Dakota, USA - PPLs Lake P7 Core (1) Depth... | ecosystem: Environmental > Aquatic > Freshwater >... | reverse complement strand
CGCATCCTCGAGACCCTCGGCTACTTCGTGGCAACCCTGATCCTGCAGGCTCGCGCACAGAGCGCAAGGCAGGTCGCCGAGGCCAGCCAGCGCACGCTCGATGCGCTCATGGAGCACATCCCCGAAGGCATCACGATAGCGGCTGCGCCGGACGTGCTGGTCGCGCGCATCAGCCGGTACGGCCAGGACCTGACGGGCCGTCCCGTGGAACGGATTGCCGGCATCCCGGCCGAACAACATCCGGAGAACTGGCAGATCCGCTACCCCGATGGCCGGCTCGTTCCCGCCGAGGAATTGCCGCTGACTCGTGCCACCCGCCTCGGCGAGGTCGTGCGCAACGAAGAACTCGTGTTACGGCGAGGGGACGGCACCGACGTGACGATCCTGTGCAACGCAGGGCCGATTCGCCGCAGTGACGGCAGCGTCAGCGGCGGGGTGATCGCGTGGCGCGACATCGACGACATGAAGCACGTGCAGGCCGCGCTCAGCAGGAGCGAGGAGAAATTCCGCACGCTGGCGGAGTCGCTGCCGGCCAAGGTGTTCGTGACGGACCTTGCCGGCAGGATCACCTACGCCAACAGGCGTCTCTATAAATTCACCGGGGCACCAGCCGACTCCCTGCTCGGCGACGGCTGGACTGCGTTCGTCCATCCCGACGACCTGCCCAGGGCCCGGATGATCCTGCAGGGGTCGCTGCAGACAGGCACGCCGTACGAAATCGAATATCGCATCTTGAGTGCCGCGGGCAAGTATCGATGGTTCATGGTGCGAAGCAACCAGGTCAGGGATGCAGCGGGCGACGTAACTGGCTGGTGTGGCGCGGCCATCGACATCGACGACGGACGCCGGGCACAGGCAGCCTTGCGGGCCGCCAGCGAAAGCAAGGATGTATTCCTGGCGACCCTGGCGCACGAACTGCGCAATCCGCTGGCGCCCATACGCAATGCGGCGCGCGTCCTCGGCTTGCCGGGGGCGGACGACAACGCCACCGACTGGTGCCGCGAGGTCATCGGCAGGCAAGTCGCCGTCATGGCGCGCCTCCTCGACGACCTGCTCGACGTGTCCCGCATCACCCGCGGCAAGCTCGAGTTGCGGTGCGAGCCGGTGCTGCTTTCGGCACTGCTCGAAAGCGCCGTCGAAACCAGTCGCCCGTTGCTCGACGCGCGCGGTCATGAACTGCTCGTGCGCCTGCCGGACGAAACCGTGCAGGTGACGGTCGACCCGGTCCGGATCACGCAGGTGATCTCCAACCTGCTGAACAACGCCGCCAAGTTCACTCCCGAACGTGGCCGGATCGAACTCGGCGCGACCGCCGACGCAACCTCGATCACGATAGAAGTCAGTGACAACGGCGTCGGCCTGTCCCCGGATTCGCTCGCCGGGATCTTCACGATGTTCTCCCAGGTCGAGGAACGACGGAACGAAGCGGAGGGTGGCCTCGGCATCGGACTCGCCATCGTCAAGGGCCTCGTCGAAATGCACGGCGGCCGCGTCGAGGCACGCAGCGAAGGGCCGGGTCGCGGGTCGACTTTCGCGGTTGTGCTCCCCCGCTCGCCGTCCGTGGAGGTCGCGGGCACGCAAGCCACCACCGTTGCACGCAGAGGCACGTCCCGGCGGATCCTGATCGTTGACGACAATCCGGACATTGCCGCGAGTCTCGCGCTGTTCCTGGAGCTGGAAGGGCACGCCGTGAGCGTTACGGACTCGGGGACCGAGGCCGTCGCCATCGCGCAGCAGACCAGGCCGGAGATCGCGTTGCTCGATGTCGGGATGCCGGGCATGGACGGTTACGAGCTCGCGCGACGCCTGCGCGCGTGTCCGCTGGACCCGCGTCCCGTGCTCATCGCGGTGACGGGCTGGGGCACCGAGAAGGACAAGGACAAAGCCATGGCGGCGGGCTTCGACCAGCACCTCACGAAGCCCGTGGATCCGGATCGGCTCATCGAGCTGATCCTGGACGCCGCGCCGCGCTAGGCGGCAACGTAACCGCATGATCGACGACGCGGCCACGGTCCGTCGATGGATGGTTGCCGCCGCAGCGGCGCTGGCCGCCCTGGTCGTGCACCTGGCGGCGCAGCCCGCCGCAGGAATCGCCTCCCACCTGTCTTTCTTCCTGGCTATCGCCATCGTCGCGATGATCAGCGGTCGCGCGCCCGCGGGGCTGGTGCTGGGCGCAGGCCTCGCCGTATCGGTCTGGCGCCTGGTCGACGGCTCCACGTCGCTGCCCGACGCCTGGTCAGTGCGGTCCGCGATACTCGCCGGCTACCTCGTCCTCGGCGCACTGCTCATCGCCATGGGCCACACGGCGCGTCGGCACGCCCAGGATTCGCAACGCGCGCGGGCCGAACTGCAAAGGGCGCTGGCCGCCGCCGAAGTCGGCTCGTGGAACTTCGACTTCGAGTCCTCCGAGCTCAGGTACTCACCGAACGTCGGGCCGCTCATCGGCCGTCCCACCGGGTTCGTGCACCAGAGCCTCGAGGAGTGGCGCAGCGAGGTTCATCCCGACGACGTGGCTGAGGTGACGCAGTTGCTGCGCGCCGCCGGCAAGGGCGAGAGCTACGAGGTGCGCTACCGGCTGCGTACGCCGACGGGGGATTGGCGCTGGCTGCAGGCGCGCGGCAGGATCACGCGCAATCCGGAAGGCCGGCTCCTGCGCGCGGACGGCATCGTCATGGACATCACCGGTGTACGCCGTACGGAGCTCGATCTCTGGCGCAGCAGCCAGGAACTGCGGACGATGCTCGACTTGATCCCGGCCGGCGTCGCCATTGCCCACGATGCGACGGGTGAACGCATCACCGTCAGCCCGCGGTTTGCGCGAATGCTCACGATCGATGTCCTGACCAATGCCTCGACCAGCGGCGACGAGCGCACTGGCCTGCCTTATCGCTGCATGCGTGGCGGGGTCGAGATTCCCGGCGAGGAACTGCCGATGCAGGTGGCAGCACGCACTGGCCGCGAGGTCCACGACTTCGAGGTCGATATCGCCTTTGACGACGGCCGCGTCGTGCACCTGCTCTCGAACGCTGCCCCACTGTTCGATACCGATGGCAAGGTGCGCGGTGCCATCGGTGTCCACACCGACATCACGGCGCTCAAGGAAGCGCAACGCGACCTCGAACGCATGGACCGGCAGAAGGACGTCTTCCTCGCGACACTGGCGCACGAGCTGCGCAATCCGCTGGCGCCGATCCGCTACGCAGCGGCCATGCTGCGGACGCGCGCCGATGCAGCGGTGCTCGACGAGGCCGCGCGCATCATCGAGCGCCAGGCGGGCCAGATGGGCCAGCTGCTGGACGAGCTATTGGACATGAGCCGGGTGACCCGGGATGCCATCGAACTGCGGCGCGAACTCGTGGACCTGGCCCAGGTCCTGCGACACGAGGTCGAGGCCCTGCAGTCCCAGCTTGCCGAGACTGCACACCAGGTCGACGTCAAATCCGCGCAGTCGGCCTGGGTGCTCGGCGACGAGACGCGGTTGCACCAGATCGTCGCGAATCTCCTGAGCAACGCGGTCAAGTACACGCCGCCAGGCGGCCGCATCGAGGCGGCCCTGCGCTGCCGCGAGAACGATCTCGAACTGACGGTGCGGGACGACGGCATCGGCATTGCGGGCAAGGACCTGCCGCATGTCTTCGACTTGTTCACGCAGGTCCGCAAACCCGGTGCGCTGCCCGGCAGCGGGCTGGGCATCGGTCTCGCGGTCGTCCGCCGCCTGGTGCAGTCGCACGGCGGCAGCATCGTGGTGGCGAGTGCCGGTCCGGGTCGCGGCTCGACATTCACAGTCCTGCTGCCGCGCGCGGCGAGTCCGGGCGAGGTCGATAACCCGCAGGACACCGCCTTCGACCCCGGCGGCGAAGAGCGGCGCATCCTGCTCTGCGACGACAATGCCGACGCGGCCAACACGCTGGCCGAATTTCTACGGTTGCACGGGTTCCTGGTGCATGTGACCTATGACGGGACGAGCGCCCGGCGAGCGGCGGAGGAATTCAAGCCGGAGATCGCCGTGCTCGACCTGGGTCTTCCGGACATTTCCGGGGAGGACGTGGCGCGGTCGATTCGCGGACAGCCCTGGGGTGCCGACGTGCTCCTGGTCGCGGTCACGGGCTGGGGACAGGCGCAAGACCGTGCCCGGACAGCGGCGGCTGGCTTCACGCATCACCTCGTCAAGCCGGTCGAACCCCGGCAGTTGCTGAAAGTGCTCGGCGCACGCGCGACCTGCTGAGCACCCACTGCGCCGTTGCCCGCTGCGCTGGTGGCCGAGCAATTGGCGCAGCGAACCGCACGGCGCACAACACGTGAGCGTTTCACGGGTGCCCTGACGGGCGATTCTTACCTGTACCGGCCCGCCCGCCGGCGCTCTCATCGTCGGCTGGAGCTCCAACCATCGGGGTCCACGGGTGAGCCAGGCGTGACGGCGACGACTGAGTGGCTCTTCGCGTCGGGTGAAATGGCCGACCGCATCCGGTCGTTTCCATGGGCCGCCACTTCGCTCGGGCCGCCTGAATGCTGGGCGCAAACGCTCCGCGTGTGCACGAACCTGATGCTGGAAGCCAGCCATCCGGGCTACATCGCGTGGGGCGCCGACCTCACTTCCCTGTACAACGACGCATACATTCCGATCCTCGGTGACAAGCACCCGAGCAGTCTCGGCCAGCCTTATCGCGAGCTGTGGGCGGAAATCTGGGATCAATTCCATCCGATCGTGGGCGCAACGCTGCAGGGACAGGCCCAGCACTTTCTCGACCGCCCGCTCCCACTGGCAGGCCGGCGTGACCGGGCGATCAGTTGGTTCACCTTCTCCTGGACGCCACTGCGCGACGATGCCGGAGCCGTCTCCGGCTTCTACTGCGTCGCGGTCGAGTCGACGGAACGCAAGGAAGCAGAGCATCGCGCGGACGAGAACCGCAAGCACTACGTACGCGGGATGGATGCAGCGACGGAGGCGATCTGGGACTGGGATCTGTCGAGCCGGCGCATCAGGCAGAACCGCCGCGGCATCGAATTGCTTGGCCTCGATCCCTGCGCCGACTCCTATCCCCAGGACATCATCGTCGATTACGTGCCCCCGGACGACCTGCCGGCACTGCAGGCGGCCCTGACATCGGCGTTGGCCGGAGACGGCCGCTATCACCACGAGCACCGCCTGCAGACCGCCGGCCTGGATTTCATCTGGGTCCTTGCGCGCGGCGAGGTGGTCGAGCGCAACGCAAAGGGCAGGCCGTTACGGATGGTCGGCAGCTGGATGGACATCACCAGCCTGAAGCTGGGCGAGCAGGCGCTGATGCACACCAACCTGGTGCTCGAGGAAGAGCGCAATCGCGTGCAGCTGCTGAACCTGCAGTTGCAGGAACGCGCGGCCGAGGCGGAAGGAGCGCTGCGGGCAAAGAGGGCCTTCCTGCGCAACGTATCGCACGAACTGCGCACACCCCTCAATCACATTCTCGGCGGCATCGACGTGTTGCGGATGGAGCCGCACACGGCGCTCCAGGACCCGTGGCTGAACATCGTTGCCGAATCGTCCCGGAAACTGGCCGCCCTGGTTGAACGCCTGCTCGAAGTGACCCGGGCCGCCGCTGGCGGCGGCGATCCCGTCGAGTTCGAGCTTGCCGGCCTGATCGAGCAGGCACGCGCGGGAATTTCATCGAGCGCGGCAGCAAAGGGGCTGGACGTGATCGTCGAGGTCGATCCCCGCCTGTCCACGACGCTGCTCGGAGAACCCCGTGCGCTGCTCGAGGCACTCGTCCATTACCTCGACAACGCCGTCAAGTTCACGCCCCGGGGCTCGATCAGGTTGTCGGCGCAGGCGCTCTGTGAAAACGAGGCAGGTATCCTCGTTCGCGTCGAGGTCCGAGATACGGGGGTGGGCGTCGCGCACGAGAACCAGGACGGCCTCTTTGCGCCGCTGGAGCAGGAAGACACGGTCATCACGCGCACCCAGGGTGGCCTCGGCACCGGACTGGCGCACGCCAGGAAACTGGCGAAGCTGATCGGTGGCGAGACGGGTTTCGAGAGCACGCCTGGCCTCGGCAGTACGTTCTGGATCACGGCGCGGTTCCGGAAAGCCGCGAGAGAGAGCGTGCGCGCCGTTGCCGAGAGGGGGCACCCGGGGTCCGGCCGCTGACTTATACGGATTCTTCCATCCCTGCCCCCGGGGTACATTGTTCCCGACGAGCAATTACCCACGCGTGTGTGAGTCGTTGCCAAGGAGGTAAGACTCATGGAACCCAATCCAAGCATCAACCCGGGCACCCACACCGACAGGCTCATGACAGACCTGCAGGCGGTCGTGCGCGATACCGAAAATCTTCTGAAAGCGACAGCTGGTGACGCCAGCGAGCGTGCCGCCAAGGCACGCGCCCATGCCGAGGAATCGCTGCACAGGGCTCGGGCCCGCATGCACGAAATGGAGCAGCACGTCGCAGCCCGGGCTCGTGAGGCAGCCCAGAAAACGAACGAGTACGTCCATGAAAACCCGTGGCCGTCGATGGGCGTCGCCGCGGGCGTCGGGTTCGTCATCGGATTGCTGATCGGCCGGCGCTGAGCGCAGGTTGGCAGCGAACACGTTGATGGGCGATTCCGACCCACCCGTACGGACGGCTGGCGGGCTTTTCGATTCCCTGCGTGCGCTGATGGCCACGCTCGTGGCGATGGCGCACACCCGGGTCGAACTGTTCGGCACCGAGATCGAGGAAGAGATCCACCGTCTCGTCGCGCTCGTCGTCGGCGGGATGGTGGTGCTGGCACTCTCGAGCCTGGCGCTGTTGTTCAGTGCCCTGGTGCTGATCGCGACGTTCTGGGACACCCACCGCATTGCGGCCGTGGCGAGCGTGGCGGCAGGCTTCATCGCGCTTGCGCTGGTGTCGTTCGTCGCCGTCCGCGCGCGAACCCGGCGGCAATCGCGCTTGCTGGCCTCCACCCTCGGCGAGCTCGAGCGTGACCTGCAGCAACTGGGCAGGCGGGACTCGCCATGAGCCGCCGGGAGGAGCTTGCCGCGAAACGCCGCATGCTCGAGGCACGTTGCGGGCTGGAGCGACGGGAACTCGAGATCCATGTCGGCGGTGTTGCACATTCGCTCCGTGCGGTCGATACGGCGGTACGCGTCGCACGACGGGTCACGTCGCACCCGCTCGTGCTTGCCGGAGCGGTCGTGCTGGCGATGGTGATCATCCGGCCGCGTCGACTGCTGCACGGCCTCAGCCTCGGACTATCCGCTGCCGTTGCCGCGCGCCGTGCCTCGACACTGCTGCGCGCCTGATGCGCTCACGTACCCCGGTTGAGCCGCGCGTGCAGGACGCGCAATGCATACAGGCTGAACGCCGCGCCTAGCAGCCCGAACGTCATCAGCCAGCCGGTGTCGCGATTGACCACGCCCTCACCCAGCAGCACGGCGCCTGCGGCGTACGGCAGTTCTGCAAGGGCCAACGCTCCGAGGTAAGTGCGGAAGCGCACACCGAGATACCCGCACAGGTAGCCGGGCAGTTCCGATGGCAACGCCAGGCAGAGCAACAGGACCAGCGCGAACGTGGCGTTACCCGAAACACGCTCGACGTAGAAGCCAAGCTCGCCGGGTGCCCTTGCCATCTCGTTGCCCGGCCGGCGCAATCCGCGCCCAAGCGCATAGGTGCAGGCCCCACCGAGCAGCCAGCCCAGCCACAGGAGGGCGAGCGTGATCGAGTTGCCCCAGGCGACGATGGCCGCCGGCAGCAACAGTGCACTCGAGAAAAACGCGAGGACGGCCGACAGGGCGGCCAGCAGGACGAACGAGATCGCGCCCAGGTAAGGGTGCTGGACGATCAACGGCTCCGCCGCGGACAGGGTGCGCCGCAGGCCGTCGTACACCGCGTCGACCGACAACAGGAGCGCCACGGAGGTGCAGATCAACACGACGACGACTGCGCGGCTCCAGCTGCGAGCACTGGGACTCGGGGGCGCGACGGCGTTCGGCGATTCAACCATCCCCTGGTACGTTAACAGGTCCCGGCTTACGTCGTCGGCCGCCGCCGTCAAGGGACGAGGCTGCGCGACTGGAGCAGCCCGGCCTCAGGCACGGATGTCGATGTTCTCCAGCGCGAACTCCCAGTTGACCAGCTTGTCCAGTACCGACTGGACGTAGTCGGCACGGCGATTCTGGTGATCCAGGTAGTAGGCGTGCTCCCAGACGTCGATGACGAGGAGCGGCTTCATGGCCTTGGCCAGTGGAACGTCGGCGTTGGATGTGGCAACGACCCTGAGCGTGTCGCCGTCGAGCACCAGCCAGGCCCAGCCGCTCCCGAACTGCGCAACACCCGCCTTCGCGAGCTCCGCCCGGCAACCGTCGACGCTGCCGAACGACGCCTCGATTCGCTGCCTGAGTTGTTCCGGCGGCTGCCCGCCTCCCGTCGGACTCATGCTGTGCCAATAGAACGCGTGGTTCCACGCCTGGGCGGCGTTGTTGAAGATTGCGGTTGCTTCCGGCTGCCCTGCGCTACTTGTAACGATCGCCTCCAGTGACATGTCTTCGTACTTGGTACCTGCTGCGAGCTTGTTCAGGTTGTCCACGTAGCCCCGGTGATGCTTGCCGTAGTGGAAGCCGATGGTCCGGGCCGAGATGACCGGTTCGAGTGCGTTTTCGGGATACGGAAGGGGCGGCAAGGTATGCGGCATGTGACATGGCTCCTCTGCACTGGATGCGATTGCACGTTGCTTTCATCGTACTCGGGAAGCATGCGGCGTCTGTACGGAAGCGAACATGCGACCTGGGCGGGTCTGTGCGCCTCCGCACCGACCCGCGACCGGTGGTGGCGCAGCCTGTGCAACAGGCCACACCTGGTCTGCCTCAGTGAGCCGGCATGCCAACCCCGAAGTCCATCTGCAGCCCGTTTCTCGCTGGACTGCTGCTCTTCGGCCTCGGCGGTTGTGGCGACCTGGCGACCTTGCCCGACAACGCTGGGTACGGCCCCGATCCGACATTACCTCCGCCGCACCCGACCCTCGTTCCGACCGTGCGTATCGCTCCTGGCACGGGGTGGACCGCCAACGAGATGCCCGTGGCAGCCGCCGGGCTGTCGGTTCACGCCTTCGCCGTGGGCCTCGATCATCCTCGCTGGCTGTACGTGCTGCCCAATGGCGACGTGCTCGTTGCGGAAAGCAATGGCCCGCCCCGCCCCGATGATGGACGAGGCATCAAGGGCTGGGTGATGAAGCTGCTCATGAAACGGGCCGGCGCCGGAGTTCCCAGCGCCAACCGCATCACGCTCCTGCGCGACACTGACGGGGACGGTGTAGCCGAGACGCGGACCGAGTTTCTGACGGGACTGAACTCACCTTTCGGCATGGCACTCGTAGGCGACGCCTTCTATGTCGCAAACACCGATTCGGTCATGCGATTTCCCTACAGCGCGGGCGATATGCAGATCACGGCGCCGGGCGTGAAGATCGTCGAGCTCCCCGCCGGGACGATCAACCATCACTGGACCAGGAACATCATCGCGAGCCAGGACGGCTTGCGCCTCTACGTGACGGTCGGCTCCAACAGCAACGTCGGCGAAAACGGCCTCGAGAATGAGGTCGATCGTGCTGCGATCCTGGAAGTGGACCCGGCGACCGGACATGTGCGGCTGTTCGCGTCCGGGCTGCGCAATCCGAACGGGTTGGACTGGGAGCCGCAGACCGGCAAACTATGGACCGCAGTCAACGAACGTGACGAGATTGGCAGCGACCTGGTCCCCGATTACATGACGTCGGTCGGGGACGGTGCTTTCTACGGCTGGCCCTACAGTTACTACGGCCGGCACGTCGACGTGCGAGTGTCGCCCCAGCGTCCCGACCTGGTCGCACGTGCCGTCGTGCCTGACTACGCGCTGGGCGCGCACACCGCATCGCTCGGATTGGCGTTCTACCGAGGCGATCGATTGCCGCAGCACTATGTCGGCGGCGTGTTCATCGGCCAGCACGGCTCCTGGAACCGGCAGCCGCGAAGTGGCTACAAGGTCATCTTCGTGCCCTTTGTCCAAGGTCGCCCCGCAGGTACGCCGGAGGATGTGCTGACCGGCTTCCTGGACGCGAAGGGCAATGCGCGCGGTCGCCCCGTCGGCGTGGCGGTGGACCGGGCAGGCGCCCTGCTCGTCGCTGACGATGTTGGCAACGTCATCTGGCGAGTCGACGCGGCCGCGACGGGAGATTGAATGCACCAAGACCGCATGTGTACGCCACCGAACGGAACGTTCGCGCGCCAATCGCTACTGTTGAGCGTGAGCCTGCCGCCCGTGCGCCGACCCCTGTAGCACGGGCAAGCCATCACGGAGCTGCGATGAACTGGTCAGATACGATGAAGGAATATGCCAACCGGGTATCGGGGGAGCGCACCTTCACCACTGACCCGAGAGACATGCAGGTCGCAGGGTCGATCGCCTGGGATCCCCACGACGTCTGGCTGACCCGCGTCAAGCAGCCTCGAGACCGCGCGGCCGTCCCGGCCACGGCTGCGACCATGAATCAGGCCGGCATGCGGCAGGACTAGAAAGCATCCGGTGCCAGCGGAATCGCGGCCACCTGCGTGATTCCGGGCACAAAAAGGAGAGAGCCATGAGCATCAAGGGAACATGGGCCGGCGGTTTCGCAGCGGT
>Ga0209391_10002024_pt1 | contig 10610 bp, 12 predicted proteins | sample PPLLak3March2015_FD_187246 | JGI IMG/M metagenome (GOLD analysis project Ga0209391, IMG submission 187246) | Freshwater sediment microbial communities from Prairie Pothole Lake near Jamestown, North Dakota, USA - PPLs Lake P7 Core (1) Depth... | ecosystem: Environmental > Aquatic > Freshwater >... | reverse complement strand
GGCGCGCCGGTGGAAGTGGTCGAGCCCAAACAGGCGGGCGGCCCGGCGCCTACATCCAGACAATCGGCTTGAACCCGCCCCAGAACATGCGCTTGCCGTCGAAGGGCATCTTCTTCGGATCCGCGTACTTCTGCATCCGCGGGTCGCTCATGAACTTCGCCATGATGCGGTCGCGATCCCGTCGCGATTTGTAGACGATGTAGGAAAACACCACGACCTCGCTGGGCTTGAGCTTCACGCTCTGCGGGAACGAGGTCCACTTGCCGGGTTTCACGTCGTCGGCCACGGCCTCGACGTAAGTGAGCGCCCCGAGCTCTCGCATCACCTTGCCGGCCTCGCGGGCCATGCGGCGGTAGGCGGCGAGGTTCTTCTTCGGCACGGGCAGCACGAAACCGTCAACGTAGTTCGCCATGTCGTTTCTCCCCTGGTGGGCAGCGGGGGACTTCCCGGCTGCGCGTCGGCCGAACATAGCACAGGAGCCGCGAGACCCCGATGCGCCGAGATTCGGCTTAGACTCGCGCGAGGGTTTCTCGATCGGTCCGTACGACGCCACCTGGCCCTTCTTGCAACATGGACTGCCCCTTCTGCAGCCTCCCGCGCGAGCGCCTCGTCTTCGAGAGCGAACTCGCCTTCGTGATCCGCGACGCATTCCCGGTCTCGCCGGGGCACACACTCGTCATTCCGAAACGTCACGTCGCGTCGCTCTTCGACACGACCGCATACGAGCAGGCGGCGATGTTGAAGCTGCTCAAGCTCGCGTGGATCGAAGTCGGCCAACAGTTCAACCCGGCCGGCTGCAACGTCGGCATCAACGACGGCGAGGCGGCGGGCCAGACGATCGGGCACCTGCACGTCCACCTGATCCCGCGCTACACGGGTGACCGTGACGACCCGCGCGGCGGCGTGCGCTGGGTGCTGCCGGAAAAGGCCGCGTACTGGACCCGCGACTGACCTCTGCAGCGATCGCATACCGGCCTTACATCGGGAGCAGGTCGCGCAGCGCCTGCTGAAGGTCGATCACCGTCAGCAGCACGACCACGAGCAGCTCGAGTCGATGCAGGTTCTTTCGTCGCTTCATGGGTCGTCTCCCTCAGGTTGGGCGTCCTTTGTACGCCCGGCCGTCTGGCGATGCTTGCAGCCCCTGTGGAGTTTCCCGGGTGTTTTCCGGGAGGCCGCAAAGCAGATCGGGGCGGGCTCCTGCGAGCGCCGCCCCGACTCGTCGACCGCCTGGCTTGCGTGTGCTCAGGCGGCCTTGCCCGCCGCCAGTGCCTGCACGTCGGATGCCTGCAGCGCCTTGCCGCCGATGGCCCAGTCGCCGCCTTCGAACTCATTGATTCGCACCCACGTCACGGGCCGCATGTTCTCGCCTTCGACCTCGATCATCGCCTCGGTGACGCGTGCGATGAGTTGCTGCTTCTGCTTCGGGGTGAAGACGTCCTTGATCACGTCGATGGTCACGAGTGGCATGTCGTTTCTCCTTCAGGTTGAAAGCTTGGAATTGAGGTGGTCGATCACTTCGCCCATTGGCCCGCTGGGACTGAACTCGACGGCCTCGTAGTCCTCGTCGACCCAGACCGTGTGGCCGGGCGGCCAGTAGTAGACCTCGCCCGCGCGAACGACCTCGTCGTGGCCATCCGCGTAGCGCACGTGGATCGAGCCGCGCAGCACCGTCCCCCAGTGCGGACACTGGCAGAGGTTCTGCGGCAGGCCCTCGAGCAGCGGCGTGGCGTCCGCCCCCTTCGGAAAGCGGATCCGGGCGACGTTCAGCCCTCCCCAATCCTGGGCCTGGATGCAGACGCCTCCACCCTCGAGTCGAGTTGGCAACTGTGCAATCGGCTGTTTCACGGCGGTCTCCTTCGGCTGGCTTCCGGCGGCGGGACCTTCCCGCGGCCGGTGATTGAACTTGTACGCCGGGCAGCGCGACCGGTCTTGCAGATGCCATGGAGAAGTCATGGAGAATTGTCGGGGCTCGCCCCCGGGCGCATGATCCGCACCATGCTCTACCGGTTCGGGTCCTTCGAACTCGACACGGCCAGGGTCGAGCTGCGCGAGAACGGCGAGCCGCGCCCCGTCGAGCGGCAGGTATTCGCGCTGCTGGCGCTGCTGGTCGAGAATCGCGAGCGCCTCGTCTCCAAGGACGAGATTCTCGAGAAGGTGTGGGACGGTCGCATCGTTTCGGAGGCTGCCGTGGCGAGCCGCGTGAAGTCGGCACGCCGGGCGCTCGGTGACGACGGCAAGGCTCAGCGCTTCATCAAGACCGTCCACCGCCAGGGCTTTCGATTCGTCGCGACCGTCCGGGTCGAGCGTGACGTGCCGGCGGCGGTCGAGCCCCCGACCGGGCTCGGCGAGCCGGCCGTGCGGCCCTCGATTGCCGTGCTGCCGTTTCGCCTGGTCGGCGAAGCTGGCACCTGGGCCCCGATTGCCGACGCGCTACCGCACGAGCTGATCGCCGAACTGTCGCGACTGCGATGGCTGTTCGTGACGGCGCGCGGCTCGTCGTTCCGCCTGCGCGCCGCGGATATCGACATGGGCGAGGTCGGCCGGCTGCTGGGAGTCCGTTACTGCCTGTCCGGCACCGTCGAGGTCGCGAACTCGAAACTTGCGGTGACGGTCGAACTGGTGGACACCCGCAGCGGCGGAGTCGTCTGGGCCGATCGCTTCGCCGGCGGGATCGACGCCGTGCACCCGATCCGCGCCGAGATTCGCGCCCGGATCCTCGCGGCGCTCGAGATCCAGATTCCGCTGCACGAGGCGAACCTCGCCCGCCTCACGGTCACGGAGAGTCTCGACGCCTGGTCGGCGTACCACCTCGGGCTGCAGCACATCTACCGCTTCAACCGCAAGGACAATGCCGCCGCGGCCACGTTGTTCTCGCACGCGGTCGCCCGGGACCCGGGCTTCGCCCGCGCGCACGCCGGGCTGTCGTTCGTGCATTTCCAGAGCGCGTTCCTGCGCAACACGAATGACATCCCCGCCGAGATCGCTCTCGCCCGCCGTCACGCCGAACGCGCCGTCGACCTCGACGCGCTCGACCCCTTCGTCAACTTCGCGATGGGGCGCACGTTCTGGCTGGAGGGCGACCTCGACGGCAGCCTCGGCTGGCTCGAGCGCTCCACCGCCATCAGCCCGAACTATGCGCAGGGCATCTATGCGCGCGCCTGGACGGAGGCGCTGGCGGGACGGAGCCTCGAAGGCCGAAGCCATGTCGATCTTGCGATGAAGCTGAGCCCGCTGGACCCGCTCTACTACGCGATGCTCGGAACCCGGGCCTTCACCCACATGACGCTGGGCGAGGATGCCGAAGCCGCGCAGTGGGCGGAGCGGGCCGCGCGCTCGCCGGGCGCCCACGTGCTGATCGCGATGATCGCGGCCGTGGCGCAGGCCATGGCGGGCGATGACGCGCGCGCCGCGGCGTGGGCGTCGAACGTGCGGGCACGCAACGCCGCGCTCACGCGGGAGGATTTTTTCCGTTCGTTCCCGATGAAGTCCGAGGCGACGAGGGCGCGGGTCTCGAATGCCCTCGCGCGCCTCGGATTCTGACCCTGCGGCATCGCCGCGTTGACGAGCCCGAGCCGCACCGCCTCCTCGCGCGAGAGCAGCCGGATCGAGTCGTGCGGCGTCGTCTGCATCATGCGGAACAACCGCGTGCTGACGCCCATGGCCTCCAGGTACGTCGTGGCCTCGGTGGCGACGCGCTGTTCGAATGCGCCCTCGTCGGGCACGGGCACGCGATTGGCGGCGCGGTGGATCCCAAGTACCGAGTCGCCCTCCAGGAACCGGCGGGAGCCGCCTGCGTAGGCGAAGGGGCAGGCGCTGTAGCACACGCCGCTCCCGGGCTGTCGAGGATCCGCGCCGCGCCGCCCCACGTACGTGCTGAACCCCTGCTCGCGCAGCAGCCGGCCGATCGCCATGGCGGCAACCAGGCTCCCGCCGGGCGAGTTGAAGTACACGGAGGCCTGCGAGATCTGCTGCTCGACGACGAAGCGGGCCAGTCGCGCCGGCGCGGCCTGGTCGAATTCGCCGTCGAGGTACACGGCCCAGCGCTCGGGGGGGCGATCCGGTTTCGCCGGATCGAGCGGCACGGCCGCAATCGTGAGGTAACCTGTACTGGCGAGCCCGGATTGCCCCGGCGCCGCCCCTGCCGCCAGCAGGCCGACCAGGAGCGCTGAGGCGGCCTGAATCCGCGCGCCGGCGCGGCCCGAAGGCTTTTGTGCACTGCACGAATTCGACCCAGCGGACACCTGAACCATGGACCTCGCCCCCGACACCCTGGTGCTTCTCTCGCGCATCCAGTTTGCCTTCACGGTCAGCTTCCACATCATTTTTCCGGCCTTCACGATCGGCCTGTCGGCGTTCATCGCCACGCTGCTGATCGCCCACATCCGCACGGGACGGGAGCACTACCGCACCCTGGCGCGATTCTGGACCAAGGTCTTCGCGGTGTCCTTCGCGATGGGCGTGGTATCGGGCATCGTGCTGTCCTATCAGTTCGGCACGAATTGGAGCCGTTTCTCGGAAATCACCGGCAACGTCATCGGCCCGCTGATCGGCTACGAGGTGCTGACCGCGTTCTTCCTCGAGGCCACCTTCCTCGGTGTCATGCTGTTCGGCGGCGACCGGGTGCCCAAGTGGCTGCACGCGATGTCCGCCGTGATCGTCGCCGTCGGCACCGCGATGTCGGCTTTCTGGATCCTTTCGGCGAACAGCTGGATGCAGACTCCGGCCGGATTCGAGATGCGCGACGGCATTGCCTTCCCGGTGAGCTGGTTCCAGGTGGTCTTCAACCCGAGCTTCCCGTACCGCTTCGTCCACATGTTGACGGCGGCCTACCTCACGACCTCGCTGGTGGTGCTGGCGGTCGGGGCGCGCTACCTCGTGGCGAACCGCTTCGTCGAGGAAGGCAAGACCATGGCGCGCATGGGCGTCGGCATGCTCGCCCTGCTTGCGCCGCTGCAGCTCGTGATTGGCGATTTCCACGGCCTCAACACCGCGAAGCACCAGCCCGCCAAGGTGGCTGCGATGGAGGCGCACTGGGACGGCAGCAAGCCAGCCGACCTCGTGCTGTTTGCGTGGCCGGACGCCAAGGCCGAGCGCAACCTCTTCGAGGTTTCGATTCCGAAGGGCGCCAGCCTGATCATCACGCACGACCCGGACGGCCTCTTCCCCGGGCTCAAGGACTTCGCTCCCGAGGACCGCCCACCGGTGTGGCCAGTGTTCTTCTCGTTCCGCATCATGGTGGCGATCGGCCTCGCGATGATCGCCATCGGGCTCGTGGGCGCCTGGCTGTGGTGGCGCGGCCGGCTGTTCGATGCGCACTGGTACCTCAGGCCCGTCGGCTACACGTGGTCGTTCGGGTTCATTGCCATCCTCGCCGGCTGGATGGTCACCGAGATCGGTCGCCAGCCGTGGGTGGTGCACGGCGTGCTGCGCACCGCGCAGGCAACCTCGCCGGTGCTCACCTCGACCGTGGCGATCTCGCTCGCGATGTTCGTGCTCGTGTACTGCGTCGTGTTCGGGGTGGGCGTGCTCTACATCCGTCGACTGCTGCAGAAGGGGCCGACGCCGACGGCACACGGTCCCGACGGGTCGCTGCCGAACCGGCCGCTTGCGGCCGCGCAGCGTGCGACGCGCGAGGCGCTGGCGGGAGGCGCGTCGTGACGGGCCTCGAGTACACGATGCCGGTGATCTGGGCGCTGATCATCGGCACGGCGGTCGCGCTCTACATCGTGCTCGACGGCTTCGACCTCGGGCTCGGGATCCTCTTCCCGTATTTCCGCAGCGAGTCGGAGCGCGACCAGATGATGAACTCGGTCGCACCGTTCTGGGACGGCAACGAGACCTGGCTGGTCCTGGGCGGCGGCGGGCTGTGGGTAGCATTCCCGCAGGCCTACGCGGTGATCATGCCCGCGCTGTACCTGCCGGTGATCTTCATGGTTCTGGCGCTCATTTTCCGCGGCGTGGCCTTCGAGTTCCGCTGGATCGCCAAGCCGCACCACCGCAAGTGGGACATCGCCTTTGCCGCGGGATCGACGGTAGCCGCGCTGAGCCAGGGGATCATCCTCGGCGCACTGATCCAGGGCATCACGGTCGTGGACGGCCAGTTCGCCGGCGGCGCCTTCGACTGGCTCACGCCGTTCGCGCTGATGTGCGGGCTCGGGGTGGTGACGGGCTACGCGCTGCTCGGCTCGACCTGGCTGATGATGAAGACCGAGGGACCGGTCGAAGTGCGTGCGCGCCGCACGGCGCCCGCGTTGCTCGGCCTGCTAATGCTGTTCGTTGGAGTAGTGAGCCTCTGGACGCCGCTCATGATCGAGCGCATCGCCGAGCGCTGGTTCAGCCTGCCGAACCTCTACTTCCTGGCGCCGGTGCCGCTCGCCACGCTGCTGCTCGCCTGGACCTGCTGGCGCGGGACGCTCGCCGGCCGCACCGTGGTGCCGTTCCTCTCGGCCGTCGGCATCTTCATGCTCGCCTACGCCGGGCTCGTGATCTCGAACGCGCCCTGGCTCGTGCCGCCCACGCTCACCATCTGGGACACCGCCGCCTACGTGGGCTCGCAGGTGTTCATGCTGATCGGCACCACCCTGCTGCTGCCGATGGTGCTCGGCTACACGGTGTTCGTGTTCTGGGTGTTCCGCGGCAAGCTCAAGCCCGGCGAGGGCTATCACTGAGGCGGCCGCCCGCCCGGCCGGACGACTACTCGACGGAGTGCAGCCCGATCATGTTGCCCTCCGTGTCCTGCGCGAGGGCGACGAAGCCGTACTGGCCGATCGAGAACTTCTCCCGCACCAGCGTGCCACCGGCGGCCGCGACCCGGCCGGCCTCCACGGCACAGTCCGCGCAGCTGAAGTACACGAGCGTGCTGTTGCCGCCCGACGGGATCCCCGCGGCCCGGACCAGCGACCCCGAGGCACCCCCGGCGTCCATCGCCATCGGGAACGCCCACATCTCGAGCGCATCGACTTCGAGCCGATCGAGCGCGAGGCCGAGCACGGTCTCGTAGAACCGCTTCGCCCGGGCCATGTCCTGCACGTAGATTTCGAACCAGCCGACCGGATTGCGAGTCGTCATGGCTGTCTCCCGTGTTGTCGGACCGTCGGGCGTGGACGTTACGCCCGACGGCCCTCCCGGTCCAGCGTCGGAGCGGCGGAGCGGCCGGCTCTTGCAGCGCAACGCGCGACTTCCTACAGTGATGGGCCTCCCAACTGCACTCGATACTCCAAGGAGTTCTCATGAGCGTGACCGGTACGTGGAACCTGACCCTCAACTCACCGCTTGGCGACCAGGCCGCCACGCTGCAGATCCAGGAAGCGGGCGGCGCCTACGCGGGCACGCTGCAGGGCAAGGCGGAGCCCACCGCAGTCGAGGAACTCAAGGTGGACGGCGGCAACGTCGGTTTCGCCGCCGATGCGGATACGCCGGTCGGCCGGCTGAAGCTGGCCTTTTCCGGCACCGTCAGTGGCGACGGCATCTCGGGGACCTACAGCACGCCGTTCGGCGCGTTCAACTTTTCGGGGACCCGCGCGTAACTCCCCTGCCTCAGGCACTGCGCTGCCGCCTGCGTGTCAGACGGCAGCGTTCCTGTCGAAGCGCGCCCTGAGGAACCCTTCTGGCTTCAGAGGCGACCTCGGCCACTGACGAGTGGGCTGCGCGCCGGTCATGTCCACGTTCCTCCTTTCCCAGCTCCTCGCCGCGCTCGCCTTCGCCGCGGGGCTCGCGGCGTTCCAGTTCCGCGCGCGGCCGGCGATCCTGCGGTGCTGGAGCCTGTGCGCCGCGCTGAACGGCGCGCATTTCCTGCTGCTCGGGGTGCCGGGAGCGGCCACGCTCGCCGCCATGATCTCGGTTCGGTTCCTGATCGCGTCCTTCACGAGCGACCGCCGCATCATGGTGTTTTTCATGATTCTCGCGGTGGTGGGCTTCCTCGCCACGTTCACGCGGCCGGTGGGTTTCCTGGCGCTGGCCTCGACCCTGCTCGGCACCTGGGCGTCGTTCCAGCCGAACGACCGCACGGTGCGCGCGACCCTCGCCATCTGTGCCTCGCTGTGGGTGGTCCACAATGCCATCATCGGCAGCCCGGTGGCCACGCTGATGGAACTCGCCTTCCTCGCCAGCAACGCGATCGGCTGGCGGCGCTTCCACGGCCGCGCGAAGATGGACGGCTATCTTGGACCCACGTCAGAAGACCGCGATTGAACGCTTCATCCGCGACACGCTGGGCTGCCAGTGTCCGGACGAGGTGTTCCGTCGCGTGGAGGTCGGCCCCCTGTCCGCGCTCGCCGGCGGAGGTACGGGCCGCCGGCTCGTGGTGGGCGATCGGCTGCTGATCCACATCGTCGTGGCACCCGACCGGGCCGATGAACCCGGCTGGATCGAGCGCGTGGCCCTGGCGGGTCGCGACGAGCGCGATCGCCTTGCGTACAACCGTTACCGGCTGGTCGTCGCTTCGACCGCGGAAACGGCCGACCGCACATCCCTCGAGCAACGCTTCGCCGGCGCGCTCGCAGGCGACGAGCGCGCGCACCTGCACGTTCTGGCGGCGGATCTCCTGCCCATCGTGTAGATTCCGCGCGCATGAAGTCCCTCACCCGCCGTGATTTCGTCATGGGCTCCACCGCGCTCGGCCTCGTGCTGGCCGCGCGGCCTGGTTTTGCCACCTGATCGAGTCCCGAAACCCGAAGCTCTCGGGCTACGACGCGGCGGTGAAGTCGTACGTGGATTATCTTTTCGCGCTGGCGTGAGCCCTTGGAGCATTGTCATGAAACGAACCGATTGTGGCGCCCTGCCGCTGCTGCTTGCGATCCTCGCCACCGCGCCGACGCTCGCTGAGCCGGTGCCTGCCGCCTCGCCCGGCACGCTCGCCTATCCGCCGACCCGCGCGGGCGAGGTGGTGGACGACTATTTCGGACGCAAGATCGCCGACCCCTACCGCTGGCTCGAGGACCTCGAGTCGGCGGACACGGCCGCGTGGGTCACGGCGCAGAACAAGGTCACGTTCGCATACCTCGAAGCGCTCCCGGGGCGCGAGGCGATCCGCAAGCGGCTGACCGAGCTCTGGGACTACCAGCGCACGAGCGTGCCGGTCCAGGAGGCCGGGCAGCTGTGGTTCCAGCAGAACAGCGGCCTGCAGCGGCAGGCGCCACTGTTCCGCCAGCCGGATGCGAAGTCGAAGCCCGAGATGGTCATCGACCCGAACGTGCTGTCGCCCGACGGCTCGGTGCAGATGGCGCAATGGTCGCCGTCGCCCGACGGTCGCCACCTCGCGTACACGCTCGCGAAGGGCGGCTCGGACGTCCAGGACGTGCGCGTGCGCGACCTCGCCACCGGCAAGGACCTGCCGAGCGTGGTGCTCAACGTGAAGTTCACCGGCCTCGCATGGACCCAGGACGGCAAGGGCTTCTTCTACTCCCGCTACAGGGGCACCGAGGCACAGGCCGACTTCGCCGACGCCATGGAGGTGCATCAGGTCTGGTACCACCGGATCGACGGCGGCGTGCCGGACCGCCTCGTGTTCGAGCGGCCCGACTACCCGAAGGACTTCGCGGGCGCGGAACTGAGTGACGACGGCCGCTGGCTGTTCCTCGGTACCGCCAGCGGCTCGATGGGCAACCGGCTGTGGATCGCCGACCTCGGCTCGCCCACGGCCCCCGACCTCGCCGCCAAGCCGATGGTCCTGGCGCCGGAGGAAGATGCGTTCCACGACGCGCTCGGCGTCATCGGCGATACGGTTTATCTCTACACCACGTTCGGGGCGCCCAAGGGCCGGATCGTGACGGCCAAGGTGGGCGAGAGCGACCGCACGAAGTGGCGCACGCTGGTGCCCGAGGGCAAGGATGCGATCCTGGAGGAAGGCGCGGTGCTGGTGGGCGATCGCATCGCGGTCGTCTACCTCGCAGACGTGCAGAGCCGGGTGCGCCTGTTCGGACTCGACGGCAGCCCGCAGGGCGAGATCGCGCTGCCCGAGCCGGGCTCGGTGACCGGTATCCGTGGCCGCAACGACGGCCATGAGTTGCTCTTCAGCTTCACCTCGTTCCTGCGCCCGGCCACCGTTTACCGCCATGACCTCAAGGGCACGACCCTCGACGCCTTCCACGCGCCGCAGTCGCCGTTCGACGCCTCGAAGTACGAGACGCGCGCGCTGTTCTACACATCGAAGGACGGCACCCGCGTGCCGATGTTCGTCACGATGAAGAAGGGCGCGAAGCTCGATGGCAGTCACCCGACGATGCTGTTCGGCTACGGCGGCTTCAACATCTCCGTGGTGCCGAGCTTCTCGCCCGCCATCGCCGGCTGGCTCGAACTGGGCGGCGTGTACGCGGTCGCCAACCTGCGCGGCGGTGGCGAATACGGCTCGGAATGGCACAAGGCCGGAACGAAGGAGCGCAAGCAGAACGTGTTCGACGACTTCATCGCCGCGGCTGAGTTCCTGGTGCGGGAGAAGTACACCACGCCCGCGCGGCTCGCGATCCGGGGCGGCTCGAACGGTGGGCTGCTGGTGGCGGCCGCGATGATCCAGCGGCCGGAGCTGTTCGCGGTCGCGCTGCCGGCCGTGGGCGTGCTCGACATGCTCCGCTACCACAAGTTCTCGGCCGGCCCATTCTGGGCGGCCGACTACG
>Ga0209391_10002023_pt1 | contig 10611 bp, 9 predicted proteins | sample PPLLak3March2015_FD_187246 | JGI IMG/M metagenome (GOLD analysis project Ga0209391, IMG submission 187246) | Freshwater sediment microbial communities from Prairie Pothole Lake near Jamestown, North Dakota, USA - PPLs Lake P7 Core (1) Depth... | ecosystem: Environmental > Aquatic > Freshwater >... | reverse complement strand
AGGCGGCTGGTGATCGTCTCAGCGAGGTCGGTGAGCACGACCTGCAGCTCGGCGGGGCCGATCAAACCCTCGGCAATGAGCAGGTCCGTGAACAGCGCGCGCCGCAGCATCGACTGCGCGAGCAGCCGGCGGAGCTCGGCGCGCGGCACCATCGTGCGTCGGGCCAGCCAGGAGGCGAGCCGCTCCTCGGCAACAGTCGAGGAGACGTAGCAGACCCGCCCTTCCTTGAAGTCGAGCCGCCGCTCACCGCGCGGGCCATTCAGGCTCAGGCGTCCGCTGACGCCGCCCATCTGGAACCACTGCAGGAGGTCCCCGAAGTGCAGATGGTCGAGACTGCCGCGGATCATGGGCCGAGTATACCGGTCCCCGGCCCGGCGGCCGCGCGCGTCCCTGCGCTACCATGGGGCGGTGCGGCTCCTCCTGCTGACCGCCCGTCCCGACCTCGCGGTCAACCGCCGTTTCGCCGCGGCCGCGGCGGCTCTCGAGCTCGAGCTCGCCACGCTCGACGCCACGACGCTGAGCGCGATCATGGAGAACGGCAGCGCGGCCGTGATCGGCCCGGAGGGCCCGCTGCCGCGGCCCGACGCAGCCCTCGCGCGGGTCGGCAACTGGCGGCCCGAGAGCGTCCTCGCGGTGCTCGAGGCGATCGTGGCGCAGGGCGTCGCCACCCCCAACCCGCCGCCGGCGATCCGCATCGGCCGCGACCACTGGGCGACGATCACGGCTCTCGCGGCGGCCGGCCTGCCGGTGCCGCCCACCCTGGCCGGCGCAGACCCGGAGGCTCTTGCCGCGGCCGCCAGCCGCTTCGGCCTGCCGGTGGTGGTCAAGCAGCGCCGCTCGCGGATGGGCGTCGGCGCCATCCGCTGCGCCAGCCGCGACCACCTCGAGGCGGTGCTCGACAGCCTGTGGCGGCTGGGCGACGAGGTGATCGTGCAGCGCTGGCTCGAGGAGGGGCGCGAGAGCCTGCGGCTGCTGGTGGCCGGAGGGGAGGTGGTGGCGGCCGCGCGCTTCACCGCCGCCGCGGCCGACTGGCGCTCGAACGCGGCGCGGGGAGGCTCGGTCGCCCCGCACACGGCGAGCGCGGCCGAGACGGCGCTCGCGACCGCCGCCGCCGCCGCTCTCGACCTCGGTCAGTGCGGCGTCGACCTGGTGGCGACGGCCGCCGGGCCGGTGGTCCTGGAGCTCAACCCCACGCCCGGCTTCCTGCGCCTCGAGGCCGCCACCGGCGTCGACGTCGCGCGGGCGCTGCTCGAGGATGCGCTCAGGCCTCGGCCTCGCCTGCCGGCGCGGCCGCCGGCCGGCCGGCGAGCTCGCGGTCGATCATGAGCAGGCCGTGCGGGCTCGACTCGACCATCTTCACCTGGTGGAAGAGAGTGTCGGCCGTGGCCTCCTCCTCGACCTGCTCGTTGACGTACCAGTGCAGCATGACCGCGGTCGCGTGGTCGTTCTCGCCGTTCGCGAGATCGACGAGCCGGTTGATGCGCTTGCTGATGTGCTGCTCGTGCTTGAGAACCGCCTCGACCGCGGCGGCCGGCGAGTCCCACTCACTCTGCGGCGACTCGATGGCGAGCAGCTGCACGGCGCCGCCGCGCTCGTTCAGGTAGTCGAAGAGCTTCATGGCGTGCGCGAGCTCCTCCTGAGCCTGCACCCGCATCCAGTGCGCGAAGCCCTCGAGGTGCAGCTTGGTGAAGTATGCCGACACCGCGAGGTAGAGGTAGAAGGAGAAGAACTCGGCGTGTATCTGCTCGTTGAGACCCTGCTCGACCTTGGACTTCATGGTTGAGACCCCTTTCGATGAGCAGCATCTTCGCTGCCGCCGCACGCGTGCGGCGTCGAGTATAACCCGTGCCGCGCGCCGCTTATGCCGGTTCGGGGGACGGCCGGCCGGGCAGTTGGAGTGCCTGCGGCTCGACCCAGGGGCGGATGTTGTTGAAGTCGCCGGGGCGGCCCCACAGGAGCCCCGCCGCGCGCCCCCCGGGTAACGGCCGGCCGCCGTACCAGAGCGCGGCCGCCGCGACCGCGATCGCCACCGCGAGGGCGGCGACGCCTCGGAAGCTGGGCCGCTCGAGCCGGCCGAGGTGCGCCGGCGGGTAGCGCAGCCAGGCGAGACCGAGCGCGACCGCGAGCGGCAGCCCGAGACCGCCGAGGGCCGGCAGCGGCAGCTCGCGCCGCGCGAGCCAGGCGAGGCCCGCCCAGGCGCCGCTCGGCACGGCGAGGTGCACGAAAACGAGGGCCACCCGCCCGAGGCGGCCGATGTCGGGCCGCCGCCGGCGGGCCAGCGCCAGGAGCCGAATCGTCGGCAGGATGCTGGCAAGCGCGGCGGCCGCCGGTGCCGCCCACAGCAGCCCGGCCGGCAGCCGGTGCAGGGCGAGCCAGCGGGCGAGGTGACCGTCCTCGAGGTCGAGGAGGGGCAGCCAGGCACCGGCCACGCTGACCGCGGCCCAGGCGATCTGGAGGCAGAGCAGCTCGACGAGGAGCGCTCGCGTGCGGGGCCGCAGGCCGAGGACGCCGCACGCGGTCAGCACCGGCAGCAGCCAGGAGCCCAGCCAGTAGCCGGTCGCGCCGCCGAGGGCCGCGAAGTTGAGCGCGGGTTGGTTGACCAGCGCCCACACCGGGCGGTCGAGAGGCAGGCTGAGCCCGATCCAGCTGCAGCCGCCGGCGAGAGCACCCAGCCCCTGACCCGCCGCTGCCAGCACGAGCGCCAGCGGAAATGCGACGGCGGCGGCCATCCAGGAGCCGACGACGCTGGCCGGTGCGGCCATGCCCGGTTCGGAGCGCATGGGCCGGCATGCTACCATGACTGCCGCTATGAAGCTGCAAAGAGCCTGTCTTCAGTGTTTTCTCTGGCTGGCGACAGCTTTTCTGGGGCCACTGCCGCAGGCCGCGAGCCAGACCCTCCACGCGACGCGGCTCGACAACGGCAGCGAGCTGATCGTGGTCGGCGTCGCGCTGGCCGATGCCACCACCGCCGCCTGGCCCGAACCCGCCACCGCCGAGGCCGGGCCGCGGGCCGTCACCGCCGGCGAGCTCACGTTCGTCGGCGAGCTCGAGGCCGCGCTCGCCGCGGCTGCGGGCGACCCGCCCCCCGTCATCATCGTCGCTGGCGCCGCCCTGCCCGGAGTGGTGCGGAGCACGGTCGAGCGCGCGTTCGGGGGAACGGCGCCGACATCACTGCCGCCGCTCGGCACTCGCAGTCTCGAGGAGGGCCGCACCGAACGCCGCCTCGGGCCTCCCGGCAGCGATGCCGAGCTCCGGCTCGAGGTCGCGCTGCCGCCGCCGGGCGATCCCCTGCGGACCCCGGTCGAGGTGCTGTGGGAGCTGATGCCCGAGCTCCTCGACCTCCGCCTAGCCGGCCTGCGGACGCGGGTCGATGGCGACCGCGGTCTTCTCGAGGCGCGGGTGGACGCGGCTGCCGTCGATCTCACCCTGTCGCGGCTGCGGCTCGGCCTCGCGCGGGTCGCCGATGAGCCGCGGCTGCAGGACGCCATGGTCGAGGCCGCGGCGCGGCGCCTCGCGGTGCGACGGCGCGCCATCCTCGAGGAGCATCCGGCGGGCGCGCTGCACCTGCTCGCCCTGTGGCGAGCGGGCGGCGCCGCTGCGGTGCGCGAGTTCCTGTTCGCCGGCGACGGCGTGACCGGCGCGACCGTTCGTGACGCCGCACGCCGGTGGCTGCCGCGACACCCGGGGGCAGCGGTCGTGATCCTGCCGCCGCAGGTCTTCAACCCGCGGTTCGCGACCCCGCCGCAGATGCTGACCCTGGACAGTGGGCTCACCGCCGCGATCCTCGAGCGGGATGCCACGGCCCTCGCGGTGGTGTGCCTGCGGCCGGTGGTGGTGCCCGATCTCGACAACGGCGCAGCGGCCGCGGTCCTGACCCGGATCGCGCAGGGCCTGCGCGCCGGCGGCGAGCGCCCGGGCTGGGTCGAGGTGCGGGCAGCGCCGCCGCAGCTCGAGCTCGCGGGTGCGCCGGAGCGTTTCGGCGAGCTCCTGGAGGCCTTGCGCAGCGCGACCCTCAGGGTGGCCGAGGACCCGCGTCCGGTGGTCCGCCCGGCTGATGACTCCCGCCGGCACGCTCTGTCACTGATGGCGGGCCTCCTGGGCGTCGCCGAGGGGGCCGAGCTGTCGCCGGCCGCCCTCCTTCGCCCCGACAACCTGGCACTCGGAGCGGTCGCGGTCGACGGCGAGGCGGCTGCCGAGGCGCTCGAGAAGTTCTGGACCGGCGGCGGCGCCGAGCTCACAACCACCGTGCGCCCGCTCGCGGCGGTGCCACGGACGCGGGAGGCGGTGCCCGGGTCCATGTCGACCCTGGTGACCGCCCTCGATCTGGCGATCGCTCCGGCCGAGGCCGAAACTGCAGTGCTCGCCGAGCTCCTGGGGACGCGGCTCGCCGCGCTCTTTTCTGACCACTCGACCGAGGTCCTGGCGCCCTACGTGCCCGGTCGACGGGTGCTGCTCGTCGTGGTGACGGCCGCAGGGCCGCTGGACGCTCTCGAGGGGCGGCTCACGAAGAGGTGGCGCGAGCTGACCGCGCCGGTGGGCGAGGGCGAGCTCGCCGCCGTGCGCCGCCGCGCCGCTGCCGAGGGCGTCGCGCGCGGCAGCGGAGCGATGGGGCACGCCCGACGCTGCGCGGCCGTCGCCGTCGGCGCCGCCCGCTGGCAGCCCGCAGCGGAGGAGGAGCGGGCGGTTCTCGCGGTGACGGTCGAGGAGCTCAACCTCGTGCTGCGCGCCGTCGGCCCCCGGGACGCCCTGCAGACAACCGCGGCCGGCGTGCTGCCGATCGCCCGGGCCGGCGGAGGGCGTCAGCCATGACTCGCCGGGAGGAGGAGCGCGTGTGATCGAGCTCGACCTGGACGCCCAGCTCACCTACCTCACCAAGGGCTGCATCGACGTGGTGCCTCTGGAGCAGCTCGCCGACAAGCTGCGGCGCGCGCGGGCGAGCGGCCGCCCGCTCACCGTCAAGGTCGGCTTCGACCCCTCGGCGCCCGACCTCCACATCGGCCACACGGTGGTGATCCGCAAGATGCGGCACTTCCAGCAGCTCGGCCACCGGGTGGTCTTCCTGATCGGCGACTTCACCGGCCTGATCGGCGACCCGACCGGCAAGAAGAGCACCCGACCGCAGCTGACCCCGGCCGAGATCGAGGCCAACGCCGCGACCTACCGCCGGCAGATCTTCAAGCTGCTCGACCCGCAGGCGACGGTGATCGACTTCAACTCGCGCTGGCTGGGAGCGTTCAGCTCGGCGGACTGGATCCGGCTCGCCGCCAAGGTGACGGTCGCGCAGATGTTGGAGCGCGACGACTTCCGCACCCGCTACGAGGCGCAGCAGCCGATCGCGCTGCACGAGTTCCTCTACCCGCTCGCCCAGGGCTACGACTCCGTCGCCCTCGAGGCCGACGTCGAGCTCGGCGGCACCGACCAGCTTTTCAACCTCCTCGTCGGCCGCCACCTGATGCGCGAGCACGGGCTCGAGCCGCAGGTCGCGATGACCCTGCCGCTGCTCGAGGGCCTCGACGGGGCGGAGAAGATGTCGAAGTCGCTCGGCAACTACGTTGCGGTCGAGGATGCGCCGAACGAGATGTTCGGCAAGCTGATGTCGATCTCCGACGAGCTGATGTGGCGGTACTGGCTTCTACTCTCCGACCGCAGCGAGGCGGAGCTCGCGGCCGAGCGGCGCCGGGTCGCGGAAGGGACGCGTCACCCCATGGAGGTCAAGAAGGAGCTCGCGGGTCTGCTCGTCGGCGAGCTCCACTCGCCGGCCGCCGCGGCCACCGCGCGTGCCGAGTTCGAGCGGGTCTTCGGTGGCGGCCAGCTGCCGGAGGAGATCCCGGAGCTCGAGCTCGAGGCCGCGGGCGAGCGCGAGCCCCTGGTGCGGGTGCTGGTGGAGGGCGGCCTCGCCCCCTCGAACTCGGAGGCGCGCCGCCTCATCCAGCAGGGCGGCGTCAAGATCGACGGCCAGACCACGACCGACGTCAAGGCAACGGTCGCTACCGGGTCCGTTTCGGGGGAGCCTGTCCTCGTGCAGGTGGGCAAGCGCCGCATCGCTCGAATCCGATTCACGAGGTCCTGACGGAGCAGCATGAAAAAACCCGCTCTCGCGAGCGGGTTGCAGTCCGATAGAAGGCACCGGGCTCAGAAGAACGAGGTGTTCTGCTCGACCTTCTGACCCTCCTCGCTCAGGCCCTGGACCTGGATCGAGATGAAGGTCGGGCGGAACTTGTGGTCCTGGCAGATCCGGCGCAGGCGCTCGTCGAGGTCCGCATCCCAGAACTCGATGATCTTGCCGGTGGCGGTGCAGACCATGTGGTGGTGGCCGCCGCCAGGCTCCATCTTCTCGTAGTAGTAGTGCTCGCGGCCGAGGCGGCTCTTGCGCACCAGGCCGCACTGCACCAGCAGGTCCAGGGTGCGATAGACGGTGGCGCGCGAGACCTTGCGCTGCTTGCCCTTCATCCGCGCCAGCAGGTCATCGGCGTCGAGGTGCTCGTCGGTGGCGAAGATCTCGTCCAGCAGGGCGAGCCTCTCCTGCGTCACCTTGAGGTTGTTCTCGCGCAGGTGTTGGATGAAAAGCTTCTGGGCCCGTTGTGCGAGTTTGCTGCTCATGTCATTCATCCAGTCTCATTCTCAGCGTCTCAACCCACGGTAGCGTCGATGCGACCTCGTGTCAAGAGGAAACGCGGGAGTTTGCCCGTCGCCGGAACGGCCTGCGGCGGCGCCGCCGGCGCCGCCGGATCTTCGCACAACTGAGCAAACTTAGCAGTTGATTCTCCGGGGTTTGCCCTCGCCATCCGCGGCTGGTACCGTGCCGCGCGACAGCGCGGGGAGGTTGCATTATGGACTATCCGATCTGGGATGTGGCGCTCGGGGGCGGCATGCTGATGGCGATCGTCGCCATCCCCCACGTCATCGTCGCCCACTTCGCGATCGGCGGCGGCCTGCTGATCGCCGTCACCGAGACCCTCGCGGTGCGGCGCTCAGACTTCGAGCTGCGCGAGCTCGCCCGCCGCTCGTCGCTGATGCTGATCCTGGTGTCGACGGTCTTCGGCGCCATCTCCGGGGTCGGCATCTGGGTCGTGGCCGGCCTCATCTCGCCGGCCGCCATCTCGGCCCTCATCCACACCTACGTCTGGGGCTGGGCGATCGAGTGGGTGTTCTTCATCCTCGAGATCGTCGCCGCCCTGGTCTACTACGCCACCTGGGACCGGATCTCGAAGCCGGCGCACCTGCTGGTCGGCTGGCTCTACGTCGTCGGCGCCGTCATGTCGCTGGTGGTCATCAACGGCATCATCACCTTCATGCTGACGCCGGGCGAGTGGCTCGCGAGCGGGGCCTTCTGGGACGGCTTCTTCAACCCGACGTTCTGGCCCTCGCTCGTCCTGCGTACCGGCATCGCCCTGATGATGGCCACAGCCTTCATGGTCTTCGTCGCGCTGCGGGCGAGCGCGGAGTGCCGCGAGGCCCTCCTCCGCTACCTCGGATGGTGGCTCGTGGCCGGCTGCGTAGTGGCCTACGCGGGCTACCGCTGGTGGGAGGCGGTGCTCCCCGACACCGTGCGCAACCTCTTCAGGGGGGCCGAGCCGGCGCTCGCGCAGCTCGCGGCGACCCGCAGCTTCGCGCTGTGGTCGCTGACCGGAGCTCTCCTCCTCGGGCTCCTCGTGCTGGTGCTCGCGCCGCGCCTCGCGCGCGTGGCGACCGCCGCCGGCCTGGCGCTGGCGGCCTTCGCCTTCTTCGGCGGCTACGAGCGCCTTCGCGAGGGCGTGCGCAAGCCCTTCCTGATCCACAGCCACCTCTTCTCCAACGGGCTGCTGGTCAGCGCCATCCCGGCGCTCAACGAGAGCGGGCTCGCCGTCCGCTCGGGCTGGGTGGCGCGCGGCGGCGAGGATGAGGCGCAGCTCGGCCGCGCGCTCTTCCGTGCCCAGTGCTCGAGCTGCCACACCCTCGACGGCTACCAGAGCATCCGGCGGGCACTGCCGAGCCGGGCTGACCTCAGCGCCCTGGCGGCGGCCGAGGACGCAGCCCAGGCCATGCGCGTGTTCCGATCGGAGTGCGCCGCCTGCCACCCGGGCGTCGGCGCCGAGGAGATGCGCGGCATGCTGCCGAGCACCGACGAGCTGCGACAGGACCCGGAGATGATCGCCGACCTCAACCACGGCATGATCACGGCCACGCTCCTCGAGCTCAGGGATATGGGCGAGGCCTTCACGGCCGCGCCGCGCGGCGCGATGGTCAACACAGCGCCTCTCTTCTCGCCCTACATGCCGCCCTTCGTGGGCAGCGATGACGAGCTCGAGGCTCTCGCCGTTTACCTCGCCTCGCTCGATCGTGGGGACGAGCCGAAGCCTACCCGGAACGGAAAGCTGTCATGAACCCAAACCTCATCCCGAGCCTCGACGCCGCAGGTCTCCCCGGCCCGCCGGACCTCTTCCACGTGCTGCTGGTCTTCACGTTCTTTCTGCACCTTCTGTTCATGAACCTGACCCTGGGCGGAACGCTTCTGGCCGCGGTCGCCCATCACCTCGGCGGCGGCCGCGGCGGAGACCACCGCGCCGTTCTCGCCGCCCGCCTGATGGCGATCAACACCTACGGCATTTCGCTCACGATCTCCACCGGCGTCGCCCCGCTGCTCTTCATCCAGCTCCTCTACCAGCAGTACTTCTACTCGGCGACCATTCTCCTCGCCTGGGTGTGGCTCAGCCTGCTGGCCCTGCTGACGCTGGGCTACTACGCGGCCTACCTCTACAAGTTCCGCGGCCTGCCCGCGCGCGGCGGCGGTGGCGGCCTCTGGCTCGCGGCCTCCGCGTTGATGTTCCTCCTCGTGGCCGCCATCCACGTCGCGGTCCACCTGGTGTCGGTGCAGCCGGAGCGTTGGGCGGGTCTCGCCGACGGTGCCTGGAGCGTTCTCGCCGACCCGAGCTACCTGCCGCGGCTGCTGCACTTCGTGCTCGCGGGCCTCGGCTTCGCGGCCCTGGTCGCGACCTGGTGGGCCGTGCGGCGCGCCCGCGAGGGCGTCGAGGTCGAGCTCAACACCGCGATCGCCGCCTGGGCCTGGCGGTGGGTGCTGTGGACCACCCTGCTGCAGGTTGTGGACGGCTTCGTCCTCCTCTTCCTGCTGCCGCAGGCGGTGATGCGCGGCCTGATGCTGGGCGGAGCGGCCACCCTGGTGCCGCTGGCGCTCGCCATCCTCCTCGGTCTCGGCCTGCTGATGATGGTCGCGCGCACCACCGATCCGGTCGGCCAGCCGGCACTCGTCGGCGGCACCCTGGCTGCGATGCTCCTCGCGATCGCGGTCATGAGTATCACCCGCCACCAGCTGCGGGCGCTCTACCTGGCGCCCTTCACCGCCGGCGCGGAGCCGACCGTCGTCCCGCAGTGGGGCAACTTCCTGCTCTTCGCCGTCCTGCTGGTGGCGGGGCTCGCGACGGTGGCTCTCATGCTGCGGAGGGTCCTCGCCTCGCCCGCGAGCGGCGCGGAGGCGGCCTAGCGCCAGCCCCCTGCGTGGGCCGCCGGCGGCTGCGTCTTGAAATCTGTATACAAGTTGTATACGATCATCCCGATGGCAGGGCGGGGACGGCTCGAGGCGGTGGAGCGGCAGACGGCGGCCGAGGGCGTCTACCGCGCCCTGAAGCGCGACATCATCACCCTCCGCCACCCTCCAGGCGCCTCTCTGACCGAGCAGAGCCTGGCCGCGCGCCACGGCACCAGCCGGGTGCCGGTGCGTGAGGCCTGCCGCCGCCTGCAGCAGGAGGGCCTCCTGGTGGGCCGGCCCTACAAGGGCTACTCGGCGACCCCGATCTCGCTCAAGGAGATCGGCGACTGCTTCGACCTCCGCGAGCTGCTCGAGTGCCACGCCCTCGAGCTCAGCTCGCGGCGGGCCTCTCCCACCGAGCTCAAGGGCCTCACAGCGCTCGCCGCCGTCGAGTACACCTACCACGACTGGGACTCCTACGCGGCCTTTCTCGAGCGCAACTTCGACTTTCACAACCGGCTTGCGGCCCTCGCTCGCAACGACCGCCTGCTGACCGTCCTGCGCGACCTCCTCGGGACGATGCAGCGTTTCTTCTTCCTCGGCCTCGACCTCGGCGACTTCGGCGCCGAGATGCGCAGCGAGCACGAGGAGCTCGTCGCCCTGCTGCAGCAGGGGCGGACGGCGGCGGCGGTCGAATGCCTGCGCGGCCAGATCCGCTCCTCGCGCGACCGCATCATGCGGGCGCTGATCGACCAACGCTTCGACCTGCCTCTCGAGTGAGGTGCGCCATGCCCGAGTTCGTCTACCTCGACAACGCCGCGACCACCTTCCCCAAGCCTCCCGAGGTCATCCGCTTCGCCTGCGACTTCTACCTCGCCAAGGGCGTCAACCCGGGCCGCACCGGCTTCGACCTCGCCCTCGAGGCGGAGGAGACCCTCGCCGCCGCCCGCCAGGCCCTCGCCACCTTCTTCGGCGGCCGCAACCGCGAGCGGCTGGTCTTCTCGTACAACGTCACCGACGCCCTCAACCTGGTGATCGGCAGCGTGCTCGAGCCCGGCGACCACGCGATCACCACCTGCCTCGAGCACAACTCGGTGCTGCGTCCCCTCCACCGCCTCGCCGGACGTGGGGTCGAGGTCGACCACCTA
>Ga0209391_10002022_pt1 | contig 10612 bp, 8 predicted proteins | sample PPLLak3March2015_FD_187246 | JGI IMG/M metagenome (GOLD analysis project Ga0209391, IMG submission 187246) | Freshwater sediment microbial communities from Prairie Pothole Lake near Jamestown, North Dakota, USA - PPLs Lake P7 Core (1) Depth... | ecosystem: Environmental > Aquatic > Freshwater >... | reverse complement strand
CGATTCCATTGCTTTTTTTCTGGATTCGGTCGGTGCGCTGCGACCCAAGCCGGTCACCGTGTATGCGACGAGGCCGACCATCGAAATCCTGAAAAAAAACCTCTTCAACTGGGACATCTGGCCCGACTTCACGGTAATACCGACGCCCGAAGAGCCGTTCATGCGTTACCAGGAAATTGCAGTGGGCAGCGTCATTGAACTGGGCGGGCGGAAAATTACGGCGCTGCCGGCGATCCATACCGTGCCCGCTGTGGGTTACCTGCTGGACAGTGGCAAAAGCAGTCTGGTGTTCAGCGGCGATACCGGCCCCAACGACGGCCTGTGGCAAGTGGTGAACAGCACCACAAACCTGAAATACCTGATCATTGAAACCGCGTTTTCGGACAAGGATCGCCGGTTGGCCGAACTGGCCCGGCATCTGTGTCCTTCCATGCTCGGCGAGGAACTGGCCAAGTTGCAGCGTCCGGCAGAGGTTTACATTACCCATTTGAAGCCCAGTGAAATCGAACTGACGATGCAGGAAATCGAGGAGCTTCCTGTGAAAACACCGCCGCGGCTGCTGCAGAACAATCACGTATTCGAATTTTGAGGAACTGCAGCGTACTTGCACACGTTGCCTCCAGGACGGAGAATCCTTGTGGTTATCAGGGGATGCTGGTTGCGGCGAATTGATCCTATAAAAAAATGAAAAAAGAAGTTCCTGTAGAAAAACTCGAGTTCGGCGTTTTTATTTCCGAACTTGACCGCCCATGGACTGAAACCCCGTTCATGTACCAGGGGTTTGTCCTCAATAACGACAAGCAGCTCGAAGCCCTGAAAAAATACTGCAAGAAAGTCATCATTGACCTTGACAAGGGGCCGGATCTTCCCGATCGGAGCGAACTGCTGACCAGCCGCACCGGCGAAGGTGCCCGGCCCAAGATGGCTGAGCCGCTCGGCCCCAGTGTGCTGACGACGATCAAGCACAAGGTCACCTACAAGGAAAAGGCGACCGTCGACGAAGAGTTGCCGGTTGCACGCAGCGTCCAGCAGAAAACCGAAGTGGTGTTGAAAGACATCATGGGCACGGTGCAGGCGGGCAAGGCGCTGGATGCGCCGCGCGTGCAGGAAGCCGTGACCAGCATGACCGACAGCGTCGTGCGCAATCCGGATGCGATGCTGCTGCTGGCCAAGCTGAAGGCCAAAGGCGGACATACGTTAGACCGCGCATTCGGCGTATCCATTTACATGCTGACCTTCGGCCGTTTTCTGCAGTTGCCCCGTGAACAACTCGACCTGCTGGGCATGGTCGGGCTGCTGCAGGATGTGGGCATGACCGCAGTTCCCGAAGAGGTGGTGGCAAAAAAAGAGCCGCTTTCCAAAGTCGAATTGATGGTCTGCCGCAGCCATGTCGCCCATTCGGTATCAATCATCAAGGAGACCCCCGGATTGCCGCTCGAACTGCCGGGGCTCGCCGAGTTGCATCACGAACGTTACGACGGCAGCGGTTACCCCAAGGGGCTTAAGGCGGACCAGATCGGGCTTTTCGGATCGATTGCCGGATTGGTTGACTGTTTTGATGCGATGACGCATCCCCGGCCTTATGCGGAGGTGTATTCACCTTCCAATGCGCTCAATTATCTCTACAACACGCGCAATGTCCAGTTTGACGGCCCGCTGGTCGAGCAGTTCGTGCAGTGTATCGGTATTTTCCCGGTCGGCGCGCTGGTGGAACTGAATTCCGGTGAGGTGGGCATCGTGATCGCGCAGAACCTGGTGCGGCGATTGCTGCCGAAAGTGATGGTGGTGCTCGATGCCAAGGGTAACCCGTTGCGTCCGCAGGTAATCCTCGACCTCGCCAGCGAACCCAAGGCCGCGCCTGGCCTTCCGTACCGTATCAAACGCACGCTGGAGCAGGGCAGTGTCCCCATCGACACCTCCGAATTCTTCCTCTGATCCCGGTACGGCGGTCGATTCCGCCGCTGCGCAGTCCGGGGTTAGTCTGGATGCTCTGGTCATCCGCCTCGCCGAAGAATTTGGCGCCGGACCCGAAACCATGGTCCGGGTGGCCGCGGTCTTTCGCGATGTCAGTGAGCGCGCCCCCGATCTTTTTGTGCCCGCGGCCGGTACGCTGGCCACGGCATTCACCGCCCAGGCGATTGCCGGTGGCACGGATGCGGGGATCATCCACGCCGCGCTGAGCGAGTGGGCGCTGGACGCCGAAAACGAGCCTTTGGAGCGTATGCGGCGGGATTGTCAGCGTTTCCAGGATGCGATGACGAGAGGTGCCTTGCGTCTTTACGCCGAAGATGCCGCGCAGTGCACGGAAAACCTGCTCGCGCTGCAGCGTTTCAATTTCCTGCAGCTGGCCCTGCTGGCTTCGCTGGCCACGCGCAGCCAGGAAGAGGGCGGTGTGGTGCGCACGCTACCGACCCCGGAGTACGCGGCGTTCATGGAGATTTTCCGCACCACCATCGAAAGTCACCGTCAGGACGGCAAACAGCTTGGATTGTTGCTGCTGCAGGTCGGCAAGGTGGAGCAGATCGACCGCCAGCTCGGGCTGCAGAAGGGCGAGGCCTTCATGCTGCGAGTCACACGGCGCATGCGTGAGGGTGTGCTGCGCAAGCAGGATCAACTGGGCCGCGTCAGCCGCGACCAGTTTGCCTGCCTGTTGCCGCGCATTGCCGGTGAAGGCGTGGCGATACTGGCGGCGAACAAGATACTCGGTGCACTGGATGCGCCGATCCCGATCGGTGATCGGACCTTTGATACGGATGCCGTGATCGGCATCGTGGTTTATCCGGATCACGGCGCGGACCCGCAGGAACTGGTGCGCAATGCCAAACTCGCGGCGAGTGCGGCGCGCGGTGGCTCGGAGCGTACTGCAGTTTATAACCCGGCCCACGGCGAGAACGAAGAGCGCCAGATGCGTTACGAAACCCGGTTGCGCCACGCGCTGGAACAAAACACGTTGGGGCTGGCATTCGAGCCGCAGCTCGACGCGAAGTCGGGGCGAATCGGCGGACTGGAATGTGTGTTGTGCTGGACGGATGCGGAGTTGGGCGAGGTGACAGAGGCGCAGGCACTGGAAACGGCGGAAAGTGCCGGCCTGGTGCGAGAGGTGACGTGGTGGATATTCAACAATGCCCTGCGTCAGGGGGCAGAATTCGCCCGTGCCGGCCTGGAGTGCAAGATCGGACTCAAGGTGTCAGCGAGCGGTCTGCTGCAGCCGGATTTTCCGGAGTTTGTCGACCGCGCACTGCGCACCTGGGGTGTGCCGCCGGGACGGGTGGTGATCGGTGTGCACGAGACGGCAATAGCCGGTGAATTGGGTCCGGTGAAAGATGCATTTGCCCGTCTAAAACGGCTCGGGCTGCGCCTGGGCATTGATGGTTTTGCCACCGGGGCCTCGTCGCTGAGCAACCTGGCGCAATTGCCGTTTGACGAATTAAAACTCAATGCGGCATTTGTGCATGACATGAAGCGATCGGAGTTGCACGGGAAAATAGTCCGTTCATTGGTGCGACTGGCCCGTGATCTCGGACTGCAGGCGACGGCAGAGGGTGTCGTTGACGGGGAAACGGTTCTGGCGCTGCTCGCACTGGGCTGCGAGCGGATTCAGGGTCCGCATGTGAGCCAGCCGCTGACCGCCGAGGAAATACTGGTGTTCGAAAAAAACGGTGCAGGACTGGCCAAGCTGCGGCTCTCGGATCTATAGCCGGCCCCGGCGGACGCTGCGGACATGAAAATCGATTTCGAAATCATCCGCGGCATTCTGGAGCGGCGCTTGCAACAGGGCGACATCGAGCGGCTGCTTGGCGGGCTGTCGGACACTGAAAAAACCCAACTGCTGATACGCATTACCGAACTCGTGCGTCGTACCACGGCATTGGTCGATGTCGCCAACCGTGTTTCCGACACCCTGTCGCTGGATGTGCTGTTTCCGCGGCTGATGGAAGTGGTGACTGAAACCTTGAATGTAGAACGCAGCTCACTGTTTCTCTATGACGCCGAAACGAAAGAGCTGTTTTCCCGTGTGATGCAGGGCAATGCGATGGGCGAGATCCGGTTTCCCGCGGACCGCGGCATTGCGGGTTCGGTGTTCACCACGGGCAAGGGTGAGATTATTCCCGACGCCTACGCCGATTCCCGCTTCAACCGCAAGGTCGATACCGACACTGGTTATCGCACTCGAAACATTCTGTGTGTGCCCATCCGCAACAAGAAACAGGTGGTGATTGGCGTTACACAGGCGCTGAACAAGCGCGAGGGCGGATTTGACGCTGAGGACCAGCAGTCGCTGGAGGCGCTGTCCTCGCAGGCAGCCGCTGCGCTGGAGAACGCGCGGATGTTCGAGAAGGTCGAGCGCTCGCAGCGTGAGGAGGCGCTGCTGCTCGATGTGGTGAGTTCGATCACTTCTGAAATTCTGCTGGATCCGCTGCTCGAAAAGATTCTTGCTGCAGCTACCCAGCTGCTGGGCGCCGACCGCGGTTCGCTGTTCCTTCACGATGCGGCCAGCAATGAGTTGTGGTCGCGTGTTGCTGGCGGTGAGTCATCTCGCCAAATCCGGTTCCCGGCCAGCGCCGGCATCGCCGGTGAATGTTTTACCAAGGGTGTGCGCATCAACATCGACGATGTTTACAAGGACAGACGCTTCAACCCGGATGTCGACAAGGGCACGGGTTACCGTACCCGCAACATCCTGTGCATGCCGATCACCACCAAGGGCGGCAACAAGGTCGGGGTGATGGAAATCCTCAACAAGAAGGAGGGGTCCTTTACCGCCAGCGATCAGCGGCGGCTGGCAGCGTTGTGCGCCCAGGCGGCGGTATCCATCGAAAACGCGCAGTTGTTTGAGGATGTCAGCAATGCGCGAAACTATAACGAGAGCATCCTGCGCAGCATGAGCAACGGGGTTGTGACGCTGGACAAGGCCAATGTGATCAGCAAGGTCAACCAGTCCGCCCTGCGCATCCTCCAGCGCGCCGAGCCGGAGATGGTCAACCGCAAGGTCGGCGAGGTGTTTGGCGGCCCCAACAGCTGGGTGACCAACAGTCTGGGCAAGGTGTTGCGCACGGGCAGGATCGACAACACCGTGGATTCGGACCTGATACTGGAGGGGCGCCGGGCGGTGTCGGTGAACATGACCGCGGTGCCCTTGCAGGACCAGCGCGACGAGCAACTCGGATCGATGCTGATCATGGAGGACATCACCCAGGAAAAACGGTTGCGCAGTACGATGTCGCGCTACATGAGCAAGGCGGTGATGGATGAACTGCTGGAGGGCGGCGACGCCGTGCTGGGTGGCGCCAATCGTAAAGTGAGTGTGCTGTTTTCGGACATACGCGGCTTTACCACGATGTCGGAGCGGCTTGGTGCGCGGGAAACCGTGGCCATGCTCAATGATTATTTCACCGACATGGTCGACATCGTATTTGCCCATAACGGCATCCTCGACAAATACATCGGCGACATGATCATGGCAGTGTTCGGTTCGGTGCGCGCAACACAGCAGGATGCGGAAAACGCCGTGGCCGTGGGCAGCAAAATGATGGTAGCGCTGCATGAACTGAACCGTCGACGCGCGCCGGTCGGGCATGAAGCGATCCGCGTCGGGATCGGCATCAGCACCGGCGATGTGGTCGCCGGCAGCATTGGTTCACCCAAGCGGCTCGAGTACACCGTAATCGGCGACCGCGTCAATTTCGCCGAGCGCCTGCAAAACGCCAATAAATATTACGGCACCAGTGTGCTGATCTGCGAATCAACCGCGGCACGGCTGCCCAAGCCAGTGCGGATGCGCGAGCTGGATCTGATACGAGCGCGCGGCATGCAGAAGCCGGTGGCCATCTGCGAAGTGCTGGAACACCACACCGCAGAGAGTTTTCCGCACATGGACGAGGTGATCTTTGCATTTGCGGAAGCCGTGGCGCATTACCGCAACCGGTCCTGGGAGCGTGCGGCGAAGCTGTTTACCGGCATCCTCAAGGCTTGCCCGACGGACCGGCCATCGCAGCTCTATCTGGAGCGTTGCGAGATTTACCGCAAAAACCAGCCACCCGCCGACTGGGATGGAGTTTGGGCCTTGCACACGCAGTGAATGCGGCCGCCCGATAAAATTAATAAAAACAATTGGTTATTGTAATTACTTTGGTGAGCGGGCGCTTACTATAAGCATGCCGACGCTACTCTGATACCGAGACCGGATATCCATGGGGCAGCAGTACCCACATTCGTAATGCCTGTTTCATGCGCCCCGCTTCACGCCCCGCTTCATCACCGTAACCCCAGAAAAAATCGGCGCGCACCGCGCCGCGGATGGCCGAACCCGTGTCCTGGGCGAGCATCAGTTGTTGCAGCGGCCTGCTGCTGAGCGGCCATGTAGTGGCGAGAAACACCGGCGCACCCAGCGGTACGTAACGCGGATCGACGGCAATTGAACGGCGCTCGGTCAGCGGCACCCCCAGCGCACCCAATGGCCCGCTCAAGCCTGCCGGCAATTCGCGGAAAAAGATGTAGCGCGGGTTGTAATCGAGTACTTCGCGCAGTTTGTCCGGATTCTGCCGCGCCCAGGCCTTGATGCCCTGCATCGACGCCCGCTCCGCCGGCAGTTCACCGCGGTCAATCAGCAGGCGCCCGATGGAGCGATAGGGATGCCCGTTGTGGTCGGCGAAACCCACGCGCATCACACCGCCACCATCGAGATCAAGGCGGCCCGAGCCCTGGATCTGCAGGAAAAACAGTTCCACCGGATCGTCGACCCAGGCGATTTCGCGTCCGCGCAGCGACGCTGCGCCGGCTTCGATCTGTGCGCGATCGAAATACGGCACCACGCGTTTGCCGTCCAGCCGCGCCCGCAGCCGTGATTCGCGCGCTTCGATGCTGAAAGCCGGCAAGTCAACGCTGATCAAATCGTCGGGCGTGCCGTACACCGGATAACGGTAACGTGTCGTCGGTTTGCGGCTGCCGCGCAACAAGGGTTCGTAATAACCGGTGGCAAGCCCTTCAGTACGGCCGTCGGATTGACGTAACTGGTAAGGCAGGAAATTCAATTCGAAAAAGCGCCGGGCGCGCTCGCGGTCGGGGCGGGGTGCTGCCAGCGCAGTGGAGCAGACTGCGCGCCAGGCCTCCTGCATCTTCAGGGCGCTACAACTCGTCAGCAAGGCCTCCCAAGCAGCGGCCGGATCATCGTCGCGCCACCCAGGGAGGTCCGTCCAGTTGCCGCGGCGCAGATGCGCAGCGGAGAGAGGCGGCGGTACCGGCGTGATTACGGGGGCAGGATCGGGCAACTGAGCCGGTGTTACCGGGGTCGTGACCGTAGACGGAATTAGCACAGAGGGTGGTGGCGGAGGAGGTTTTTCAGGTGTCGAGCGGCAGGCCGTCATGGCCAATGCCGTGATCAGGGCTGCCAGTGGCAAACAGCTCAGCGTGAATTTGTTAGAGTCGGAGTTATGCATGGTCAATTGACAGAGCAGACGCAATGATCGGATTGATGTGGTACCTGATTGAGGCCGCGGTGGCCGTGGCATTGCTGGGCGGTATAGTCTGGCTGACCTGGCCGCGCCGCGACGAAGATGATGATGCCGATGGATCCGGCAAACCCTGATCCGCGGTTTTCTCCAGGGTAATCATCCGGAACCAGCCCCCCGCCATGACCGGTTCGTCGGCGATGACCCGCAGTTCATTCATTCCGGCCAGCGCTTCCTCGAATACGACATTGGTGCGGGTGGCAATCTGCTGCGCCACCGGATTGATCATCCGCCGCAGCCATGCAGCTTCACCTTGGCGCAGGAATTTGTCGAGTATGAACAGCCGTCCGCCCACCTTGACCACGCGCGCCGCTTCGAGCAGTGCGGCACGGGTGTCGGGCACGATAGCGAGGATCAGGTGCAGCAATACATGATCGAAAGCCTCGCTGCGAAAGGGAAGCCGCTGGCTGTCACCTTGCGCCCATTGCAGGTCGAGGTGGATGCCGCGCGGCAGCGCTTTTTGCAGCATGGCCCGGGTCAGGTCCAGCGCGGTGTAGCGATGCGCTTTGGGCAACAGTGGCAGATCAAGTCCGGTGCCGATGCCGTTGAGCAGGATGTGCGCACCGCCGGTGCGGGGCAGGCGCGCGAGGCTTTTGGCACGCACCCGGCCAAGCGCCGGGCCGATCAGCCAGTCGTAAAACGGGGCGATCAGCGTGTAACTGGTGCGGAGGGACATGCCCGCAGCGACTGATTAATGAAGTACGCGTGGCGCAGACAGCGTGAATTCGGGGATGGTGGCGTCGAAACGGGTGCCGTCCTCGGCCAGCATCTGGTAGGCGCCGCGCATCGTACCCACCGGTGTCGCCAGCACCGAGCCGCTGGTGTACTCAAAACTTTCGCCAGGCTTCAGCTTCGGCTGTGCTCCGACCACGCCCTGGCCTTTGACTTCCTGTACCAGGTTGTTGGCATCGGTGATGATCCAGTGACGGCTCAGCAGTTGTGCCGGCACTTCGCCGGTGTTGGTGATGGTGATGGTGTAGGCAAACGCGTAACGCTCGGCGTCGGCATCGGATTGTTCCGCGATGTAGGTCGCGCGCGGCGCTACGGTGATTTGATATTTGTGTTCGGTCATGGCCCTATTCTCGCATTCGCGGAGCGCCTGCGGAAGTTCCACATGTTTGCGGCTGCAGGAACGGGTAGAATTATCGCGTTACTCACCCGGATTCCGTCATGAATCATCGTCTTGCGCCCAGCATCCTGTCCGCCGACTTTGCCCGTCTGGGCGAGGAAGTGCAGGCGGTGGTCGCCGCCGGGGCGGACCTGATCCATTTTGACGTGATGGACAATCACTATGTGCCCAACCTGACCATCGGGCCTCTGGTGTGCCAGGCGATCCGTCCGCTGGTCAAGGTACCGATCGACGTGCACCTGATGGTCAAACCGGTGGATCGAATCGTACCGGATTTCGCCAAGGCCGGCGCCAACATCATTTCTTTCCATCCGGAAGCCTCTGAACACATCGACCGCACCATCGGCCTGATCAAGGAACACGGCTGCAAGGCCGGGCTGGTGTTCAATCCGGCTACGCCCCTGGATTACCTCGACCACGTGCTCGACAAGATCGACCTGGTGCTGATCATGTCGGTGAATCCCGGCTTTGGCGGACAGGCCTTCATCCCGGGCGCGCTGGCCAAACTCGCGGCGGTGCGCAAACGTATCGACCAGAGTGGCCGCGACATCTGGCTGGAAGTGGATGGCGGCGTCAAAACCGACAACATCGCGGAAATCGCCAGAGCCGGCGCGGATACGTTTGTCGCAGGCTCGGCGATTTTCAGTACCGAGGACTACAAGGCCACTATCGCGGCGATGCGCGCAGCGCTTGCCAAATCCTGAACTTCCTGAAAGTGTGGTGTCGTGGCCTATCCGCCGCGCCGCCCCGTTTCTGCAAACATGAAAAAAACGTTTCCGATCCCCGTGCAGGCCGTGATGATCGATCTCGACGGTACCCTGCTCGATACCATTCCTGATCTGGCTGCAGCGGCCAACCTGATGCTGGAGGCGCTGGGCCACGCGCCGCTTCCGCTGGATACCGTGCGTAATTACGTCGGCAAGGGTTTGCCACGGCTGGTTGAGCGCTCACTGGCCCGCGATATCGACGGCCATGTCGATGCTGCGGCGATGGCTGAGGCGATGCCGGTGTTCGAACGTTTCTACACCGAGGTCAATGGCCGTTACACCACTGTGTATCCGGGCGTGATGGAGGGTCTGGAACAATTCTGTGCCGGCGGTTTCCCTCTGGCCTGCGTCACCAACAAATCCGGCGCATTCACCCTGCCGTTGCTGGAGCGCATGGGTATGGCCCATTTTTTTGCGCAGACCATTTCCGGCGATACGCTGGCGCGCAAAAAGCCCGATCCCATGCAATTGCTGCATGCATGCGCCCACTTTGGTGTTGCGCCGGGTCAAATGCTGATGATCGGCGACTCGGTGAATGATGCGCAGGCGGCGCGCGCGGCGGGATGCCCGGTATTCTGTGTGCCCTACGGCTACAACGAGGGACTGGCTGTGCAGAGCCTTGATGTTGATGCTATAGTAGGCGCGCTGACCGAATGTATCCCTTTGATTAAAAAGATTTAATCGTGTCATTAATCGTGTTGCCCCCGATGAGGTCGGAAACGGTGTCTGGCGCCTGGCGCTGGCGTCGTGATTGGCGTTGCTGATCGCGCGTTGCCGGACTGCTGTTCCGTTTTCGTACCCGACCTGTTTTCGTGGAGCAAGACATGACTGAATCTGAATTCGATCGACTCGCCGCCGCGGGTTACAACCGTGTGCCGGTAGTGCTCGAAACCTTTGCCGACCTCGACACGCCGCTGTCGATCTACCTGAAACTCGCCAACCAGCCTTACAGCTATTTGCTGGAATCGGTGGTTGGGGGTGAACGTTTCGGGCGTTATTCCTTCATCGGCCTCGCCGCCGGCACCCGTATCGAAGTGCGTGACCATAGCTGCATTGAGGTGCGCGACGGCACAGAGACGTTGCGTGAAGAAGCTGATGACCCGCTGGCCTTCGTTGAAAATTACCTGAAACGCTTCAAGGTCGCGACCGATCCGCGGTTGCCGCGTTTTTGCGGCGGGCTGGTCGGTTATTTCGGCTACGACACCGTG
>Ga0209391_10002017_pt1 | contig 10628 bp, 9 predicted proteins | sample PPLLak3March2015_FD_187246 | JGI IMG/M metagenome (GOLD analysis project Ga0209391, IMG submission 187246) | Freshwater sediment microbial communities from Prairie Pothole Lake near Jamestown, North Dakota, USA - PPLs Lake P7 Core (1) Depth... | ecosystem: Environmental > Aquatic > Freshwater >... | reverse complement strand
GGTAGAAGACTCAGTTTCAGAATCATAGAAAAATGCAGGACCGCCAGCGATTAAAAGGCTGCCTACTTTATACTGTAAACCAACCCCAACCCCAACGCCCATAGTTGTAGGCAAATCAACCGAAGGAGCTCCCTCAACATCTACTTTACCAGATCCTGTATAGAAGTTAACAGCAGGCACCAAGGAGAATTTATCAGAAAGTTTTAAATATCCTCTTGTGTTAACTAAAATAAACGTGTTAGATCCTTCAATTGTGCTTTCGCCATCAGCACCCGGAGTATAAGATGCGGAAGGCATTAAAAGTGAAAATGCAAAATCAAAATTAAAATTTGAGGTAACTTTTCCTATCAACCCAAGATTTACACCAAACTGGCTTGCAGTTCCTTCATCTCCATCACCTGTAGCGGGGGTAAACTCCCTTGAAGAGGAAGCATAAGAAAGACCCAGACCAACAGCGTAATTTCCAAATTTGTAAGAGCTCATAAGTTCCATATTGTTATTTAATGGAACAATTACGTCGCCCTCAAAATTGTCGTTAATAAGACCAACAAGATCTCCCGGATCTAATGTTGCAATGGAATAGCTTGTCATGAAATCGTTTCTTGATAATAACATACCAAGAGTAATTCCATTTCCTATACCAAAGTTAGCGCCTGCAAATTGACCGTTGCCATCTTCCGGATTACCATTATTGGAACCGATATCTCCCCAAAGAAAATTTGAGTAAATCGAAGAGTAGGCAGTATTGAATTTTATGTTATCCGGATCGATAATGTATGGATTATCTCCCATACTGTACAATCTGGCATAACCGCCATAACGATTATCTTTTTCACCTTCTTGTGCAAAAGAAAGAAATGAAAAGATAAAAACGAAACTGAAGAAAAGAACTCTTTGTACAAAGTTTTGCCCCAACAAAGTAGTAAGTTCTTTCATAATTGTTCTCCTAAATTGTTAATGATTAAGACCCGAACTAATTCGGCACCACTAAAATACAAAATAAAATCAAATTGTCAAGCTTTTTTCCAATATAACCCATTTAATACAAAGGAGTTATAAAAAACATCTTAAGTATTATAGCAAGTCCGAGATTCTTTCTTATATTTATCAGATATTTTTTCATTAGCAAAAATTAGAATTATTGATTAGTAAGAAGATATTTTTGCCTAAAACAGCTTTTGATGAATATGGCTATTGTCTTGGGTTAAGTTTTGCCCACTGAAAAAAAATATAAAAATAACCGAATAATCTTGGAAAGCCCACCGGTATCTTAATTAACCAGAACAAAACCTAAATCTTAACTTTAGGGGCATATCAAGCTTTAATACAAATATTATTTTGCTTGTCGGGTATTTGTGCGAATCATTAATTAAATATATACTAGAAAGAATATTGTTAGCCCTATTCCAGAGAATAGAAATCCATTTTTAAAATCATTTTTAGTTTAGCGCATAAACGCTTAAAAACTCAAAAATTGAAGTATTTAAATTCTGAAAATGCAGAGCGGAAATAGTAATTTTTTAATTCCGTTAAAATAATTTAAGTTTCGCCTCAATTATGAAAATTATCAGAAAACTATACGATTGGGTCCTTCATTGGGCTGATACTAAATATGGAGCCTTTGCTCTTTTCGGACAGGCTTTTGTTGTTATAGATAAACCATTCAAGAATGAATTATAGGCAGACACAAAGAGAGCTGATAAATTAAAACCTGAAGACAGCACCGCAGGAAAGAATATCAATTTTTAACTATTAGGAAACTTAAATGACCGGTGTAATTTCAACAGATTCATTATGTGAAAAAATGCAAAAAATAGTAAACAACCTTCCGGATGACAGATTAACTCTATTGGAAATACGAGATTTATTGGGCCAGGATGGGATGTTATTATTTATAGCCTTATTGACAATTGTATTCCTAATTCCAGTTTCTATTCCCGGTGTCAGCACAATATTTGGGGGTACAATACTTCTTATAGGTATAAGTCTGCTTTTTGGATGGAACCTCTGGTTGCCTTCTAAATTCTTAAAAAAAGAATTTCCCGCCGATAGATTGCGTAGTGGATTTAATGCCGGACTCAAGTGGTTTACCCGCTTAGAAAAAATCAGCAAGCCGCACCGCCTAATGTGGCTAACCGACAATAGAGTTGCCTCAATTACTAACGCCAGCTCAATTGTTTTAGGCTCCGTATTGCTTATGATGCCATTTGGACTAATACCGTTTAGTAATACTTTGCCTGCCATAGCCCTTCTTTTTCTTTCAATTGGAATTCTTCAAAAGGATGGCGTTTGCATCCTGTTGGGTTATCTCTTCAATATTGGCACAATAGTATACTTCGCAATATTAATTTCGGGAGGCGGTTATGCCATTTATGAACTTTTCAAATTTTTGCAGCAATAGAAGTGTGCTCCAATTGAGTTATCTGAAGGGATCCGTTTTTTATGTCACAACTCAGATTAAGTTTGATAATAATGATTGACTGTAAAGATTCAACATTATAACCAAAAATTATCGATATGGCCTGGTATTTCAATTACAAAAGACCGGTAAGACAAGAGCAAACATTCCGAAGACAATACGGATTAAATGAAGAAAAACCTGGGGATGAATAGAAAAAGAAAATCTTTTTAACCCATAAAAAGATCCCTTTGAAGATTTAAAAACTGCCGTGGAATTAGCAACCGAATCAAACAAAAGAATAATTCTTGATGTTGGCGGCGAGTGGTGTATTTGGTGCCATCGCATTGATGCGTTCATGAACAGCACAAAAGAAATCAAATCTTTACTTGAAGAAAGTTTTATAATTGTTAAGGTTAATTTCAGCAAAGAGAACAAAAACGAAAAATTTCTATCTCAATATCCAGCGATAGAAGGATATCCTCATTTTTTTATTCTGGATAAAGACGGAAAACTTTTGCATTCCCAAAACACAGGTGAGTTAGAGAAAGACAAAGACTACGATAAAGAAAAATTCATGGCATTTATTAATAAATGGAAACCTGTAAAAAATTAAGAGCCATTTATATATACTGCACCCACTGCAATTGCCAATATTAGATTAATATTTTTTATTAAGTTAGAGTTGTCTTTATTTTAGTTTATCAAAAACAATTATTCTAAACGTTTTAAAGAATACACTCAAAAAGGTTAAAGATTTTCAACAGGCAAATTAAAATGAACACCAAGATAAACGTTACGAAACATATTCTTCCGTTAATTGTGTTTTTAATTTTTCAATCAAGTTATTCTCAACAAAAAAACGATTTTGTTCTTACGCCTTGTATCGGCAACAGTATTCTCAATTCTCAAACATCTGAAACAGAACTTGTAAAAATTGCTGGTAAAAAAAATGTTGAACGTGTTGAAAGATGGTACGCAGAAGGAACTGAGCGAGTTGTTGGATCGGTATTCTTTAAAGATACCCCGCAATCTTTTTTTATTAAATGGAAGGATACCGTAAGTTTTAAAAATCCGGAATGGATTGAAATTCATGGCGACAAATCACTGTGGGAACTTGATAACGGAATAAAAATTGGAACGGAATTAAAAGAATTAGTTAGGCTTAATGATAAGCACTTTACTTTCTCGGGATTTGATTGGGATTATGGTGGCTATACCGTATTTGAAAAAGGGAAACTTGAATCAGACTGTTATTCCATCCAACTTTATTATGATTATAAAGATCTATTTGAAAATGAATGGAACCAGATAGTTGGAGATAAGACGGTATCAACTAAAAATCCGATACTAAATAAAATTAAAATTTATGTTGATGCGATAACTTTTTATTTCAAATAAAAAAAGCACGAAAGAAAAACTTCTGTCGTGCTTAATTCTACATTCTTAATTCTTAATGAGCTAAAATCCATCCTCGCTAATATTCTTCTCAATTACCTTTCCATACTTCTTTGCAATTTCACGAATGTCATCAGCTTTTCCAATTAACACAAATTGCAGATTATCTTTGGGAAAATATTTTTTGATAATTTCATTCGCACCCTCAACAGTCATTCCATCAACCGCATTTTCAAAATCATTTATGTATGAATCCTCTAATCCATAAATATACTTTTGAGTTAAAAATCCTGCCAACGAACCGGACGTTTCATACCCTGGTGGAAATTGTCCTTTAACATAATTCTTTGCAGATTTTAATGTTACTTCATCGATTCCCTTTTCAAAAAGTCTATTGTAAGTTTTAATTGCAAGATCAATTGCAGGCTCAGTGTTTTTTGTTGAAGTAAATGTGCTGATGTAAAAACTGCCCGCAGTTTTGTATGAAGCAAATCTGCTTCTTGCGCCGTAAGTATAACCGGCATTTACGCGCAGCTCATCATTTAACCAGGAAGTAAATCTTCCACCAAGAATTGTATTGATAACATCAATCTGAATTTGATCCTGGTTGCTCATCGGAACGCCGAATCCGCCAATCATAAAAGTAGTTTCCGTTGCGTTGTCTTTGTTGATAAGATAAACAGAAGATTCTTTCAGATCTTGCTTTATGAATCTTGAATCATAAATTAAACGCGGTACTGTTACTTGCCAATCAGAAAAAAGTTTAGTTAACTCAGATTTCATTTTGTTTGAATCAAAATCACCAACAACGGCAATAGCACTATTTTCAGCTCTTAAATTTTCCAAATAAAAAGAAGTTATTGTCTTCCCATCTATTTGTTCTATTGTTTTTTTAATTCCATCAACAGGGTTTCCATAAGGTGAATCCGCAAATAAAAATTTATTATAGTAAACGCCAATCACTTGTCTTGGGCTTTCTTTTGCCTGATCAAGTTCAGCAATCCATCTTTGTTTTCTCTTTACTATTTCGTCTTCTGGAAAAGTTGGATTCGTTATAACATCTTTGATAACCGGAAGAAGTTTTTCTAAATCATCTTTCATAAACTGTGTGTATAAACCAGAATAATCAAGTCGTGCATAGGTATTTAAACTACTGCCGTAAAAATTGAAGATCGAATCAATCTGAGTTTTGTTGTAATTCTTAGTTCCAAACTTCAATGCTTCGGCAGCGAATGAGGCCAACCCATTTTGCGCGCCATCTTTAATTGCTCCCGCATCAAATACTGCTGAAAAAGAAATAATGGGTACATCTTTCTTTTCCATTAAATAAACTGCTAATCCATTATCAAGTGTAACAACTTCATACTTTGGAAGTTTGAACTGTGCAAAAGAAAACGAGCTTAGAATAATTAATATTGCGAATAAGTTGAGTAAAAACTGGTTTCTCCATTTTCCATCAACCATCAAACATCTTCCATCTTTTTTCATTGTATTTCCTCCGTATTCAAAATTCCAACAGTTCTGTTTTGTTTTGTAAAATATTTTGCCGCAACATTTTTAATGTCTTCAGCCGTTACTTTTTTATAATCATCGGGAGCAGAAAACATTTTCTTGTAATCACCAAAAAACAATTCATATGTTCCGATCGTGTTAGACATTCCATTTATAGTTTCAGTTGTTCTGTAAAAGCTCATTAACTTTTGATTTTTAACTTTCTGTAATTCACTTTCATTTATTCCATCCTTAATAATTTTATCCACCTCATCTAAAATCGCTTTTTCCAATTGTGCGGCAGTAACGCCATCGTTGGCAACCCCATAAAAGTAAAATAAAGTAGGATCAAATGCTTCCGGATAATAACTACCAACTTCTAAAGCAAGCTGTTGATTATAAACAAGAGAATTATAAAGTCTTGATGACTCACCTTCTGATAAAATTGAATTTAATAAATCAAGGGCATAATAATCTTCACTGCCCGATTGAGGAACATGATAAGTCATCATTATATAGGGCGATGGAACCTCGCGTTTAATAAAAAGTCTTTTCTCCCCGGATTGTTCTGGCTCAATTGTATGAACAGGTCTTGGTTTCTGTCCTGCAGGAATCTGCTCAAAATATTTTTCTGCGAGCTTTTTTACTTCATCTAATTTTACATCTCCACTGATAACCACGACACAATTATTTGGTGCGTAGTAAGTGTGAAAATAATTTTCAAGATCTTCCTTTGTCCAATTTTTAATATCTGACTCCCAACCAATTACCGGCCATTGATAAGAGTGAGCAATAAAAGCAGTTGCTTGAGTTTCCTGCCAGAGTTGTTCTAAAGGATTATTTTCTAAGCCGGTACTTCTTTCAGAAAGAATTACTCCGCGTTCACTCTCAATCATTTTGGGATCAAAGTTTAAGTGGGCAATTCTATCAGCTTCAAGATCAAACATAACTTCGATCGAACTTGAAGGAAACCAATCTGTATAAACCGTAATATTTTCAGAAGTGTAAGCGTTGTTTGATCCGCCATTTGCTTCCATAACGCGATCAAATTCTTTTGGTCCATATTTCTTTGCACCATTGAACATCATATGTTCAAAAAAGTGTGATATGCCTGTAATTCCAATATACTCGTTGCGGGATCCAACTTTATAAAAGAAGTACATATTTGCATTGGGAATTGAGCTGTCTTCAAGAACAAAAAGTTTCATTCCGTTCTTTAGTGTAAAAGATTTTACATCGTCTGCTTTTACTTGTCCGAACAACGAAACGACAGAGATGAGAGATATTAAAATGTATTTCATAAGTAATCCGAAAAGGTTAATTAAATAGTTGTGCTAAAATACGAAATCCCTGTTGTAGATAAAGAACATTTTGATAAGTGGTTTTTCATTTCACAAGGTTAGACTATTTTAATCCGTGAATAATTTTTCTATTAATTATGTGGTAGATTCCCGCTTTCGCGAGAATGACAGTTAAATCGAAATCTAATTTTCAGAAGTTTCTTTTAATTATGGCAAAATATATCGCGTTTCTAAAAGCAATTAATGTTGGCGGACATACTGTTAAGATGGATCATCTAAAAAAACTTTTTGAAAAAATGGGATTTGAAAAAGCTGAAACATTTATTGCAAGTGGAAATGTTGTGTTTGAAACAGAATCTAAAATTGTGGATGCGATTAAAAGGAAAATTGAAACAGAGTTAGAAAAATCTCTCGGTTATAAGGTTGCAACATTTATCAGGACAACTAAAGAATTAAAAGAAAGTGCTGAGCACAAACCATTTAAAGAATCGGATTTAGACAACAAACAAAATTATTTGTACATAGGTTTTCTTGACAATCAACCGGATAAAGAGTCACAGAAAAAAGTTTTTGTCTTATCAGATGAAGCGAATGAATTTCATTTTAATGGTAAAGAACTGTACTGGCTTTGCAGAAAAAATTTTAGTGATTCAGGTATCTCAGGAAAAGTTTTAGAAAAAGCACTTGGTATGGAAACAACAATTCGCAACTCAACCACAATAAGAAAAATTGTTTTAAAGATTTGTAGTTAAAAAAGGCAGTGTTAGAAGCTGCTACGTTCTATTTAATATTTTGAAATCTATTATTATAGAATCCGTTAGTGGCTTGGACTTTGTTATTTAAACTTCCCTGAGTTATTTCTTATATTGGAGAACCAAAAGTATGAAAAGCGAAATTATAAATGAACGGAATAGGCTACTCAAATCGGTAGAACGAATTCTTGAAGGGCCGATGATTCTTTTGGGATTTGTTTGGCTTATCCTGCTTGTGTTTGAGTTGGTGTGGGGAATAAACAAGATGCTTGAATATTTAAGTCTTGGCATCTGGGGAATATTTATTATTGATTTCGTGATTAAGTTTTCACTCGCCCCTGAAAAACTCATCTTCCTCAGAAAAAATTGGCTTACAGCAATTTCATTGTTTATTCCCGCATTACGTATATTTCGAATTTTCCGGTTTGTTAGACTTTTACACGGCCTTCGTGGGATAAGGCTTGTGCGGCTCATATCGTCATTCAACAGAAGCATGCGAAGCCTGGGCAAAACAATGCAGCGCCGTGCCTTTGGCTATGTGATGATTATTACTCTGATCGTTATCTTTGCCGGAGCCGCCGGCATGTATGCTCTGGAAAATCCGACCCCTGGCTTTACCAGTTATGGACTTTCGCTTTGGTGGACAGCAATGCGAGTTATAACCGCAGGGAATGAATATAATCCGATAACACCTGAGGGCCGCGGATTAGCTTTTTTAATTGCCGTTTTCGGGTATAGTATTTTCGGTTATGTCACTGCGACTTTTGCTAGCTATTTTATCGGTCGTGATGCCGAGGAAAAAGATGCCCCGATTGCCGGATCAAAAGAAATTGAAGAACTGAAATCAGAAATCATTGAACTTCGTAAGATCATCGAAAACCAAAAAAAAGATTAAGCGCTGTGCAGGAATATTCGCGCAGGTTTTATAGCATTGTATCGGTTTGCATATTGGGAATGGGCGGGTTTTTCATCACAAATTTTCATTAGTAGAACAGAACTTTCTTTAACCACAAAACCCTACAGACCACGACGGGCTAATAATATCAAGAAGGTCTTGCGTTAACTTCTCTTAAAATATTTTGATATATTTCAAGTTACATAAGCAATTGTTTAAATGGAATTTATATCTGTAGCAGTACTTCTCAATAACGTTAAATGAAGAAAGATCAAATGAAACATTCAAAAGCATTATTAATCTTTACCTTCCTTTTTTCTTCTCTTCTATTTATTTGTTGTAATTCAGAACAAGACCCAACAACAAAAAATCTTGATCATTCTATTCTGTCAGATACTTCAAGTTTTTTCTATGTTGATGTAAAAAACTATCCTGTAAAAAATAAAAAACTGCCAATTGGAATTTTTGATTCCGGTACCGGCGGATTGACTGTAATGGATGCAATAGTAAACTATGATGGCTTCAACAATCAAAACAAAAGTATTAATCCAGATGGCATTCTAGATTTTGAAAAAGAATGTTTTATTTATCTCGCTGATCAGGCAAATATGCCATACGGGAATTATCCTTCTCTAAATAAAACTGAAGTTTTAAAGGAACATATTCTTAAAGATGTTCAATTTCTTCTAAGTAATAAATATTATCAATCTTCCGGTGATGAAGAATTTAAAATTGATAAATCTCCGGTTAAAGCAATTGTAATTGCGTGTAATACAGCAACAGCATATGGAATGGATGACATTGAGGCATTTTTAAAAAAAGCAAAGCTGGATTTAAAAGTAATTGGAGTTATTAATGCCGGGGTTAAAGGTGCTTTTGAGAATATTTCTAAGGATGAAGATTGCAGTATTGGTGTAATGGCAACCGAGGGAACAGTTTTATCAAATGGTTATGTGAAGGCAATTAATAATTATAAATCCCAATTTGAATTTATTGGAGAAATTGAAATTTATCAGCAGCCCGGAATTGGATTAGCGGGTGCTGTTGATGGCGTGATAGATTATATAGATACAAAGGCAAACAAAACTAGAAAAGAATATAAAGGACCTTCTTTAACATCAAAAGAAGCAAAAATTAATGCAAACATTTTGAACCGATATAATTTTGATTGGAATAATAATAAAAATTTATTTTCGGGCACTAAAGAAAACCCTACGAAAATCCAGCTTAACTCAATTGAGAACTATATTTATTATAATGTGGTTTCGTTACTCGAACAAATTAAAAACTCAAAATCTGCAAAGCCGCTTAAAACAATCATACTTGGATGCACACATTATCCATTCTATAAAAACATATTTGCTCAAAAATTAAACGAGCTGTATAACTTAAAAGAGAATGACAAGTATGTTTACCGGGATGTAATGAATAAAGAAATTATTTTGATTGATCCGGCATTAAATACTGCAAAGGAATTATATGAGTATCTTAGTAAGAATGAGCTATTTGGAGATAATGAACTGAGCAAAAGCGAGTTTTACATTTCTGTTCCAAATACTTTAAATAAAAATGTTTTGTTAGATTCTCTCGGTAATTTTACATATGAATATAAATATGGGCGTAATGCCGGATTGATCCAGGAATATGTTAAACAAGTTCCATTCAACCAAACAAATCTGCATCCTGATGTAATTATGATGCTTAAAGAAAAAACACCACTAGTTTATAAATTAATTACCGACTTTAATCAAACGAATAATAAAACAGAATTTTTAAGAATTAAAAATTTAGTAATTCTTTAAGGAGTATAAATTGAAAATAGAATTTATTGGCGGTGCACAAACAGTAACAGGCTCACAGCATCTATTACATATTAATGGTAAAAAAATTCTTCTTGAGTGCGGGCTATTTCAAGGCAGAAGAAGTGAGACTTATGATAAAAATAAAAATTTCAAATTTAATCCGGCAGAAATTGATGTAATGATATTGTCGCACGCACATATCGATCACAGCGGCAACATTCCAAATCTTGTTAGCAAAGGATTTAATGGTTTGATATATGCAACTTCTGCAACAGTTGATTTATGTCAGATCATGCTTCGTGATTCTGCACATCTTCAGGAAAAAGATATTGAGTATGTAAATAAGAAAAAGAAAAAAAAGGGAGAGACTCTTATTGAACCTCTTTATGCTTTAGAAGATGTTGAAAAAGCAATGCAGCAATTTGTTGGCGTGCAATACGATAGAACAATTGATTTATTTCCGGGAATTCGTTTTACATTTAGAGATGCCGGGCACATTCTTGGTTCAGCAGGCGTGCATTTAGAAATAGAAGAAAGCAATGGAAGAAAAATTAATTTTGGATTTTCCGGAGATATTGGAAGACCGGATTC
>Ga0209391_10002015_pt1 | contig 10628 bp, 9 predicted proteins | sample PPLLak3March2015_FD_187246 | JGI IMG/M metagenome (GOLD analysis project Ga0209391, IMG submission 187246) | Freshwater sediment microbial communities from Prairie Pothole Lake near Jamestown, North Dakota, USA - PPLs Lake P7 Core (1) Depth... | ecosystem: Environmental > Aquatic > Freshwater >... | reverse complement strand
GCCGCGCGCCGGGTACTCGCGCAGGGCGGCCTCGAACGCCGCGGCATCGCCGAGCACCGCCGCATCGAGCCGGGCCGCGGGGCCGCGGTAGCCGTGCCGTCGGTCGTACTCGAGCAGGGTGCGGCGCGCCGCCGCATCGGCCGCGGCCTGCAGCCGGCTGTCGACCGTGGTGGTGACCTGGAAGCCGCTGTTCAACGCGGCGTCGCCGTGCATGCGCACCATCTCGAGGCGGGCCATTTCCGCGATGAATGGCGCATCGAGCTCGACCATCGGGCCGTAGGTCCGCGCGGCGATTGGCTCGGCCGACGCGGCGTCGTGCTCCGCCTGCGTGACCTTGCCGGTCTCGAGCATGCGACGCAGCACGTAGGCGCGGCGGTCGCGCGCCCGCTGCAGGCTCGCGACCGGGTTGTCGAGCGACGGCGAGCGCGGCAGGCCGGCAATGAGCGCAGCCTCGGCGAGGTCGAGGTCGGCCGGCCGCTTGTCGAAGTACACCTGCGCCGCGGCACCGACGCCGTAGGCGCGCTGGCCGAGGAAGATCCGGTTCAGGTACTGGGTGAGGATCTCCTGCTTGGTGAACTCGCGCTCCAGGCGCAGTGCCAGGAACACTTCCTTCAGCTTGCGCCGCAGGGTGCGCTCCGAGGTGAGCACCGTGTTGCGCGCGAGCTGCATGGTGATCGTGCCGCCGCCCTCGCGCACGCCGCCCGCCGAGAGGTTGCTGGCCGCGGCGCGCACCAGGCTGCGCCAGTCGACGCCCGGGTGCTCGAAAAACCGGTCGTCCTCGGCCGCGAGGAACGCGTCCACCAGCCGCGGCGGCAGGTCCTGCCACTCCACGGGCAGCCGGCGCTGCTCGCCGATCTGCGCGATCAGCTTGCCGTCGAGCGAGTACACGGCGAGCGGCATCTGGGTGCGCAGGTCGCGCAGCTCGGCCGCCTCGGGGATGTCCGGCTCCAGGAACTGGTAGGCCCCGGCAAACCCGAGCACCACCAGTCCGGCGAGCGCGAGCGCAATCGTGAGCGCGGTCACGAGCAGTCCCGCGGCGAATTTTCCAGTGCTCAAATCTGCGACCCAGTCCTTGCCGCTCCCGCGGCGCTTGTGCATAGTAGCTCGCGAAACAAGGGCAAACTCATCGAAAGGTGAGGACGCAAAGCCACCGATCCTCTGGCCAGCGGGCCAAGGACAGCGGGGTTGCCGGTCCGGACGGGGTCACCGCGTTCGAGTCCGTCACGCAGCGACGTGCGGACCGCCACGCGATACGCGCCCCCCGGGTCCCCGGGAACTGCCGCGACGGCTGCGCTGCCCTTGCCGAACTGTTACCAGAACCCGGCACGGCCGTGGGGGGCGCATGGGGCTCGAGGCGCAAATTGCTAGGTCGCTCACAATTCTATTTGACCTAACCCTGATATATAGTGGCCCGGGGACTTGGAAACCACTCCACGATCACTGCGCAACCTCTTGAACTAGAAGGACTCACTACGTGTTGTTCCAGCGCAGGTCACGACCGGTCATCGGGCTCGACATCACGACCTCCTCGATCAAGCTGATCGAGTTGTCGCGCAGCGGCGATGGCTATCGCGTCGAGTCGTATGCCGCCGAGCCGTCACCGCCGAACGCGATCAACGAGAAGGCGATCGTGGACGCGCAGGCCGTCGGCGAAGCGGTGCGCCGCGCGGTGAAGCGCGCCGGCGCGCGCAGCAAGGAATGCGCGATCGCGATCAGTGGCGACGCCGCGATCACCAAGATCATCCAGATGCCGCGCAACCTGCGCGAGGCCGAGCTCGAGTCGCAGGTCGAGATGCAGGCCGACCAGTACATCCCCTTCCCGATGGAAGAGGTGAGCTTCGACTTCGAGGTGATCGGGCCGTCCGAGAAGGACCCCGACATGCTCGACGTGCTGCTGGTGGCGACCCGCTCGGAGAACGTCGAGCAGCGCCAGGGGTCGGTGCAGTCCGCCGGGCTCACGGCACGCATCGTCGACGTCGAGGCGTTCGCGCTCGAAAACGCCTGCCGCCTGCTCACGCACCAGATGCCCGACGGCGGCATGGACCGCAACATCGCCGTCATGGACTTCGGCGCGAGCAGCACCACCTTCTCGGTGCTGCGCGACCTCAAGGTCACCTACACCCGCGACTTCGCCTTCGGCGGCCAGCAGCTGACCGAGGAGATCATGCGCACCTACGGGCTCTCGATGGAGGAGGCCGGGCGCGCCAAGAAGGAAGGCGGCCTGCCGGCCAACTACCAGGCCGAGGTGCTCGATCCCTTCATCGACGACATGTGCCAGCAGGTGAGCCGCTCGCTGCAGTTCTACCTCGCCTCCGGCAGCGGCCGCGAGCAGCCCGAGCAGATCCTGATCTGCGGCGGCTGCGCCAACATCCCGGGCGTGGCGGACGTGATCGCGAGCCGGGTCGGCATACCCGCCGAGCGCGGCGACCCGCTCGGGCAGATGAAGATCTCGACGCGCGCCCTCGCGCAGGGCGTGAAGAAGGACGCGACCGCGCTGCTCACGGCCTGCGGTCTGGCGCTGAGGAGCTTCGACTAATGCCGAGAATCAACCTGCTGCCGTGGCGCGAGGCGGAGCGCAAGCGCAAGCGCCAGGAATTCATCCTGTCGATCGGCGCGGCGATCGCCACGGCGGCCCTGGTGACGCTGATCGGCCGCTGGCAGATGAGCGCCGCGATCGAGCACCAGGACGAACGCAACCGCATCATCAGCGACGAGATCTCCGAGCTGGACAAGCAGATCCAGGAGATCCTCGGCCTCGAGAAGCAGAAGCAGGCGCTGCTCGCGCGCATGGAGATCATCGAGACGCTGCAACGCAGCCGGCCCGAGATCGTGCACGTGTTCGACGAGGTCGTGCGCATCCTGCCCGAGGGCGTCTACCTCACCTACCTGAAGCAGAGCGGCACGCGCTTCGAGATCCGCGGCGTGGCGCAGTCGAGCACGCGCGTGTCGGCATTCATGCGCAACATCGACGGCTCGGAATGGCTGGCCGACCCGTCGCTGCAGATCGTGCAGCGCACCGGCGCCGGAGAGGGCAGCTCCAACTTCACGCTGTTCGCCAACCAGCGCAGCCGCGTGCCGGCCGAAGGTTCGGCCGACGGCAAGACGGTGGCCGCCAAATGAAGAAACTCCAGCAACTGCTCGACCAGCTGCGCAACCTCGACCCGAACGACCCAGGTCGCTGGCCGCTCGGCGTGCGGGTCGGCACGGTCGTGCTGCTGTTCCTGTTCGCCGCCTCGGCGGGCTACTGGTACTTCGTGTGGAAGGCCAAGCGTCCCGAGCTGCTCGAGGCCCGCGCCAAGGAAACCGAGCTGTGGAGCACGCTCGAGACCAAGGCGCGCAAGGCCGCCAACCTGCAGGCCTACAAGGACCAGCTCGCCGAGATGGAGAAGTCGTTCGGCGCCATGCTGCGCCAGCTGCCGAACAAGACCGAGGTGCCGAACCTGCTGGTGGACATCTCCCAGACCGGGCTCGCCTCGGGCCTGGAGGAGAAGCTGTTCCAGCCGCAGGGCGAGAACCGCAAGGACTTCTACGCGGAACTGCCGATCGCCATCCGCCTGGTGGGCAACTACCACGAGATGGGCAACTTCTCGAGCGGCATCGCGGCGCTGCCCCGCATCGTCACCCTGCACGACATCGAGATCGTGCCGGCGGGCGCCGTCCGCGGCGGCGGTGGCGGAGTACCCGGCGACCTGACGCTGAACGTCACGGCGAAGACCTACCGCTACCTCGACGAGGAAGAGCAGGCACCGCCGAATGCAGGCGACCAGAAGGGCAAGAAAAAGCCCGCGGCCCAGCGCTGAGGCAGCCATGGCGGACGCAACCTTGCACATCAGAACCACCCAGCGCATCGCCCTCGCCGCCGCGGTACTCGCGGTACTCGCGGGCTGCGCGGACGACACCGACGAGCTTCGCGCCAAGATCGCGGAGGTCAAGAGCCGACCCGGCGGGCGCATCGAGCCGCTGCCGGAGGTGAAGCCGTACGAGACGTTCGCGTACGCCGCCCAGGACCAGCGCTCGCCCTTCGAGGCCGGCGTACCTGCGTCCGTGGCCGGCCCGAATGCCTTGCGTCCCGACGCCAACCGCCCGCGCGAGTTCCTCGAGCAGTTCTCGCTCGACACGCTGCGCATGGTGGGCACGCTGCGCCTCGGCGGACGCAACTACGGCCTGGTACAGACGAAGGACGGGCTGGTTCACCGGGTGCTGCCCGGCAACCATCTCGGCCAGAGCGACGGCCGCATCACGGCCATCGAGGAAGGCAAGATCTCGCTCATCGAGATCGTCCCGGACGGCATGGGCGGCTTCGTCCAGCGGCCCGCCGCACTTGCGCTGAGCGAATGATCTCCAAGGAGACCAGAGCATGACCGCTGCTTCGTTGCACACGATCCACCGCCGCGGAGGCCCGTCCGGGGCACTGCGCCGGCTGGGCTCCGCCGCGCTGGCCGGGTTGGCCACGCTGGTCGCACAGGCTGCACTCGCGCAGGCGGCCACCCGACTCGAGAAGGTCGAGCTGTTGCCGCAGCCGGGCGACCAGCTGGAGGTGCGGCTGGTGCTCGACGGCCCCGCGCCGCAGCCGGTGACCTTCACCATCGACAACCCGGCGCGCCTCGCAGTCGACCTGCCGGGCACGAGCATCGGCCTCGAATCGCGCCGCATCGACGTGAATGCGGGCGGCGTGGACACGATCGTCGCGGCCGAGGCCTCGGGCCGCACGCGCCTCGTGTTCAACCTCGACCAGTTGCAGCCGTACCAGACCCGCGTCTCGGGCAACACCGTGTTCGTGACGCTCGGTGCGGGCGCCGGTGCGGCGCGCGCTGCGGCACCCTCAGGCGCTGTGTCGGCCGGCTCCGCGTCGACCGCGGCTGCCGCGGCCGGCGGCTCCATGATCGAGAAGGTGGATTTCCGGCGCGGTGCCGACGGCGCTGGCCGGATCCTCGTGCGCACGACCGACGCGCGCACGCAGGCGAGCCTGAAGCAGGAGGGCGGCCGCATCGTGGTCGACTTCCCGCGCACCGGCGTCGCCGGGGACCAGGCGCGTCGCTTCGACGTGGTCGACTTCGCCACGCCGGTCAGTTCGTTCGACGTGCAGCGTGCGCCGGGCGGCGCGCGCATCGTGGTGTCCGCCACTGGCGACTTCGAGCAGCTGGCCTACCAGTCCGACCGCGACTACGTGCTCGAGCTGCGTCCGCGCCCGAAGGCCGCCGTCGTCGACCCGTCGAAGAGGGAATACAAGGGCGAGCGGCTGACGCTCAACTTCCAGGACATCGAGACCCGCGCCGTGCTGCAGCTGCTCGCCGAGACCAGCGGGCAGAACATCGTGGTGAGCGACTCGGTGCAGGGCAACGTCACGCTGCGCCTGCAGAACGTCCCCTGGGACCAGGCGCTCGACATCGTGCTGCGCACCAGGGGCCTCGACAAGCGCCAGGAAGGCAACGTCATCTATGTCGCGCCGTCCGAGGAGCTGGCCGCGCGCGAGAAGCAGCTGCTCGAGTCGCAGAAATCGCTGACTGAATTGTCGCCGGTGCGCACCGAGTACCTGCAGGTCAACTACGCCAAGGCCTCGGACCTCGCGGCGCTGATCCGCTCGCAGGGCAAGTCCTCGCTGATGTCCGACCGCGGCAGCATTTCGATCGACGAGCGCACCAACACGCTGCTGCTGCAGGACACTGCGGAACGGCTGGCGGACATCCGCCGCCTGGTGTCGACCCTCGACATCCCGGTCAAGCAGGTGCTGATCGAGGCGCGCATCGTCATCGTCAACGACGATTTCAGCCGCGAGCTCGGCGTGCGCTTCGGCGGCGCGTTCGTCGGCAACTACGGCAGCAGCGACGGCCTCATGTGGCTCGGTTCGAAGGGCCTCAACTCGGCCGACCAGAGCCGCGGCCCGATCATCTCCCCCAACGGCCCGGGCGGCGTGGGCATCGATGGCAACCGGGTCGCCACGTCCCCGGTACCGGATCGCTACCTGGTCAACCTGCCGATCGCCAACCCGGCCGGCCGGCTGGCCATGACGCTGCTCGACTCCGACTACGTCGTGGACCTCGAGATCACGGCGGCGCAGAACGAGGGCCGCGGCGAGGTGGTCTCCGCGCCGCGCGTCATCACGGCGAACGGCAAGGAAGCGATCATCGAGCAGGGCCAGGAGATCCCGTACCAGGAGTCCGCCTCGAGCGGCGCCACGACCACGCAGTTCAAGAAGGCCGTGCTGGCCCTCAAGGTCACGCCGCAGATCACGCCGGACGACCGCATCATCCTCGACCTGACGGTCAGCAAGGACAGCGTCGGCCAGAACGTGGCCAGCGCGACCGGCGGCTTCGTGCCGAGCATCGACACCCGCAACATCACCACGCAGGTGCTGGTGAACGACGGCCAGACCGTGGTGCTCGGCGGCATCCTCGAGACCGAGCGCCGCGAGACGGTGAACAAGGTGCCGTTCCTCGGCGACCTGCCGGGCCTGGGCTTCATGTTCCGCAGCAAGTCCAAGGACGACAACAAGGACGAGCTGCTGATCTTCGTCACGCCGAAGATCCTGCGCGAGGGTGCGGACATCTACTGACGTCCCGCCCCGGCGATGCAACAATGAGCGGCCGCAGCAACCCTGCGGCCGCTTTGCTTTGCAGGCCATGCTCAACGCCGACAACGTCTTCCTGGTGGGCCCGATGGGATCGGGCAAGAGCGCGGTCGGGCGCCAGCTCGCCGCCCGGCTGGGCCTCGAATTCATCGACAGCGATGCCGAGATCGAGGCCCGCACCGGGGTCGACATCCCCTACGTCTTCGAGAAGGAAGGCGAGGCCGGCTTCCGTGTGCGCGAGCGCGACGTGCTCGACGCGCTGACCGCGCTGCCGCGCGTGCTGGTGGCGACCGGCGGTGGCGCCGTGCTCGACGCCGACAACCGCGCCCGGCTCCGCAGCCGCGGCTGCGTCGTGTATCTTCGGACCTCGGTGAACCAGCAACTCGCACGCACCCTGCGCAGCGGCCATCGGCCCCTGCTGCGCAACCCCGACCCGCAGGGCACGCTCGAGCGCCTGATGCAGGTGCGCGCGCCGCTCTACGAGGAGACCGCGGACCTCACGGTCGATACCGACGGCCGCAAGGTCGGCTCGGTGGTCGAGGAGATCGCGCGCCGCCTCGCCGAGGCTCGGGGCGGCTGATGGAGCGCCTTTCCATTGAACTTGGGACGCGCAGCTACCCGATCTTCATCGGGGCGGGGCTGCTTGACGACGCGCCGCTGCTCGGTGCGGCGATCGCGGCTCGCGACGTGCTCGTGGTCAGCAACGAGGTAGTCGCACCGCTGTACCTCGCGCGGCTCGAGCGCGGACTCGCGGGCAAGCGCGTCGCGTCGGTGATCCTGCCGGACGGCGAGCAGCACAAGACGCTGGCCACCATGGAGCGAGTGCTCGATGCGCTGGTCGAGCGTCGCCTCAATCGCGATGCCTGCGTGGTGGCGCTCGGCGGCGGCGTGGTGGGCGACATGGCCGGCTTTGCCGCCGCCTGCTACCAGCGCGGCGTGGATTATGTGCAGGTGCCGACGACGCTGCTCGCCCAGGTGGACTCGTCCGTCGGCGGCAAGACCGGCGTGAACCACCCGGGCGGCAAGAACCTGATCGGCGCATTCCACCAGCCGCGCGCGGTGGTCTCGGACATCGGCACGCTCGGCACGCTGCCGCCACGCGAGCTGCGCGCGGGGCTCGCCGAGGTCATCAAGGTCGGCCTGGTCGCCGACGCCCACTTTTTCGCATGGATCGAGGGCAATCTCGAGGCACTGCTCGACCTCGACGCCGCCGCGCTCACGCACGCGATCCGCAGGTCCTGCGAGATCAAGGCCGGGATCGTCGCGGAGGATGAGCACGAGCATGGCCGCCGCGCGTTGCTGAACCTCGGCCACACGTTCGGGCACGCGATCGAGACGGCTGCCGGCTACGGCGCATGGCTGCACGGCGAGGCCGTCGGCGCCGGGATGTTGATGGCGGCCGACCTGTCCGCGCGGCTCGGCTGGCTGCGGCCCACCGACGTGGAACGCGTGCGCAGCCTGCTGCAGCGGGCCGGGCTGCCGGTCGCTGCACCGCGTATCGGCGCCGCCCGCGGGCTGGAGCTGATGGGCATGGACAAGAAGGTGCTGGCCGGGCGCATCCGGCTGGTGCTGCTGCGCCACGTCGGCGAGGGCGTGGTGGCCGGCGACTATCCTGCCGAGGCCCTGCAGGCGACGCTTGCCGGCCATTTCGGGGCCGCGGCGTGAGCGCGCCCGGCACGCTCGCGCCCTTCGCGCAGCACGACGAGGCATCGCGCGGCCGGCGCTTTCCCGAGCCGCCGCCGCGGCACCGCACCGAATACCAGCGCGACCGCGACCGCATCGTGCACTCCACTGCGTTCCGGCGGCTCGTCTACAAGACCCAGGTGTTCGTGAACCACGAGGGCGACCTGTACCGCACGCGGCTCACCCACTCGCTGGAGGTGGCGCAGATCGCGCGCAGCGTGGCACGTGCGCTGGCGCTGAACGAGCCCCTGGCCGAGGCGATCTGCCTCGCGCACGACCTGGGCCACACGCCCTTCGGCCACGCCGGGCAGGACGCGCTCAACGAATGCATGCGCGAGTTCGGCGGCTTCGAGCACAACCTGCAGTCGCTGCGGGTGGTGGACGAACTGGAGGAGCGCTACGCCGAGTTTGCCGGGCTCAACCTCACCTTCGAGACCCGCGAGGGCATCCTCAAGCACTGCTCCGCCGCCAATGCCCGCAAGCTCGGCGAGCTGGGCGAGCGGTTTCTCGAGCGGCGCCAGCCCTCGCTCGAGGCGCAGCTCGCCAACCTTGCCGATGCGATTGCCTACAACAACCACGACGTGGACGATGGCCTGCGTGCCGGCCTGATCACCATCGACGAGCTGCGCGGCATAGAGATCTTCCGCCGCCAGTACGACCTGGTCACCGCGCGCTACCCGGACCTCGGGGCCCGCCGCATGGTGCACGAGGTGGTGCGGCGCATGATCGACTACCTGGTGAACGACCTGATCAGCGCCTCGCAGGCCTCGATCGCGACGGCGGCCCCGGCCAGCGTCGACGACGTTCGTGCGCGGTCCGAACCGCTGCTCACCTTCAGCGCGGCGGTGCAAGCCGAGCACCTCGAGCTCAAGCGCTACCTGCGCCAGCACCTGTACCGCCACTACCGCGTGCTGCGCATGACCACCAAGGCGCGACGCGTGGTGCATGCGCTGTTCGATGCGCTGCTGGCGGACATCGAGCTGCTGCCGACCGAGCACCAGGAGGCCGCGCGGCGCATGGAGTCTGCGGACGGGAAGCCGGGGCGCGCCCGGGCCGTCGCCGACTACATCGCCGGCATGACCGACCGCTATGCGATCCGGGAGCACGGGCGGTTGTACGATCCGGCGGAAAGAACCTGAAGAGAGGGGGTAGTGATCAGGGGGTAGGGGGTAGTGAGCGGAGGCCGGCGCGCCGGCCGTTCCGAATCCGTACTACCCCCTACCCCCTGATCATTACCCCCTTTCCTCCCTCCGGTATCATCCTCGGCTGTTCTCCACGCCGAGCTTTCCCGATGCCCGCCATTGCCAAGCCCATTCCCGCCCACGAGCGCCTGATCTTCGCCATGGATGTGGCGGACCCGGATGCGGCCCGCCGCCTCGCCGACACGCTCGGCGACTCGGTGAGCTTCTACAAGCTCGGCCTCGAGCTGTTCATGTCCGGCGGCTACTTCGAGCTGCTCGACTGGATGGTCGGGCGCGGCAAGAAGGTGTTCGTCGACCTCAAGTTCTTCGACGTGCCGGCGACCGTGGGCGCCGCGGTGAAGCAGCTGCGCAACCGCGGCGTGACGTTCGCCACCGTGCACGGCAACCAGGGAATCATGGAGGCGGCGGCCGCCGCCAAGGGTGACGTCAAGGTGCTGGCGGTGACCGTGCTCACCAGCCTCGATCGCGGCGACCTCGACGACCTCGGCTTCGCCTGCGACGTCGAGAAGCTGGTGCTGTCGCGCGCGCGGCGTGCGCTCGAGGCCGGCTGCGACGGCGTGGTGTCGTCGGGGCTCGAAGCGCCGAAACTGCGGGAGTTCATCGACCAGCGCCTGCTGGTGGTGACGCCCGGCATCCGTCCGGTCGAGAACAAGCCCGTCGACGACCAGAAGCGCACCGTGGACGTCGCGCAGGCGTTCGCGAACGGCGCGGACTACATCGTGGTCGGCCGTCCGATCCGTGACGCAGCCGATCCGCGCGCGGCCGCGCAGGCCATCCAGCACACCATTGCCGGCATCTTCGGCCAGGGGCACGCTTCGTGAGCGTCGCGCTGCAGAACGACCTGCTGCTGCGCGCGCTGCTGCGTCAGCCGACGCCGCGCACGCCGCTATGGATGATGCGCCAGGCCGGGCGCTACCTGCCCGAGTACCGCGCCACGCGCGGCAAGGCTGGCAGTTTCCTGAACCTGTGCATGAACCCCGAGCTGGCCTGCGAGGTCACGCTGCAGCCACTCGAGCGCTACAGGCTCGACGCCGCCATCCTGTTCTCGGACATCCTCACCATCCCGCACGCGATGAACGTGGGCCTCGAGTTCGAGGCGGGCGAAGGCCCGAAGATCGCGCGGCCCGTGCGGACGCCGGCCGACATCGACCGATTACCCATCCCTGATCCGGAAG
>Ga0209391_10002014_pt1 | contig 10630 bp, 8 predicted proteins | sample PPLLak3March2015_FD_187246 | JGI IMG/M metagenome (GOLD analysis project Ga0209391, IMG submission 187246) | Freshwater sediment microbial communities from Prairie Pothole Lake near Jamestown, North Dakota, USA - PPLs Lake P7 Core (1) Depth... | ecosystem: Environmental > Aquatic > Freshwater >... | reverse complement strand
GGACCGCATCGTGGTGCAGCTGCCCGGCGTGCAGGACACGGCCAAGGCCAAGGACATTCTGGGCCGCACCGCGACGCTGGAGATGCGCATGGTGGATGATTCCGCCGAGGGCCGTGACGCCGAAGCCGGGCGTGGGCCCGTGCCGTTTGGCTCCGAGCGCTACCTAGAACGGGATGGTCGGGCTGTGATCGTCAAGAAGCAGGTGATCATCACTGGCGACAGCCTGACCGATGCGCAGCCGGGGTTTGATTCGCAGAACCAGCAGCCCAAGGTGGACCTGACGGTTGACGCCAAGGGCGGGCGCATCATGCGCGACACCAGCCGGGAGAACCTGAAGAAGCGCATGGCCATCCTGCTGTTCGAGAAAGGCAAGGGCGAGGTGCTGACCGCCCCCGTCATCCAGGGTGAACTGGGCAACCGTTTCCAGATTTCCGGCTCCATGACTGTGGTCGAAGCCAACGATCTGGCCCTGCTGCTGCGTGCCGGTTCACTTGCCGCACCGATGGAAATCATCGAGGAACGCACGATCGGGCCGAGCCTGGGGGCGGAAAACATCGCCAAGGGCTTTAACAGCGTGATCTGGGGCTTCCTGGTCATCGTGGCCTTCATGGCGGCGTACTACATGCTTTTTGGCTTGTTCTCTGGCATCGCGCTGGCCTTCAACCTGCTGCTGCTTGTCGCCATTCTTTCCATGCTGCAGGCCACGCTGACCTTGCCTGGCATGGCCGCCATGGCGCTGGCGCTGGGCATGGCGATTGACTCCAATGTGCTGATCAATGAGCGGGTGCGCGAGGAATTGCGCAACGGGGTTTCGCCCCAGGCGGCAATTCATGCGGGCTACGACCGCGCCTGGGCCACCATTTTCGATTCGAACATCACCACGCTGATTGCTGGCCTGGCCCTGCTGGCCTTTGGCTCCGGCCCGGTGCGCGGCTTTGCGGTGGTGCATTGCATCGGCATCTTGACCTCGATGTTCTCCGCTGTGTTTTTCTCGCGCGGTCTGGTGAACCTCTGGTACGGACAGAAGAAGAAACTCAAGACGGTGTCGATTGGCACGGTCTGGCGGCCCGACGGAGATGGCGTTGTCGCTACTACTGGCACCAACGGCCGATAAGGGAGCACAAGATGGAATTTTTCAAGATCAAGAAGGACATTCCGTTCATGAGGCACGCGTTGATCTTCAACGTGGTCTCCCTCGTGACCTTTCTGGCGGCCGTGTTCTTCCTGTTTTCGCGCGGGCTGCACCTGTCGGTGGAGTTCACCGGGGGCACCGTGATGGAAGTGAGCTACTCCCAGCCGGCGGATCTGCCCAAGGTCCGCGGCCTGGTGTCGGGCCTGGGTTTTGCCGATGTGCAGGTTCAGAATTTCGGCTCGTCGCGCGAGGTGATGATTCGCCTGCCGGTGCAAAAGGGCGTGAGTTCGGCCCAGCAGAGCGAGAAGGTGCTGGCCGCCCTCAAGGCCGATGACGCCACGGTGAGCCTGCGACGCACTGAGTTCGTCGGGCCGCAGGTCGGCGACGAACTCGCGGCGGACGGCCTCAAGGCGCTGGGCATGGTGGTGGTGGGCATCATGATCTACCTGGCGTTCCGCTTCGAATGGAAGTTTGCGGTGGCCGCGATCATTGCCAACCTGCACGATGTGATCATCATCCTGGGTTTTTTCGCGTTCTTCCAGTGGGAGTTTTCACTGGCGGTGCTGGCAGCGGTGCTGGCGGTGCTGGGCTACTCGGTCAACGAATCGGTTGTGATTTTTGACCGGATCCGGGAGAATTTCCGCCGGTACCGGAAAATGAACACGCATGAAATTATTGACAACGCGATCACTTCCACCATCAGCCGCACTATCATCACCCATGGATCTACCCAAATCATGGTGCTTTCGATGCTCCTCTTCGGGGGTGAGACCTTGCACTATTTCGCCATGGCGCTGACGATCGGCATTCTTTTCGGTATTTACTCGTCGGTCTTTGTGGCGGCGGCCATCGCGATGTGGCTGGGTATCAAACGCGAGGACCTGGTCAAGGCGACCGGCAAGAAGGACGATGGCCCCATTGATCCCAACGATCCCAACGCAGGGGCCACGGTGTAGCTTTCATGGCAACCCAGGGATTCACCGCTCCTTCCTCGCCCCTTTCGCGCAGCACGCGCGAGCAGTTCGTGGCCGAGGTGGACGGTGTGGTCCTGAGTCTGGCGGCCACCGCGCAGGGCCGGCTGAGCGCGCTGGCGGATCAGGCTGGCAGTTCGCGCGACCAGCAGAACCGCAGGGATGCGCTGCTCGACTTTCTGAAACTGCGCGACGCCTGGATTCAGGCCTTGCGCCAGGCCCTGCGGCAGGCCCTGGTCTCGCCTGGACTGGCCGCATTGCGCCGTGATGACAAGCGCAGTCAGGGGTTGTCGCTGATCGGGGATGACGAGATAGAAACCGGAATCCTTGTGTCGCGTCTGGAGAAGGCGATTTCGGACAAGGTGAGCTGGGAGCTCAATGACCTTCGGTTAAGGGTCATGAAGCTCGACAACGATCAGGAGCTTGCCGAGCACGACGTGCTCAAGCCCGAAACCCTGGCCTCGGTGATGATTGCCCAGTGGCTGGCCTGTGGTCTTTCGCGGCCCATCTGGCTTGCGGTGCAGGACAGCCTCACGCCACTGATTGCCGAGCGCATGCTCGCAGCCTACAAGCATGCCAATGAATTTCTGATCCGCAATGGTGTCATGCCGGTGATCGTGGCCAAGCCGATGGTTCGGCGCTCGACGGCGACGCCGCCAGTGGCACCTGCCAGCCAGTCGCGGTGGTCTTCGCACGGGGACAGTGGTGACGCGGGCCCCCAGTCCGGTCGTGGTGGCGGTTATGGGAGCTCGGGCGGTCATTCCGGTGGCGGTGGTGGTTATGGTGGCTCAGGCGGTCAGTCCGGCGGCAGTGGCGGCTATGGCGGCTCGGGCGGTCAGTCCGGCGGCGGTGCGTCGGAGTCGCGCCGCGGTGCGCCGGGTGGTGGCTACGAGGGCGCTAGCGGGGCGGGTTCAACCCGGGCCGGCTCGCCCGCATCTGGCGCCTCCGGTCGCGGGCATGCCCACAGTGCGATGGCCGATGAAACCCGCATGATGACATCGACCACGCCGCTGGCCCGTGCACGCCAGCGCGCGCAGGGTGTTCTGGGGCAACTCAAGCGCATGCTGTTCGACCGTGGTGCGGGATTTGACGAGACGCGCCCGAACACGCTCTCGCCGGCGCTGGCTGCGGCGATGAGTCAGGAGCGCGCCGTATGGATTGAAGGCCCGGTCACTGGTGCAGGCCGCATGCCTCAAGGCGGCGTCCCGCAGGTGATGATGGAAATGCGGGAGCGCACCGCCGAACTCAAGAAGAAAGCCAGCAGCGCCAGCGAAAAAGCGACGATCGAGATCGTCGCGCTGATGTTCCAGGCCATCCTTGCCGAGGAACGGATTGCGGCCAATATCCGGGTTTGGTTTGCCCGTTTGCAGATGCCTGTGCTGCGCCTGGCGCTGGCCGAGCCGGAGTTCTTCAATACCCTTCAGCATCCGGCGCGCCAACTCATCGATCGCATGGGCTCCTGTGTGCTGGGTTTTGATGCCAGCGGCGTGCAGGGCGCCGCGATGGAGGCTGAAATCCGGCGCGTGGTGCAGGTGATCGAGCAGTATCCGGAAACCGGGCGGCGCGTGTTTCAGCTGGTGTTCGATGAATTCCAGAAGTTCCTGTCCGGTTTTCTCACGTCCAAGGAGGGCACCCAGCGCCTGGTCAGCGTGGCCCAGCAGGTCGAGCAGAAGGAGACCCTGGCCATCCAGTACATGATCGAGATGCGAAAGATGCTCGACAAGATCAAGGTGCGGGACGAAGTTCGCGAGTTTCTTTTCAAGGTCTGGTCCGAGGCGCTGGCGGTGGCGGCGTTGCGTTATGGTCCGCAGCATGCGGAGACGCTCGCGCTCAAACGAACGGCGACAGACTTGCTCTGGGCGGCGAGCGCCAAGCCAAATCGGGAAGATCGCGCCCGTGTCATCCAGGATCTGCCGAAGATCCTGCAATACCTGCGGCAGGGCATGGCCTTGCTTGGCTTGCCCCAGACGGCGCAAGATGCGCAGCTCAAGATTCTCAGTGATATCCTGGCCGACGCCTTCTTGTCCAAGACCGAGGCAATTCCCCAGGATGAGATCGATGACATGGCGCGCCGCCTCGAACAGCTGGAAGTGGCCATCAGCGATGAAGATGCGGGCGAAATTGAACTGGACCCGGGCACGCTCGAGGTCATGCTGGGTGTTGATGCCTCGTCTTTCGAGCTGTTGCCCAACGGAGGGTCCAGCCCGAGCAATGCCATGCTGGCCTGGGCCAAGGAACTCGAACTCGGTCATTGGTTCGTTCTGGACCACAACGGCGTGGTGTCGAAGATTCAGCTGGTCTGGCGCAGCGACCGGCGCCAGCTGTATCTGTTTGCCTCGGGCGATGGGCAAAATTACCTGATCCAGGCGCGTCGCCTTGCGGCCTATCTCCAGGCGGGCTTGCTGGTGCCTTCCGAAGACGAAACGCTGACGGTCCGTGCAACCCGCGAGGCTCTGACCAAGCTCGATGCAAATCCCGAGCGCTTGCTGGAGTGATCCGCTAAGGGCGGATCTCAGTGCGCCACACGACCGCCGCTGTCGTCGCAGAGTTCAGTCAGGCCGTGCCGAGGCGCTGGTACAGTCCGCCTGGCAAGCGCGCTACCGCACCCTTGAGCTCAAGTTCCAGCAGGCCAGCTTGAAGCCTTGCCGCATCCAGCCCGGTCCGGGCCATCAGGGCGTCCAGGCCCACCGGATCAAAGCCGAGCGCTGCCGTCAATGCATCTTCCGGAGCTTTTTCGGTTTCTTGCGTCGCGGAGAAATCTCCGTCAGCTATCGATCCGGACGCTGCTGCAGGCTGGCCCATTGGCAGGCGAAGTTCCTCGATCACATCCTGCGCGGTTTCAACCAGTTTGGCGCCCTGCCGGATGAGCGCATGGCAGCCGCGTGACTGGCTTGCGTGGATGGACCCCGGGATTGCAAAGACTTCCTTGCCCTGTTCGCTGGCCATTCGGGCGGTGATGAGTGAGCCGGATTTCAGCGCAGCTTCCACTACCAGAGTTCCCAGGCTCAAACCGGAAATGATGCGGTTGCGTCTGGGAAAGTTGGCCGAGATCGGTGGTGTGCCCAACGGGTACTCGCTCACCAGCAGCCCATGGCGCGCGATGCGGTGCGCCAGGGCGAGATGCTTTTTCGGATAGACGCGGTCCAGCCCGGTGCCCACCACGGCAATGGTGGCAATGGCGCGGTCCAGACCTCTCGCCTCTGCCCCTTCCAGCGCGCCGAGGTGCGCTGCGCCGTCGATGCCCAGTGCCAGTCCGGACACCACCGTCAGACCCGTTTCAGCCAGTTCGCGGGCAAATTGCCTGGCATTCGTTTCGCCCTGGGGGGTCGGGTTGCGGCTGCCGACAATGGCAATGCCCCTGCGCGCGGCCATCTCCAGCGGGGCGGGGCCACTTCCCGAATGGGTGACGTCGGCATCGCACGCGCCAGGCGCCGGAAGTACCTGGCCAAGCAGGTACAGCACCAGTGGCGGGTCCTCGATATCGAGCAGTGCGGCAGGGTAGGCTGGATCACCGAGCGTCACAATCTGCCGCTGGATGTCTTCGGCCGCTGGCGCCTGGCGTGCATCGTCAAGCCACTGCCAGGAAGTCTCCACCAGGGCAGGCAATTCGGCGGGGGGACTCAGCAACGCCGACGCCTGTATGGGTGAAACAATCTGGCGCAATGTGGCGCCAGACTGATCGAAGATCGATTGCGGCAGACCGAACGCGGCCAGCAGTTTGCGCGCTGTGGCATTGCCCACGCCGGGTGTCAGGGTCAACCGCAACCAAGCGGCGAGGTCGTCTCGCTCCACAGTGCGCGACGCGTCAGCGAGGCATCCAGATTGCGTTTTGGGGCCGGATTGTCGCAGGCACGCTTTCAGCGTGGGGTGACCAGCCGGTTACCCACTTTCACGCCGTCATTGACCTGCAGCAGCAAGCCGTAGGAGACCCGCTCGAAGGTCCGGAACACCATCAAGAGGCCCCGTCGCTCGTCAGGCAGCTGAAGCATACCTCTTTGCGTGAAGAAGCCCCTGCGGTCTTCCGGCAGCTGGAGCGAGACTTGGCCATCGGCCGTCGTGTCCACGATGCGCTCGCCATCCTTGAGAATCTCCAGGATCTGCCCGATTTCCATTCCATCGCGTGTGCCGCGGTTGAGCACGACGACCTGGCCGGTGGAGGCATACCGCACGGCGTCATCGGTGTAGATGGAGATGATCTGTGCGTCGACCTTGAAGGCGGGTGCGTGGGGCGTGTAGGTGGCAAACGGCCGCGGCGGCTCGATCAGGAGGCGGTCGCCAACGGTGATCACGTCCTTGGTCTTCAGGAGGTCGAGCGAGGCGGGCACAGGCGTGACCTGGAGCTTGCCGTTCGCGTCAGTTGTCGAACTGGTGGTCTGGCCCTGGAGCAGCCGTGCGTTGCCGAGGTAGGCAGCCTCATAGCCCAGAATCTCACCCGTCGACGGGTCCACCAGCGGTTTGGCATTGCGGAACACACGGTACCCCTGCGGCATGCCGGGACCGTCCAGCAGGGGCTGGCTTGCATCGCCCATCGCATAAATCCGGTCACCCCGGCTGAGCAGGAGTCGATTGTCGTTGTTGGCGACGATGCGTGGCGCCAGCATCATCGTGGCTTCATCCACCACCAGCGGCTCGACGAGATACGGGTCAATCTGGTCGTTTCTCAAGGTCGGCAAGGCGTTCGCCGGCAGGAGTTCGCTGCGGATGCGGGGTGAAAGCTTGACGGTATCGGCATCACTGCCGCCGCGAACCCTGAGGCGCGCGCGGCCATCCTTCTTTTCCAGTTGCAGAACCTGGCCAGGATAGATCAGATGGGGATTGCGGATATCTTCCAGGTTCATGCCCCACAGTTCGGGCCAGCGCCAGGGCTTCTTGAGGTAAATCCCCGAGATGCCCCATAGAGTGTCCCCGCGCTTGACGGTGTACAGGTCGGGTGCGCCTGGCGCGAGTTCACTCAGCGGAACCCCCTCTTGGGCGACCTTTTGAGCCACACCGCGTTGGTTCGGGGTGATGGGGTAGTTCTGCGCATGAACTGCTGCGGGCAGATAGCACGCAATCATCCCGGCCAGCATGGCCAAGACGGGCAGGGCCGTGATGGCAGGAGTTTTTCCCGTGGTCATTTGTTTCATTGGTTCTCGAATCCCCGCACAGAAATCTTGACAAATCACTGGTGATTCTGCGCTCAAGGCCTTGATTGGGCAATGATTTATGGTTTTTGACTCTGCGCGAAATGTAAAAAGTGGCGAAAATAGCGACATCTTTTATGTGATTTCATGGCTCAACTTCCCATTCTCCGTTACCCAGACCCCCGTCTTCACACGGTGGCCAAGCCCGTGCAGGCCATCGACCCGCGCATTCGCATGCTGATTTCTGACATGCAGGAAACCATGTATGAAGCCCAGGGCATCGGGCTGGCGGCCACGCAAGTTGACGCACATGTGCGGCTGATCGTGATCGATGTGTCCGAGGAACGCAACCAGCCGCTGGTACTGATCAATCCGGTGCTCGCCTGGGCCAGCGAAGAGCGTGTGAAGGGTGACGAGGGCTGCCTTTCCGTGCCCGGAATTTATGATGGCGTGGAGCGCGCAGTGGCGGTCCACGTCACCGCGCTGGATGGCGAGGGCCAATCCCGCACGATCGAGGCCGAGGGACTTCTGGCCGTGTGCATCCAGCATGAAATGGACCATCTGCTGGGCAAAGTGTTCGTCGAATACCTGTCGCCCCTGAAGCGCAACAGGATCAAGGCCAAAATGCTCAAGCAGATCAAGGAAGAGCGCGCGTAAGGCGCAAGGTGTACTGCTGCGCCTGCGTGGCTCTGCAGGGTGCAGCAAAATAGCCGCTTGCACGTGGCTTGCGTGATCGCTGACTGGAAATCCACTTGAAAATCATTTTTGCCGGCACGCCCGAGTTCGCCAGCGTCGCGCTTGAGCGACTGCATGCAACAGGGTTCGACATCGCACTGGTGTTGACCCAGCCCGACCGCCCGTCCGGCCGGGGCCTGAAGCTGCAGGCATCGCCGGTGAAGCAGTTCGCGTTGGCGCACCACATCCCGTTGGCCCAGCCGCGCAGCCTGCGCCTGGACGGCAAGTATCCCGACGATGCGGCCGCGGCGCGCGAGGCCATCCTGGGCGCCGGTGCCGATGCCATGGTGGTCGCCGCCTACGGCCTGATCCTGCCGCAATGGGTGCTGGATGCGCCGGCCAGCGGTTGTTTCAACATCCACGCTTCGCTGCTGCCGCGCTGGCGCGGTGCGGCGCCGATCCACCGCGCCATCGAAGCGGGTGACACCGAGACCGGCGTTACCATCATGCAGATGGACGCCGGGCTCGACACCGGCGACATGCTGTTCATGCACAGCGTGCCCATCACCGGAGGCGACACCACGGCCACGCTGCACGACCGGCTGGCCGATCTGGGGGGCAAGTTGATGGTGCTGGCCCTGAACCAGGCCGCCGCCGGGCAGCTGAAGCCGGTCGTGCAGCCCGCCGAGGGGGTGACCTACGCGCACAAGATCGAAAAGGCTGAAAGCGCCGTGGACTGGGCCCAGCCGGCCGGGACGATCGAGCGACGCATCCGCGCGTTCGACCCCTTTCCGGGCGTCAGCAGCGTGCTGGGCGGCGAAACCGTGAAGCTCTGGCGCTCTCACATAGATAGCATACAAAGACCGACCCACGCTGGGAATGGTCAGATTTTATCTGCAAATGCCGATGGGGTGCGGGTCGCGTGCGGCGATGGTGTGCTGTGCGTCACCGAGCTGCAGCGCCCCGGCGGCAAGCGCCTGCCGGCAGCCGATTTCCTGCGGGGTTTCGCGCTGTCTGCGGGCGCCACCTTCGACGCGCCGCCGGCGGTGGCCTGAGTGTGGTGAACCCGAGCGCAGACTCTTCGCCGCTGCTGCGCCTGCGCCGGCTGGTAACTCACCCCGAATTTCGCGCCGGCGCGCGCGAGATTTCCGGCGTGGCACCGGGTCTGGCCGCCTGGGGGCTGATGACCGGCGTGGCCATGGTGCAGTCGGGCATGAGCACCGTCGAGGCCCTGGCGATGACGCTGTTGGTGTTTGCCGGCAGCTCCCAGCTGGCGGCCATTCCGCTGATTGCCGCGAGCGCGCCGGTGTGGGTGATCCTGGCCACGAGCTTTTGCGTCAACCTGCGCTTTGTGGTGTTCAGCGCCCACCTGCGGGCCTACGTCATGCACCTGCCGCGCTGGGCGCGGCTGCTGGCCGGCTACGTCACGGCCGACATGACCTATGTGCTGTTCGTGCGCCGCTACGCGCACCCGGCGACCACGCCGGCCGAGCGCGAGGCGCAGCTGGCCTACCTGGCCGGCGGCGGGGCGCTGAACTGGGCCAGCTGGCAGGTCGCCAGCCTGACCGGCATTGCGCTGGCGCAGTCGGTGCCGATGCATTGGGGGCTGGGCTTTGCTGGCATCCTGGCACTGACCGGGGTGGCGTGTTCGCTGGCGTCGTCACCGATGCGGCGCGTGTCGGCGGGCGTGGCCGGGGCTGCGGCCGTGGCGGCGTTTGCGCTGCCGTTCAAGCTCAACATCGTTTTCGCCATCGCGGTGGCTGTGGCGCTCAGCCTCCTGCTGGAGCGGCCCGCACCACCGGATCGCCGGGGGGGCGCATGAGCGCAGTGCACAGCACGGAGCTTGCCCCGTGAGCCAGCCCGGAACCGACCTGTGGACACTGGGCGTGATCGTCGGATTGACCGTCATCACGCTGATCACGCGCAGCTTTTTCTTCCTCTCCAGTCGCGAATGGCAACTGCCGCACTGGGCTCAACGCGGGCTGCAGTACGCGCCGATTGCCGCGCTGTCGGCGGTCATCGTTCCCGAGGTGGTGATGACGCAGGGGCAACTGATCACCTCCTGGCAGGATGCGCGGCTGTTTGGCGCCGCAGCGGGGGCCGCCTTCTACTTCGTGCGGCGCGGGCAGGGGCAGGCCGTGCTGGGCACGATCGTGGTGGGCATGGCGGTCTATCTGCCGCTGCACCTGGGCCTGGGCTGGTAGCACGGCGTTTCGTTCGCCGCGACTGATGCGGGTCAAGCGGCAGGCAGCGGGTGCTCCATAAAATGGACAAGTTCTTCATCCAACCCACGAATCCACCATGAACGTCATCCGCTTCTCCGATCTGTGTGCCCAGGGCAAGGCCCGTGGCCAGCGCGTCTTCATCCGTGCCGACCTCAACGTCCCGCAGGACGACAGCGGGGCCATCACCGAAGACACCCGCATCCGCGCCAGCGTACCGTGCATCCAGATGGCGCTGGACGCCGGCGCCGCCGTGATGGTCACCAGCCACCTGGGCCGTCCCACCGAGGGTGATTTCAAGCCCGAAGACTCCCTGGCTCCCGTGGCCAGGCGCCTGGGCGAGCTGCTCGGGCGTGAAGTCCCCGTGATCACCAACTGGGTCGATGGCGTCACCGTTGCCCCCGGCCAGCTCGTTCTGCTGGAGAACTGCCGCGTCAACAAGGGCGAGAAAAAGAACAACGAAGACCTGGCGAAGAAGATGGCCGCCCTGTGCGACATCTTTGTGAA
>Ga0209391_10002013_pt1 | contig 10630 bp, 7 predicted proteins | sample PPLLak3March2015_FD_187246 | JGI IMG/M metagenome (GOLD analysis project Ga0209391, IMG submission 187246) | Freshwater sediment microbial communities from Prairie Pothole Lake near Jamestown, North Dakota, USA - PPLs Lake P7 Core (1) Depth... | ecosystem: Environmental > Aquatic > Freshwater >... | reverse complement strand
TGATCGCCGCCGCTTTCTTCGTGTTCGAATGGGAACTCGCGCGCGGCGTGTCGCTGGAGGCCGCGCGCACCGCGACGGTGAACATGCTCGTGATCGGCGAACTCGTGTATCTCTTCAACTGCCGCCGTTTCGTGGCCAGTTCGCTCGACTGGTCCGGCCTCACCGGCAACCGGATCGCGCTGTATGTCGCGGCTCCGCTGCTGGCGCTGCAACTGCTGCTGACCTACGAGCCGACGCTGCAAACGCTGTTCGCGACTGCCGCGCTCGATGCAAAGGCCTGGGCGCTGATCGTGGCGCTGGCGCTGGCGAAATTCCTTGCCGTCGAGGCCGAGAAGGCCGTGCTGCGGCGGCTCGGAGTGGTGCGGCTGTGACCCTGCCCGACGCGCCGGCGATGAGCACCGCGCTGTCGGTGTTCCAGCAGTTCGCGCTGCTGCTGCTCATCGCCGCCGCGCTGGGGCTCGTCGCCGGCTGGCTGAAGCAGCCGCTGATCCTCGCCTACATCGTGATGGGCGTGGCCGCCGGCCCGGCGCTGATCGGCTGGGCGGCGCCTGCCGAGGCTCTCGAACTGCTGGCTGAGTTCGGCGTCACGCTGCTGCTGTTCGCCGTGGGGCTCAAGCTCGACCCGCGGCTGGTGCGGCATCTGGGCCCGGTGGCGCTCGCCACCGGGCTCGGCCAGCTCGGTTTCACGATCGTGATCGGCTATGCGATCTGCCTTGCGCTCGGCTACGACTGGGTGGCGTCGCTGTACATCGCCATCGCGCTCACTTTCTCCAGCACCATCATCATCGTCAAGCTGCTTTCGGACAAGCGCGAGATCGACTCGCTGCACGGACGCGTGGCGATGGGCTTCCTGATCGTGCAGGACATCGCGGTGGTGATCGCGCTGATGGTGCTCGGCAGCCTGCGCGAGTCGCCCGATGCCTCGGTGGGCGAGGTGGCGCTGGCGACCGCCGCCAGGCTGGCCGGCGCCGCCGCCGTGGTCTGGGTCGCGTTGCGCTTCGTCGTGCCGCAACTGGCACGGCGCGCGGCGAGAAGCGGCGAGCTGCTGCTGGCCTCGATTGCCTGGGGCGTGATGGCTGCCGCTGCCGGCGAACTGGCCGGCTTCAGCAAGGAGGTCGGGGCGTTCCTTGCCGGGTTCACACTCGCCGCCACGCCGTTCCGCGACGCGGTGGCCGCCCGGCTTGCGGGGGTACGCGACTTCCTGCTGCTGTTCTTCTTCATCGAGCTGGGACTGCGGCTGGAGGTCGGCGCGATCGGCGGCGAACTGCTGCCGGCGGCGATCCTGTCGGCCTTCGTGCTGATCGGCAACCCGCTGATCGTGCTGGCGATCATGGGCTACATGGGCTTTCGCGCCCGCACCGGGCTGCTGGCCGGGCTGACGGTGGCGCAGATCAGCGAATTCTCGATCGTCTTCGTGGCCATGGGGGTGACCATCGGCCACGTCGGCGGCAACGCGCTGGCGGTCACCACCACGGTCGGCATCGTCACCATCGCCGCCTCGACCTACATGATCCTGTACTCCGAGCGGCTGTACGAATGGCTGGCGCCGGCACTGGGCATCTTCGAGCGCGAGGTGCCGTACCGCGAGGTGCGCGGCGCACTCGCGCCGCACGACGAAGTGCAACCCGAGGTGATCGTCTTCGGCGTCGGTCGCTACGGGCAGCGGCTGGCCGAGCAGCTCGCGCGCGAAGGCCGGCAGGTGCTCGGCGTGGGACTTCGACCCCGAATTGGTGCGCGCCGCCCTCCACCACGCCGTGCCGGTGCGCTTCGGCGACGCTTCCGATCCGGCGCTGCTCGACGACCTGCCGCTGGCCTCGGCGAAGTGGGCGGTGCTGACGATGCCCGAACCGGAGTCGCTCTGGCGCTGGTGGCGGCGCTGCGCGCGCACCATTTCCGCGGCCGCATCGCGCTCGCCGCCCGCAGCGGCGAAGACATCCGCCGGCTGTCGCGCACCCACCCCGACCTGCTGCTGCGTCCGTTCCAGGATGCCGCCGACCACGCCGCCCGCACGCTCGCCGCCACGATGAACAGCTGACCGCGGCGCAGGAGACCAAGATGCCGATCGAACGAATCGTCACCGCCACCGACTTCTCGCAGGCCAGCCGGCTTGCCATGCAGCGCGCCGCGCGGCTGGCGACGGCGCACGGCGCCGCGCTGCACGTGGCCACCGTGCTGCCCGCCGGCTGGCTCGGCCAGATGCGCGCCTGGCTGGCCGGCGCCGAGGCGCAGGCCGACGCCGAGGCGATCGGCCGGCGGCTGGCCGCAGAAGCGGCGGCGCTGCAGCCTGAGGGTCCGTTCACGGTGCAGGCCCAGGTGCTCGAAGGCGATGCACGCGAGGAGATCGCGGCCTTTGCCGAGCGCACAGATGCCCAACTCGTGGTGGTCGGCGCGCACGGCCGCAGCCTGGTCGGCGAAGTGGTGCTCGGCAGCACGGTGCTGGCACTGCTCGAACGCTGTGACGTGCCGATCCTGGTCGTGCGCAACGATGCCGGCCAGGACTACCGGCGCCTGCTCGCCGGCACCGCATTCGACGAGGCGAGCGCGCAGGCGCTGCGCTTCGCCGCCGCGCTGTGCCCGCAGGCCGCGCTGGCGCTGCTGCATGCCTACGAGGATCCGTTCGCCGCCGAACTGTTCCTCGGCCAGGCCAACCCGGACGCCGAGCACCATTACCGCCGCCGCGCCCGCGACAAGGCGCAGCGCGCGCTCGGCCGCTTCGTCGCCGGGCTCGGCGAATTCGCCGAGCGCTGCACCCCCCTGCTCGTCTACGGCCCGCCCGGTGTGCAACTGGCGCACGAGGCCGAGCACCAGCGCGCCGATCTGGTCGTACTCGGCTCGCGCCGCAAGCATCCGCTCGAAGCGGTGCTGCTCGGCAGTGTGGCGTCGAACGTGACCCAGATGGTCACCGCCGACGTGCTGCTGGTGCGCGAGGGTGTGTTGCCGGAGGCGATTTGAAACGGTTGCAGGCAGCGCGCGCCGGGCCGGCAGGGGAGAACGGCGCGGCCGCTTACCGCGACTTGCGGTCCCGCCGGCCTTGCCACGTAGCATCACCTCGCCCCGACCGCGACCGCTGCCTTTGAACGCCCCGCCCTACATCGAGATCCTGCTGCTGCTCGCGGCGGCAGTGTTCGCGGTCGCGCTGTTCCAGCGCCGTCGCGTGCCGTCGAGCCTCGCTTATCTGCTGGTCGGCGCCGTGCTCGGGCCGCACGCGGCCGGGCTGATCAGCAATGCCGAGACGATCCGCCTGGTGGCCGAATTCGGCATCGTCTTCCTGCTGTTCACCATCGGGCTGAACTTCTCGCTGCCGCAGATCTACGCGCTGCGGCATCTCGTGTTCGGCCTGGGCACGGGCCAGGTGCTGCTGACCACCCTGATCGTCGGCGTCGCCGCCTGGATGCTGGGCCTGCCTCCGGCGGCGGCGTTCGTCGTCGGCGCGGTGTTCGCGCAGTCGTCGACGACGATCATCGGCAAGCAGCTCGCCGAACAGGGCGAAGAGAACAGCCGCCACGGCCGCCTGGCGCTGGCGATGTCGGTTTTCCAGGACGTCACCGCGGTGCCGTTCGTGGTCGTGATCCCGGTGCTCGCCGCCGCGGGCACCGGATCGCTGGCGTGGCCGCTGGCCGAGGCGCTGGCGATGGCGCTGGTCGCCTTCGCAGTGGTCTTCTTCGCCGGCCGCTGGCTGCTGCGGCCGCTGTTCCACGAGATTGCCTCGCGCCGCTCGCCCGAGCTGTTCACACTGACCGTGCTGCTGGTGTCGCTCGCCGCCGCCTGGGCCACCGACAGCCTCGGCCTGTCGCTGGCCTTCGGGGCATTCCTCGCCGGCATGATGCTCGGCGAGACCGAGTTCCGGCATCAGATCGAGTCGTCGATCCGGCCGTTCCGCGACGTGCTGCTCGGGCTGTTCTTCGTCACCATCGGCATGCTGCTGGAGCCGCTGTCTCTGCCGCGGATCTGGCCGTGGGCGCTGGCGGCCGCCGCCGGGCTGCTGGTCAGCAAGGCGCTGCTGGTGGGGCTGATCGTGCGGCTCGCCGGCCTGGAAACCGTGACCGCAAGGCGCACGGCGATCGTCCTGGCGGTCGGTGGCGAATTCGGCTTCGCACTGCTCGCCCTCGCCATCGGCGCCGGCGCGATCGACGATGCGCCGGCGCAGATCGCGCTGACGGCGGTGCTCTTCAGCATGATCGCCGGGCCGCTGCTGATCCGCTTCAACCACGAGCTCGCCCGGCCGCTTTCGAATGCGCGCGCCTCGACACCGGACGCGCCACAGCCGCCCGTGCCGCAGGCGACGGAACTGCGTGACCACGTGATCATCTGCGGCTACGGCCGCATCGGCCAGAACGTCGGCCGCTTCCTAGAGGAGGAAGGCATCCCGTTCGTGGCGCTCGACCTCGATCCGGTCCGCGTCCGCGACGCTCACACCGGCGGCGAGCCGGTCTTCTATGGCGACGCCGCCGAGCGCGACATCCTCGAGGCGGTCGGCGTGATGCGCGCGCGCCTGGTCGTGGTCAGCCACGACGATGCCGGCGCGGCGCTGAAGGTGCTGCACCACGTTCGCGCGCTGCGGCCGGATCTGCCGGTGATGGTCCGCACCCGCGACGAGAGCCGTGTCGAGGAACTGCGCCGCGCCGGCGCCACTGAGGTCGTGCCGGAGACGCTCGAAGCCGGGATGATGATCGTCTCGCACGCTCTGCTGCTGCTCGACGTGCCGCTGCGCCACATCGTGCGCCGCATCCGCGACGTGCGGGTCGACCGCTATCACCTGTTGCGCGAGTTCTTCCGCGGCAATGAGGAACTTGCCGGTCACCCTAAGGACGCGGACGCCGACCGGCTGCATTCGATTGCGCTCGATGCGAAGGCGGCGGCTGTCGGCCGGACCCTGGCGGAGATCGATCCAGGCCGCGACCGCGTGCTCGTGACGGTGCTGCTGCGCGACGGCAAGCGCCACCTGGCGCCGGCTGCCGGGACGCGCCTGCAAGCCGGCGACGTGCTGGTGCTGTTCGGCGCGCCCGCCGACCTCGAGCGCGCGACCGCGAGGCTGCTGGGACCGGCTGTGTCTTGACGCCCGGGCCGGGGCGGCCGCGCGGCGACTTATGCCGCGGCGTTTCCGACGATCTCGCGCAGCGCCCGCTCGAAGACCTCGACCGGCTGGCCGCCCTGGATCAGGTGCCGGTCGTCGACGACCACCGACGGCACCGAGTTGATGCCGAGCCGCTGCCAGTGGGCAACGCGCTGGCGCACTTCGTCGGCGTACCGGCCGCTGTCGAACACCTCGGCTGCGCGTCCGGCGTCGAGCCCGGCCTCGCCGGCGGCGCGCAGCAGCACATCGCGGGCGCCGGGGTTCTCGCCGCGACCGTGATAGGCGGCGAGCAGCAGGCGTTTCAACTCGAGCGCGCGGCCATCGCCTGCGGCCCAGTGCAGCAGGCGATGGGCGTTGAAGGTGTCGTACACGCGCGTCCGCGGGCCGAAGGCGAAGCCGACCTCGGCGCCGCGGCTGCGGATCAGCGCCTGCCGCTCGATGATCTGCTGCGGTGTCGAGCCGTACTTGCGGCCGAGGTAACCCACGAGGTCTTCGCCCTCGGGCCCCATGCCGGGATTCAGCTCGAACGGCTCGACATGCAGCTCGACCGGCACGTCCAGCCGCGCGATCGCCTGCTCCAGCGACGCCAGGCCGACCGCGCACCAGGGACAGGCGACGTCGGAGACGAAATCGATCTTCATCGGCATGCTCCTGACTCGCCGCCGCCCCGGACCGGAAGCCACGGCGCCGGCAGCCCCGCCTGCCCGCCGCGCCCGGTCACTTCGGCTTGATCTTCGAGATCTTGTTGCCCTGGATACCGAGCCCGGCCATCAGCCCCTTCTGGCCGAATACGAAGGCGACGATGTCGTCCTTCATCGTCGTCGTGGTCATGCTCCTGGCCATGCCCTCGTCCATCACCACCACGCTCGGGCCAACGCCGACCTCGAAGCCGTCGGCCGCGTCGAGCGCCTTCAGCGCCGCCTCGTTCCTGAAGAACATCGCGTAGCCGTAGGTCTGCGCGCCGGCCTGCAGTCCATACGAAGCGCCGGCGGTGCTGTAGTACGCAACCGCCTTGCCGCCCTTGATCAACGCCCCCTCGCCGTACTGGCCGCCAATGCCGAAACCGGCCTTGGTGACGCCGGGAAACACCAGCACCGCATGGGCCTCCTCGCCGATCTTCCTGGCGGCAGGCACCTTGGCATAGAGCTGCTTCAGGGCGGACTGCGACTTGGCGGCGATTTCCGCCGCCGGCGTCCTGCCGGGCAGGATCGCCGCCTGTGAGACGCCCGGCAGGCAGGCGGCGGCCAGCAGCAGGGCCAGCCTGCGGCGCCGGACGTCGAGATCCATGTGCAACGACATGACGTACTCCCAGTTTCGACCAGCACACCGGTGAACACTCGCGCCGCGGCGGCGCGGAAGACTCGCCGACGCCGCGCCGGCAGATGTTCTCACGGCGCGCCCCCGAGATCGGGCGGCAGCCGTGCCGCCTCGATTCACGGCTGCTCGTAGACGCGGTTCCAGTCGTTCTTCATGCTGACGATCGTCCACCCCCGCGCCGGCCCCTCGTCGAGCCCGCGCGCCAGCCTGCCGAAGTGCGAAGCGCGGTCGTACGCGAATTCGCGCGTCGCGTCGTCGTGGCGGATCAGCACGGCGAGCCGCGGGCCCGGCCCCGACGTCGTCCACTCCAGCATCTGGAAGTCGCCGTCGGAGTTGCCGAAGGCGGCGATCGGCCGCCTGCCGATCGCCTTGTGGATGCCGACCGGCTTGCCCGCCTTGTCGTCGACGAAATCGATCTCCGGCAGCCGCACGATCGCCGGCCGGCCGTCGCGGACCTCGTACTTCGTCCGGATGCTCGAGCCGACCACCTGCTCCGGCGGCACGTCGTACAGTTCCTCCGAGACCACCCGCAGGAACTCGACCCCGCCGCCGGAGACGATCCAGGTCCTGAAACCGTTGGCGCGCAGATAGTCGAGCAGTTCGCGCATCGGCTTGTAGGTCAGCTCCGTATAGGGCCGCTTCAGCGTCGGGTGGCGGGCGGTCGTCACCCAGTCGCGGACGACCTGCGCGAACTCCTCGGCGGTGTTGCCGGCATGGGTCAACGCGACCAGTTCGAGCAGGCCCTTCTCGCCGGTGGCGGCCAGCGCCTTCATGTCGCCGGCGGCGGCCGCCTTGAAGGCGGACCGCGACGCCAGCGCCGGGTTCTTCGCGACCATCGCCCGCGCGCGGTCGATCGCAAAAGCGAGCTGGAAGTACATCGGCTGCTCGGACCACAGCGTGCCGTCGTTGTCGAACACCGCGATGCGCTCGGCCGGCGCGACGAAGTCCGGGCCGCCCGGTGTCGTCACCGCCCGCACGAAGGCGACGATGCGCGCCTTCGCCGCGCCGTCGTTCCACGACGGCAGCGGATCGCCGGCCTGCGCCCGCGCCGCGCCCGCGACCAGCAGCGGGAGCAGGACCAGGCAGAGGACGTGCCACGCCCGTGCGGCCCGGCCGCGAGTCATGTTCGTCGCCATCAGTTCACGCCCCCGTCGAAACCGACCGGCGCCCGAAACGCGGCGGACGACGGCAGGCCCGATCGTGCAGCAACGGCCTGGCGAAGGCATCGGCATCGCGGGCAGCGCCGGCTGCCCGTTGGTGCAGCCGGCGGCGATCCTGCCCAACCGCCGGCGCGCCGGGGCGACCGGTCAGCGCCTCGCGCCGAGCTCGCGCACCAGTTGCCGGACCTGCGCGCTGTCGGGCTCGAGTTCCGCCAGCCGCTGGGCATGGCCGAGGGCGCGCGCGCGATTGCCGGCGTCGCGCTCGAACAACGCCAGCGCCAGCAGCGCGTCGCGGTCGAACGGTTGCCGCTTCAGAAGGCCGTCGAGTTCGCGCCGCGCCGCCACGGCCTGGCCGCTGTCATTCAGCGCCACCGCGTGGACGTAGGCAAAGCGCGCGTTGTCGGGGGCGAGCCGGGTCGCCCGCTCAAGTTCCTTCAGCGCCTCGGCCGTGCGCTTTTGCCGGATCAGCGACAGGCCGAGCGCGAAGTGCGCCGGCGCCGAGCGCGGGTCGCGCTGCAGCGCCTCGCGCAGCGTCCGCTCGGCCTCCTGCTCCTGTCCGCGGCCGCGCTGCAAGTCGGCCAGGTTCAGCGCCGCCTGCTCGAAGCTCGGGTCGAGCGCCAGCGCGGCGCGGAAGGCCGCCTCGGCCTCGTCGAAGCGGCCCTGCGTCGCGTGCAGGTTGCCGAGGTTGGCGCGGCCTTCGGGACGGTCGGCGTTGAAGCGCTCTGCCTCCACGTACTGCGCGAGCGCCGAATCGAAGCGGGCGCGGTCCGCCGGCGACAGGCGCGCCTCGGCCTCGCCGGCGAGCGCGCGCGCCGCCTCCATCCGGACCAAGCGCACCGGGTCGGCGAGCAGCGGCGCCAGCAGTTGCGCGCGCAGGCCGGCATCGGCGCCCGACAGTGCGCCGACGGCGGCGGCGCGCACCAGCGCATCGGCATCGCCGAGCGCCGCGCGGATCGCCGGCAGGGTTGCCGGACCGGCGTAGCGGGCGAGCCGCCGGATCGCGCCGGCCCGCACGTAGCCCGACAGCGCCGCGTTCTCCGCCGCCGCGACCAGCGCCTGCTGCGCCCCCGGGCCGCCGCGCTCGGCCAGCGCGAAGGCCTCGGCGAAGCGCTGCTCGCCGGGCTTCGGCTGCGGGAACCAGCCCTTGATCGCCGCCGCCGCCCACTCAGGCTTGCGGTCGCGGTGGCACTGGTTGCAGGCGTTGGGCGTGCCCAGGCTCGCCGTGCGGTCCGGCCGCGGAATGCGGAAGCCGTGGTCGTGGCGCGGGTCGACCACCATGTAGGTCGTCGTCGGCATGTGGCAGGCGGCGCACTGCGCCCCCTTCGATCCCGCCGGGTGATGGTGATGCGCCGCGGTGTCGTACCTGCCGGGCGCGTGGCACTGGGCGCAGACGTCGTTGCCCGGCGCGCGCGGCTTGCCGGTGTGCGGGTCGTGGCAGTCGGAGCAGGTCACCCCCTTGGCGTGCATCCGGCTGGCAAGGAACGTGCCGACGGTGAAGACCTCGTCGCGCTGCTGGCCGTCGTCCCAGTACAGGCCGGGCTCGATCAGCGCCGCGCGATAGCCGTCGGCGAAGCGGTTGCCGGCGTGCCAGGCGTCGCTGAACTGGCCGCGGCGCGCGTGGCAGCGGGCGCAGGTCTCGATCTCGCGCGAGGTCGCCCGCGGCGCCGAACGCGCCGCGTTGCCGCTGCCGGCGTCGATCGCCCAGGTGACGCCGCGCCGCTCGTCGAGCAGCACCGTCAGCCCCTTGTTCGCCGCGTGGCGCTGCCGGCCGCTTTCGTTCTTCGCCCAGCCGACGTGGTTCGATCCCGGTCCGTGGCAGGCCTCGCAGCCGACGTCGATGTCGGTCCACGTCGTCGCGTAGCTGTTCGTCTTCTCGTCGTAGTTCTTGCGCAGGTTGGTCGAGTGGCAGTCGGCGCACTGGTAGTTCCACGTCTGGTCGATGCCGGTCCAGTGCAGCGGGTCGCCGGCCTTCAGCCTGCGTTCCGGATAGAGGTGGAACCAGCGGTTCCCGCCCTCCTTCGCCGGCCGCGTGTCCCAGGCGATGCCGAGCGCCTGCAGGCGGCCGCCGGGCATCTCGACGAGGTACTGCTGCAGCGGCTCGACGCCGAAGGCGTAGCGGATCTCGAAGTCGGCGAGCCTGCCGCCGGGGCCGTCGGTGTTGACGAAGAACTTCCCGTCGCGGCGGAAGAAGGTCGAGGTCACGCCCGCGTGGGTGAACTTCGCGCCGGCGAAGTTGCCGAGCACGGTGGCCTCGGTCGCCTCGGCCATCGCGCGGTCGTGCTGCGAGCCCCGCCACGCCGCGTGCTCCTGCGCGTGGCAGGAGGCGCAGGCGGCGGTGCCGACGTAGGTCGGCGCGGGCGGCGCCGCGGCGGCGTCCGCGGCGGGCGCGGAGGCCGTGGGCGCGGCGGGCACCGCCGGCGGCCGCGACACCAGCCAGGCCGCGGCGAGCACCGCTGCCGCGGCCAGGGCCAGCACCAGCCAGAGCCCGCGCCGCAGGCGCGGGCTGCCGGGTGAGCCGGCCCCTGTCGTTGCGGTCTTTCGCGCGGTCACGTCCGGCAGGTTAGCAGCGGTGGGCGACACGGCCGGCTGCCGGGCGCACCAAAGAAAACGCCGACGGCGCCACCAACAGGCGCCATCGGCGGCAATGCGCCGGCATGCCGGACGAGGTCAGTTCTTGGCCGGCGTCGACACGGCTTCCATCACCCGCTCGAGGTTGAAGCTGCCCGGCTTCTGCCGCGGCGGGAACTCGCGGAAGCTCTGCAGCCAGTTGCCGACGAAGGCGCCGGCCGGCGCAATCAGGAACATGCGCTCCATGAACCAGCGCTGGTAACCCATCGCGTTCTCGTACTCGGCCCGTTCGAACGGGTCCATGCGCAGGTTGGTCAGCAGCGGTGCGCGCAGCACCGTGAACGGCTCCTGCCACACCCGCAGGCCATGCGCCTTCTGCTCGAGGAAGGTGATCTTCCAGTTGTCGTAGCGCAGCGCGGCGACCTGGCCGTCGTCGGTCCAGTAGATGAACTCGCGGCGCGGCCACTCCTTGGTTTCACCGCGCAGCGCCGGGCCGAGGTCGTAGCCGTCC
>Ga0209391_10002011_pt1 | contig 10638 bp, 11 predicted proteins | sample PPLLak3March2015_FD_187246 | JGI IMG/M metagenome (GOLD analysis project Ga0209391, IMG submission 187246) | Freshwater sediment microbial communities from Prairie Pothole Lake near Jamestown, North Dakota, USA - PPLs Lake P7 Core (1) Depth... | ecosystem: Environmental > Aquatic > Freshwater >... | reverse complement strand
GATGGCGGAGCACGAGGCTCGCAACCTGCCCTTCGCGTTCAACCGCAAGGAAGCCAAGGACCACGGCGAGGGCGGCACGATCGTGGGCGCCCCACTCAAGGGCCGGGTGCTGATCATCGACGACGTCATCACGGCCGGCACCGCCATCCGCGAGTCCGTCGAGATCATCCGCGCCCAGGGCGCGACACCGGCGGGCGTGCTGATCGCGCTGGACCGCGAGGAGCGTGGCCAGGGTACGATGTCGGCCGTACAGGAAGTGCAGCAGACTTTCGGGTTGCCCGTCATCGCCGTGCTGCGCCTGCGTGACCTGATGGCGCATCTCGAAGCCACGGGCGACCGGGCGGTCCTGCAGACCGTGCAGGCTTACCGGGACCAGTACGGGGTTTGAGGCGGGCCCAGTTTTGACGCGGGTCACACTGCTGACTGCTCGCCACCCCAAAATGCTGCAAAGTCGGGGGCTAGTGGGTTCAGAATCCCAGTCATGCGCGCCGAACCACGCCTGAACACCCCATCCTCAGCCCCCGTCCCCGGGCGTCTACTGCGTTTGGGACTGCTCGCCGGCCTGCTGCTGCTCGTCTGCGCACTGGCGGCAGGGGTTGCCGACGCCGCGCAGAAAAAGAAGTCGCAGGGCAAATCGCTCAACGACGAATACGTCTACCGTTGCAAGAGCGCCAGCGGCCACAGCTTCTTTGGCCAGAATATTCCGCCGGAATGCATGGGCGCCGACGTCGAGGTGATCGACGAGTCCGGCCGCGTGGTGCGGATGATCCCCGGCGCGAAGTCGCTGGAGCAGATAGCAGCACAGAAGGCAGCGGACGAAGCCAAGGCGGCAGCGGCCCAACGCGACCGCACGCTGCTCGCAACGTACCTTACCGTTGCCGACATCGAGCGCCTGCGCGACCAGCGCCTTGAACTGCTCGAGCAGCAGAACGTGGTCACGCGCCAGTACATCGCGAATTTGCGTGCACGCGAGGCAAGGCTCATGGAGTCGGTGCAGCGCTTCCGCCCTTACAGCGAAAAGCCGAACGCTCCGGCGCTGCCGGGACAGATCGCAAACGACATCGTGAATACGGTGAAGGGCCTGCAGGTCTACGAGCAGGAACTGGTGAAGAACACCACCGAGCGAGCGCGCGTGGCTGAGGAGTTCGGCGCGGACATCAGCCGGTTCAAGGAACTGAAGGGAATCAAGTAGGGGCTGGGGGCTAGTCGGAAGTACGGCTGAGCTACGCCGGTTCCCTGACTTTTCGCCCTGGGGCCGCTCATGGCCACGTTTCGACGTTTCAGCTGAAACGTCAAATTCCTCTTGGTAATCGAGCCCCCAGAGGCGATTGCATACCCGAAGCAGTCATCGGCCGTACCGAGAATCGGACGTTCAACGCCCTGCATCGGCTGAATGGCTACCATCTACTTGGCAAATGCTGGTTGACGGCAGCGCCTCGATCGTTACGACGAACTACTGCTCGGGTTCATTGGTGAATGCCCTGTGTCCTGGTCGTCTTGCCGCGTGCAATCCCCCGAGTCAAGAGTGCCGCGAGGACAATGTGTGCGACGACAACAGGCCACAGCAGCATGCCGCTCGGGCCGCCGGAATATCCGACGTACGCGAGGTAGAGTGCGGCCCCCGTGCTATACGTCACCATGCCGAGCAGAGGCGTCCCTGGCCAGCAGGCAACGCCCAGGCCAATGAGGGCGATCCCGGCCACACGGGCAATCGTTATGGCAATGCCGACCAGATCCGCTGCGAACAGCCATTGGCTAATCAGCGACGGGGCCAGCAGCAGAGTCACGCCGGTCGCGATTTCGACCACAGCGGCAAACGCAAGCACACTTTTCACCGCAGGCATTGGTTCCCTCTGCTCATTGAAGGCAACATTCGATCGCTGTTGGCCGATCTTACCGTTTCCGAAAGCGGACTTCGTGGGCCCGCAACCGACCCACAGCAGAAGTTTGTCCCGCTACAAAGCAGACGTTCAACGTCTGCGTTAAGCCGAGCCGCGAAGCGGCTTCGGCTGAATGAGCTGTTAGGCCGCACCGGCAGGGCGAGTGACGGACGCGACCAAAGGATCAGCCTGAAGGCGCGCTTAGCCGCCAACGGCTTCGTCAACATCGCGCCGCATACCGAAGCCGTGCGCCTGCCGGCCTAGGTGGCCGGCACGAGGAAGGCCCCACGTCGCCGTGCCGCGCGCAGCAGCAGCGCAACCGCGACCGTGGTCGACACGATCACCAGCAGCGAACTTTCCGGACCGAACATGCCCCCGGTCAGCCAGTCGGGCCCGGCATAGCGGCTTTCGAACGGCGCCAGCGCGCGCCAGTCCTCGATGCCGGAAAGCGGCACGCCGCTGAGCAGTATGGTGAAGTTCCATGCCGCGTGATTGGCGGCCACCACCCACAGGTTGCGCGCCAGGACGAACAGTCCGCCCCACAGCAGGCCCAGCAAGGTCACCGACACCAACATCGCCACCACATCGACAGTCCTGCCCTGGTGGACGTTTTCCAAATGCCCCACGGCGAATATCAACGCCTGTGCCGCCAGCGCAATGCTCGTTCCCAAGGCCCGCTCCAGCAGCCGCAACAGCAGGCAGCGGTAGACCAGTTCTTCTAGGACGGCCGCGATGCCGATGAGGACCGCCACGCTCCACAGCGCCGGCGAGACGCCACGGAACAGCACCTTTTCGTAGGCGCCGAGCGCGAACAGCACGGCGATCGGCAACGCTACCAGGACGGTGCCGCTTGCGCCGCCAAGCATCAGGTGAACCGGCCGCAGCCGCAGCTCGGTCGCTTCGCGTCTTTCATGCCAATGCACGTACGCCCAGTAGCCCGCCATTGCCGACAGGAGGATGCCGGCGCGCCTGAACGCACTGAGCAATTCGGGCCCAGGTTGGAACACCGCGTCGATCAGCGGCAGCAGGCCCTGCCGAAAGACCAGCACCGAGCCTAGGACTGCCGCACCACCCAGCAGCAGCGAGCCCAGCGTCCGGCCGGCGACGCGCATGCGCTGCCGTGCGATGCCTCCCGTTGCCACCGAAGGAGTGCGACTCGGGTCAAGGCGCTCAGAAGACATGGCATCTTCGCTTGATCGGGGCGCTTCGGAGTGGAGAGAACCTACAACTGGATCATGATCGTTCATGTCGGACCCAACGCGATCTGAAAGAGCGGCGGCAGTGGACCGCCTGTCTCACCCGCGTTCCGGTCGACTGCTTGTGGCCGATAGTTACCGCTTGCCGATCGACATGATCACGTCAATCCGTGTGCGGCAGGAATCGGCGACGGAGCTCCGGCCGGCACGGCCAGAAGCGCGTCAGAATTCTCACCTGCTTCTAAGCGCGCCAGCAAAGCGTCCGGGTCGTATAGCACTCCTATCGGATTGGCCGCGAATGCTGGGCTCTTCATCCAGGCGATGGCCTCCTGCACTGTCCCACAGTCCACTTGGAGTTCCATACGGTTGCCGTCGGGGTCGGCATAGTAAAGCGACATCGTGGTTCCATGATGCACGGGCCAGTAGGGCAGGATGCCGGCGCGCTTCAGGCGCGCGTACGTGTTAAGCAGGTCCGCGGCGCTAGCGTAGGTGTATGCGACATGGTTAACACCAATCTCGCCACGGTCGCCGGCCGACTTGCCAGTCCCGGGTTTAAGCAGATCGAGGTTCGCAAAAGCGAACCGATGGTGCTCGTCGTCGTAGGTGAGGAACGCAAGGGCCGGGTTCTCGTACACCACATCGGCTTCGAAAACGTCGCGATACCATGCGACCATCTGGTCGAACCGTCTTGTCATATAGACAACGTGCGCGAACTTGATTGGCTTAGCCATTCCCCCTCCTAACTATCGTACGGCGACCCGCTCGTTCCTGGCCGCTTGTTCTTGTACGTAAGTGTCCGCAATCCCGCGGTCGGTCGCAACATCTGGCTTCCGGTCCCCAAGAGCGGACGTTCAACGAGTAAAACCGACCCGAAGCCGCCCGTTGCGCTCCCGGCAACCAGACATTCGGGGCGCCGTAACGTGGTCGACTCCCGGGCATAAATCCCCCCGAACACTTCCCGCCGTGGGGCTCCAGATTCTTACAAGACACGGCCCTCGCGCTGAGCGAGCACGCCCTGCACCCAAAGGATCGAGACAGTCGTCATCGCGGCCGCGGTCAAAGGCGCGGCGAGCGCCACGCCCAGCAGGCCGACGAGCGTTCCGAACACAAGCTGCGCCACTACGGTCAGTGCCGGCGGAAGGTAGACGGTGTGTCGATCGATCACCGGGTCCAGCACGAGACTCTCGACGGCCTGAACGCCTACGTACAGCAGGACGACCCAGAGTGCGGTCTGGGGACTCTGCGCCAGTGCGAGCAGGATTGCAGGCACTGCCGCGATGATAGGCCCGAGGTTCGGTATGAATGAAAGAAGCGCCGCAATCAGGCCGAGCAGGAAGGCGAGTGGCACGCCCAGCAGCCAAAGTCCCACTCCCGTCGCAACCCCGACGAACGTCATGGAAAGCAACCGACCCAGCGACCACCACCAAAGCGTGTCTTCCAAGCCCGATAGCACGGCCCCAGCTCGCTCGCGTTTACTTGCGGGGAAGAGGCGCAGGGCTCCGTCGCGGTAAAGGGCTGGCGACAGGGCGAGCAGGAAGCCGACGAACAGCCAGAGTGCTCCGGCCGTAAGGACGCTAAGCGTTGATGTCGCCGCCTTCGCCGCGCGTTGAACGAAAGAATCGTCACCCACGAGTTCCGAGGGCGAAGGGATGCTGTCAGAGATCTGCCCAGCGCCCCGAACTTCCTCGAAGCGCGCCCGAAGCTTGGCAACTGCCTGTGGGAGTTCTTGGCGGAGAATCTCCGCTTCCTCTGCGACGCGGGGCCCTTGCCACCAAAACGCACCTGCAAGCAGACCTAGGCCCCCTGCGCATACGACAATCAGCGCCGGCGTCACCGGTATGTGAAGCGCGGTGGCCACCCGGTCCGCCGCACCGCGTAGCACGACGGCCAGAAGCACGGATGCAAACACCAACAATAAGACATCCCGCAGCTCCCAGGCGGCAAGCAGCGCGACAACTATCAGCAGAAGCTTGAAGGCGGCGGTCGAAGTACGTTCGGGGATCGGACATTCTCCTGCGGTTCGTACGAACTAGAAGATAAGCGCGAGCAGTCCAATCACGACAAGAAGGCCAATGATGAAAATGATACCGACCGCGCTTCCCAAGAATTTCAGCATGACATCTCCGTCGATTTGTACTTGGTGATCTGCTTGAGGTTCAGGTTCGCACCTTAGATCCCGGCAATCAGCTATGCAGACCCCTCGAACTTCCGTCAGAATTCGTGAATTCGGTCAGTCCAAAACGGACAGTACCGTTGTAGGTCGAAGCGCGCTCTCGGATGCCGCCACGACGGACCGCTCCTGGGGGTACGGCCGTTGCCACCAAGAACGCGCGGCAACAGCATCGAACGACGATCGTTAGCGAGTTCGGAACGACGTTTACCATCGGTGGACGACATCGCAGTGGGACTGCACGACGTAAGCTCGGTGGCGCAGTTCGCATTCGCACTCCAACGGTGGTACTTGAGACGGTAGTGTGCAGATACCTCAACTCATCCTGCTTTTTTGTCTCCTCGCGAACGTGCCAGGTCAGGTGTCCGCGCAGAGCGAAATCGCCACCGTGCGACTCGATGGCCAGGCTGTCTTTCAGGTCGGCCCAAGCACCGATACGGAGGATGCGAGCGAACGCGCGCGTCGAATCGAGCGGCGCCTCGGCGGCTTGCTTCGGAACCTCGATGCGTTGAGCCCCCCGGTGGCGCGGATGACACGGACTGGATGGACGGTGACCGTGTCCGGCATTCCGATAGTTACAGTTACTCAGCGCGATGCCGAGGACAATCTCACAACTCCAGATGCCCTCGCACGACAGTGGTCTGGCGCGCTCGGCCGAGCACTGGACCGCGCTCGTGAACGGCGTTCGGGCTGGGGCGGTCGTTTCGGCGCGGAAACGCGCGCATCGGCCGAGGCGGCGTTCGGACGGCTGGCGGAGTCCGTCACCCTCGTCGTGCCGCGGGTACTCGCTGCTACTACAGTAATTCTCCTTTTCTGGGCTTTAGCTCGCGCAATTCGATGGGCACTATCTCTAGTGTTTCGCCGCGTCATCGAGGACGTGACCGTTGAGAGCCTGATCAAGCAGCTGACCTACTATGCGATTCTCGCCTTGGGCTTCTTCGTCGCCGTCGATGCGCTCGGGTTTGATCCCACCACGGTCGCAGCCGGCATCGGATTGACGGGAATCGTTCTCGGGTTTGCTCTGCGCGACGTACTTTCCAATTTTGTTTCAGGGCTACTGCTCCTGATCCTGCGCCCCTTTGAGATCGGTGATCAGATTGTGGTTGGTGAACTCGAGGGCAGTGTCGAAAAGATAGAACTGCGCGCAACTCGGCTGCGCGCTTACGACGGCCGGGTGATGCTCGTGCCAAATGCGGAGGTTTTCACGTCGCGGATCATCAACAATACCGCCGATCCACTACGCCGCGGCAAGGTCGAGGCGTGGATCGGCTACGACACCGACCTGAAGGCGGCCGTGCAAACGGCATGCGACGCAGCAAGCCAGGCCGAGGGGGTTTTGGATACACCCGCTCCAGCCGTTCGCATCAACGAGCTGGGCCAAGATGACGTTGCGCTCGAGGTCACCTTCTGGACCGATTCCCGTCGAGCCGATTACAAAAACACTGCTTCAGCGGTTCGAGAGGCGATCGTCAGTGCCTTCAAGGACGCGGGCATCGGTCTCCCAGAGCCCGACGTCCGAGTGCTCCGGCTGCCGGCAGGTACGCGGACTTGAGGCCATTCTGGAAATATCTGGAGCCTTGAAGACCTTCCTCGCAGGCAAGGTCTGCTTCTGGCCGCTTGTTCTCGTCCGGAAGTATCCGCAATCCTGCCGCCCCGCGCAACGCTCGGAATCTGTTCTCCAAAGCAGTCGGTCAACGGGGACTGTCGACCCGAAGCGGTCGGTCGAGCAGAGCACCTACTCTACTTACGAAGCTCGATTTCGGGCAATTCTCACGCTGCTACCGCCGGCTTGCTTTGCCTCGCACTTGGCGCGAGCGTGCGGGATCTTGTGTCTCGCCCTAATCCCGACAATCGGCGTCAATGACATCGGCACTTTGAGCTCATGGCGCGATTGATTTAGCCAATCGCTTGGCCTGCATGGGGCCCAAAACGATCGTCCGAGTGGCGTCTTCAAACGCGGGCAGCGCTTTCGCGAAGTGATGAAATTGTGTCGCGGAGAGTTCTGCAAGCAACAGCCCGCTCGGGATCACGGTGCCAACCGCGACTCGTTCGATTCGTGCCCCACCGTACTCGATCGGACTCCTGAAGCTGTAATGCGTACGAAAAGCGGGCCTTCCAATCAAAGTTGCATCGACGGTCGAGTTGATGATCTGCAGATCGTCGAGGTTTTGATCTTGCAGCTCCGTGAAATACCACTGCGAAACTTCGTCCGGCGTAGCAAGAGCTTTTGATCCGTCGGCTGTCCTGGGAAAGAAACGCTTGTCGCGCCACAGTTCAACTTTCATCTCATTGATCATGCGGCCGTTGCGACTCGCACTGACCATACTTTTCCTGGAATCCAACTTTACGATCCAGCCGACGGGAGTATGCAAGGAGAACTGACCCGAGGGTGGCGAGACCGACTGGGTCAGCAACCCGCCGTGTTCGTCGGCCGTTTCATTTGCTTCGAACCCCGAGGGGACCTCAGGGTATGGCTTCAATAGCTTCGTGATCACTTTTCGTGCCGACTTTGGATCGCGAAGATCGGTGAAATTGTAGCCTCCGTATTCGTGCCCGGATCGCCCGTTGAACCAAACCACGCGTCCCGAACGAAGATCCACGAGGAACAATCCGGCATAGCTCTCAGTGGCGGTGGGAAGGACAAGCAAGGGCGGAAAAAGAGCCGAGGCCACCGCTCCTGCCGCGCTCATCGCAACCAACTCGGAACCTTGCTCGGCCTGGGTGCCGAGCGGGATGAGCACGAAATCGACTCCTGCGCGGTCACCGATAAACGACAGCACCGGTCCCGACGTGCGTTCGATGTACGCGCGGAGATTGTTTGTGACGGTCTTGACGCCTTCGCCGTAACTCTGCAGCTGCACCAGTGTCGCTACAGCTAGGAACTGGTCGATTGCAGCCGCCTCCTCCGACGAGATGCTTGAAAGCTCTCTCGTGACGAATAGTGTCGACTCGTTGACGACCTCCAGCAATGCCGCATCGACGGTGGTCCCGGCCGTGGCCGTCCATTGCTCGGAAGGCCGCGCCTTGAACCCGAGTTCGAAAATGTGCGCTCGCGTCGGAAGCAACACCACAGCCAAGGGCTCACTGGGCGTCAGGCCGGTGGCGTCCTCAGTGCGCCCTGTTCGGGTGCCAGAAACGACAAACGCGGCAATGCAGAGGAGAGCAACTAAATTCTTTCGCATGTGTGAATGCGCACGATCATCGATGGCGGCGAATTGGATCACCCGGCGTTTACCGATGAGTGATCGTACCCATTCTAAATTTGGTCCGATTGGACCACGCACATAGTAGTCTTATCGGCGGATCCGCGCCAAGAGACAGCCGATCACGTCGCATTTGATCGCTGGCACGATCGGACTTCCGATGATCCGAAAGGTTTGGGTACGCTCAATGGCCGCTAAGTAGGATCTCGAGTCGCGCATTCGACTTTACCCAAGAGCGGACGCTCTTGAGCCGTGTTCGACCCTAAGCGGTCGTTCGACTAACGCTCGCGATTACCGGCGTGCCGCAGGCCGGCGCGCCCTTTGCCATGCAAAGGGCGTGACAGACCAGGCGCGTCCGTGTGAAGCGCGGGGTTAGGTGGCATGGCTAACGCTCTTCCGCGTTCTCCACTCGCGGTAGCTCACAAACACAATGGCGAACAACGCAACGAACTGCTCAAGGGACAGTGGCGCACCAAGAGTGCCGTACTCATCCACGCTCCAGACACTCACCGCAAGTAGGGCAACCGCAGAAGCACCTGCCAATAGGACGCCCTGACGCTCCTTCCACAGCGCGAGGAGAGTGCCGAGGACAATACCGCCAGAGAGAAGGATCACTGCAATCTTATGAGCCAATCCGAACTCGATGTGGTTCGTGATCGGCGCTTCGCCCTGAAACGACGCCCCGAGCAAATATCCTGTCATCAATCTCTGACCGTCCATTATCGCCGTCACGGCCCAAAGGACCGCTAGTAGAGCGAGCACAGACGTCGGACGACTGACAGCCACTTTGGCCGCCTAACAAAAATTAGGCCGCGCTGTGACACGGCGATTTTTCGAATAATGGAACATGTGCTGCGATTACCCGTCACCGTCCGCTTGTGGCCGAGTTTCGACGTTTCAGCTGAAACGTCAAATTCTACTTTTCAATCAGTCTTCGAGAGGCCGCTGACGACCCTAAACGGACCAATGGTTCCAACGCCTTTAGTGCTCCAAGTATTGCTCCCGCGCGCTACGAGATGACTTTGCGGACGACATGGATACGCGAGGAAAGAAACCAGCAGCCGAGACCAGCAATTGAAACTAGCAGTCCCTTGATCGCAAGTGGTCCTGCGAGCTTTCGCCAATCGCTCAAAGCGACACCGACCACCACTCCGACTCCCACAGATATAAATGCCGCGAATACCGCGAGCAGCAGAATCAGGCTCAACCGCCTCCAAAAGTCGCCAGCCCACCAACACGTTATGCCCAACAGTATTAGTGATACCGCTGCCAAGTTGACCAGCGCGGACACATTCAGATCACCTGGAATCAGCAGTCGCTGCGTTGCGAAAGCGCAGCTCATGAAAACGCCGAATGCGGCGCAATACATCAGCACGTTACAGATCAGGGCTTGTGAACTGGGAGATAATCGGATCACTTGCGCCTACACCGAAGAATCTTTGCTGGCCGTCCGTTCCTGGCCGATCTTACCGCGACGAATCCGGCGGCTCCCGACCCGATCCGGTCATTCAACCCGCCGAGCGCGAATGCCGCCATTCGGCCAGCCGTCGGTCTAGTACCGGGGCCAAACGGTCGAAGCTCTCCCACGTGTCAGGGACGTGATAGAGAGTTTCGAAGTCGGCGCCAAGCGTCTGCTCGTAGTCAGCAGCAAATGAGCCTTTCTCGAAATCGAAGTACTCGGCGGCGAAAGCATTGCCTTCCTCGTTGAGGTCCTCGTCGGTGAATTTCCCATCGCATACGCGCATGAAGAATGAGCCCGGAGTCTCGCCGCGAGCTTTAAGTAGGACCAGATCCTCGGGGCATTCGGTCACATGAAGTTCGCCGCCGAGCTCCGAAAGCATCGCCCACGCCACAAACATACCCGTGTGGGTGCCCCCGGCTTCGTCTGGTAACTCTTTTGGAAAGTCGCCGCCGTAATGCCAAGAGGCGTCGTCATACTTCATCAGGCGATTCCCATTCTCGCATCGTTAGGGGCGTTACCACTGATCGCCGGGTGACTGCATTCGACCCAAAGCGGACCGATCACTCGCGTGCCTCGGCAGCGCTGCGTACTTGACCTGCCCTGCATTCAATTGATGGGCTTCGTCGGCGCCGGTTCCCGTAAACGAACTTTCATCGATCTCTCAATTTGACGGCCGCCACCTTCGCTCGCCCCCAAATCCTTGTGAGTCCACCACTCGAAGTACAGG
>Ga0209391_10002010_pt1 | contig 10638 bp, 8 predicted proteins | sample PPLLak3March2015_FD_187246 | JGI IMG/M metagenome (GOLD analysis project Ga0209391, IMG submission 187246) | Freshwater sediment microbial communities from Prairie Pothole Lake near Jamestown, North Dakota, USA - PPLs Lake P7 Core (1) Depth... | ecosystem: Environmental > Aquatic > Freshwater >... | reverse complement strand
CGCCTATTTTTTAATCGACATGGCAAAATCCATGCGGCCTTAAAATCAAATTATAATGAAAAAAGGTATCCACCCGGATCAATACCGGTTAGTAGTTTTCAAAGACATGAGTAATGGGACAACTTTTCTGACCCGCTCAACCGCTCCTTCCAAAGAAATGATCAAATGGGAAGACGGCAATGAATATCCCGTAATTAAAATGGAGATATCCAATACTTCACATCCATTCTACACCGGGCAGAATATCCTGGTTGATACGGCTGGTCGTATTGATAAATTCAAAAAGAAATACGCGAAAAAAGCTTAATACGGTTTACCCCGTTTTGCAAACCCTCCCCACAAGGAGGGTTTGTTTTTTTATTTATACTCTCTCTTTTGTTGTAGTTTTAAGCCTGAATATTTAATGGCTGATTAACCAAAACCGGATGAGTGCAAACCTTGTTTTACTGGAAAATGAAAGCCAGTTTAACCTTTTACCTTTCACACTTACCAGATCTGCGGCAGATATTCGCATCGGTATCCTCACCATCCGGGAAAAATGGGAAAGGATATCAGGATCCGCTATTACAATAATCAAAGAAACTGAAGATCAAAGCGACAATGCTCCCTATTCGATTCCGGCAAATCTAATTCCGGATACCAGCCCGGCATCTTCAAAAGATATTTTACATTCAGACCATCGCAGGCTACAGCATCCCTGGCAAATAGTGGAATATAACGACTGGGCCATCAGGCAGGATTTTCGTTTACTCACGGAAAACAGGATTTCACAGCAGGTACCCGAGACTGTTATTATCACCAACCCTGGCCAGGTATTTATTGAAGAAGGAGCCAGGTTGGAACATTGCTATATCAATGCCAGTGAAGGCCCGGTATATATCGGTAAAGATGCCCTTATCATGGATGGTGCCATGTTGAGGGGACCGGTGAGTATTGGCGAAAGTGCAGTGGTGAAAATGGGGGCCTGTATATACGGGGCCAGCACCATTGGTCCGCATTGTATTGTTGGCGGGGAAATTAAGAACAGTATTTTATTTGCCTATTCAAATAAAGCGCATCATGGATACCTCGGCGATTCGGTAATAGGCGAATGGTGCAACCTTGGCGCCGGTACCAGTTGTTCTAATTTAAAAAATACCGGTGGCAAAATTAAAGTATGGGATATGCATCGAAATACATTTAAAAAAGCCGGAAATAAATGTGGTTTGTTGATGGGTGATTATTGTAAATCGGCCATCAATACATCTTTCAATTCAGGAACTGTAACGGGTATATGTGCAAATATTTTTGATAGTGCTGCATTAACACCTAAATTCATTGCCAGTTTCAGCTGGGGGATTCTTACAGGCGAGCAATATTTGCTTGAAAAAGCCATTTCGGAAATTGAGACCTGGATGAAATTTAAAAACTGCACCTTAGCGCCAGAACAAAAAATAGTACTTGAAAATTTATATAAAGCCCTTTAAAGAAAAAATAAAATGAGAAAGCAAATTGCCGCAGCTAACTGGAAAATGAACCTTACTTATAAACAAGGAAAAGAATTACTCGAAGAGATCATGAATAAACAGATTGTATTGGATCCTCATAAAAAAGCCATTTTTGCCATCCCCTTTCCTTACCTGCGAATGGCCAGAAAAAAAGTGAAAGAGCGTGAAAATTATGAGATAGCTGCGCAAAATTGCCATCACCTTAAATCAGGAGCTTACACAGGAGAAGTATCCGCAGAAATGATCCATTCAATGGGGGTAGGGTATGTGGTAATCGGCCACTCCGAACGCCGTGCGTATTTCAATGAAACAGATGCCCTCCTGGCCGAAAAAGTAAATATAGCCATTGATCATCATCTTATTCCTATTTTTTGTTGCGGTGAATCGCTGCCAATCAGGGAATCCGGAAAAGAAAATGAATTTGTTGCAGGTCAGTTAAAAAACAGCCTGTTCCATTTATCAGCGGAACAAATACAAAAAGTGGTGATTGCATACGAACCAATATGGGCCATTGGAACAGGTAAAACAGCCAGTTCCCAGCAGGCACAGGAGATGCATGCCTGGCTTCGCAGTGTGATTGCCAAACAATACGGGGAACCTGTTGCAGACTCAATCTCCATATTATATGGCGGAAGTGTAAAAGGCAGCAATGCTGTTGAAATTTTCTCTCAGCCAGATGTTGATGGTGGTTTAGTTGGAGGCGCTTCATTAAATGGCGAAGAATTTGCTACTATCATCAGGGCATTGAAATAATTTTAATTACTCAACACTATGTATAAAGCTATAATTAATCCATTCCTTGCCCACAGGCGAAGGATCCTGATTTTTACATTAGCCTTTTTTTGTTATTCATCTTCTTTCTCACAAGGCTCAGAACCATATGGTAAAGGGCTTCGCATAGATCTCGATACCAGCGGCCACCGGTACCTGCGTGTAATTTTTTGGAACCAGATTTGGGTGCGTAACATACAACAAAACCCTGGCTCTATTGTAAACGAACAACCAGTTAAAAATACCTGGGATATAGGAGCGCGCCGTTTACGTTTGCTTGGGTATGCTCAGATAACACCACGTTACCTTATTTTATTTCATATAGGAATCAACAATCAAACTTTTGCAACAGGAGGCGCACCTGGTGGAAGTGGAACCGGCCCAAATGGTATTGCAAAAAAGCCAGCGGTATTTTTTCATGATGCCTGGAACGAATATGCTATTATTCCTGCAATAAACCCAGTTACGGGAATCAAAAATAAATACACCCTTTATTTTGGAGCAGGCCTGCATTATTGGAACGGACTTAGTCGTATGACTTCCGCTTCGACGCTTAATTTTCTTGCCCTGGATGCACCCATGGTGAACTGGCCCCTGGTTGAAAACAGCGACCAGTTTGTACGTCAGTTTGGGATGTATGTAAAGGGTAAACTCGGCAAGCTCAATTACAGCATGCACCTGAATAAACCTTTTGCAACCAATGTAACTCCACCCGATCCGGATCCTATAAGAGGACCTATAGCAGTGGATAATAATGGTAATTCAAACGCCGCAATCGGTGGATATTTTGATTACCAGTTTTTAGACCAGGAAGAAAACCTGTTGCCGTTTAGAGTAGGTACATATGTAGGTACGCGAAAAATATTTAATATTGGTGCAGGTTTTTTCCACAACAACAATGGAACGCTCAGCAAAACGATTTCCAATGGGCAGGAAATCTTCAATCAACATGATATCACCTTATTTGCAGCCGATGTTTTTGCTGATCTACCGGTAGGTAATGCTTCACGTAACATGGCTTTCACAGGTTATTCCGTTTTTTATAATTATGATCTTGGCCCCAATTACCTGCGAACCATTGGCATCATGAATCCTTCTTCGGGCTTTGCCCCTGGTATGCCGACTAATGAAAAAACATTAAACGGACCAGGCAATGCCAGGATGTTTATTGGTACCGGCAATATTTGGTATACACAGGCGGGATTGCTTTTACCAAACAAAACAAATGATAAATTAAAATTACAACCCTATGCAGCATACACTTTCAAACGGCTTGAAGCAAATGATGATGCAGGACATTATTTTGACATCGGCTGTAATTTTTTCCTGGATGCACATCATGCCAAGTTAACGCCTCAATACAGCAGCAGGCCGCTTTACTTTGATGTAAATGGTAAACGTAATGTAACCCAACGAAAGGGAGAATTTATGCTTCAGTTTCAGGTTTATCTGTAAAAAATAACTGGGATTAAACTTTTCCAGACCAGGCGGTTAGAGAGCAAAGAAGAAAGGAGCTATCTCGTAGATCGAGATAGCTCCTTTCTTACTTTTTGATATTGTAATTATTTAATCTTCCCCGTGATGTTCAACAGGGTCAACCTGGAATGCATCCCTGTCACTCTTCTTCCCCTTTTTGATTAACGTCCCCGGCATTATCTCCCATGCTGTTGTAAACTTATCCAGTGTGGATTTCAAATGTTCTAAAATCTGCACATTCCCTTCAACCTTGGCCGCTCCTGATTGAATTAATGCCTCAAAAGTTTTAATACCCAAAAAAACTTGAACAATATCACTATGATTCATTGTCAGCGTTAAATCTGGCTTTGGAGCAAGAAAACCCTTAATGTTTGTTAGCGTTGAATTTCTCATTTCCACAGCAAACTTTTCTTTTTTATCAGGAACAACTATGTTAATCGCAAAATTCATCCCTGCTGCTTTTTCGTTATTAACCTTGATGCCCAATAGATTCAAATACATCTCTGTCGTCATAGACCTGATTACATCAGGACTGCCAGATTTTGCCATCTCAACTTCGTCAATTCCATTTCTTAGTTCAAAAGCAGCTGCCAGATAACAATTTCTGGCACTGGAGCCTTCTGTTTGATATCCAATTTGTTCGAAACAATCAGCCAAAAGGTCTTTGCCCTCTTCATTGCCAGGATCAGCATAAACAAGTTTATTCAAAATTTCAACGGCATGCAGATACTTACCGGCATTATATAGTTCCTTTCCTTTCTTAATTATGACGGATGCGCCACCCATCATCTCTACAAAAAGCTTACCTGACTCTTGCTGCTCGAGCGGAAAAAGGGTAGCTGGATTGTGATCCCAATACCCGAGGTATCGCTGGATAACAGCACGGCTATTATTTTCTACCGAACCGTGGTAGCTGCGAGCATGCCATTTGTTTTGTAAACTTGAGGGTACCTTATATACGTTATGTATCTGATTAATGGTAACGCCCTTATTGGCGAGATTCAAAACTCCGTTATTCAGGTTGGCATAAATATCCCGCTGATCCTTCAACACTTCCAGGATTCGTTCATTGCCCCAGCGAGGCCATGAGTGAGATGCGAACATTACCTGAACATCATTGCCAAACATATATATAGCCTGGTTTATTCCTTTGGACCACTCCAATGGGTCTCTAACTATTGCACCCCGCCACGTCAGGATATTATGTATGGTTGCTGTAATATTCTCAGCCCCCCAGAAGGCTTTCATTTCCGGAAAATAAGTGTTCATTTCTGCCGGTGCCTCTGTATTTGGAGTATTCTGGAATACCATTTTAACGCCATCCACGGTTAAATCTTCAACCGGCTCAGTAATTACAACGTTGGGCTCTATAAGGCCTACCATGCCTTGCGGCAATGCTTTTCCGATTCCCTGATCAACTTGAGCAAACGGATTAGATGGCATACGCGCCGCATACATATACTGCACTCTCCGCGACATTGCAGTGCCTGCATAAACATTTTCAGAAATAGCGTGATGCATAAAACCAACAGGAGCAATTACCTTCACCTTACCACTCTTTGCATCAGCCTCATTTATAACGCCGCGTACTCCACCAAAGTGATCTGCATGGGAATGAGAATAAACGACAGCGACAACCGGTCGCTCACCTAATTTTTCGTTGATGAATTTTAGAGCAGCGGCACCAGTTTCGCGGCTGGTTCCCGGATCGAAAACTATCCAGCCCGTTTTTCCTTTTACGAAAGTAAAATGCGTGAGATCAAATCCACGCACTTGGTAAATTCCTGGAGTTACCTCATACAAACCATAGTTCATGTTTAGAAATGCAACCCTTTGCAATGATGGGTGGATGCTTTGGAAATCTTTTCCTTCAAGCAAAAAATCATATTTTCCAATATCCCAAACTACCGCACCGGCTTCATTCTTAATTTGAGTGAAATCAGGTTTTGCTATAAAACCCTTTTTCGCCTCGTCAAAATCCCGTTTATCATCAAAAGGCAGGGTGTTTTTGAGTTCCTCCCATTTGGCATTAGTAAAAGAAGACGGCAGTTTTCCCTTTTTATCGAAATGATCGCTGGTGGAATCTGCTACGATCGAAGCAGTTTCGGTGTCTTTTTGTTTGCTATTGCAGCCGATGGAAATGGCTATAAGCGCTAAGGCAATTAGTAGTCTGTTTTTCATCAATCTAATTTTTGGGGGTGAATTATATAACTAGAAATATGTATGCTGTCGTTTTGGGAAGGGTGGTACCAGACTCTGCATTAAGTCTGGCCTATTGCATTTGTCTTGAGTTGTAAAACTATCATTTAAAAAAGGAGCCTGCAGTAGATACTGGCAATTTTTTAGCGAAAATTGGCAACAACCATGTCTAAAATTTCACGTAGATTCAAAATGATCTCTAAAACTTAGCTTTTCCAATTGTGAATGAGAAATTTTAGCAATGAAATATTAAAATATCATGCTTTTGGATCAAACCAGATTGGTTTTGATGGAGGTAATGAAGTCGGAGGGGAGAGTATTCATAAATTTCTTAAATGCATTTGTGAAAGAATTGCGATTATTGAAACCACATTTTTGAGCAATAGCTTCCACTTTGTAATTCAACCAATCCCCATTATTAATTTTTTCCACACAGAATTGAATACGCTTTTGGTTGATAAAATCTACAAAACCCATCCCACAGAACAAGTTTATGGATTTGGAAATCTGATAGACTGGTATTTGGGTATCCCTTGAAAAATCACTGATATTGTATTCTTGTTTCAAAAATAATTTACCATTAACCATCTTAGACTCAATAAGTTGCATGATTTCTACCAGTTTAGGGTCCGAAAGATCGGTTTCCTTATGTAATTTTTTTTCATTGTCCCTGGTGGTTACTGGATTATTATTTGATTTAGAATATTGACCATAAACTAAGGAGGGGTATAAGAAAAAGGAGAACGATGAAATTGCCAGCCAAATTGAAACTGAAGTATTTACCATATCGTAGGTCAACGCCTTATTAATCCAGAAAATGGTCAAATAATAAGGAAACCAAAGGAAAAATTGAAAAAACAAAAACACAAAGACCCAATTTTTCCAAACTCTTTCTTCATAACTCATCTCTAACTTACTTCTTATCCAGCGAACCACTATCAGCAATTCAATCACCCAATAAATGCTAAACAAAATGGTTCTGAATGGCTGATAAAACCCCGGGCCAAAAAAACGGCTTTCCTTGACTAATGCATACAAATTAGGGTCGTGGATATCCTGAAGAATAAGTGCAGTCTTTTGGTCTAGTGACAATGTGAAAATGGGCCATAAATCTATAACATAAATCAAGACAGGGATAAAGTGAAGAAAGTCGTACCATCTCCATAGTCTTTTTCTGGTATTGAATACCAAATAAATTAATGGCATAGGGAGAAACATAAACCCAAAAACATTAGCAACCCGAAATAAGAAGGGCAAATAAATGATGAGTTTGGTAATAATGGCAAGACTTATCAAAATGGCAATTGAAAGGGAAATATGCCCTAATGCAAGCGGAATGTTTTGGCGGTTTTTACGAATGGAAAAGAACAGCATCACAAGGCCTGATACCATTCCAAGAATGATTGCCACCAAGTTAATAACTGTAACAAAGTTTATATTAATTTCCATTAATTTGATCCCGGGTATTTACAAACAACTTTTTGTTGGTTTACAATGAAGAAAGTAAAAAGAATTGCGAATGTAGAAAAGAGTAATTTTTAATTCTGCTTTCTGTATCCAAAGATATCAATAATTTAATTCAGCTGGTTTGCCTTAATATACAAAAGGAACAATGAAGCTACAACAATGGCAACAGGCAACGGTCTTTCTGGTTTTTTGGAACCCTTATTAATCGATCATTGACAGAATTTAATAAATCGTCATGTGATTCAAAACAACAAGGCCGGAAAAATGCCAGCCTTGTTGAAAAGATCATTTGATTTTTGTTCCAATTTATTTCACTTCAGTTACATCGGGCAGTTTATACGTTCTATTGAGAACCGATTCTCCTGGAAGGTAAGCTCGCACAAGAAAATTCCATCCATCGGATATATCAACCCTGTTTTTTGCATTAGTTGGACATTTGTCTTTTGCACCAAAATGAATTGTAAAAGTTCCGTCCTTGTTATACTTTACATTTGATGCATTAACTACACTGTTTGTACTTTTCAGAAATCCATCTTTACCATAAATGGTAAATGACCAAAATGCTCCAACATCAGGCTTTTTATAGGTGGCAACATAACATTTATCGCCAGAAAGGTTGCCACCATTATAATTAATATAGGCAGCATCTTTGTTAGGAAACAAGCCCCATGCACCAGCAGCAGCTAAGTGTCGGGTTTGTTCATTCACTTTGCCTCTTGGACCCATCCAGTCATCGGGGTAGGTATCAAATTTTGAAAACTCTGCATTATAGGCAGTCCGCAATGAATCCAATGAAACTTTATCCCAGGTTGGTTTAGGAAATTCATCAGCACTATTAGACTCAATAGTAAATTGGTCTTGCAGCTTGTTTACCAAAGCAATTTCAGCAGGATCTTCCGGATTAAAAATTTGAATACGTACCCCTAAACCCAAATATTTGGTATCCTGAGGTAATTTATATGTGCCAGGTTTGTAAATTACAAGTGGGCAGTAATGGTCGTTATCAACCAATAAAATAGAAGCATATCTTCCTTTAGGAATTTCTGGAAATGTTACGGTTGCTCCTTTTTCAACATCCACTATAGCGCCTGAATATAATACATCCCGATTCATACGAATAGCTGTTTGATTGTCTAATGGCGTTAAACCTTTGAAGTGATAAAATTTATTGATTTCTCCTGCCAGTCGAGAAAAACTGAAAAACATCCTGTCAGTTTCCGCACGAATAAAAGTTTCAGGTGTAACTACTTTAGCAGACGATTCTACTACCTGATTGGAGCTTTCGCCTACCATTGCTTCAGTTTTAGGTTGTCCCTGATTACAACTAAACATGAACCCTGCCGATACTGTGAGCAGGAGCATTGCTAATTTTATTTTGGTATTCATAATATTTTTCAATTTAAAATTAAAATATTGAAGTTGCAATCTACACTACCTTTCTCAAAGGGACTTGTTTCCAGGTACCATCCAACGCTTCCGGTTTTGGCAAATACAAGCGATTTACGAAAAAGAAGGGGCCTTTTGGAGCAGGGAGCCAATTGGACTCCTTGTCCTTACCTGGCGATTCATGTTGAATATATAGCGTAATGCTGCTGTCCGCATTGCGTTTCAGGTTGGGCAGCATGGGTGAGTTAATCAAATACCGGTTCAGCGGATTATCCGTCAATAGCCTGGATGGTAGCTCATACATGGTATAAGACCAAAACGCATTAACCGGGGGCATTTCGTTTTCCTTCATAGTCAGTGTGTACTTGTTGACAGAGGCATTTAAAGGCTGCCCTTCTGAATCAGTCTGGTAAATAGGATAGATTGCTTCTTCTTTCGAAAGGCCATAAATACCCAATACCGCACCGGCCATACGAAACATATAATTGTTTTTTAAATGTTCTCTTGTACCAAACGCTTCAGCGCTGCCGACCTTGCCGGTTTTGATTTCACTTTTATTGAATGCCTCAAATTCTTTCCATGCATCTTGCATACCGGCATTCAGCGCCTCTTTAATTTCTGGAGAAAATGATCCTGGATCAAAGGTTTTACCGGGTACCAGACCAATTTTGGCGAACCGGTCCATGAGGTCCTTTTCGGATGGATGCGTCGGGCAGAACTGCAAGTAGAAGTTCAACAGCGTGAAAAACTCGATCGAGGTCCTCTGGGAGTCTGGTGTGAGTGGTTGGGGGAAGTCGATCTTCGGGGCAGCTTTAGGAGCAGGTTGATTGAGGAAGGCCGATAACGGCTTCACGATATACTGCTCCTGGATCTTTTTGACGTTCTCGAGGTCGGCAGGATCGAAGAGTTGTGTCCGGAACTGGGCGGAGGCGATCTCGGTCTCGCAGCGGATCACTCGTGTGATACCCTCGGGTTTTTCCCCTTTCCAGTTTGGACCAGCTATGAGAAAACTACCGCCTGTATTACCATCTGTGCGACTGCCGGGAATGTCGAAGTTGTGCGTGTACAGGTCTATCAGTTGTAAGCTCCAGTACCGCTCCTTGGCGATGGGCGGCACAATGAACACTATCGGTTCCATGCGCAGATCCAAGCCGATCCAAGAATACGGAGTGTCCGAATTGGGTGTTTGGATCGCCTTGTCGTTCGACGTGAAAACGCGGGGAATATTATAGAGTATGTTGTAAGGCGCTTTGTAGTCCGGATCGTTCGTGTTGATGAAATAGGCGTATTGCACCCGCAGGTTATCTACAAGCGGAAATCCGTATATGTATGCCTCTTTGGCGATTGCCCGCACCTCTTCAGGATTTAGTTCTGTTTTCGGGTTTTTACAACCAAAGGCAAAAGCTATAAGCCCTAAGACAATCAATAATTTGCTTTTCATTTTATTCAATTTACATGTAGTTATTTTCTTAGTTATTTTCTTCTCAAAGAAGCAGCTTCTTCCCACGGGAATTCGATTTTTGTTCCCATTTATTTCACTTCAGTTACATCAGGCAGTTTATACGTTCTATTGAGAACCGATTCTCCTGGCAAGTAAGCACGCACAAGAAAATTCCATCCATCGGATATATCTACCCTGTTTTTTGCATTAGTTGGACATTTGTCTTTTGCACCAAAATGAATTGTAAAAGTTCCGTCCTTGTTATACTTTACATTTGATGCATTAACTACACTGTTTGTGCTTTTCAGAAATCCATCTTTACCATAAATGGTAAATGACCAAAATGCTCCAACATCAGGCTTTTTATAGGTGGCAACATAACATTTATCGCCAGAAAGGTTGCCACCATTA
>Ga0209391_10002009_pt1 | contig 10647 bp, 9 predicted proteins | sample PPLLak3March2015_FD_187246 | JGI IMG/M metagenome (GOLD analysis project Ga0209391, IMG submission 187246) | Freshwater sediment microbial communities from Prairie Pothole Lake near Jamestown, North Dakota, USA - PPLs Lake P7 Core (1) Depth... | ecosystem: Environmental > Aquatic > Freshwater >... | reverse complement strand
GGCGCGACCGTGCTCGTGGGCCTCGACGAACTGCCGCCGTCGATCCTCTACTACCGTGCGCAGACTCATTGGCTAGGCGGCATCGGCATCGTGGTGCTCGCGGTCGCGCTGCTTCCACTGCTCGGCATCGGCGGCATGCAGCTCCTGAAGGCGGAGACCACCGGGCCGATGAAAGAGACCAAGGTCACGACCCGCATCACGGGCACGGCCAAGGCGCTGTGGCTGGTCTATGTCGTGCTCACCCTGGCCGGCGTCGTCGCCTACTGGCTCGCGGGAATGAGCCTGTTCGACGCTGTCGGCCACTCGTTTGCCGCGGTTTCCACGGGCGGCTTCTCCTCGCACGACGCCAGCATCGGCTATTTCCAGAGTCCCACGATCGAGTACATCACGATCGCGCTGATGGTCCTCGGCGGCGTGAACTTCGCACTGCACTTCCTCGCCTGGAGGTCCCGACGTCTCGGGGACTACTGGCGCGACAGCGAGTTCCGTGCCTACCTCGCGGTGCTCGCGGCCACCACCATGGTCTCGCTCGCGGTGCTGGTGTGGAACGGCGTGCACAGCCACCCGTTCACGTCGCTGCGCTCGGCGCTGTTCCATGCCGTCTCGATACAGACCAGCACTGGCTTCACCACCGAGAACTTCGCCCTGTGGCCCGGGGCGCTCCCCGTGCTCCTGATGTTCACGACCTTCATCGGTGGCTGCGCGGGCTCGACGGCGGGCGGCATGAAGGTGATACGCTGGCTGCTCGTGCTCAAGCAGGGCTCGCGCGAGGTCACGCGGCTGATCCATCCGAGTGCCGTGGTCGCGGTCAAGCTCGGCAACAAGCCGGTCGGCCCGCGGGTCGTCGAGGCGGTGTGGGGATTCTTCGCCGTCTATCTCGTGGTCTTCACGCTGCTGATGCTGGCGCTGATGGGCACCGGGGTGGAGCAGGTGACAGCGTTCAGCGCCATCGCGACCTGCATCAACAACGTCGGCCCAGGGCTCGGCGAGGTGGCCTCCAACTTCACCTCGATCAGCCCGTCCGGCCTGTGGATTTCCACGCTCGCCATGCTGCTCGGGCGCCTCGAGATCTTCCCCATCCTCGTGCTCCTGAGCCCGGGGTTCTGGCGGAGCTGAAGGCGAGCCGCCAGAATCGGCGCTGCCGCGTCCCGGAGTGCCGATGAGCTTCCGCGCCATCCAGCGCATCCTCGGTCTGCTGCTGATGGTGTTCAGCCTGACGATGCTGCCGCCGGTCGGCGTGTCGCTCTATTACGGAGACGGCACCTATGCCGCTTTCCTTGCCGCCTTCGCCTGGCTGGTCGCGGTCGGTGCCGCGGTGTGGTGGCCCGCGCGCCGGGACCGTCGCGACCTGCGCCTGCGCGACGGCTTCGTCGTCGTGACGCTGTTCTGGACGGTGCTCGGCACGGCCGGGGCACTGCCGCTGTACATCTCGCCGCAGCCGGCCATCGGGCTGACCGACGCGGTCTTCGAGGCCGTGTCCGGCCTCACCACCACCGGCGCCACCATCCTGGTGGGTCTCGACGCGCTGCCCCGCTCCATCCTGTACTACCGGCAGCAGCTGCAGTGGCTGGGCGGCATGGGCATCGTGATCCTGGCCGTGGCGCTGCTTCCGATGCTCGGGGTCGGCGGCATGTCCCTCTACCGGGCCGAGATGCCGGGCCCCGTGAAGGACACGAAGCTCGCGCCGCGCATCACGCAGTCCGCACGCATGCTGTGGGTGGTCTACGTGACCATCACGGCGGCCTGCGCGGCGGGCTACGCGCTCGCCGGCATGTCCCCGTTCGACGCCATCGGCCACGCGTTCGCGACGGTCGCGATCGGCGGCTTCTCGCACTACGACGCGAGCCTCGGACAGTTCGACAGCCGCACGGTGGAGCTCGTGGCGGTGTTCTTCATGCTGGTCGGCGCGATGAACTTCGGCCTGCATTTCGTCGCCTGGCGCAGCGGACGGCTGGGCGCCTACTGGCGCGACCCGGAATGCGCTGCGTTCCTGCGCCTGATGCTCGGGCTCAGCATGGTCACCCTCGTTTACCTGCTCGTCGCCGGGGATTACGAGGACACCCTGCAGCTCGCCGCGGACGGCGTGTTCCAGGCCGTGTCCATCGCGACGACCACGGGCTTCACGACCTCGCACTACCACCACTGGCCGGCCGGGTTGCCGGTGCTGCTGCTGTTCGCCTCGTTCATCGGCGGTTGCGCGGGTTCGACGGCGGGCGGGCTCAAGGTGGTGCGCTGCCTGCTGCTCGTGAAGCAGGGGCGGCGCGAGATCATCCGGCTCGTGCACCCCACGGCGGAGATCCCGGTGCAGCTCGGCGGGCGCGCCGTGCCGCTGCGTGTAGTGGACGCCGTGTGGGGCTTCTTCGCCGTCTACGTGGGTGTTTTCATCGTCCTGATGCTGGCGCTGATGGCCACCGGCCTGGACCAGGTGACGGCCTTCTCGGCCATCGGGGCGACGCTCAACAACCTCGGTCCCGGGCTGGGCGAGGTGGCCAGCAACTACGCGTCGCTGAGCGTTCCGGCCAAGTGGATCTGCGTACTCGCCATGCTCCTCGGCCGGCTCGAGATCTTCACGCTGCTGATCCTGTTCACCATCACGTTCTGGCGCAAGTGAAGCGGGCCGGGCCCGACCGGAGCGCGCCGCCGGACGGCGCCACGGGATAGAATCCCGCCCTTCCCCGGCAACACGCGGACGGTTCATGGCACGCGGCAGGCCCCGGAGCGGCAGGCGCAGGCAACTGCAGCGCGGTTTCGCGCTGCTCGCACTGCTGCTCGCAGTCGTGGCGATCACGATCTTGGCGGTGCTCGACCATCGCGTCACGGCACAGTTCGAGGGTCGGCGCTGGACGCTGCCGGCCCGCGTGTATGCGCAGCCAATCGATCTCTACGCCGGCCAGCAGCTCTCGTCGCAGCGCCTCGCCGACGAGCTCGAGCGGCTCGGCTACCTCGCCGTCGCGAATCCCGACCGACCGGGCACCTACCGCCGGCGGGGCGATGACCTGCGCGTGTACGTGCGCGAGTTCCGCTTCGCCGACGAGCGCCAGGAGGCGAAGGCGCTCAGGCTGTCGTTCTCGGACGGGTTCGTCACGGACCTCAAGGACGCGTCCGGCGAGGAGGTCGCCATCGTGCGCCTCGACCCGCTCCTGATCGGCAGCATCTTCCCGATGCACGGCGAGGATCGCATCGTGGTCTCGCCGTCCGAGGTGCCGCCGCTGCTGCCCGCGGCGCTCAAGGCCGTCGAGGACCGCAAGTTCGACTCACACAATGGCGTGAATCCGCTCGCGATCCTGCGCGCTCTGTTCGTCAACGTGCGGGCGGGTCAGATCGAGCAGGGCGGCAGCACGCTCACGCAACAGCTCGTCAAGAGTTACTTCCTCGACAGCCGGCGCACCCTGCGGCGCAAGATCGAGGAAGCCATGATGGCCATCATCCTCGAGGCTCGTTACGAGAAGGCGGACATCATGAACGCCTACATCAACGAGATTTACCTCGGCCAGGACGGGCGGCGCGCGGTGCACGGCTTCGGGCTGGGCAGCCAGTTCTACTTCGGCAAGCCGCTCGCGGAACTCGACCTGCCCGAAATTGCGCTGATGGTCGCCGTCATCCGCGGCCCCTCGTACTACGATCCGCGACGGCAGCCCGAGCGCGCGCTCGAACGGCGCAACCTCGTGCTGCGCGTGCTGGCCGAGCAGGGCGTGGTGAGCGCCGAGGACGCCGAGCGGGCCACGAAGAAGCCGCTCGGCATCGCCGAGGCCGGGCGCAAGGGCGGCGGCTTCTATCCCGCCTTTCTCGATCTCGTGCGCCGCCAGTTGCGCCAGGACTACGAGGAGACCGACCTGACGGAGTCCGGGCTGACCGTGTTCAGCACGCTCGACCCGTTGGTGCAGGGTGCGGCGGAGTCCGCGCTTTCCGGCGAGATGGATCGCCTCGATCGCTCGGCGAGGAAGGAGGCGCACGGACTCGAAGGGGTGGTCGTCGTGACGACCCCGCAGACCGGCGAGGTCGCGGCGCTCATCGGCGGACGGCGCGCCGGATTCGACGGCTTCAACCGGGCGCTCGATGCGAAGCGGCCGATCGGCTCGCTCGCCAAGCCCATCGTGTACCTCGCCGCCCTCGAGACCGGCCGCTACACGCCGGCCACGCTGGTGGCCGACGAGCCGGTGGACCTCAAGCTGCCGAGCGGCGATCGCTGGAAGCCGGCGAACTTCGACAAGCAGGTTCGCGGCCAAGTGACGATGGTGCGTGCACTCACGCAGTCGCTGAACCTTGCGACCGTCAACATGGGTCTCGACGTGGGCCTCGGCCGCGTCGCGCACGCCTTCGAGCAACTCGGCCTGGCGGAGGCGCCGGCCGAGTTGCCGTCGATGCTGCTCGGTGCCACCAACCTGAGCCCGCTCGAGGTCACCCAGGTCTACAACACGCTTGCAAACGGCGGCTTCCGCGCGCCGCTTCGCGCCGTGCGGGCCGTGGTGAACGAGGCCGGCCAGCCGCTCAAGGCGCCGGAACTCGAGGTGTCGGAGGCGGTGTCGCCCGAGGCCGTGCACACGCTCGACCGCATGCTGATCGAGGTGATGGAACGCGGCACCGGACGCGCGGCGAAGAAGCTGTTGCCCGCCGGGCTGGTGGTCGCCGGCAAGACCGGGACCTCGAACGACTACCGTGACAGCTGGTTTGCGGGGTTCTCCGGCTCGCACCTGATCGTCGCGTGGGTGGGACACGACGACAACCGGCCCACCGGCCTCACCGGCACCACCGGCGGACTCGCCGTGTGGTCGCGGCTGATGGGGTCGATCCCCACCGCGTCGTTCGAGCCCATGCTGCCCGACGCCCTCGACCTGCGCTGGATCGACTACTTCTCAGGTCGCGAGACCTCGCCCTACTGCAACGGCTCGGCCGTCAGCATGGCCTTTGCACCCGGCACGCCGCTCGCGCCCAGCGAGACCTGCCCGCCCGGATCCGGCAGCCGTTCGACCGACGAGGCCGGGCTGGGAGCGCTGGGCGAGTTGGGCGACCCGACGGACCTCGCGCCGGTCGAGGCGGAACCCGAGGTTCCCTGAGGCGCGGCAGCACGGTAGGCTTGCGGCCGTGTTTCGCGTCGCTGCACTTGTCGCCCTGCTCGCGGTTTCCGCCTGCTCCGTCGCACCGTTCCAGAAGGAGCGGCCTGCACCCGCGACGCCCGCTGGGTCGCCCGGCAGCACAAAGGCTGGCGAAGGCCCCGTTCTCAAGACGCCGACCGACGAGATCTTCCAGCCCGACCCAGAGGCCGTGATCGAGACGCCGCCACCGGTCATCGAATTGCCGAGGGAGCGGCCGCGCCGCCCCCCCGCGACGCTGGCGCCGGCCAGTCGCGCACTGGTCTCGCAGGCCGCGGCGCAGCGCAAGAAGGGTGACCTGCCGGGCGCCTCCGTGTCGCTCGATCGCGCGCTGCGTATCGAGCCGAACAACCCATTGCTCTGGATCGAGATGGGCCGCCTGCGCATGGACCAGCGCAACTACCCGCAGGCGGAAAACATGGCGCGCAAGGCGCTCTCGATGTCGGTTGGCGACGACGCCACGCAGTCGGCCGCATGGGAGCTCATCGGCCAGTCGCTCAAGGCGCGTGGCCGGAACGTCGAGGCCGAGGAAGCCCTGAGCAAGGCCCGCGCGGCCGCGCCGCGCTGATTCAGGTGCCCGGGGCCACCGCAGCCCAGGCGCGGTCCCCCTGCCGCGCCGCCACGAGATGCCCGAGGAACTGTCCGGTAGCGGCCTCCCACGTGTAGCCCAGCGCGTGCTCGCGACAGCGCCGCGGGTCGAGCTCGAGCGCCCCGAGTGCGGCGGCACGCAGGTCCTCGTCGAGCATGCCGTTCACGCCGTGGGTGACCACGTCCAGCGGACCGGTGACGGGATACGCCGCGACCGGAACCCCGCAGGCCATGGCCTCGAGTAGCACCAGTCCGAACGTGTCGGTGCGGCTCGGGAATACGAACACGTCGCTCGCCGCGACGTAGGCGGCGAGTTCCTCGCCGTGGCGGTAGCCGGCATACACCGCCTCGGGGTGACGGCGTCGGCACTCCTCCGTCGCCGGTCCGTCGCCGACCACGAGCTTCGTCCCCGGCAGGTCCAGCTGCAGGAAGTCGTCGATGCCCTTCTCGACCGCAACCCGTCCGAAATAGAGCCAGATCGGTCGCGGCAGGTCGAGGAACGACTTGGGGCCCGGCCTGAAGAGCTCGGTGTCCACGCCCCGGCTCCACAGAGCGAGGTTGCGAAAGCCGCGCTCCTCGAGCGCCCGCAGCATGGAAGGTGTGCCGACCAGCGTCCGCGCGGCGGCGCCGTGAAAGCGCCGCAGGTGGGCGTAGCTCAGCCGCAACGGGACCGGCACGCGGGCCCGGACGTACTCCGGGAAGCGCGTGTGGTACGAGGTCGTGAACTCGCGGCCGTGCCTGCGACACCAGCGTCGGGCCGCGAGCCCGAGCGGTCCCTCAGTGGCTATGTGGATGCTGTCGGGGTCGAGCGAGGTGAGCTGCTCGGCCAGGCGCCGGTAGGGCCGCCACGCCAGCCGGATCTCCGGATAGCTCGGGCAGGGCAGCGTCCGGAACGCGCGGGGCTCGAGCACTTCGACGACGTGCCCGGACCGCTGCAGCAGGGTCGAGGTGACGGACAGCGTACGAACCACGCCGTTGGTCTGAGGCAGCCACGCGTCGGTAACGATGGCGAGCCTCATGCAGCCTGCCCCAGCGCAACGGCGGGCAGCGGCGCATCGCCCGCCAGGACCTCGACGTCCTCCGTCCAGCGCAGCAGGCTGAGCCGCCCCTCTGCGTCCTCGACGAGCGCCGTGCAGCTCTCCACCCAGTCGCCGTCGTTGCAGTAGAGCACGCCGTCGAGGTCGCTGACCTCGGGCCGGTGGATGTGCCCACAGACGATCCCGTCCACGCCGCGGCGGCGCGCCTCGAAGGCCACGGCGCGCTCGAAGTTGCTGATGTACTTCACCGCGTTCTTGACCTTGTGCTTCAGGAAGGAGGCCACCGACCAGTACGGGTAGCCGAGCCTTGCGCGCACGTTGTTGACGTGACGGTTGAGGCGCAGAACGAAGGCATAGGCGCGGTTGCCGACGGACTCGAGGAAAGGGCTCGCGCGGATGACGCTGTCGAACTCGTCCCCATGCAGCACCAGCAGGCGGCGACCGTCAGCCGTCTCGTGGACCACCTCAAGCCGGACCTCCACGTTGCCGAGCACCCAGCCGTCGTAGTCGCGGAACACCCGGTCGTGGTTACCCGGGATGTAGACCACCCGGGTTCCGTGCTTCGCCTTGCCGAGCAGTGTCCTGATCACGTCGTTGTGCAGCTGCGGCCAGAAGAAGGTGCGCTCGAGGCTCCACAGGTCGATGATGTCTCCGACCAAGTAGAGCTGATCGCACTCGACGCGGCGCAGGAACTCGAGAAGGAACCCCGCCCGGCACCCCTTGAAGCCCAGGTGCACGTCGGAGATGAATACGGTACGCAGCTTCAGTGGCGCTCGCGGCGGGGTCGGGCTCATCGGGCCAGCTCCTGACAACCTCGATTGCGGGCGGAGGCTGCGGCCGGACCGTGACGGACCGGTGACAGTGGCGAGAACTTCTCAAGACGTTCAGCAAGTTGGCGATGAAATCTGAATCGACTGAGAGAAAGCGCGGGCCTGTCATAATCGCTTCCTTCTCCACTTTACCAGAGAAGCCTCCGATTTCTCCCAGGGCAATTGCTATTCATAGTGATTATTCATGGCATTTCTGAAAAATCTTCCCATTTTTATTGAACATCTGGATTTTATCGAATTCAAACGTTTGAACTCGACCACAATGTAAGAGAAATGGGAAAAATTGTGTACCAATATTCAAAATTGTCGACTCATGTGGGACAGTGAGCTCTCAATTGGGCGACTCCAATGATTGCATTGCTGCAGCGCGTCCTATTCGGCTGCGTCGAGGTCGAGGACGAGACGGTCGGCGAAATCGGACCGGGCCTGCTGGTCCTGCTGGCGGTGGAGCCCACCGATACGCCGGAGGACGCCGAGGGTTGCATCGACCGACTGCTGCGATACCGGGTCTTTGCCGACGTCGACGGCCGCATGAACCTGAGCTTGCTGGACGCCGGCGGCGGGCTGCTGCTGGTGCCCCAGTTCACACTCGCGGCCGACACGCGCCACGGTCTGCGGCCGGGCTTTTCCACGGCAGCCCCGCCGGCGCTCGGGGAATCGCTGTTCGACCGCGCGGTGAATGCAGCCCGCGCGCAACTCGGCGACGAGCGGGTCGCCACCGGACGCTTCGGTGCTCACATGCGCGTCAGCCTTACTAACGACGGGCCCGTCACGTTCTGGCTGCAGGTGCCCCCGCCCGCACCGCGGTAGCACATACCGTTCGCGTATCATTGCCGTCCGCCCTGGGCCTCATCCGGAGACTGCAATGGGAATCGGCTTTCGCGAACTCCTCATCATCCTGGTCATCGCATTGATCCTGTTCGGCGCCAAGAAGCTGCGCAACGTCGGCTCGGACCTGGGTGCAGCCGTGCGCGGGTTCAAGAAGGCCGTCAACGACGGCGAGGACGAGCAGGCCAAGCAACTGAACGACCTGACCGGCAAGGACGCCGACTTCCAGGAGCGCGCCGGCGCCAGCAAGTCCGACAACAAGCCGAACGCCTGACACGCCGATGTTCGAGGTGGGCTTCACCGAGATCGTGCTGATCTTCGCGATCGCTCTCCTGGTGCTGGGGCCAGCCCGCCTGCCGAAGCTCGCGGCTGACCTGGGGCGCTGGGCAGGGCGCGCCAGGGCAATGGCGCGACAGCTCCGCACACAGCTCGAGCAAGAGGTCCACTACGACCCCTTGAAGGACTCCCCGAAGTCCTCGCAGACGATCCACACGCCGCCTCCTGCGCCACCCCCTACCCCCGCCGCAGAGGCAACACCGCCCGCCGAGCCGGACAGGACCGATGAGTCAAAGCCCGCGTGAACCGGAGGCGCTCGCCGAAGGCACGCTGATCTCGCACCTGCTCGAGTTGCGCGATCGGCTGCTGCGCGCGCTGATCGCGGTTTTCATCATTTTCATCCCGCTCGTGTTCTTCTCAAACGAGCTGTTCACGTTCGTGGCGCGGCCGTTGATCGAGAAGCTGCCGGAAGGGACATCGTTGATCGCGACGAGCGTCGTCGCCCCGTTCATGACGCCGCTCAAGCTCGCCCTGATCGCGGCGATCTTCGTCGCAATGCCGTACGTGCTCTACCAGGTGTGGGGTTTCGTCGCGCCCGGTCTCTACCGCCGCGAGAAACGCTTTGCGTTGCCGCTGTTCGCATCGAGCGTGTTGCTCTTCTACATCGGTGTCGCGTTCGCCTACTACATCGTCTTCCCGCTGATGTTCGCTTTCCTCACGACGACCACCCCGGCAGGCGTGCGGATGATGACGGACATGTCGAGCTACCTCGACTTCACGCTGTTGCTGTTCTTTGCTTTCGGCATCGCCTTCGAAGTGCCGATCGCCGTCGTGCTGCTGGCTTCGACCGGCCTCGTGAAGGTTGAAACGCTGAAGAAGAACCGCGGCTACGTGCTGCTCGGCATCTTTGTGGTGGCGGCGTTCCTGACGCCGCCCGACGCGATCTCGCAGAGCTTCATGGCGGTGCCGATGTACATACTCTACGAACTCGGCATCCTGTTCGCCCAGTACCTGACGCGGAACCGTGCCGCCGAAGCCGCGACCGAGGAAGCGGCGGGGTCCGGTGAGTAAGGCGAGCGCCGGATTCCTCGGCCACCCGCGCGCGCTCGCCACGCTCTTCTTCACGGAGATGTGGGAGCGCTTCACCTTCTATGGAATGCGCGCGCTGCTGGTGCTGTTCCTCGTGGATGCAGTCGCGAGCGGCGGCTACGGCTTCGACGACAAGACCGCCACCGCAATCTACGGGCTCTACACCGCCGCGGTGTTCATGGCCGCGCTGCCGGGCGGCTGGATCGCGGACCGGCTGATCGGCGCGCAGCGTGCCGTCATGGCCGGTGGCGTGCTGATGACGATCGGAAACCTGATGCTGGTGATTCCGGGACCTCCGCCGCTGTTTTTCGCTGGCCTGGTCGTGATCGTGCTCGGCGTCGGGCTGCTGAAGCCCAACATCTCGACGCTGGTCGCGGAGCTCTACCCGGAAGGCGGCGGCCGGCGCGACGCCGGCTTCACGATCTTCTACATGGGCATCAACCTCGGCGCGTTCATCGGGCCGCTGATCGCCGGGTGGCTGGCCCTGAAATACGGCTGGCGCATCGGCTTCCTGGCGGCGGCTATCGGCATGCCGCTCGGGCTCGCGCAGTTCTGGCTGTCGCGCGGCCTGCTCGGCGGCGCGGGGGTGTCGCCCCACCGGCCGGACGGCGACACGGGGCTGCGGCGCGACTGGATCGTGCTGGGCGCCGCGGTCGCGATGCTCGCGTTCGCGGCCTTCCTGTTCATGAGCGGGATCGTCGCCGTGAACCCGGCGCCGCTGGCGAAGGCCGCCGCCTATGTCCTGGTCGGCATGGCGGCGGCGTACTTTCTCTACCTGTTCTTCGGTGCCGGGCTCGACACGGTCGAGCGCAAGCGCGTCGTCGTCGTGCTGGTGATGTTCGTCGCGTGCGCGCTGTTCTGGTCGGGCTTCGAGCAGGCCGGCTCCTCGATGAACCTGTTCGCCAAGCG
>Ga0209391_10002008_pt1 | contig 10647 bp, 7 predicted proteins | sample PPLLak3March2015_FD_187246 | JGI IMG/M metagenome (GOLD analysis project Ga0209391, IMG submission 187246) | Freshwater sediment microbial communities from Prairie Pothole Lake near Jamestown, North Dakota, USA - PPLs Lake P7 Core (1) Depth... | ecosystem: Environmental > Aquatic > Freshwater >... | reverse complement strand
ACACCGCGACGGCGTCGGCGGCCTCCCCCGCGAGCCCGACGGCCGCTCCCGACTCGGCCGTCACGAAGCCGATGATCTTGCCCGACCCGAACGGCACGAGCACCACGCGCTTGAGCTCGCTGTCGTGGCCGGAAGACGGGAAGAACCGCATGAAGTCGCGGATCGCGACGTAGATCGTCTTCACGACCGGGATGCGGCCGAACAGGCCGTCGCTGAATCGCAGCGCGCTGCGCACTGCGTAGGCGTTGACCGCCAGTCCTGCGACGTAGAGCGCAGCGAGCCCGGCGAACAACCCCAGGCCCGGCCAGTAGAAGCCCGCTGGCACGATGAGCTTGATGGCCGGCGCGAACAGCCGCTCGGCGGCCAGCGCGAGCCAGTACACCAGGTAGATCGTGAGGCCGACCGGCAGCAGCGCCACCAGCCCCTTGAGGATCGTGTTCCAGATCTTGCGCATGAGGAATTCCGCCGCGGCCGCAGAGTATGCAGAGGCGGGCGTCACCACGCCACCGCGATCACGTATCATGCCGCGGATTCCCCGGACTCCACGCGATGTACCTGCGAACTCGACTCTTCGCCAGCCTGTTGCTGTTCCTCGGCGCGCCGGCGGCTCTGCCCGCGGTCGATCGTACCTACCTGCCGCTCGAGGTGGAGCGGGTGCTCGCGCAGCGGCGCATCCCAGGCACCAGCCTGAGCATCTTCGTGCGCGAGATCGGTCGCGACGAGCCGCTGGTGAGCTACAACGCCGGCGTGCCGCGCAACCCGGCGTCGACGATGAAGGTCGTGACGACGTTCGCTGCGCTCGAGTTGCTCGGACCGGCCTACACCTGGCGCACGCGTGCCTACGCGGCCGGGCCCGTGCGCGACCAGGTGCTCGACGGCCACCTCGTGCTCGAGGGCGGCGGCGACCCGTTCATGAATGCGGATCGCTGGTGGGGTTTCGTCAACGGCCTGCGCCAGGTCGGCATCGAGCGCATCGCCGGCGACGTCGTCATCGACAACACGCTGTTCTCACCGCAAGGTGACGATCGCGCCGCATTCGACAATCGTCCTTACCGCACCTACAACGTGCTGGCCGACGCGCTGATGGTCAACTTCCAGACCGTCAGCGTCTCCGTCGTGCCCGACGCCGCGGCTGGCGCGGTACGCGCGCGGATCAACCCGTGGCCGGCCAACCTCACGGTCGAGAATTCCGTCCAGCTCGAGCGGGGGCCGTGCCGGCGCGGTGCCGGTGGCGTCGTCGTGGCGATGCCCGAGGGGCCTGCAGGAAACGTCTTGAGCGTGGGCGGACGCTACGCGTCGGGTTGCGGGCCGACGTCGGTCACCCGCGCGGTGATGCGGGCGCCGGACTTCGCCTTCGGCACGTTCAAGACCTTCTGGCAGCAGTCGGGCGGCACGCTGAACGGCGGCCTGCGCATGGGTGCCGTGCCGGTCGATGCGAAATTGCTCTATACGCACGAGTCGTTGACGCTGTCGGAGGTGATCCGCCTCGTCAACAAGTTCTCGAGCAACGTGATGGCGCGCCACTTATTGCTGACACTGGCGGCGGAGAAGGCCGGGCGCCCGGCGACGGCGGCCGCGGGCGAGCGCGTGATCGCGGAGTTCCTCGCTTCGCGCGGCATCGTGATTCCCGACCTGGTGATCGAGAACGGCGCCGGCCTGTCCCGCGACGAGCGCATCACCGCGCAGGGGCTGGCCGACGTGCTGCGCGAAGCCTGGCGCAGCCCCTTCATGCCGGAGTTCGCGGCGTCGCTGCCGCTCTCCGCGATCGACGGCACGCTGCGCCGCCGCTTCCGCTCCCCGGACATGGAAGGCCGCCTGCGCATGAAGACCGGCAGCCTGCAGGACGTGAGCGCGCTCGCCGGGTACGTGACCGCGGCGTCCGGCCGCAGCTACGTGGCCGTGATCATGCTGAACCACCCGGGTGCCGACTCCGGCGCCGGCGAGGCCGTGCAGGCGGCGCTCGTGAACTGGGTGTTCGCACGCTAGCGGCGCGCCTCGTCTTCGGCCCGCGGTTCGCCGACCAGGGCTGCCAGCCATTCGACCCGCGTTTCGAGCGTGCCGTCCTCGAACAGGCTCAACCAGCGGTAACCCGGCGGCCGGCGGTCCATGACGCAGCCCGGCGTGCGCGGAGCGAACTGGGCGCAGGTGGACGGCGTGGCGAGCAGCCGCACCGCACCGCGCTGCGCATCGAATTCCTGGTGCACGTGGCCGGCCAGCACCGCGCGCACTTGCGGGTGGCGGTCGACCACGGCGAGCAATTCGGGACCGTTCTGCAGCCCGACCGCATCGAGCCAGGCGCTGCCGACCGGCACCGGCGGGTGGTGCAGGCAGACCAGCACGGGCATGTCGGCGAGCGCGCGCAGGTCCGTGTCGAGACGCGCGAGTTCCTGCGGGACGACCCGGCCGGACGCGTCACCGTCGATGTGCGTGTCGAGCAGTACGATGCCCCAGCCGCCGAGCCGCGCGCGTCCGCAATACTGGAAGCCACGATCGTTGAGCAGCGTAGCCATCAGCGCCGGGTCGTCGTGATTGCCCGGCAGGCAGAAGACCGGCGCGCCGCAGCCGGCGAGCGCGCGGCGGAAGTTGGCATAGGCGGCTGCGCTGAAATCGTCGCCGATGTCCCCCGTGACGACGACCGCGTCGGGGCGCCGGCCTGCGCCGAGCGCGGCCTCCAGCACGAGACGCAGCGACACGGCCGTGTTCAGGCCGTACAGCTCGCGCGTCGCGTCGCCGAACAGGTGCGGGTCGGTGACCTGGAGCAATTGGAAGGCCGGCATTGCGCCCCTATGATCCGAGCGAGGAGGTGGCGGCTATGGTAAACGCAGCGGGATGACCGCAACACGCGCAATGATTCCGCCGTCGGACCTGCCGACGGAGGCTGCGCTGGTCGAGCAGTCCGAAGGTTTCCTGCACCAGGGCGAGCCGTTGCTGGCCTTTAACGTGGCAGACACCGGCCTGCAGCGCTGGCCGGGTCACGTGCGCCTGCGCCAGCTGCAGGCCCTGGCGCTCGCGCGGACCGGAGACATCGAGCGCGCCAACCGGATCCTCGCCGAACTCGCTGCGGGGGGGCTCGACGACGCCGAGACGCTCGGTGTGCTCGCGCGCACCCACAAGGACCTCGGCCAGCGCGCCCGGGACCCGGCGCTGCGCGCCAAGCACCTGGAAGCCGCGTTCCGCCTCTACGAGCGTGCCTATGCGTCGTCGCGACAGCGTGGCGTGGCGGCCGGCGCCTACTACACCGGGATCAACGCCGCGACGGTGGCTGTACTGCGCGGCGAACTGGAGGAGGCCCGCTGGATTGCCGCGGAGGTCGCTGACGTCTGCAACGCCGTGGTCGGCGTGGCGGCTGATCCTGCGACGGAATACTGGCGCCAGGCGACGCTCGGCGAGGCGGCGCTGATCCTCGGCGACGCACCGCTGGCGGCGCAGCACTACGCCGCTGCGATGGCACTGGCGCAGGGCCGCTACGGCGATCTCAGCACGACGCGCCGGCAGTCGCGGTTGCTCGCGCAGCACCTGCCAGTCGACGACGAATGGCTCGACGAGGCGCTGAGCATTCCGCCGGTGCTGGTCTTCACGGGGCACATGGTCGATCAGGCGGGACGCGAGACGTCGCGCTTTCCGGCGGCCCTCGAAGGCGCCGTACAGCCCGCCATCCGCGAGGCGATCGCCGCGATGCGACCGCTCGCGTCGTACGGATCGGCCGCCTGCGGCGCCGACATACTCTGCCTCGAGGCGGTCCGCGAGCTCGGCGGCGAGACTCACGTCGTGCTGCCGTTCCCGGCCGAGGAATTCCGTCGCACCAGCGTCGAGATCGCCGCGGGCGACTGGGGCGCGCGCTTCGACCGACTGCTCGAGCACGCGGACAGCGTGACCGTCACCAGCGACCACCGCGCGAGCGGCAGCACGGCCCCGTTCGAGTATGCGAATCTCGTGCTGACGGGTCTCGGCCGGTTGCGGGCCCAGGTGCTCGACACCGCGTTGCGAGGCCTCGCGGTCTGGGATCGCAGCAGCGGCGGCGAGCGCGGCGGCTCGGCGTCCGTCGTGTCGGCCTGGGAGCAGCGCGGCATTCCGACCGAGCACGTGGATCTGTCGCGCCTGAGGCCGCTTGGCAACGCGACGTCAACGGCGCGCGAACAGCCTGACGCCGATCCGTCGCAGCCGCCGGGCGTCGCGAGCCACGAACTCAAGGCGCTGCTCTTCGCGGATGCGGTCGGCTACAGCAAGCTCACCGAAGACCAGATCCCGCGCTACGTCACGGGCTTCCTCGGCGCCGTGGCCGAGCTCAACCGGCGCACGCGGCATCGCTTCGAGCACGTGGAAACCGCGGGCGACGGGCTCTACATGGTGTTCGGCAACGTCGTGGATGCGGCGCACTATGCGCTCGAGCTGAGCGCGCTTGCCTCGACGACCGACTGGAGCGCGCTGGGGTTGCCGCCGAGCTTCAACCTGCGCATCGCGCTGCACTGCGGACCCGTCTACTGCGGCTGGGATCCGGTCACGGAAACGCGGATCTACACCGGCCCGCACACCAGCCGCGCGGCGCGTATCGAACCGATCACGCCGCCGGGACAGGTTTACGCGAGCAGCGCCTTCGCAGCGGTCGCGGCCGCGAGTGGCGCCGACGAGATCCTGATGCGCTACGTCGGCCGGACCCCGCTCGCCAAGGGCAGCGGCACGCTGGCGCTCTACCACGTCCAGCGGGTGTCGTGAGGCGTCAGGGCGACGGGTCGCGATCCATTTCGACCAGTGACTCGAGCAGCACGCCGAGCGACGCCGCGAAGTCCGCGTAGCGCTTTTCGTCCGCGGCGTCGAACGGCTGGCCGTCGCGGCGGTTGAGCAGTTGCGTGACCGCAAAAACTTCGCCTGACCGGTCGTGCAGCGGCAGGCACAGCACCGAGCGCGTGCGGAACCCGGTGCGCAGGTCGACATCGCGATTGAAGCGCGGATCCTGGTAGGCATCGGCAACCCGCACCGGCTGGCCCGAGGTCGCGGCCGCGCCCGCGATGCCGCTGCCGAGCGGAATGCGCACGCTGTCGCCTTTCTCGACGTCCTGCGCCACGCGCAGGACCAGCTCGCCGCGACGACGGTCCACGAGGAACAGTGACGCCCGCTCGGCGTCGAGCAACTCGCTGACGCGGCGCGTGAATACCCGCAGCGCCTGCTCGAGCAGGCTCTGGTAGGCCTGGTCGCGCGCGAGCGCCGTGGCTTCGAGGAAGCGCTGTGACTGCTGCGTCAGCTCCGCGAGCGTGCGGCGGAACGCCGGCTCGTCCATCTCCGCGACCATCTGCTCGAGCGGCTGCTTGCTCGTGCTGTCCGCCAGCAGGTTCATCATGTGCTGCGTATTGGCGATCACGGCCTCGGTGAAGGTCGAGATGCGGCCGTCCTCCAGGTGCAGGATGCGGTCGGCGACGTCGAGGATCCGGTTGTCGTGGGTCACGAGGAGAATCGTCGCACCCTGCTCCCGGGCCAGCGCCTGCATCCGATCGACGACCTCGCGGCCAGAGACGCGGTCGAGAGAGGCGGTGGGCTCGTCGGCGAGCACGATCGCCGGATCACCCACGAGCGCCCGAGCGATCGCGACACGTTGCCGCTGGCCCCCCGAGAGTTCGTGGGCCCGCTTGTCGACGTGCGCGCCGAGGCCGACCGCCTCGAGCATCGAGCGCGCGCGGCGCCGCAGCTCGCCGCGCGGGAAACGGCCGGTGGCCCGCAGCCCGAGCTCGACGTTCTCGGTCGCCGTGAGCGCGGCGAGCAGGTTGTGCTGCTGGAAGATGAAGCCGATGCGGCGGCGCACGCGCTCGAGCGTGCCCGAGTTGGCGCCGTTCAGTTCCTGGCCGAGCACCCGCACGCTGCCCGACTGCGCGGCGCGCAATGCGCCGATCAGCGTCAACAGCGTCGTCTTGCCCGAGCCCGACGGTCCCGTCACGATGATGATCTCGCCGGCCGGGATCGTGGCCGACACCTCGAACAGGATCTGGCGGCGCAGCGCGCCCTTGCCATAGTGGTGGTCGAGCTGCTCGACGACGACAGGTTGCTCGGCACTCATCCGAACACCTCGGCCGGATCGAGCTTGCGCACCTTGCGCAGCGCGAGGATGCCCGACAGTGCGCAGACCGCCAGCATGATGCCGAACACGAGCAGCGAGCGGTCGACCGTCATGTGCAGCGGCAGCCGCGTGGCGCCGGCCGCGACGTGGTACAGGTACCCCGACGCCGCGGCGCCGGGCACGAAACCCAGCACCGCCAGGATCGCAGCCTGCTGCAGCACGATGCCGGACACGAAGCCGTTGCGGTAGCCGATCGCGCGCAGCGTCGCGTACTCGTTGAGGTGCTCCGAGACGTCGGCGAACAGGATCTGGTAGACGATGATCGCGCCGACGACGAGGCCCATGATCGCGCCGAACGCGAACACGAACCCGATCGGCGTGGCGCCATTCCAGTACGCGCGCTCGCGGTCGATGAAGTCCTGCTTGGTGAGCACCAGCACGTCCTTCGGCAGCAGCTCGCGCAGCTCGTCGCGTGCCGCGACCGGGTCCGCCCCGTCCCGCAGCCGGATCAGGCCGAGCTGGATTTCCTCGCGCGGACGATCCGGAAACAGCCGCAGCCAGTTGTCGACGCTGGTGATCACGGTGCCGTCGATGCCGAACGACGGACCGATCTCGACCAGGCCCACGATCTTCACCATGCGGTTGTTGACCTCGGTGGTGATCGGCCCGTCGGCCTCGAAGCGCGCGCGGATCTCGCCGAACTCCGGGCGCGAGGCGGCGTCGAACAGCAGCACGTCCTGCTGGCGCAGGCGTTCGCGCGCCGCCGAGAACCCCGGCGTGTCGAACTGGTCGTGCTCCGGGTTGAGGCCGATCGACTGGATGGCGCGGCGGTCCGTGCCCCAAGGGTTTTTCCAGACCGCGGGAAAGATGTACACCGGCGAGACTTCCGCGACCGTGTCCGCGCCGAGCGCCTGGTAGAGCCGGCGGATCGAGAAAGCCGCAGGACGCACGATGAACACGCTGTCCGGGCTGAACAGCGCGATGTCGTACTCGAAGCGCTCGTGAAAGCGCAGCGTGCTCTCGAACAGCGCGGAGCGGAAGCCGAGCTGCATCATGATCAATAGCACCGCGAACGAGATGCCGGCGACGGCGACCAGCAGGCGCAGCGGCCGGTGCCGCAGCTGCTTCCAGCCGAGCGGTGCGCTGAGCCAGCCGGGCGCCACGCGACTCAACGCCGGATCTCGACTTCGACCTGCAGCAGGCTGAGCGAGGCCGCCGACGCGGAGTCGTCGAGCTTGATCTCGACCTCGATGATGCGGGCGTCCTTGCGGGCGGCGGGGTCGGTGCCGATCTCATCGAGCTTCTGCACCTTGGGCCGGATGCGGGCGACGGTGCCCGTCAGGTCGCCGGCGAGCGCGTCACTCTTGATGCGAGCCTTCTGGCCGACGCGCACGTGGCGGATGTCGGTCTCGTAGACCTCGGCGATCGCGTACATCTGGTCGACGCGACCGAGCTCGAAGACGCCGTGCGCGCCAACGAGCTCGCCCACCTGGGCGTGGACGTCGAGGATCCGCCCGGCGAACGGCGCGCGAACGTAGGCACGATCGAGTTCGGCCTGCTGGCGCGTCACCACCGCGTCCGCGGAAGCGATCCGTGACTGGGCCACGCTCGCCGCCGCCCGGCGCGCCTTGCAGCTCGCCGCACCCGCTTCGGCATTGCCCTTGGACTGCTCGGCGACGTCGTCCGACGTGAGGCGACGCTGCAGCAGTTCGTCCTGCCGGCGGGACTGCCGTGCCGCGACGTCGGCCAGCACACAGGCCTCTTCGGCCAGGCTCACGGACGCGACGGCGTCGCGCCGCGCAGTCTCGAGATCGGCGCGCGCCTCGGCCAGGCGGGCCTTCAATACGCTGACCGTGTCGACCTCGGCCAGGATCTGGCCGGCCTTGACGTCCGCTCCGCGCTCCACGTGGATCCGCGTGATGACGGCGCCCGAGATCGCTTCCGGCGTCGAAGGCAGGCCGAGCCGCACGATGCCGCCGGCGGGTTCCAGGCGGCCGAGCGCCGCCACGCTCTTCGTCGCGGCAGTCCCATGGCTCGTGGCTGCGCCCTGGGCCCGGACCGTGGCGGCCGACCCGGCGACGAGGGCCGCGACGACCGTGGCGAGTGCCACCTGGCTGGCCGTCACTGCAATGGCACTATTCTGAAGACTGCGAAACATGGGTAATCCTCGGCGTCGTTTCCAGCGTCAGTCCGGCCACCGGGTGGCAGCCGCCTCGCGGCCGCTGGCATAGCCGGCGGCGACGATTGCATCGAAAGCGCGCACGTCGGTGAGGCTGAAGCGGCTCACCTCGGGTCGGATCAGCAGGTCGGCGCGGCGCCCCGCCTCGCGCGCCGCGGCCATCGTGCCGATTTCCGCCGCCTTGAGCATGACGGACAGGAAACCCGGGACGCGGTAGCGGCGCCGGAACGGCAGGTAGCGTCCGGCGAGCACGGCCCACGGCGACGGTGCGGACGCGTAATCCACGGCGTAGGTCTGCCGCGCAGTCACGTCCACGGCGATGACCTGGCCCACGGGCCGGTCACGCATGCGGTCCACGGGCAGGTTGTCGAGAATCCCGCCGTCGATGCTCAGTTGCCCGTCGATCACGGCGGGCGGAAACACCCCGGGCAGCGACACGCTCGCGCGCAGCGCGAGCGGCAGCGATCCGCGGTCGTGGACGCGGGTCTGGCCGGAGCCGAGGTCGCTCGAGAGGCAGAAGTACGGCAGCGGCAGGTCCTCGATCTCTCCCGCCAGGTACTCGCCGATCAGTCGCTCCATGCGGCGACCCCTTAGCAGCGACACCACGGGCAGCGTCACGTCGCCGAACGGCTTGCCGCCGACGAACGCGGCGCGTGCTCGTGCGATGGCCTCGTCGGCGGGCAGGTCGAGCGCAATCGCGGCGCCCATCACCGAGCCGATGCTCGAGCCGCCGACCCAGTCGATCGCGTGTCCCGCCTCGACCAGCGCCTTGTAGACGCCGAGGTGTGCGAAGCCGCGCGCCGCGCCCCCGCCGAGCACGAGCCCGAGTGCCGTGCCGTCGAGGATCCGCGCGAGCCGCGCGAAATCGGCCGGGACGCCATCGCGCAGGTGCAGGTGGAAATCCGTGTGGCGGTCCTTGAGCCACGCTGCGGTGCCGCCCAACGTGTCCGGTCTGCCGCGATGCATCAGCAGCAGGGCCTGCGGGGCCACGGGACCGTGTGGCGCGTCGAGCAACGTTGATTCCCACTGCCGCCGCATCGCCGGGCTCGTTGCGTCTGCAACCAGCAGCACGAGGTCGGCGTGGCGCAGTGCGACGTCCGACCAGGGCGTCGCGCCCGGATCTGCGACGTAAACGACGCAGCGATGCTGGTCTTCCTGCTGGGCCAGCCAGTCCACGAGGCCCGCGGTCACGGGTGCGCCGATGCGGGCGGGGAGTTCGATGCCGTCGATCCCGGCCAGGTCGGCCGCCGTGAGAACGCGGGCCGCGCCACGCGGGGTGAACGCGGCGACGAGGCGATCCGCGAGGTCCCGGGCCGCTGGACCGGGGTCGAGAGGCAACAGCGCGATCGTGCGGAAGGAGCGCCGAATCGACGTGACGCCCGCGGTCCGGTCCCGCAACCGCGTCGCAATGCTGCCTGCGAGTTGCCGGGTCAGCTCGGGCCGGCGCTGCGACAGCCGGTCGAACGCCGCCGAGCCCATGCGCAGCAGCAGGCTGTCCCGGGTCGCACGGATGCCGGCCGAGCGCGCGCCGCCGCTCAGCATGCCGATCTCTCCGACGGTCTCGCCCGGGCCGACTTCGGCCACGCAACGGGCTCCTGCGGCGCCAGGCTCGGGCGAGTCGATCCAGACCTGCAGCCGGCCGCGCACCAGCAAGTAGAGTTCGTCGCCGGGGTCCCCCTGGCGAAACAGCCAATCTCCGCCACGGCAGACCACGGGCTCGAGTTCCGCGGCCAGCGCACTCGCCGCCTCCCCGGGCAGACCGAACCCGCGCTGCACTGCAAGCAACAGCGACTGTTGCGTCGACGACGCAGCCATCCGGATTCCCCCCTCTCGTGTTCTCGTTGGATGGGTTCCTGGACCGGAACCACCAATCACCTTAAGCGACAACGTGAGCGTTTGTCACGGACGGGCAGGTTGCCGCCAGCTTCGCGCGCGTCCGAATTGTCACGTCCCGCGACAGGGCGGCTGTTATCATCGGTCGCGCAGGGCCCGAATCCACAAGAAATAGCACGCGGCGGACGGCGCATGTCCGGTCCGCGGAAACGCTGACGGACGGAGAAGGAAAATGACTCGGTTTGGCATCGCCGCCGTTTCGGCGGCCACGGTCGCTTTGCTGTCGAGCATTGGTGCTCACGCACAAGCCGAAACCCAGGTCATCCAGCAGGTGCTCGATCGGGTGGCGGTCTTCAATCGCGGCACGGCGCTCGAGATGAAGTTCGACGCGTCCGACGAACGTCCGCCGGACTTCTACAATTTCGATCTCGTCGAGTCGTCCGCTCTCGGCAGTTGCCAGTTGAACGGTTCGCGCGGCTTGTATTGCCTCGACGGGCGTGACGTGCGGCGCTGGCAGGATCCCGCGGACGGCGGGCCGGGGGTAGTCGAGTTCAGCTGCGCCAACGGTGCGCTGCAGCTCGACGCGAAG
>Ga0209391_10002007_pt1 | contig 10652 bp, 4 predicted proteins | sample PPLLak3March2015_FD_187246 | JGI IMG/M metagenome (GOLD analysis project Ga0209391, IMG submission 187246) | Freshwater sediment microbial communities from Prairie Pothole Lake near Jamestown, North Dakota, USA - PPLs Lake P7 Core (1) Depth... | ecosystem: Environmental > Aquatic > Freshwater >... | reverse complement strand
TCCAGTGCTCAGCGCCGGGCGGCAGCGGCGGCGCATCTTCGGCGCCGATACGCGCCTGGTGCAGGTCGGCGACGGCCTTGGCCAGCGCGAAGGCGCCTTCACGCGGCGGATCGACCAGCCATTTGTCGGCGCGGCCGTCGGCCACCAGCATCGCCGTCGTCATCTCAAAAAGGTTGCGCGCTACAAACTCGGTAGCACACAATGACCGTAACGCGCTGGGATCTGCCTTGTTTTTCTCAAAATTGTCCCTTGAGCGGGCCACCAGCACCTCGCTGCCCTCGATACCGAGCACTTCGCGCGCCTGGGTGGCCAGCGGCAGCGTGAAATTGCCCAGCCCGCAGAACCAGTCGATCACGCGCTCGGTCTTGTCCACGGCCAGCAGACGCAGCGCGCGCGACACCAGCACGCGGTTGATGTGCGGGTTGACCTGCGTGAAATCGGTCGGTTTGAAGGGCATGGTGAGGCCGAAATCGGGCAAGGCATAGGCCAGCAAGGGGCCTCCTTCATCAAGCAGATGCACCGTATCGGGGCCTTTGGGCTGCAGCCACCACTGCACGTCATATTGCACCGCAAAGGTGCGCAAACGGGCCAGATCGTCTTCGGACAGCGGCTCCAGATGCCGCAGCACCAGTGCGGTGACGTCGTCGCCGCCAGCCAGTTCGATCTGCGGCAGGGTCTCACGCGCGTCCATGCTGAAAATCAGCGTGCGCAACGGCAGCAGCATGGCATTGACGTGCGGCGGCAGCACGTGGCATTCGCGGATGTCGGCCACGTAGCGGCTCTTGCGCTCGTGAAAGCCCACCAGCACCTCGCCCTTCTTGTGCACATGGCGCACCGACAGGCGCGCCCTGTACCGGTAGCCCCAGGTCGGCCCCTCGATCGGGCGCAGCAGGGTTTCCGACTTCACCTTGCCAAGGTGCCAGAGGTTGTCTTCCAGGACACGTTGCTTGACCGCCACCTGCGCTGCGGCATGCAGATGCTGCATCTTGCAGCCGCCGCAGGCGCCGGTGTGCAGGCCAAAGTGCGGGCAGCCGGGGCGCACGCGTTGCGACGATTCCTGGTGAATGGCCGTGACCGTGCCTGCCTCCCAGCTTGCTTTCTTGCGGTGCACGTTCATGCTGACCACTTCGAAAGGCAGCGCGCCTTCGATGAAGACGACCTTGCCGTCGGGCTTGTGGGCGATGCCCTGGGCTTCGATGTCGAGCGATTCGACGCGCAGCCATCCGAGTGGCAGGCTGTTTTCGTGGGGCGTTTCGGGCGCAGTTGCGGGAACAGTCTCGGAAAGAGTGGCTTCAGTCATGGCCTGAATTGTCTCAGGCCATGGCCGTGCACCGCGCCCGCAGGTCGTCAGGCCGCCGAGGGCACCAGGAAATCGCGGCTGATGCGCCCACCCAGCGTGTTGACCCGGTCCAGGAACTGTGTAAGGTAGGCGTGCAGGCCGGTGGCCAGGATTTCATCGATGCGGCTGAACTGCAGGTCGGCGCGCAGCTTGCCGGCATGCCGCAGGGTTTCGCTGTAGGGGTCGCTGTCGACCAGCCGCAGGTTGCTCACGACCTCGTTCAGGCTGGCGTGCAGCGAGCGCGGCATGTCCGAGCGCAGGATCAGCAGTTCGGCCACGCGCTCGGGCTTGATCACGTCGCGGTAGACCTTGCGGTAGACCTCGAAGCCGCTGACGCTGCGCAGGATCGCGCTCCAGTGGTAGAAGTCGTACTCCTGGTCATGCTCGCCGGCTGCGCCAAGAAAGTCATTTTCGGCGGCGTGGAACTTCACATCGACCAGACGTGCGGTGTTGTCGGCACGCTCGAGGAAGGTGCCCAGTCGCATGAAGTACAGCGCCTCGTCCATCAGCATCGTGCCCAAGGTCACGCCGCGCGACAGGTGCGAGCGGAACTTCACCCACTCGAAGAATTTGGCCGGATCGGCTTCGAACTCGCCGCTCTTGAGCATGCGGTTGACCTCCAGCCAGGTCGTGTTGTGGGTTTCCCAGACCTCGGTGGTCAGGGCACCGCGCACGGCGCGGGCATTTTCACGGGCGGCGCGCAGGCAGGAGATGATCGATGAGGGGTTGTCCTCGTCCCTCACCATGAACTCCATCACGCTACGGGGCGTGACTTCACCATGTTTCTCAGTGTAGGACGGCAGCAGTTCGCTGATGGACAGCAGCCCCTGCCAGCCCACCTGCGCCGCGACAGCCGACTGCGGCAGCAGCGAGGTCTCGTAGTTCACGTTGAGCATGCGCGACGTGTTTTCAGCGCGCTCGGTGTAGCGGGACATCCAGAACAGGTGATCGGCGGTACGTGAAAGCATTTTTTTCTCCGGGGGAGCCATGGTTCCCGGGCCGTGCCCGGGATGAAAACTCGTCAGGCTTCAAGAATCCAGGTGTCCTTGGTGCCACCGCCCTGCGACGAGTTCACCACCAGCGAGCCGTCCTTCAGCGCCACGCGCGTCAGGCCGCCAGGCACCATCTGCACCGTCTTGGCCGACAGCACGAACGGCCGCAGGTCAATATGCCGCGGCGCGATGCCGGATTCAACGTACGTGGGACAACTCGACAGGCTCAGCGTGGGCTGGGCGATATAGCCAGCAGGGTTGGCGAGAACCGCCTTGCTGAAGTCCTCGATCTCGGCCTTGGTGGCGGCCGGCCCGACCAGCATGCCGTAGCCTCCCGCGCCGTGCACCTCCTTGACCACCAGGTCCTTCATGTTGGCCAGGACGTACTTGAGCTCGTCCGGGTGGCGGCACATGTAGGTCGGCACGTTGTTCAGGATGGGCTTCTCGCCCAGGTAAAACTCGATCATCTTTGGCACGTAGGGGTAGATCGACTTGTCGTCGGCCACGCCCGTGCCCACGGCGTTGCAGATCGCCACGTTGCCCGCGCGGTAGGCGCCCATCAGGCCTTCGCAGCCCAGGGTGGAGGTCGGGCGGAACGCCAGCGGGTCCAGGAAATCGTCGTCCACGCGACGGTAGATCACGTCCACGCGCTTCGGCCCGCGCGTGGTGCGCATGTAGACAAAGTTGTCCTTGACGACCAGATCCTGCCCCTCGACCAGCTCGATGCCCATCTGCTGCGCCAGGAAGGCGTGCTCGAAATAGGCGCTGTTGTACATGCCGGGCGTCAGCACCACCACGGTGGGTTCGGCCGTCGTGGCCGGGGAACTGGCGCGCAGGGTTTCCAGCAGCAGGTCGGGGTAATGCGCCACCGGGGCCACGCGATTCTTGCTGAAGAGATCCGGGAACAGCCGCATCATCATCTTGCGGTTTTCCAGCATGTAGCTCACGCCGCTGGGCACCCGCAGGTTGTCTTCCAGCACGTAGTACTCGCCCTTGCCCTGGGCATCGGGCGCACGCACGATGTCGATGCCGCTGATGTGCGAATAGACGTTGTTCGGCACGTCCACCCCCATCATTTCGGGGCGGAACTGCGCATTGCCCTCGATCTGCTCACGCGGCACCACGCCGGCCTTGAGGATTTCCTGGTCGTGGTAGACGTCGTGGATGAACCGGTTGAGCGCCGTGACGCGCTGCACCAAGCCCTGCTCCATGCTGGCCCATTCGTGGGCCGGGATGATGCGCGGGATCAGATCAAAGGGAATCAGGCGCTCGGTGCCCGAGCCGTCCTCGTCCTTGGCGCCATAGACGGCAAAGGTGATGCCGACCCGGCGGAAGATCATCTCGGCCTCTTCGCGGCGCGAGCGCATGACATCGTCAGGCTGGCGGGCCAGCCATTGGGCATACGCCTCGTAGTGCGCCCGAACGCCTTCGCCCGGCACCTGCCCCTGGCTTTGCGACTGGCTCTGGTCCTGACCCGCTTTTGCAGGGGTCAGCTTTTCATACATTTCATCGAATTTCAGCATTGCGCTTCTCCTGTCGAGAGGATAGCAAGTTGCGCGCCAGCTTGGTGCACAGCCTGTGGATTAATTCAGGGCCAGACAGGGCTTCGCGGTGGCCTTGATCATCGTCAATTTCAGGGACGTGGCCGCGATCAAGGCACCCGGTGATGCCAGTAGCGCTTCGCCACGTCGCGCTGGCAGAAGACCTCAGGGGCGGCTGATGACCACATCGCCGCGCCACAGCGCGCCGAATCGACCACCCGGATGCCACGTTCGCTGTAGCGCTCCAGCACGGGCGGCGCCGGGTGGCCGAAGCGGTTGCGGTAGCCGGCCTGCACCAGCGCCACCGTGGGCAACACGGCGTCCAGGAACGCGGGCGTCGAAGAGGTCTTGCTGCCGTGGTGCGGCATCAGCAGCACATCGGCGCGCAGGCTGTCGCCCGAGGCCACCAGCCGCGCCTCCTGGGCCGCCTCGATGTCGCCCACCAGCAGGGCCATGCGCTGGCCGCTGCCGATGCGCAGCACGCAGCTCATGGCGTTCGACCGGGCCCCGCTGTCGTAGTCGGCGGCCAACGGGTGCAGGATTTCGAAGGCCACGCCGTCCCAGTTCCAGCGTTGCCCGGCCATACAGCGGGTCGCCGCACGCGGTGCCTGCAACTCGTGACCGTCCTCGATGGAGCTCAGCAATCCGGCCTGCGGCTGCATGGCCAGCACGGCGCGGGCGCCGCCGGTGTGGTCGGTGTCACGGTGGCTCAGCACGAGGGTGTCCACGCGCTCGTCCAGCGCGCGCAGCAGCGGCACCAGCACGCGGTGCCCGGCATCGCTCTCGGCGGAAAAGCGCGGTCCGGCGTCATACACCAGCGTGTGGCCCGCCGTGCGCACGAGGACGGCATTGCCCTGGCCAATGTCGGCGGCCAGCAGTTCGAACTCGCCCGGCGCGGGACGTGGCGCCTGCCACAGCAGCACCGGCAGCAAGAGCGGCAGGCCCAGCACCCGCACGCCCCAGGGCAGGCGTGCCGCCAGCAGCACGCCGCCGAGCACGCCGGCCGCCCCGGCCCAGACCGGTGCCGCCGCGACCGAAACGGTCGCGAAAGGCAGGCCCGCCAGAAAGCCGAGTCCACCCGCCAGGGGTTGCAGCGCCCAGGCCGCCGCGTCCCACAGCATGGGCACCATGACGCCGCCCAGCGCCAGCGGCGTGACCACCAGCGTGACCCAGGGAATGGCCAGCAGATTGGCCACGAGCCCCACCACCGACACCTGTCCAAACAACAGCAGGCTCAAGGGCGTCAGCGCAAGCGTCACGACCCACTGCTCGCCCAGCAACTGACGGGATTTATGAAGGAAATGGCGCCACCCCACCGTCGGACGGTCCTCGTTAGCTCCCGAATTCGTAGCAAACAACACACCAACTGCGACAAAGCTCAGCCAGAAGCCGGCCTGCATCAGCGCCCATGGGTCCAGCGCCACCACCACGGCGCAGGCCAGCAGCCAGACGGTCGGCCATGGCCACTGCCGCCCGCTCAAGCGAAGCAGCCCCACGGTGACCAGCATCCAGATCGTGCGCTGTGCCGGCACGCCCCAGCCGCTGAACAGCGCATAGGCCGCGGCCAGCGCCACGCCGCCGATCAGCGCCGCATGGGGCGCCGGCAGCCACAGGCACAGCCGCCAGCCCCACAGCGCGGTGCGCCGCCACAGCGCGCCGATCAGTGCCGCGGCCACCCAGGCGAAGAGCGTGATGTGCAGTCCGGAGATGCTCATCAGGTGCGCCACACCGGTGGCGCGGAAGATGTCCCAGTCGGCGCGCTCGATGGCGGCCTGGTCGCCGGTGACGAGCGCGGCCAGGATGCCGGCGCTGCGCGCGCGCTCCGGCGTGCCGTCGGCCACCCGCGCCAGGATGGCGTCGCGCACGGCATGCCGGGCGCGCTCGATGGGGTGCCAGGCCGTCACGGCCAGCCGTTGCGGCACGGGGTCTTTCAGGCCGGAACGCACATACCCGGTGGCCTGCACGCCCTGCTCCCACAGCCAGAGTTCATAGTCAAACCCGTGCGGATTGAGGTTGCCGTGCGGTGCCTTCAGTCGCACCGTCATCTGCCAGCGCTCACCGGGGCGCAGGTCGGCGGGCTGGCGCTGCAGTTCCAGCGTGGCGCCGTCCGTTCCCATGGAGGCGCCGCCATACCAGCCCAGCAACACCCGCGGTGGCACGGACACCGGCGCGCCGTCCAGCGTCGCCGATTCGACATCCAGCCGGAAACGCACACCGCCGTCGTTGCGTTGCGGCATGGCGGCCACCACCCCCACGACGGCCAGATCGCGCCCTTCCAGTGCCGGATTCAGGCCCTGCGCCAGGAAGACGCCCGCCCGCAGGCCGCAGAGCGCGAAGCCCAGGGCCAGCGCACCGACACCCCAGATCAGCCCGCGCAGGACCCGAGCGCCACGCAGCGGTTGCCAGTTTGATATTTTTTTAGTAGCAAACAATGCCCACAGGACAATGGGAACGGCCATAACGGCGGCATAATTCAGCCAGAGCCACAGCTCCCGCTGCTGCAATTGGAGCGCGCTACCCGCCACAAAGCCCGCCAGTACCACCGAACCCGTCCAAAGGCCGCCACTGGGGCTGCTTTCATCCGGCATCAAGGCTTCTTGCATCCCGCCATGCTAAACGGGCATGCCGAAAGTCCGGCCGACTGGCTCAGGTCTTGCTAGGATCAGGGCAAGCGCCGAAACACGCTGCCAGCGCCAGCGTCGCATGAAGGCGCACTGAATCGAACCGAGTCAACCCGAGAAGCGAATGTCCATCCACGCCGCCCTGAACCACGTCACCCACTACAAATACGACCGCCCGGTCACGCTGGGGCCCCAGGTGGTTCGCTTGCGGCCCGCGCCGCACTGCCGCAGCAACATCATTTCGTATTCGCTGAAAATCGAGCCGGCGGGCCATTTCGTCAACTGGCAGCAGGACCCGTTCGCCAACTACCAGGCGCGTCTGGTGTTCCCCGACAAGGCCACCGAGTTCAAGGTCACCGTGGACCTGGTGGTCGAAATGGCGGTGTACAACCCCTTCGACTTCTTCCTGGAACCCGAGGCCGAGGAATTTCCCTTCCGCTACGAGGCCAGCCTCAAGCAGGAACTGGCGCCCTACCTGATCGCCGACCCGGTCACCCCGCTGGTCCAGGCCTATCTGGACAAGATCGACCGCACCAAGCGCCGCAGCGTGATCTTCCTGGTGGACCTGAACCAGATGGTGCAGAAGTCCGTCAACTACACCATCCGCATGGAACCCGGCGTGCAGACGCCCGAGGAAACCTTGGAAAAGGCCAGCGGCTCCTGCCGCGACTCGGCCTGGCTGATGGTGCAGCTGCTGCGCAACTGTGGGCTGGCCGCGCGCTTTGTGTCCGGCTACCTGATCCAGCTCAAGTCCGACGTGAAGGCGCTGGACGGCCCCAGCGGCACCGAGGTCGACTTCACCGACCTGCACGCCTGGTGCGAGGTCTACCTGCCCGGCGCGGGCTGGGTCGGGCTGGATGCCACCTCGGGCCTTCTGGCCGGTGAAGGTCACATCCCGCTGGCCTGCACACCGAGCCCGTCAAGCGCCGCGCCGATCGAAGGCGGCGTGGACGAGTGCGAGGTCGAGTTCGCCCACCACATGCAGGTCACGCGCATCTACGAATCGCCGCGCGTCACCCTGCCCTACACCGACGACCAGTGGGCGGCCGTGATGGCCCTGGGCGCCGAGGTGGACGAGGAACTGCAAAGGGGCGACGTGCGCCTGACCATGGGCGGCGAACCGACCTTCGTGGCCGTGGAAGACCGCGACGCTGCCGAATGGAACACCGATGCGCTGGGCCCGACCAAGCGCGGCCTGGCCACGGCACTGGTGCACAAGCTGCGCGCCGAATACGGCCAGGGCGGCTTCCTGCACTTTGGCCAGGGCAAGTGGTACCCGGGCGAGCAACTGCCACGCTGGGCCCTGGGCATCTACTGGCGCGAGGACGGCCAGCCCTGCTGGCGCAATCCGGCCCTGTTCGCCGACGAGCGCGCCCCCAGCCACTACAGCAGCGAAGACGCACGCCGCTTCACGCACCTGCTGGCCGAGAAACTCGGCGTCACCGGCAAGCACATCGAGGCTGGCCATGAAGACGTCTGGTACTACCTGTGGCGCGAGCGCCGCCTGCCGGTCAACGTGGACCCGTTCGACTCGAAGCTCGACGACGAGATGGAACGCAGCCGCCTGCGCCGCGTGTTCGAGCAGAAGCTCGACGCCGTGATCGGCTACGTGCTGCCCCTGCAGGCGCCCGAGGCCGGCGCCGTGGTCAGTGGCTCGCGCTGGCGCACCGGCCCGTGGTTCCTGCGCGACGAGCGCATGTACCTGATGCCCGGCGACTCGCCCATGGGCTATCGCCTGCCGCTGGACTCCCTGCCCTGGGTCAGCAAGTCCGACTACCCCTACCTGATCGAGCAGGACCCCTATGCCGTACGCACGGCTTTGCCGCACGCCGCCACCTTGCGTGCCCAGTACAACGCGCTGCAGGACGGCCCGACCGACTACACCGCCCACACCACGGGCGGCGGCTTTGCCGAAGGCGGTGTGGTCGCGGTGCAAGGCCAGGGTCACGGCACGGGCAGCGCCGCCAGTCGCCTGAGCGCGGCCCGCGCCAACCTGCTGGGCCAGGCGCAGCCTTCGCATGCCAGCACGACGGTCGATGCCAACCGCATGCCGAAGCCGGGCGAGTCCGCCCACTGGATCAACCGCAGCGCGCTGTGCGTCGAAGTGCGCGACCCACGCCGCTCCAACGGTCCCAAGGCTGAAGCCGTGGGCACGAAGAGCGGTGTTTTGTATGTCTTCATGCCGCCGGTGGCGCTGCTGGAGGACTACCTCGACCTGCTCGCCGCCATTGAAGCCACGGCAGAGCAGCTCAAAGTGAAAATCGTGCTGGAAGGCTACCCGCCCCCGCGCGACCCGCGCCTGAAGGTGCTGGCCGTCACACCCGACCCCGGCGTGATCGAGGTCAACATCCACCCCGCGAAGAGCTGGGGCGAACTGGTGGAGCACACCGAGTTCCTCTACAACGCCGCGTTCGAGACCCGCCTGTCGGCCGAAAAATTCATGACCGACGGCCGCCACACCGGCACCGGCGGCGGCAACCACTTCGTGATGGGCGGCGCCACGCCCACGGACAGCCCGTTCCTGCGCAAGCCCGAGTTGCTGGCCAGCCTGATCCTTTACTGGCACAACCATCCCAGCCTGAGCTATCTGTTCAGCGGCATGTTCGTCGGCCCGACCAGCCAGGCGCCGCGTGTGGACGAAGCCCGCAACGACCAGTTGTACGAGCTGGAAATTGCGCTGCAGGAGATCCACGCCAACCGCGAAAAATACGGCGAGGACATGCCCCCGTGGCTGGTGGACCGCACGCTGCGCAACATCCTGGTCGACGTGACCGGCAACACCCACCGCAGCGAGTTCTGCATCGACAAGCTGTATTCGCCCGACTCATCGACCGGGCGCCTGGGCCTGCTGGAACTGCGCGCCTTCGAGATGCCGCCGCACGCCCGCATGAGCATTGCCCAGCAGTTGTTGCTGCGCGCGCTGGTGGCGCGTTTCTGGCGCGACCCGTACCACGCGCCGGTCACGCGCTGGGGCACCGAGCTGCACGACCGTTTCCTGCTGCCGACCTTCATCAAGATGGACTTCGCGGACATCATGACCGAGATGCGCGACGCCGGCTTTGCCTTCGACGACACCTGGTTCGCGCCGCACTTCGAGTTCCGCTTCCCGCTGGTCGGCGAGGTCAAGAGCATGGGCATCGAGCTCACGCTGCGCAACGCGCTGGAGCCCTGGCACGTGATGGGCGAGGAAGGCTCGGCCGGCGGCACCGTGCGCTATGTCGATTCATCGCTGGAGCGTATCGAGGTGCGCGTCACCGGCCTGAACCAGAGCCGCTACGTGATCACCTGCAACGGCGAACCCCTGCCGCTGCAGTCCACCGGCACCACCGGCGAGTTCGTGGCCGGCGTGCGCTACAAGGCCTGGAACCCGCCGTCGGCGCTGCACCCCTCCATTGCCGTGCATGCGCCGCTGACCTTCGACATCGTGGACACCTGGATGAAGCATTCGCTGGGCGGCTGCCAGTACCACGTGGCGCATCCGGGCGGCCTGAGCTACGAGAGCTTCCCGGTCAACTCGTTCGAGGCCGAGAGCCGGCGCCTGTCGCGCTTCGTGCGCATGGGCCACACACCGGGACGGATGGACGTGCCGCCGGCAAGCATCAACGTGCCGGGCAGCCGGGAGTTCCCGTTCACGCTGGACCTGCGTCGCCAGCTGTAGAAAATCGCCCACCCCGGTCATTTGGCGTATTTCCAGAATATTTCCGGCGATTCCCAGCGTCAAATGGCCGTAGTTCGCTCTATTTTTCATAGCGCCTCAAGCGCTGGAAGAGACCGTGAAACGGATCGCCACGGGCTGCAGAGCCGCTGGCAATCCGGGTAAGCCCCAGCCCTCTGGATGCGACAATCGACCGCTGTGGAAAAACCCGCCCCGACCCCCTCGACCGACGCGCCCGAAGACCTCTCGCCAGCGGCCATGGCCGCTGCTTTGGCGTCAGCGGCGGAAGAAGGTCACTTTGACGAGCTGCGGGGACGCACTGCCCGGGATGACGAGACCTATACACAAGAACTGTCCGACAAATGGGTCCAGTTCTTTGACGCACTCGGCACCGATGGCTTTGCCGACCTGAACCACCGCACCGAAACGCTACGGCGCCAGATCCGTGACAACGGCGTCAGCTACAACGTCTATGCCGACACCAGCGGTCCGCAACGCCCCTGG
>Ga0209391_10002004_pt1 | contig 10660 bp, 6 predicted proteins | sample PPLLak3March2015_FD_187246 | JGI IMG/M metagenome (GOLD analysis project Ga0209391, IMG submission 187246) | Freshwater sediment microbial communities from Prairie Pothole Lake near Jamestown, North Dakota, USA - PPLs Lake P7 Core (1) Depth... | ecosystem: Environmental > Aquatic > Freshwater >... | reverse complement strand
GTCGCCGAAGGCGCGCAGGAAATCGGCTTGCAGGTCGCGGCGTTCCGTGCGCCAGCTGTCCAGCGGGCTGCCCTGGCCCTGCAGCACCCACCAGCGCATGCGCCGCGTGTAGGCGTTGGGCAGCACCTGCCCGGCCGGCAGCGACGGATCCCAGACGTAGCACAGCGTCGCGCCGGGCAGCGCCTCGCCGCTGAGGCTGCGTGCCAGGCGCAGCTGCGCGCTGTCGATCAGCGGCAGCTGCGACAGCGGCGGGTCGAAGAGCACGCAGACCTTCAGCGCCGCGTCGTCGGTGGCCTTGCCGCGAAGGTCGGCGCCGGCGATCGGCTGCGCCAGGCGCCAGCGCCACGACAGCTGCTGCGGCGCCGGCGCGCCTGCCGGTAGTTCGTGCACCAGGTTGCCGTAGCTGCCTGCCGAGGCGACGCGCAGCACGCGCTGGCCGTCCAGCGTCACGACCTCGAAGCCGGTGCGCGGCAGCGTCTGTTTGGGCAGGCCGAGCTCGCGCCACTGCGCCGCGGGCTGCGCCGCGGCCGTCGCCAGAGGCGCCAGGCCGGGCGCCGACGGCTGCGCGGCCGCGGCGAAGGCCGCGGCCAGCCCGGCGATCGCCCACGCGGCTCTCACCGGCCGAGCGCGTTGAGCGACCAGTCGTAGTCGAGGAAGCCGGGCGACAGCGCGCGCTCGCGCAGCTTGCGCTGCTCGTCCGGCTGGTCGCTCAGCTGCACGGCGTAGCGCACGAACAGGTCGTCGAGTTTGTTAAAGCCCAGCCAGCCCTGCTCCCAGTCCTCGCGGAACCACTTGAAGATCATGCTCACCTCGAGTTTGCCGCCGGCCACGCGGTTGCGCGTGCGGTCGGACATGAAGCGCTGCATGCCGTCGTCGAACTGCGCCTGCAGCTTCGGCGCCGTGAAGGCCTCGTTGCGCAGCGCCGGGCAGCCGATCGAGGCGCAGTTCACCGCCGCGTGCACGCGCGGGTCCTTGTAGAGCGGGCGCAGCTGCTCGTGCTCGATCCAGTCGAGGTGCCGCTCCTCGCCCAGCAGCACGAAGAACTTCTTCTTCCACGGGCTCTGCAGCAGCGAGCCCAGGTCCTTGATCGACTTCAGCTCCGGCCAGCGCGTCAGGATCAGCTCCACTGTGAAGGCGTTGTAGGCATTCACCAGGAAGGCCATCTGCTGCTCGCGGCTCCAGCGCTCGAACTCCGCCGGCGGCACCGCGCTCATCGCGTCGAGCACCTTCTTCAAGGCGGCGCGGTCGGCCTTGAAGCCGTCGTAGTCGACGCGGCTCTGCTTCTGGTCGGGCAGCCAGCGCACGTGCTTCTTCAGCAACCCATCCCATCCGGCGTAGCCATGGTCGAATTGCGCCCAGGCCGGGGCACACAACAGCCACAGCGTCATCAGCCAAAGCCAGCGCCTGCGCATGCTCATCCCCGTTGCCAGTCGTGAAAACGCTTCACCCACTTCAGCACGCCATGCGGCTGGTGCGCCCGCTTCCATTCGCCGGCCGCGTACTTGTTGGCCTCGGCCATCGTGGGGTAGGTGTGGATGGTGCCCAGGATCTTGTTCAGGCCCAGGCCGTGCTTCATCGCCAGAACGTACTCGGCCAGCAGGTCGCCGGCGTGGGCGCCGACGAGGGTCACGCCCAGGATCTTGTCCTTGCCCGGCACGGTCAGCACCTTCACCCAGCCGTGCGCGGCGCTGTCGGCGATCGCCCGGTCCAGGTCGTCGATGCCATAGCGTGTCACCTCGTAGGCGATGCCCTTCTCCTTGGCCTCCTGCTCGTTCAGGCCTACGCGCGCCACCTCGGGGTCGATGAAGGTGCACCACGGCACCACCGAATAGTCGGCCTTGAACTTCCTGAAGGCACCGAACAGCCCGTTCACCGCCGCATACCAGGCCTGGTGCGCCGCCACGTGGGTGAACTGGTAGGGCCCGGCCACGTCGCCGGCGGCCAGGATGTTGGGGTAGATGGTCTGCAGGTACTCGTTGACCTGCACGGTGCGGTTCACCGGGATGCCCAGATCTTCCAGGCCGAAGCCCTCGAGCCGCGCCACCCGGCCCACCGCGCACAGCAGCAGGTCGAAGCCGATGCGCTTTTCCTGCCCGGCGGCTTCGACGACGATGTACTTGGCGTCGCCCTCGCGCTCGCAGCGCAGCGCCTTGTGGCCGGTGAGCACCGTCACGCCGTCGGCTTCCAGCGCCTTGCGCGCATAGGCCGAGACCTCCTCGTCCTCGCGGATCATGATGCGCGGCGCCATCTCCACCTGCGTCACCGCCGACCCCAGCCGCGCGAAGCTCTGCGCCAGCTCGCAGCCGATCGGCCCGCCGCCCAGCACCACCAGCCGCGCCGGCAGCTCGCGCAGGCTCCACAGCGTGTCGCTGGTGCGGTAGCCCACTTCTTCCAGCCCGGGCAGCGGCGGCACGAAGGGGCGGGCGCCGGTGGCGATGACGATGGAGCGCGTGCTGAGGGTCTGCTCGCCGCCGTTCGCACGCTCGATCCTCACGTGCCAGGGGTCGACGATCGTCGCCCGGCCCTCGACCACGTCCACGCCCAGCCCGGTGTAGCGCTCGACCGAATCGTGCGGCTCGATGTCCTTGACCACCCGGGCCACGCGCTCCATCACCTGCGCGAAGTCCATCGTGTAGGAGGCCGAGGCGATGCCGTAGTCGGCGCTGTGGCGCATCTGCCGCGCCAGCGTGGCGGTCTTGATCAGCGCCTTGCTTGGCACGCAGCCGTAGTTCAGGCAGTCGCCGCCCATCTTGTGCGCTTCCACCAGCGTCACCCTGGCCTTGACCACCGCGGCGATGTAGCTGGTCACCAACCCGGCCGCGCCGGCGCCGATAACCACCATGTTGCGGTCGAAGCGCTGCGGCTTGGCGGCGGCCCACTTCGCATAGACCTTGCGCCGCTGCACCGCGTCGACGATCTTGCGCGCCACCAGCGGGAACAGCCCGAGCAGCACGAAGGAGCCGATCAGCCCCGGCGACAGGATGCCCTGCAGCGAGCGGATCTGCGCCAGCTGGGTGCCGGCGTTCACGTACACCAGTGTGCCGGCCAGCATGCCCAGCTGGCTGACCCAGTAGAAGGTGGCGGCCTTCATCGCCGTCAGCCCCATCAGCAGGTTGATGACGAAGAAGGGGAACACCGGCACCAGGCGCAGCGTGAACAGGTAGAAGGCGCCGTCGCGCTCGACGCCGCGGTCGATGTCGGCGAGCCGCGCGCCGAACTTCGACTTGACGCTGTCGCGCAGCAGGTAGCGCGAGACCAGCATGGCCAGCGTGGCGCCCAGGCTGGACGCGAAGGACACCACCAGCGTGCCCACCCACAGGCCGAAGATGGCGCCGGCCAGCAGCGTCATGATCGCCGCGCCGGGCAGCGACAGGGCCGTCACTGCGACATAGATGGCGAAGAACGCGCCGATCACCTGCGCCGGGTGGGCCGCGTACAGCGCCGCAAAGTCCTCGCGTGCGCCGCGCACGTAGTCCAGGCTGAAGAAGCGGCCCAGGTCCAGCGCGAAGAACGCCGTCACCAGCGCCAGCAGCACGGCCAGCAGAAGAAGCTTGCGTGGGTTCATCGTGATCGTCGGTCCGTCAGGGCTGGTTCGTTCGCAGGCCGCGCAGAGTTACACCCGCAGCGCACGCCAGCCGCCGAGCAGGCGCATGGCGGTGGTCAGCACGCACAGCGCCGCGAAGCCGTAGGCCCAGCCCGCGAAGTGCATCGGCCACAGGCACATCAGCACGAAGCAGATCAGCGTCTCGCTGGCCTCGGTCAGCCCGCCCAGGTAGTAGATGCCCTTTTGCGGGTAGTCCTCGCTCTTCAGGCCGCGCCGCTCGGCCAGCACCGCGAAGGCCAGGAAGCTGGAGCCGGTGCCGATGAAGGCCGCCAGCAGCACCGCGGCCGGCAGTGCATTGGCTGCCGGATCGGCCACGGCAAAGGCCAGCGGAATGCTGGCGTAGAAGAGGAAGTCCAGCGCGATGTCGAGGAAGGCGCCCCGATCGGTGGGGCGGGTCAGCCTGGCCACGGCCCCGTCCAGCCCGTCCATCAGCCGGCTGGCCAGCAGCAGCGCCAGCCCGGCGATCGGTGCGCCGCTGGCAATGGCCGCGGCCGCGCCCAGCCCCAGCCCGAAGCCGAACAGCGTGACGCCGTCCGCGCCGACGCCGGCGCGCACCAGCACCCGGGCGATGCGTTCGAGACCCGGCTTGAGCAGTGCAATGGCAGCGCGGTCAAGCATTGGCGGCGGGTGCCTGGCGGGATGCCGGTTGCATGCCCGCATCGTATCCAGGAGCCGCCGCCGCTGCGGCCCGAGGGACACCGGGCGACCCGCGCGGCTCAACGCACCGGCGTTCCCCAGCCGCCGCCACCGGGCGTCTCGACGACGAACACGTCGCCCGGCGCCATCTCGGCCGAGCCGATGTGGCCCAGCGCCTCGACACGCCCGTCGGCGCGTTCGATGCGGTTGATGCCGAGCGCACCGGGCGCCCCACCGGCCATGCCGAAGGCCGGCACGCTGCGGCCGTTGCTCAGGATCGACGCAGTCATGGCCTCAAGGAAGCGCACACGCCGCACGCCGCCGTCACCGCCGCGCCAGCGTCCGGCGCCGCCCGAGCCGGCGCGGATCGCGTAGCTGTCCAGCCGCACCGGGAAGCGCCACTCCAGCACTTCGGGGTCGGTGAGCCGCGAGTTGGTCATGTGCGTCTGCACGACGCTGGTGCCGCCGAAGCCTTCGCCGGCGCCACTGCCGCCGGAGATGGTCTCGTAGTACTGGTGGCGTGCATTGCCGAAGGTGAAGTTGCTCATCGTGCACGGGCCCGAGGCCATCACTCCCAGGGCGCCGAACAGCGCGTTGGTGACGCACTGCGAGGTCTCGACGTTGCCGGCCACCACCGCTGCCGGCGGCCGCGGGTTGAGCATGCAGCCTTCGGGCACCACCACGTGCAGCGGCTTCAGGCAGCCGGCGTTCAGCGGGATGTCGTCGTCGACCAGCGTGCGGAAGACGTACAGCACCGCGGCCATGGTCACCGCCTTCGGCGCATTGAAGTTGTTCGGCAGCTGCGCGCTGGTGCCGGTGAAATCGATGGTCGCTTCGCGTGCCTGGGCATCCACCGTGACGCGCACGCGAATCACCGCGCCGTTGTCCAGCGGCATCTCGAAGTGGCCATTCCTGAGTGCGGTGATGACGCGCCGCACCGATTCCTCGGCGTTGTCCTGCACGTGCTGCATGTAGGCCGCCACCGTCTCGCGGCCGAACTGCGCGACCATGGCCTGCAGTTCGTCCACGCCCTTCTGGTTGGCGGCAATCTGCGCGCGCAGGTCGGCGATGGTCTGCGCCGGGTTGCGCGCCGGGTACGGCCCCGACTGCAGTTGCGCCAGCAGCTCGGGCTCGCGCAAGACACCTTCGCGCACCAGCAGGAAGTTGTCGAAGAGCACCCCCTCCTCGTCGATGGTCTTGCTGAACGGCGGCATGCTGCCGGGCGTGCTGCCGCCGATGTCCGCATGGTGGCCGCGGCTGGCGACGTAGAAGCTGGGCTGAGGCGCGACGCCGGCCGCGCCCGGCCGCTCCGAAGCGGTCGGCGAACCCCCGCGGGGGGTGGCTGGCGGGTCCCCGCCAGCCGGGGGCTCCAGGTACACGGGCGTGACCACCGTCACGTCGGGCAGGTGCGTGCCGCCGTGGTACGGATCGTTGAGCACGTAGACGTCGCCCGGCTGCATCTGCGGGTTGCGCGCGATCACCGTCTTGATGCTCTCGCTCATGCTGCCCAGGTGCACCGGCATGTGCGGTGCGTTGGCGATCAGCTCGCCGGCGGCGCTGAACAGCGCGCAGCTGAAGTCCAGCCGTTCCTTGATGTTCACCGAGTACGCCGTGTTCTGCAGCCGCAGGCCCATCTGCTCGGCGATGTTCATGAAAAGGTTGTTGAAGACCTCCAGCATCACCGGGTCGACCTGCGTGCCGATGGCGTGGGAGGACACGCGTGCACGCACGCGCTGCAGCTCCAGCGCGCCCTGGGCCGTCAGCCGCGCCTGCCAGCCGGGCTCGACCACGGTGGTGGCATTGCGCTCGGCGATCACCGCCGGGCCGTCGATGCGCGCCCCCGGCCGCAGCGCCTCGCGCTGCAACAGGCCGGCCTCGCGCCAGCCGGCCGGCGCCTCGTCCGCCTCGCAGTACATGCGCACGCGCTGCTGCGCCGTGGCGGCGTGGTCCGTGGCCTCGCCGCCCGCGCCGGGTTCGGGCATGGATTCGCCCGGGCCGATGGCCTCCACCGACACCGCCTCGATGACCAGCGGCTTGCCGGGCATCAGGAAGGCGAAGCGCTGGCGGTAAGCGGACGCAAAGGCCAGGCGCGCCTCGTCCAGGCCCGACATCGGCACGCCCAGCGCCGTATCGGTGCCTTGATAGCGCAGGTGCAGCGTGTCGCGGCGCTGCACCGCGGCCGGCGGCACGCCTTGCGCCACCAGTTCCTGCGCGGCGGCGCTGCCGAGTTCGTGCAGCTTCTGTCTGGCGGCATCGAGGCCGTCGGCATCGAGCGCTCTTTCCAGCGAGGCCTCGCGCATGGCGATCTGGTCGGCCAGGCCCATGCCGTAGGCCGACAGCACCCCCGCCAGCGGGTGCACGTAGACGCGCGTCATGCCCAGTGCGTCGGCCACGCCGCAGGCATGCTGGCCGCCGGCGCCGCCGAAGCACTGCAGCGTGTAGCCGGTGACGTCGTAGCCGCGCGCCACCGAGATGCGCTTGATCGCATTGGCCATGGCCTGCACGGCGATGCGCAGGAAGCCGGCGGCCAGCGATTCGGCGCTGGTCGACCGGCCGGTGGCCTGCTGCACCTGCGCGGCCAGCCGGGCAAACTGTGCGCGCACACCCTCGCCGTCCAGCGGCTGGTCACCGGCCGGGCCGAACACCCGCGGGAAGTGCTGCGGCTGGATGCGGCCGAGCATGACGTTGGCATCGGTGACGGCCAGCGGACCGCCGCGGCGGTAGCTGGCCGGGCCGGGGTTGGCGCCGGCGCTGCGCGGGCCGACACGCAGCCGCGCACCGTCGAAGGCCAGGATCGAGCCGCCGCCCGCCGCCACGGTGTGGATGCTCATCATCGGCGCGCGCATGCGCACGCCGGCCACCTGCGTCTCGAAGGCACGCTCGAACTCGCCGGCATAGTGCGACACGTCGGTGCTGGTGCCGCCCATGTCGAAGCCGATCAGCCTGTCATGCCCTGCGGCCAGCGCCGTGCGCACCATGCCGACGATGCCGCCGGCCGGGCCGGACAGGATCGCGTCCTTGCCCTGGAAACGGTGCGCCTCGGTCAGGCCGCCGCTGCTCTGCATGAAGAACAGGCGCACGCCCGGCATCTGCGCCGCCACCTGCTCCACATAGCGGCGCAGGATCGGCGACAGGTAGGCATCGACCACCGTGGTGTCGCCGCGCGGCACGAACTTCATCAGCGGGCTCACACCATGCGACACGCTGACCTGCGTGAAGCCGATGGCGCGCGCCAGCGCTGCGGCTGCCTGCTCGTGCGCGGCGTGGCGCCAGCCGTGCATGAAGACGATGGCGCAGGCGCGCAGGCCGGCTGCGAAGGCCGCCTGCAGATCGCGGCGCAGCGCGGCCGCGTCCAGCGGCTGCAGCACGCTGCCGTCGGCACCGACACGCTCGTCGGCCTCCACGACCTGCTCGTACAGCAGCTCGGGCAGCACGATGTGCCGGTCGAAGAGCCGCGGCCGCGCCTGGTAGGCGATGCGCAGCGCATCGCGGAAGCCGCGCGTGGTGACCAGCAGCGTGCGCTCGCCCTTGCGCTCGAGCAGCGCGTTGGTGGCCACCGTGGTGCCCATCTTCACGCACTCCACCTGCTGCGGCGTGATCGGCGCGCCGGTCGGCAGCTGCAGCAGCCGGCGCATGCCTTCGACCGCCGCGTCGGCGTAGGCCTCGGGGTTCTCGCTCAGCAGCTTGCAGGTGTGCAGCGCGCCGTCGGGGGCGCGGCCGACGATGTCAGTGAAGGTGCCGCCGCGGTCGATCCAGAACTGCCAGCGGACATTGCAGTGGCTCATGGGAACCCGGATGGTTGGGGTGGACAACGATAGCGCGCGAGTCGGCCGAAGCGCGCCGCGCTACTGGACTTCGACCTGCCCGGTGAACCGGGCCCGCACCAGCGACCAGGACAGCCCCAGACCGAGCACGGTGCCGAGGATCAGCAGCGCCAGCCACGCGACCGACGACGGCGTGTCCAGTTCGATCCACCTTTGCTCGACGAAGACCCAGGCCAACGCCGCCAGCAGCGCGATGCCCAGGATCACACCCAGCAAACCCAGCGCGGCGTGCACCGTGCGCAGCGAGACGGCCCAGCCGATGAGCAGCACCACGCCCAGCAGCGCCTTCATGGCGCTGATGCCCGCCGGCGGCTCGGTCAGCCAGTGGTAGAAGGAATGACCGCTGGGGTTGTAGGTGGCGAGTACCAGGGCGATGGCCAGCACGATGCGCACGACGACGCCGGACCACGAGATGCCTTGCACCGACATGGAAGCTCCTCTTGACTGTGACGACATGCGAGAGGGTAACCCGGCAAGGCCAACAGGCTGAGCGATGAAGCTGACGAAGGCGGCGGCGCGACGTTCTGGACAACCGCGGCATCGACCCCGACACGATGCGCTTCGAGGCTTACGGCCCGAGCAGGCTGCACCGCGGGATCGCTCCAGCGACGACCGGCAGGAACGTCGCGACGATCGCTGGCAGGGTTCTGCGCCTGGGCGGGGGCCTGCCGGGTTCTCCAGAGTCTGTCGGGCTGGCCCAGGGGTGGCCCGATCGCTGCATCAGAATCGCTTCCGTCGTCAGGGGCGGCGCTTGCCTTCGCCCGCCCTGAATCAACCGCCACCACGCCAGCCCCGACCATGCCAGACAAGCCCGCGCACCCGGTCTCGAAGGACCGCCTGAGACGCGTGCTCGGGCAGCCCGAAGCGGACGGGTCGCTTTCGGCGGCCAAGAAGACGGCGATCCTGTTTGCAGGCCTGCTGCTGCTGGCCGCCCTGGTGGCCTGGCTGGACCCGCGCCCCAGCCTGCGCCACGTCGAGCTCAAGATGCTGTCTGGCGGCCAGACCGGCAGATACCACGCGCTCGTCGACGACTTTGCCGGCGAGGTGAGCCGGCGCAAGGGGCGGCTGACCAACGTCGCGACGGCCGGGTCCGCCGAAAACATACGGCGCCTCGTCGCCGCCCGCGAGAGCTGCGACGTGCACCTGGCGCTGGTGCAGGACGGCATGTCCTACCCCGAGGGCCACGGGCTCGAGTTGATCGGGCGCCTGCCGCAGCCGGAGTCGCTGATCATCCTGGGCCGCGACGTCGAGCGCTTCAAGGTTCCTGCCGACCTGAAGGGGGTGCGACTGGGCATCGGCCCGGTGGGCAGCGGCACCGAACAGCTGATGCGGCGGGTGCTGGCCACCGCAGCCGGCCTGGACGTCGTCGTCTCGACCCCGTCGATCGACCAGCAACTCGACATGCTGGAGCGCGGCGAGCTCGACCTTGGCGCGATGGTGATCTCGGAACAAGCCAAGCTGCTGTCCGATGCGGTGGTGCGCCGCAGGCTCGACATCCTCGCCATGCCCAACGCGGAATCGCTGGCACACCACTTGCCGTTCTCGCGCATCGGCAGGATCGAGGCCGGGCAGCTCGACTATCTGCATCAGCTGCCGCGCGTCGCGAAGCCGGTGCTGCAGATCGACACCCTGATCGTCGGCAACGGCTGCGCGTCGAACGGCGCTCTGCAGGGGCTGATGGCCGCGGCGGCCGAGGTGTCGCCCACCTTCGTCCGCCGCAACCAGGGCGCACCCAACCAGACCGGGCTGCCGATGAACGGCGTCGCGAAGAACTTCTTCAAGGACGAAGGGCCCGATCTGCTCGGAACCCATGCGCCGTGGGCGGTGGACATCATGCCGCTGCCCACCTGGATCCAGATCGGCGTGGCCGTCTCGCTGCTGTTCACGGCCATGGCCATGGTGCACCGCTTCCGCCTGTGGCGCGTCGATGCCCACCGGGTCAGGCTCGAGAGCGAGATTCCCGGGCTCTTCGGCGCCGGCACCACGGTGGGCACGATCGCCGAAATGCCGGCCGACCCGCGGCATGCCACGCCCGAGGCCGTAGCCCGGATCGACAGCCTGATGGCACGCCTGTCCGCACTGGCGCAGCGCTGCCGACGGCAATCGCTTTCGATGCTGGTGCCGATGGGCGAGGAGATGTCGTACCGTTACCAGGAGACGCTGATTTCCGAGCTGATCACCGCGCTGCGGCTTTACCGGGACAGGCTGCCGACAAGCCCATAGTGGCGTGGGCAGGTTGGCGCTCGTGTCGCTTCGCCTGTGGCTTGCCTTTGTCGGAACTGGATGCAGGGCGATCGCGTGCTCGGCACCGCTACCGCTTGCTGTCCTTGGCCATGCCGAGCACGGTCATCTCGGCGTCGATGACGCCGGACTTGAGCATGCCGAGCCTGCGCGCGGCGGCGTAGGAGACGTCGCCGACCCGGTCGGCCTGCGTGGGGCCGCGGTCGTTGACGCGCAGCGTGACGCTTTTGCCGTTCTTCGGGTTGGTGACCTTGACCGGCGAGCCGCTGTGCAGCGGCTTGTGCGCCGTCGTCAGCGCCTCGGGATTGAAGGCTTCGCCGCTGGCCGTCTTGCGCCCGGCGAACTTCTTGCCGTA
>Ga0209391_10002003_pt1 | contig 10661 bp, 11 predicted proteins | sample PPLLak3March2015_FD_187246 | JGI IMG/M metagenome (GOLD analysis project Ga0209391, IMG submission 187246) | Freshwater sediment microbial communities from Prairie Pothole Lake near Jamestown, North Dakota, USA - PPLs Lake P7 Core (1) Depth... | ecosystem: Environmental > Aquatic > Freshwater >... | reverse complement strand
CTTCCTAAAGAATCAATAAAGCAAGCTATTGATAAGGAATTATTAGTTACTGTTTCTTAAAACTTTTTTCATAAGCCCCAACGAATTAACGCATTCCGGTAACGGGATGCGTTTTTTCTTTTAAAGTCTTTTGTAAGATTACCTTACTTAGATATCTCTGTTTTTATCAACAAGTAAAATTTTTCTACCATAATCACCGAAGCAGCATAAGTGGAGGAAAAATTTATTTGATTATTTAACTATTTTATAATTTTCGAATGTATTTATGACGGTATAGTTTTTGAAAATTTATGGATTATTTGAAACTTTTTTGAGTAATCAACATAATGATAAAGAATTACATTTAAGGAATCTATAATGAATAAAATTTTAATATTATCAACAATTATCTTCCTGATAATTACTGGCTGTTCATCCGCACCAGAAACTACAACGGAGAACAAGGATGTTACATTCCTTACTAACGGAATATGGCTGGGCATGCTACCATGCGCTGATTGCGAGGGAATAGATTACCAGATTAATTTAAAAAACGATTATACGTTTAAACAAAAATCGGTTTATAAAGGCAAGTCAGATGAAATTTTTAGTGATGAAGGTAGATGGGGGTTTGTTTCAGATTCTGTAATTGCATTGTCCGGTAATGAGGATTACAAAATGTTTCTAATCCAGCAAAACCACCTGGTTATGCTAGATCAAGATGGAAATAAAATTGAATCCTCATTTGAAGAAAGATATCATCTAAGTAAAGATGATGGTACGGTAAAAGAAATAGTGCCAGTTAAACCTGTTGAAGAAGTTGTGGAAATGAATTTGACTTATTATCAAGAAAAGTTTTTAAGTGGTGTTGATTTTATAGCAAGAGGCAACGAACCTAACTGGACTCTTGAAATTGATCTTGAAAAATCAATGAGCTTTGCAACAATGGACGATATAAAATTAGGCACTCCTGCAGTTGAAGGAATAAAAGCCCAGGATTCTGATGTTACTTTATACACAACAAAAACAGACAGCGGCGAATTAGTAATTACTATTGTCAAAGATAAATGTCAGGATAACATGTCTGGAGAATATTTTCCTTACAAAGTTAGGGTTGAAGCTAAAAGTCCTGCCGATTCCAGCTATAAAACATTTGAAGGATGTGGAAGATATTTATATGATATGCGGTTATATGATATTTATGTAATGGAAGAGTTGACGGGCTTTAATTTGAAAAAAGAAAAGTTAATGAAAGGTGCGCCGCAATTTGAATTTAATCTCACCGAGATGAGATTTTTAGGACACGCCGGATGCAATAGTATTTCCGGGAATATTGATGTTGTTGGCAACAAAATTACATTTGGCAGTTTAATGGGGACATTAATGGCTTGTCCGAATATGAAAGTTGAAAAAGCCGTTATTGGGGCACTCAATCAAAAAACAGTTACGTATAGTATTGATAAAATGAAGCTTACAATTGTAAGCGGAAAAACTAAAATGATTTTGCAAAAGGTTGATTAAGGAATTAGAAACTTAAAGATTGAAAAATTAAATAATAAAATATTTTTAAGGGCACGAAAGATCGTGCCCTTTTTTTGTCTATAAGCAATTACAACACCATCTTCACAAACTCATTTCCCTTAAGTTTTGAGAAAATTATATCGCGAATCACTTCGGATGATACGAATACTCTTAAGTTTAGACTAAAATAATTTCCTTTAGAGCTTACGTTGGAAGAAGAAATTTTATAGTCCATTCCATCTACAGCAAGCTCGATTGCCTTTATCATTTCAGCAGCATCTGTTCCGATTACTTTATAATGCCAATCGCAAGGATATTCTATATTTGGTTTTTTACTGTTGGAATCTAAAATCATTTTTTTGTCATTCCCGCGAAGGCGGGAATCTCTCATATAAATTTTTAATATTTTTATTGGCGTCTTGCATATGCAGGAATACACAGTAATTAATCTTTATTAACTAAAAACACTCCAAAAGTAATTATCAATCCGCTTAAAATCATAAACAAAGTAATATCTTCTTGAAGTAAAATCCAAGCTGTAAATACAGTAACAAAGGGCTCAAAGTAAAGATAAGCTCCAACTTTTGCAGATTCCATTTCACGCAAAGCATAAGCCCAAATTACATAAGCAACTCCGCTGCAAAGTAAACCTAAAAATAATATTGCTATCCATCCTATGCCGGAAAGATTTATTACAGATTTTATAGCACTTTCATTAATTGTAAATGGAATGAGAATAATTGCCATCATTATAAAAAGATAAAGTATTGTCATAACTGGTGAATAATTTAATGAAATTTTTTTATTCACCATTGAATAAATTCCCCACGTAAATGCACTGGCAAGGACGAGCAAATCCCCCTTGTTTTTAATAAGATCAATGTTTGCTGGATTTCCATTTCCTACAAGCAGCAATAAACCAAATGTTGCGATTATTATTCCAATAACTTTTATAGTATTTAATTTCTCTTTAAAGAATATCAAACCAAGCATAGCCATAAAAATCGGCGCTGTTCCAATTATCCATCCTGTGTTTGATGCAGTCGTATACTTCATTCCTGTAACTTGAATCCACAAGTGAAAGACCGCTATCAATGCAAGAAGTAAAATGTAACCATGACTTTTAAGGTTAATTGCGAAGTCTCTTTTCTGTAGCAAAGCGATTATCAGCAAAAGAGAAATAGCAAGAATTAATCTCATTAAAATTATTGTTTCGGGAGTAAGTTCATCAAGCAAATATTTTGTTGCAATGAATGATGCACCCCAGAAGATGATTGCTAAAAGCGGCAGCCAGAATATGTAAGATTTTGTTTTGATGATATTTATGATTGTTAAACAGTTATTAAAGCGTAGTTGTCATTTCGAACGAAGAGAGAAATCTTTTTGCTCATGTGGATAGGATTTCTCAGTCATCCCTGCGGTCTTCCATCGAAATGACAATTTATAAACTTTAATTAGATTTTTCTGTTTTCTTTGCAGAAGAGTAATTCTTAAGGTCATAATTAATTTCTTTACCCGGCATATCCATCTTCACAATTTCTACTCCTGCGTCTGAATAAAACTGTGTAGCAAGTGTATCATGAAAATCAGAAAAAACAACAACGCGTTTAATTCCTGCAGCAATAAGCGCTTTTGCGCAAGTTGTACACGACATATTTGTTATGTATGCGGTTGATCCAACAATATTAACGCCGTGTTTTGTAGCCTGCACAAGAGCATTAATCTCCGCGTGATTGGTGCGAACACAATGATTATCCACAATTAAACATCCTTCATCCTCACAATGCGGCTGACCAGGCAGTGAGCCGTTATATCCTGTTGCAAGCACAAATCTGTCTTTTACAAGAACACATCCGCAATGCATACGCGGACAAGTTGCACGCTCTGAGGCAAGCATTGCAAGTTTTAAAAAATATTCATCCCAGCTAGGTCTTTTGTTATCTGCCATTTAGTTATATCCAAAATATATTTAGAAATTAATGTGAAACTTTATTGTTGTGCGAGACAAATATAGAGAGGCAACGCAAGAAATTAAAAAATTAGTATAACTATTTTACTTTATAGGACCATCTTTGCTTACTGCGGCTTTTCTTCGCCGCGCGCTGATGATGATGACTTTTATAAATTTTACGGCCTCCACAAACACTGCAAGTTGCCGGTATTGCTGTTATGTTTACTTCCCACTCAGCTTTACAATCTTGGCAAAGGTATAAAATCTTTTGTGGCATTTGATATCTCCAGTTTTTTAAGTTCAGTTTTAATTCTATCCCTTAAGCTTCTTTTTTCAGAAAGATAATTGATCATTTTACCACGATTAAAAATAATAGAGTAAAGATTTGCACCGAGTAATTTAGCTTCTTCCATTTTAGAGTTATAAGTTAAAACACTGGAAAGATCGCTTGAAAAAAAATCATGCTTTGCAGCACAATCACCAACAGCATAAATATTTCTATCGGATGTTCTGAAATATTCATCAACCAATATTCCCCTATCACGATCGAATATGATTCCAAGTTTTTCAGCCATTTCAACATTCGGTCTTGAGCCGCAACAGATCATTAAAAAATCACAATCTATTACCTCATCGGAACTAAGTTTTACACCTGTTACGGCATCAATCCCGAGAACACTTTTTATTTTGGAGTTAAGGACTACTTTTCCACCCAGGTTTTCAATTACTTCTTTTACTTTATTGCTGATGTCAGCATCAAATGAAGAAGGCATTAATCGCTTAGATTTTTCGATAATAGTGACTTGTTTACCGGCTCTTAAAAGCTCATCGCACAATTCAACACCAATATATCCACCGCCATAAATTACAGCACTTTCTGCCTCAAGTGCTTCCGTTTTTATTTTACGAATTTGTTCAGGATCTTTATTAATAAGCATAACACCATCTCGTTGAATTCCATCAATCGGTGGTTCAATTGCTCGCGAACCTGTTGCCAGAACAAGTTTTTCATATTCAATTTTACCGCCACCGCTAAGATGAAGTACGTTTTGATTACGGCTTTCTATATTATCATAAAAAACATTTAACCTATTACTAAAGCGACCCGAGATTGAAGAAAGTATCTCTTCAATTATTGAATTCTGCTTATCGGTTTTGATGATTGCAATACTTTTATCAGTATATGTGTTTCTGGCAGAAAGAGTACATATAAGTGCAGGCTCTCCGTTTCCGGCAATGACAATTTGATATTTTTCCATCATCAAGTCCTTTCAAACAAATATTCATAATATGCAGAGTATTTTAAAACCGGAATATTGGGAAGGCGTTAACTCAAAAGATTAGAAGGTGAAATAGGAGTTCAAAATAAATTTAAGCTAAAACCGTTCTCCGGTTTCAATCAGATATAATTTCCAAAATACTTAATCTTCTATTGAGAGAAATTATACACTGTTTATAATATAAACCTTTTGAGAAGAATATCAAGAGTATTAGAGAGAAACAGAGGAAAATTTTCTAAAACCACTTTTTTCTTTTAAAGAAAACAGCCATACCAGCAATAACAAAAAGAGTGATAATCCAAAATCCCCAGGGGTACATCCAATCATAACCAAGTTCTGGAAAATGCTTGAAGTTCATCCCATAAACTCCTGCAAGAAACGTAAGAGGAATAAACAAAGTAGAAATAACCGTTAACACCTTCATCACTTCATTTAGTTTGTTACTTGTACTTGATAAATAAGTGTCAAGCATCCCAACAACCATTTCTCGGTAAGATTCAATTGTATCAATCACCTGTATTGTATGATCGTAAACATCTCGAAGATAAACTCTTGTCTTCTCTTCTATAAATTCATTTTCGTTTCTTTGAATTGCAGAAATAACTTCTCTTAACGGCCAGATAGCACGACGAAGCAGAATCATTTCCCTTCTTAATAAATGAATTGTTTGAAGATCGTTTTTGTTTGGTTCAACAACCAGGTTATCTTCAAGCCCCTCTACATCTTCGCCAATTTTTTCAAGAATATGGAAATAGCTGTCAACAATAGAATCAATCAGTGCATAGGCAAGATAATCCGTCCCATTTTCTCTTAATCTGGTTGCAGATTTTCTGATTCTTTCTCTAACTGGATCAAAAACATCGCCGGTATCTTCAAGAAAAGTTATTACAAAGTTTTTTGTAAGGATTAAACTCACCTGTTCATTCTTTAATGATTTATCTTTTTCATCTAAGTAAAACATTCTTAAAACAATGTAAAGATAATTCGGATACTCGTCTAACTTTGGTCTTTGATTAGTGTTAAGAATGTCTTCTAATGTTAAAGGGTGAATATCAAAATGCTTACCTATTTTTTCCAGGATTTCAACTTCGTGTACGCCGTCAATATTTATCCAGCTTGTGGTTTCAGATTGTTTGTAGGCAAGCAACTCATCTAAGCTTAAAACGGTTTTCTCAATAAAATGATTAGCCTTATAATCAAACAAAGTAATAGTTATAGGCTGTTTTTCTTTATCGCCAACATAAATAAGTGAACCAGGATCGAGTCCAATTTTTTTTGGCTTATTTTTTATAAGCCGCGCTACTTTTCTTAACTGCTTTTTTGTTTGATGTTTTATTTTTTTACCGGTGTTATCAAGCATATTTGCCTCAAAGATTTTTCAAAACCATTTTCTTAAGTGTGTCAATCCACATCGGATTATCATTTAAACTTTCTACAAGCTGAACTTTTTCTCCACCGTGTTCTTTAAATATATTTTGATATTCAATTCCGATTTCAACCGTAGTTTCAAGACAATCAGCTACAAATGCCGGACTGAATACCAATAATTTTTTAGCACCTTTCTTAGCCCATTCTTCAACAACTTTATCAGAGAAAGGTTCAAGCCAGTCTTTATCTAAACGGGATTGAAAACAAACGGTATATCTTTCTTTCGGAAGATTTAATTTTTCTGCAAGCAGTCTTGTTGTTGCATAACAAGTTGCTTTGTAGCAGTATTTATTGTCTTCGTTTATTTCATCTTCGCATTTATGATCTGTGCAGGGCTTTCCATCTGAATATACTTTATCAACTTGTCTAACAGGTAATCCATGATAACTAAAAAGTATATGATCATAATCATTAAGATTATATTTTTTTGATTGTTCAATAACACAATTCAAGTAATTTTCATCATCATAAAACTGTGAGATTATTTTTATTTCCGGAATTACCCACCATTTACTTATTAACTTCATTGCTTTTTCAATTGCAGATCCTGTGCTTGCAGAAGCATATTGCGGAAACAAAGGCAGAATAATAATTTTTTCATATCCGCGTTTTTCCATTCTTGAACAGACTTCATCTAGACTTGGGTTCTTGTAACGCATTGCAAGTTCAACTTCAAAATCATTACCAAGTTCTTTCTGTAATTTTTCTTTTACTGATTCACCGTAAATCATAATAGGTGAACCGTCTTTTGTCCAGAGTTCCTTATAAATCTTTGCGGATTTTGGAGCACGGAAAGGAACAATAATAAAGTTTACAAGAAAAAATCTACCAATAGGATTTATATCAATCACTCGAGGGTCGTTAAGAAACTCAAATAAATATTTTCTAACATCCTTTACCGATGGGCTATCGGGAGTTCCGAGATTTATTAAGAGCACACAAGTTTTTGCCATTTAATATCACAAATTTGTTTATGGATTTATCACAAAAATAAGTTTAAGTTTAGTAATAAGTTACATTATAATTATTATTCATAAAACTTAGCCAGGTGATGAAAAATTTTTTTGTGATTATTCTATTTTCTTTAATTACTTTTTCCTGTTCAGAAATTGACCAGGGTTGTATGTGCACGGAGGAATACAGATCATATTTAGTAACTATTGTTGATACACTTGGAATTCCAGTTGATTCTCTGGATGTTACTGTTAGAGACGAAAATGGTGATGAGTTAAGCGTAATGCAAGACCCGTATCCTTGGGGAGCTGGTAATTATACTGTTATGAATGATTCGTTTACGCAAATGTTTTGTTCATGCACTCTACCAGAGAAAATTTATTTTTCCGCAACGGATGGAAACAGAATCACAAATGGCGAGTTTTTATTTAAAACCGATGAATGCAACTGCCACGTTTATAAGGTATCGGGCCCGGATACTTTGGTGCTGAGATAATTTTTAGTTTGTTTATGCTGTCATTCCCGTGAAAACGGGAATCTAAAACACACAAAATAGATTCCCACTGGAGTTTATCCCGATGAAAATCGGGATAGGAATGATAAACAGTTTAGCTTTTTCTAGTTTCTGCCAAAAAGCTCTGAAAGATTTAACGTTTGTGTTCTTGTTTTGCTTGCAAGAGTAACATAAGTTAAAGCAAGCTCTTCTTTTCCTGCTCCAAGAACGGTACTGATCAATCCCAATGCTTCGCCAAGTTTTTCCGGGACAATATTCTTTGTAACACGATTCCAGATTTCTTCTTCAAGCGCATTAAATGCTGTGTGAACTTCGTGCAAATCAAATCCGGCATCAAATCTTTCTTTAGCAATCTGTGCGGCATACTCCTTCATTGGAAGAAGTCTTTTTTCCACAACACATTTTTCTGTAAGTGTTAAAAGATTTAACAATCTTTTTTTGTTTTCGCTTGGCGATGATTTTGAATATGATTTAAGATGTGCGCAGTTTAAGGATTGAAGTGCGTTATCTAAAATTTCTCCGCCTTGAGTTCTAAGTAGTTCTTTTAAATCCATTTTGTAAACCAATAATTAATTTGTTTTTCAAAATTACGAAAGGTTCCGTTAATATTTGCTAAAATAATTTTACCCAGCTAATCCTTCTGTCTTTAACAAATCCCAATTGTTCTGCAAGATTAATTGCTTTTGCGTTTTTTTCTTCAATCTGTGCAACGGATATTTTACCAAGTTTTCTGTTTTGATGAATAAGTGAAATTAGTATTTCTTTTCCGTACCCTTTTTTTCTGTATTCATCAAGAACGTGCAATGAACCAAGCGCACCATCATCGTGAGTTAAACCCCACGCAACAAGTTTGTCTTTTTTAATTATTGCTGCACTTATAGATTTTGTTATTCTTTCTTCAACATATGCAGGTTTTAAAAATTGTTTATAGTTTGATTGTGAAATTATAAACCCTATATGATCTGTAGTTAATGGAATAACTTCTAATTTGTTTTCAGGAACCTCAACATCATTCGGTAAATAGTAGCGCATCGTGCTTAATATCCACTCAGATTTCCCTTTTTCTGTGATAATCGGAATCATCCAATCTTCTACAGAAGCAAAATAGATGTTGCTGACAGATTTTTCTAACAATGTTTTAAGGTCCGTTTCGTTTTTGCAGACAAGATAAGTCCACTCAACATCGCTTGTACCTTTTATGAGATACGAATTGTTTATCCGAACAATTTCAGTAATTGGATTATTTTCAATAAATCCAATCGTGCTGATGTTGGTTATCTCATCCTGTTTAAGAAGTAAGATTAGTTTGTTTAATTCATCTTTCATTTTATTGCTGGATTACTTTTTACAAAAAACATTAACGCCGCAGTTATCAAACCAAAAACTAAAGCACCGCTCCACAAAATTACAGAGCCATAGTTTTGATAAACAACAGTTCCCAGCCACGGGCCGGCAGAAAAAGCAAAGCTGAAAGTCATTTGATAATATCCCATATATTCTCCTCTTCTATCAGCAGGAGCGATCTCAGAAGTATATGCCGCAGTAACAGGAAAGAAGATCATCTCACCAAATGTAAAAACTACTATTGCAACAATAAGCGGAAATGTTGTTGTTGCAATAGCAAATCCGCCAAAACCAATGCCTGCAAGTAATGCCCCGATCATTAAAGATTTTTTATATGGAGTATCATTCATCCAATTGTTTAATGGCACTTCAAGAAAAATAATTATCACAGTATTGATAGCTCCAAATAGCCCAAACGCTGCTGTTGTAAAACCAAGATCATCTACAATGTAAAGTGGAAGCGCACCAAGATGCTGGAAGAAAACAAGATTTGCAGGAATAACCGCAAACAAAAAAAACAAAAAGTACTTATCATTTAATATTGCAAATCTGATTTTCGATTCGTCTGCTGCTTTAACTCCACTTTCTTGTGATGCTAATGAGGACCACTTAACTGAACTGAAATAAATTCCAGCAGCAATTGATGCAACAGCATTTGCATAAAACAAATAATGGTAATCAATCAAAGTTAAAAATCCACCGATGACGGGACCGATGCTCATTCCAGCATTAATTGCCAAACGATTTAATGCAAAAGCCATTCGGCGCTGTGATGGCGTTACAATTTCAGTTATCAAAGAAAGATTTGCCGGTCGAAACGCCTCGTTAACGGCTGCAAGCACAAATGTTGCAACTAGTATCCAGTTATAATCTGATATAAAAGAGTATGCAAAAAAAAGCAAGCCCGATCCATACAAAGCAAACTTCATTACTTTAATAGAGCCGATCTTATCAGAAAGTTTTCCGGTTAATGGCGCGGCAAGAAATGCGGCAGCACCATAAACAAGAAGTGCTGTACCTGCTTCTGCAGGAGTGGCGCCGATTTTTTTTGTAAGATAAAGCGCAAGAAAAGGAATGACCATTGTTCCGGAGCGATTGATAAGCGAAGTAAAGAACAACGCCCACATATCGTGCGGAAGATCTTTTAATCCTTTGTATGGATTCATAAATCTTACCAGCCCATTTTCTTTTTTAGTTCAGAAATGTGTGCAAGATGATGGTTGCTGTGCCAGGCGTAAAGCGCAAGTGTTTTACTTAAAGTAATATTTTTCCATTCGGGGTGTTGAAATGTTTTTTCAAATTGTTTATCTGTTAATGAACGAAGCAGTATTGTCCATCTCGTATGAAGTGATTCTAAAAGATTTAGTGAAACATCAATAGGAGTTTTAAATGTATCCGGCAATTCTGCCCAGAGATGTTCTTCGTAAGTTTTTATTGGCGGATTATCTTCTGTTAATGCAAGCTTAAATCTTATATAAGAATTTATATGACTATCGGGAATGTGATGAATAACTTGTCTTATCGTCCAGCCGCTATCGCGATAAGGAATATCTAATTGCTGTTTTGAAAGATTTTCAACTTCTTTTCTTAATTGTGATGGGAGAGTTTCAATAATATTAATGAAATCACTTCTCATTCCTTTTGTAACGTTTATGTCTTTATCAAATTTACCGATCGGGTAGCGTGGATC
>Ga0209391_10002002_pt1 | contig 10662 bp, 10 predicted proteins | sample PPLLak3March2015_FD_187246 | JGI IMG/M metagenome (GOLD analysis project Ga0209391, IMG submission 187246) | Freshwater sediment microbial communities from Prairie Pothole Lake near Jamestown, North Dakota, USA - PPLs Lake P7 Core (1) Depth... | ecosystem: Environmental > Aquatic > Freshwater >... | reverse complement strand
CCGGCCAGCCGGTCGAGCATCGACCGCGCCTCGGCCGCATCGGCCGGCTTGCCGAAGATCTCGCCCTCGAGCGCCACGGTCGTGTCGGCCGCCAGCACCGGCCGGCGCTCCCCGGCAGCGAGGCGCTGCCACAGTGCTTCGGCCTTGGCCTCGGCGAGCCGCAGCACGTACGCCGAGGGCGCCTCGCCGGGCCGCACCGCCTCGTCGATGTCCACGGGGCGCACCTCGTGCGCGATGCCGACCTGCCGCAGCAGCTCGCTGCGCCGGGGCGAGGCGGAGGCCAGCAGGATCACGGGTGGCGGCATCGCCCGATCACTCCGCGACGACCGTCGCCTCGACCCGACGCTCCGCCACCAGCGAGTTGCTGATCAGGCAGACGTGCTCCGCCCGCTCGAGCAGCTGCACCGACTTGGCCTCGTCCGTGCCGGCCGGCACGCGCAGCCGTGCCCGCACCACCATGTGCGTGAAGTGCGTCTTGCCCTCGAGGCGATTCAAGGTGCCCTCGACCTCGCACTCGAGCGAGCGCCACTCGAACTTGTTGGCGCGCGCAACGCCGCGAAAGCTCAGCAGGAAACAGTCCGCCACGGCCGCGCAGAGCAGGGTCTCGGGCGACCAGCGGTCGCCGGGGCCGTCGAACTCGGCCGGCGGCGCGGTCACGAGCGTCGGAAGTCCGGCGGAGGTGACCGGCACGTCGCCCTCCGGGGTGGCCGAGGCCTGCACGAGGTAAAGGTGGGGATAGGGATGCATACGCGACTCCGGGCTCGGGGCAAACCCGCATTCAAACGCGCCCACAGCGCGCTGTCCACCGCCGGGGCGACGTGGAGTTCGCGGATTCTAGGGACGGTGGTAGGGCTGGCCCTTGATCACGGACACGGCGCGGTACAGCGCCTCGGCGACCACCACCCGCGCGAGTCCGTGGGGCAGGGTCAGCGGCGACAGCGACCAGCGCAGGCAGGCTCGCTCGTCGAGCGCGGTCGCGAGGCCGTCGGGCCCGCCGATGCAGAAGGCGAGCGGCTCGGCGAGGCGGGCGCGCTCCTCGAGCCAGCCCGCGAGCTGGGCGGTCGAAAGCGCGCGCCCACCGACCTGCAACGCGACGATGGACGCACGCGGGCCGGCGGTCGCCAGCATGCGCTCGCCCTCGGTCGCGACGGCGCGGCGCGCGTCGGCTCCGCTGCGACGACCCAGTTCGATCTCGGTGAGTTCCAGCCGGTAGTCGCCGCGCAGGCGCCCGGCGTAATCGGCGAAGCCGGCGTCCACCCAGGCCGGCATGCGGGTGCCCGCCGCGATCAGTCGCATCAGCATCCCGGCGGCGGGGACGGCGGCGGCGTCAGGCCGCGGCCCCGCCCTCCCACAGTTTCTCGAGGGCGTAGAACTCACGCACCCGCGGCAGCATCACGTGCAGCACGACGTCCTGCAGGTCGAGCAGCACCCACTCGCCGTCGCGCTCGCCCTCCATCCCGTAGGGCCGGAAGCCCGCCTCCTTGCACCGCTGCGTGACGCGCTCGGCAAGCGACTTGACGTGCCGGTCGGACGTGCCGCTCGCCACCACCATGGTGTCGGTGATGTCGGTGAGACCGCGCACGTCGAGCGCCTTGACGTCCACCGCCTTCAGCTCCGCGAGCGCATTGAGCACGACCTCACGCAGCGTCGGCCCGGCTTTCTTCGCCGCCACCTTGCGGAGCGCGGTGGCCGTCGGCCGGGCACGCGTGCCGCCCGACGTGGCGCTGCTCGCCGCGCGGGGCTTCGGCTTCGTCGTGACCGCCGTCTTGGCCGCGGACTTCGGCCTGGCCTTGGCCTTCGACGGGGCCTTGGACTTGGCCCTGGGCGTGGCCCGGGTCTTGGTGCCGGTCGCGGTCTCGCTCGCGGTGCGTCGTGTGGCGGGTCGCTTCGCTGTCATGCTCACCTCTTGGCTGGGACGTGGTAACAACCGGTGTCGCCGATGATGGCCCGCACGGCGTCGGGCAGCAGGTAACGGGGATCGCGGCCAGCGACGATCAGGTCGCGCAGGTCGGTCGAAGAAATCTCGAGCGGCGTGACGGCGCGAACGTGGATGCGCCCGGCCGGCGAGGCGTGCAGGTCCAGCGCCTCGACGGCGCCCCGCTCCGCCAGCAACTCGGCGAGCAGTCCGTCGCGCGGCGCCGACCAGCCGGGACGATGCGCCACGACGAGGTGGGCGAGGTCGAGAATCGCGCGCCACTCGTGCCACCCGGGCAGGCCGAGGAACGCGTCCATGCCGACGATGAGGTACAGCGACCGCCCGGGCTCGTCGGCGCGCAGCTCGCGCAGCGTGGTCACCGTGTAGGACGGCCCGTCGCGGCGCAGCTCGCGGTCGTCCACCGTGAAGCCGGGCTGGTCGGCGACGGCGGCCTGCACCATCTCGAGACGGCGCCTGGCGTCGCAGAGCGGCGCGCCGCGGTGGGGTGGCTGACCGGCCGGAACGAAGCGCACCTCGGCGAGCCGCAGCGCCTGAAGCAGCTCGAACGCGGTGCGCAGGTGACCGTAGTGGATCGGGTCGAACGTGCCGCCGAAGATCCCGAGGGGGCTCATGCCGCGAGCCGGACCCCGGCGATGCGCGCGGTGAGCGCCTCGAGCGCCACCCAGGGATCGCCCCTCAGGCTGCCCTTCGCGACGCGATCGGCGGCCGCCGCAGCGAGCAGCAGCGAGTCGATGTCGGCGCGCGACAGGCGCTTCAGCGCGGCACGCAGCGGTTCCTGCCGACGCGACCAGATCTCCTCGGCGCGGAAGATGGCGTCGAGCGAGCGCTCGCGCTCGGCGCGCTGGGCGACGCGCGACAGGCCGCGCAGGTCGTTCAGCAGCGCCCACAGCACCAGCGGCGGCTCGCGGCCCTCGCCGCGCAGGCCCGCCAGGATGCGCAGCGCCCGCTCGGCCCGGCCGGAGAACGCCGCGGCGGACAGCTCGAACACGTCGTAGCGCGCGCTGTCGGCGACGAGTTCTGCGATCTGGGCCACGTCGAGCGCGGCCTCGGGCATCAGCAGCGCGATGCGCTCGATCTCCTGTTGCGCAGCGAGCAGGTTGCCCTCGACGCGGTCGGCGAGCAGCTCGGCCGCCGCGGGCTCGATGCTGACGCCGCGGCGAGCGAGCCGGTCGCGGATCCACGCCGGCAGCGCCGCGCGCTCCACCGGCTGCCCAACCACCAGCACGCCATGCTGCTCGAACGCGCGCACCCATGCGGCCGCGAGCGGCTTGCGCTCGAGTTCGCCCGAGACCAGCAGCAGGGTGTCGGCAGGCGGCTGCTCGGCGAGGGCCGCGAGCGCGCGGGCGGCCTCCGCATCCGGCGCCGGACCGATCCGCAGCTCGATCAGGCGGCGGGTCGCGAACAACGACAGGTTGGCGGCGTCGGCGAGCAGCGCGTTCCAGTCGAAGCCGCGTTCGAGGAAATGCACCTCGCGATCCGCGTACTGCTGGGCGCGTGCGGCGGCCCGGATGGCGTCGCAGGCCTCGGCGATGAGCAGCGGCTCGGTGCCGGTCACAAGATACGAGCTGCCGAGGCCCCGGGCGAGGCCAGACGGCAGGGCGTCCGGGGAGATCCTCACTGCGCGCGCGGGCTCAGGCCGGGGGCCGGGGGGCTCAACGTCACGATGGTGGGACTCTGCATGTGGGCCGGATTATGCCGCCTTGACCGGGAGGGATCCACCCGCTAGCGTGCCGCCCTCGACGGCCTTTCCAGACGCTCCCGGCTTGGCACTCACCCCGCACTTCTGGCGCTCGATCCCGCTCCCGGGAGGATTCTCCTGGGCGCAGCGCCTGCGGCTGGCGGTATCGACGATCGCGCTCGCCGTCGTGCTCGCCTCGTTCATGCACGTGGCGCACAGCCACGAGGCGGACGAGCCCGGTGTCGCCAAGCTCTGCTCGTTCTGCGCGAGTTTCGAGCGGGGCACCGCCCCGCCGCCGGCCGCGAGCGTCATCCCCCCGCTCGAGCGACCCGCTGCTCCCGAATTCCGGGCGACGGCGCCGTCGTCGCGGCCGTCGGGCCACGTTTCCTTCCAGCCTCGCGCTCCGCCGCACTCCCAGGCCTGAGACCCCGGGCCGCCTGGCCCGTGACCTTCCGTAGCCGGCCGAGCGCCGGCCGTCTGCCTGAATTTTCCGGAGTGCACCCGTGAACACCGCCCATCGTGCGTCCCTGACGCTCACCTGCCTGCTCGCCGCGCCCGCGGCCCTCGCCCAGCACGTCGATCTCGAGGAAGTCATCGTCACTGCCAGCCCGTTGCGGGTCGGAGCCACCGATCTCGTGCAGGCCGCCGTGGTCCTGAGCGGCGAGGAACTCTCGCGCCGGGTCTCGACCAGTCTCGGCGAAACCCTCGCCGGCCAGCCCGGCATGACCGCGAGCTTCTTCGGCCCGCGCGCCAGCCGCCCGATCATCCGCGGGCTCGCCGGCGAGCGCGTACTGATGCTGCAGAACGGCGTCGGGGCGCTCGACGTCAGCAACCTGAGCCCCGATCACTCGGTCGGCATCGAGGAGATCCTCGCCGACCAGGTCGAGGTGCTGAAGGGCCCGTCCACGCTGCTGTACGGCAGCGGCGCCGTGGGCGGCGTCGTCAACGTCGTGGACGGCCGCATCCCGACGCCCGACCTCGAGGGCTGGTCGGGTGTCGGCGAGCTGCGCGGCGAGTCGGTGGACGACGAGCTGAGCGCCGCCGGTCGCGTCGACGGACGCACCGGCTCGATCGGACTGCACGCGCACGGCTACTACCGCGAGACCGACGACTACGACATCCCGGGTTATGCCTGGTCGAAGGCGGCCCGTCGCGAGGCGATCGAGGAAGGCGAGGAGCCGGACCTCACCCGTGGCGTCGTCAGGAACTCCGACAGCGAGACCACGGGCGGCGCCCTCGGCCTGTCGTGGTTCGGCGAGGGCGTGATGGCGGGACTGTCGTGGGGGAGGCACGAGACCAACTACGGCCTGCCCGGGCCGGGCGAGCATGCGCACGAAGGCGAGGAAGATCACCCGGCGGACGACGGCGCGGTCGCGGTCCTCGCAGCCGGCGATGAGGCGCTCGCGGAAGAAGAATCGATCCGCATCGACCAGACCCAGGATCGCCTCGACTTCAAGGCCGAGTGGACCGAACTCGGCGGTCTCGTCGACAACGTGCTGCTGCGCGCGGCCTACAACGACTATCGCCACCAGGAACTCGAGGGCAGCGAAGTCGGCACGCAGTTCGACCAGGACGGCATCGATCTGCGGGTGCACGTGGGCCACGCGCCGCTTGCCGGCTGGGCCGGCACGCTCGGCATGCAGTACACCGGCACCGACCTCGAGGCCGAGGGCGACGAGGCTTACGTGCCGCCGTCGCAGACCGATGCCTACTCGCTGTTCCTCATCGAGCGCCAGCGCTTCGACCGCCTGACCGTGGATCTCGGCGGCCGGCTCGAATGGCAGGAGATCGCCACCGAATCCGCCGCACGCGACTACGACGACACGGCCTTCACGCTGGCGGCCGGACTGCTGTGGTCGTTCGACGAGGCGCTCACCGGTGCCGCGCAGCTGACCCGCTCCGAGCGCCATCCCCAGGCCGCCGAGCTGTATGCCGATGGGCCGCACCTCGCGGTGGGCCGGTACGAAATTGGCGACGACCGGCTGCGGACCGAGACCGCGACGACGCTCGACCTCGGGCTGCGTCGCGAGGGTCGCGTGCACTGGCACGTCTCGCTCTTCTACAGCGACTTCAGCGACTACATCTACGCCGATCCGACCGGCGCGGAAGAGGACGGCCTGCCCGTGTACGAGTACCTGCAGGGCGACGCCGAGTTCTACGGCCTCGAGGCCGAGATCGAGTTCCCGCTGCTCGAGTCCGAGGCGGCCTCGCTGCAGGGACGACTCGGCGCCGACTCCGTCCGCGGCAAGCTCTCGGACGGCGGCAACCTGCCGCAGATCCCGCCCGTCCGCCTCCTGGCGGCGCTCGAGTACGACCGTGGCAAGCTGCACGCAGGGATCGACCTGCAGTGGTTCGACGACCAGACCCGCACCGCCCGCGACGAAACGCCGACCGACGGCGGGACGCTGCTGGGGGCCGAGGTGAGCTATCACTGGGACGCGCTCGCACCGGGCCTGCTGGTGTTCCTGCGTGCCTCGAACCTGCTCGACGAGGAACTGCGACGACACAGCTCGCCGCTCAAGGACTACCTGCCGCTGCCGGGCCGCTCCGTGCTGCTCGGCATCCGGGCGGGCTTCTGAAGGCGGCGGCGACGGGCGGATCCGCTAGACTTCATTCATGAAGAAAGCCGCACCGCCCGTCCGCCGCAGCCTCTACCCCGCCATCGAGCCGCGCCGCAGCGGCTGGCTGCAGGTGTCCCCGACGCACGAGCTCTACTGGGAGGAGTCCGGCAACCCTCGCGGCAAGCCCGCGGTGTTCGTGCACGGCGGGCCGGGCGCCGGCTCGAGCCCGCAGGCGCGCAGCTTCTTCGACCCGAAGCGCTACCGCATCGTCGTGTTCGACCAGCGCGGCTGCGGGCGCAGCCGCCCGCACGCGAGTCTCGAGGACAACACGACCTGGCATCTCGTGGCAGACATGGAGCGGCTGCGAGAGCACCTCGGGATCGAACGCTGGCTGGTGTTCGGCGGCTCCTGGGGCTCGACGCTTGCGCTCGCCTACGCCCAGCGGCACCCGAAGCACGTGAGCGAGCTCGTGCTGCGCGGCATCTTCATGCTGCGCAAGGCGGAGATCGACTGGTTCTACCAGCACGGCGCCAGCGCGATCTTCCCCGACCGCTGGGAGGGCTACCTCGCCGCAATCCCGAAGCGCGAGCGCGGCGACCTCGTCGCCGCCTTCCACCGGCGGCTCACCTCCCGCAACCACGCGACGCGGCTCAAGGCCGCCCGCGCCTGGTCCATCTGGGAGGCCGCGACCAGCTTCCTCCACACCAACGACGACAACGTCGACAAGTGGGGCGAGGAGGAATTCGCGATCGCGGTGGCGCGCATCGAGTGCCACTATTTCGTCAACAAGGGGTTCCTCGAGCGCGAGGACCAGCTGCTGCGCGGCGTGCGGCGCATCCGCCATATCCCGGCGGTGATCGTGCAGGGGCGCTACGACGTGGTCTGCCCGATGCAGACCGCATGGGACCTTCACCGCGCCTGGCCGGAGGCGGACTTCCGCGTCGTACCCGATGCGGGCCACTCCGCGCTCGAGCCCGGCATCACGCACGAGCTGGTGAGCGCGACCGACCGCTACGCGCGCCGGTAAGCGCGCTAGAGCGACGCCAGCCGCCGCAGCACGAGGTCGGCGAGGTCGCGCGCCATCGCCTCGCGCAGCAGTTCCTCCTCGTGACCCTTCGCTAGCAGCTGACCCTGGTCGAAGCTGAAGTTCCGCGTGAGCTCGAGGCGCTGCGCGGGGACGGCCTCCTGCCCGCCGCGGTCCACCGAGTATTCGACCACGTACTGGATCTCGTACTCCGTGGGCGTGTTGCGCGCCGACACGGCGAGCACGCGACGGGTCGCGCGGTCGACGCGCACCCGGATCACGGCATCGGCCTCGCCGGCCGACGGCGCGAGATCGACACCGTTGCGCCCGAGACCGCGACGCAGCTCGACGGCGAAGGGCGAGAGGTCATCGCGCGCCGAAATGTACACGCGTCCGAGATCCTCGGGCAGGCGTTCGGCGCCCTGCAGGCGGTAGCCGCAGCCGGCGAGCAGCGCGAGCGCGAGGCAGGCGAGGACCGCCGGCAGGACCCGGAGCGGCACGAGGCTCACGCCACCACGTTGGCGAGCTTGCCGGGCACGTACACGAACTTGCGCAGGGGGCGGCCCTCCATGAAGCGCTGCACGTTGGGATCGGCGAGCGCCGCCTCGCGCACGGTGGCCTCGTCCGCGCCGGCGGGCACCGTGACGCGGCCGCGCAGCTTGCCGTTCACCTGGACGACCACCTCGACGCTGTCGCGCTCGAGCGCCCGCGGATCGGGGACGGGCCAGCGCTCGTCCACCAGCACGCCCGCGTGGCCGAGCTCGCGCCACAGCGCGTGGCAGGCGTGCGGCACGACCGGCGAGAGCATGAGGACCACGAACTCGAGCGCCTCCTGCATCACCGCCCGCCCCTGCGGCGAGCGGTCCTCGCTGCGGCCGAGCGCGTTCATCAGCTCCATGACCGCGGCGATCGCCGTGTTGAACGTGCGGCGCCGGCCGAGGTCGTTGGTGACCTTGGCGAGCGTCTCGTGCACCTGCCGGCGCAGTCCGCGCTGCGTCTCGTCGAGCGTCGCGACGTCGAGGGCCGGCGCAGCGCCGAGGCTCACGTGCTGGTGCACGGCCTTCCACACGCGCTTCATGAAGCGGAACGCGCCCTCCACGCCCTCGTCGGACCACTCGAGCGTCTGCTCGGGCGGCGCCGCGAACATCATGAACAGGCGGGCGGTGTCCGCGCCGTAGCGCGCGACCAGCCGGTCCGGGTCCACGCCGTTGTTCTTCGATTTCGACATCGTGCCGATGCCGTCCGACTCGACCGGCTCGCCGTCGGCACGCAGCACCGCACCGATGCGCACGCCCTTCTCGTCCACCTGCACGTCGACGTCGGCGGGGTTGTAGTAGACGATGCGGCCGGACGCCGGCTTGCGGTAGAAGATCTCGTTCAGGACCATGCCCTGCGTCAGCAGGTTGCTGAACGGCTCGTCGAGCGCCGTGAGGCCGAGGTCGCGCATCACGCGCGTCCAGAAGCGCGAGTACAGCAGGTGCAGGATGGCGTGCTCGATGCCGCCGATGTACTGGTCCACCGGCAGCCAGTACGCGGCGCGCCCGTCCACCATCGCCGCGTCGTTGCCGGCGCTGGCGAAGCGGAAGTAGTACCAGGACGAGTCCACGAAGGTGTCCATGGTGTCCGTCTCGCGCCGTGCGGGTCCGCCGCACTTCGGGCACGAGCACCTGAGGAACGCCTCGCTGCGGGCGAGCGGGCTGCCGCTGCCGTCCGGCACGAGGTCGTCGGGCAGCACCACCGGCAGCTGGTCGTCCGGCACCGGCTGCACGCCGCAGTCTGCGCAGTGGATCAGCGGGATCGGGCTGCCCCAGTAGCGCTGGCGCGAAACGCCCCAGTCGCGCAGGCGCCAGTTGACGCGGCGCCGGCCCGTGCCCTGCGCCTCGAAGAACTTCGCATACGCATCGAAGGCCTCCTCGAAGTCGAGGCCGTCGAAGCGCCCCGAGTTGATGAGGCGGCCGTGCTCGGTGAACGCGCCCGTCTCGATGTCGGGCAGGCTGCCGTCCACGGGCTGCACCACCGGATGGATGCGCAGGCCGTAGCGGCGTGCGAACTCCCAGTCGCGCTGGTCGTGCGCAGGCACTGACATCACCGCGCCGGTGCCGTAGCTCATCAGCACGAAGTTCGCGACCCAGATCGGCACGCGCTCGCCGGTGATGGGATGGACGGCATCGACGCCGAGCGGCATGCCGCGCTTCTCCATGGTCTCGAGCGCCGCCTCGGTCACGCCGGTGCGCTGGCACTCGGCCAGGAAAGCCTGCAGGTCGGGGTTGCCCTCGGCGGCGCGCTGCGCGAGCGGGTGCTCGGCCGCGACCGCCATGTAGGTCACGCCGCACAGGGTGTCCGGCCTCGTCGTGTAGATCGACAGGGGCTGCGCCGCGCCTTCGACCTCGAACTCGATCTCGAGGCCCTCGGAGCGGCCAATCCAGTTCGCCTGCATGAGCCGCACGCGCTCCGGCCAGCCGGGCAGGCGGTCGAGCGCGTCGAGCAGGTCCTGCGCATAGTCGGTGATGCGCAGGTAGTACATCGGGATCTCGCGCTTCTCGACGAGCGCGCCGGTGCGCCAGCCGCGGCCGTCGATGACCTGCTCGTTGGCGAGCACGGTCTGGTCCACCGGATCCCAGTTGACGACGCCGGTCTTGCGGTAGGCAATGCCCTTCTCGAGCATGCGCAGGAACAGCCACTGGTTCCAGCGGTAGTACTCCGGCGTGCAGGTGGCGAGCTCGCGGCTCCAGTCGATGCCGAAGCCCAGCGACTTCAGCTGCCGCTTCATGTAGGCGATGTTGTCGTAGGTCCACTTTCCCGGCGGCACGCCGTTTGCCATCGCGGCGTTCTCGGCGGGCAGTCCGAACGCGTCCCAGCCCATCGGCTGCAGCACGTTGTAGCCCTGCATGCGCATGAAGCGCGTGATGACGTCGCCGATCGTGTAGTTGCGCACGTGGCCCATGTGCAGGCGCCCGCTCGGGTATGGGAACATGCACAGGCAGTAGTACTTGGGCCGGTTCGGGTCTTCGGTGACTGTGAAGGCGCCGAGCGCCTCCCAGTCCGCCTGGGCGCGGGACTCGATGGCGGCGGGATCGTAGCGTTCCTGCATGGGACGGCCGGGGAGCTGTGGAGCCCGCAAGGATACCCGAGGGGCTAGGGCGCGGGCAGCGGCATGGTGACGAAGCGCGCGACCCCGCCGTCCACCCGGCGCTCGAGCGCACCGAGACCGAGGAGGTAGTTCAGGTGCGCGACCGCCTCGCCCACCGCCAGCAGGCGGTGGAAGCCGCGCGGCACGCGGCGGAACATCACGGGCAGGACCTCGAAGGCGGTGCGCGGCTCGCTGCAGAACTCGCGCAGGGCGTCGAGCTGCTGGTGGTGGTGCCCCGCGAGGTCGGCGAGACGGCGGTGCAGCCCGCGGAACGGGCGCCCGTGCGAGGGCAGGACGATCGTATCCGGGTGGCAGGCGCCGAGCCGGTCGAGC
>Ga0209391_10002000_pt1 | contig 10672 bp, 8 predicted proteins | sample PPLLak3March2015_FD_187246 | JGI IMG/M metagenome (GOLD analysis project Ga0209391, IMG submission 187246) | Freshwater sediment microbial communities from Prairie Pothole Lake near Jamestown, North Dakota, USA - PPLs Lake P7 Core (1) Depth... | ecosystem: Environmental > Aquatic > Freshwater >... | reverse complement strand
CGGTGTCGAGCAGCGTGCCGTCCAGGTCCAGCAGCAGGGCCGCGTGCGATCGCATCAGTCCGCAGCCGGCTTGCGGAAGTGCATCAGGTAGTTGACGCGCGCGTCCGCCACGAGCTTCGTGCTGCGCGTGAACGGGTCGTAGTCGAGGCCCGTGACGTCCACGAGCGTAAGCCCGGACGCGCGGGCCCACGCGGCGAGTTCCGAGGGCCGGATGAACTTTTCGTAGGTGTGCGTGCCGGTGGGCAGCAGGCGCAGCAGGTATTCGGCGCCGAGAATGGCCTTGAGATAAGCGGTCGGCGTCCGGTTCAGTGTCGAGACGAACACCTCGCCGCCGGGGCGCGCCAGGGCAGCCAGTGCCGCGACGACCGCGGCCGGGTCGGGCACGTGCTCGAGCATCTCCATGCAGGTCACGACGTCGTAGCGTCCCGCATGTTCGACGGCATGTTGTTCGGCGGCGGCCAGCCGGTAGTCCACGGTGACGCCGGCGTCGAGCGCGTGCAGCTGCGCGACGCTGAGCAGGTCCGCGGCAAGGTCGAGGCCGACGACGCTCGCGCCCTGGCGTGCCATCGCCTCGGCCAGCAGCCCGCCACCGCAGCCGACGTCCACGACCGTGCGCCCAGCCAGCGGCGCGGTGCGTTCGACGTACCGCATCCGGACGGGATTGAGATCGTGCAGCGGGCGCATCTCGCCCTCAGGATCCCACCAGCGGCTCGCGGCCGCCTGGAAGCGGGCGATCTCGGCCGGGTCGGCATTGACGGTGGCATCAACCATTCGTGGAGTCCTCGGTGGGAGCGGTCGCGTCCAGCCTCGCGGCCCACGCTTCGGCGCGCTCGAGCACGGCGGATTCATCGACGGTGCGCAGGCGTCCGTCGGCGAGCAGCCGCCGGCCGGCGACCCAGGTGTCGGTGACCTGCTGTGACGAGGCCGCGTAGATCACCGCGGTGGCGACGTCGTGGACGGGCCAGCTGCGCGGCGCACGCAGGTCGATGCAGCACAGGTCGGCCCACTTGCCCGGCACCAGGCTGCCAGTCACTTCGCCGAGACCGAGCGTCAGCGCGCCCTCGAGCGTGGCCATGCGGACCAGGTCCGACGCGATCAGTGCGCCGGGTGTCGCGGCCACTCCGGCGGATATGAATCCAGCGATGCGTGCCTCGGCGAGCAGGTCGAGGTCGTTGTTCGACGCGGCGCCGTCCGTGCCGAGCGCAACGCGGATGCCGCGCCCGAGCAGCTGCGCCACCGGGCACACGCCGGCGCCTCGCTGCAAGTTCGATTCGGGGCAATGCACGACGCTGGCGCGGGCTTCGGCCAGCAGGTCGAGGTCCTCGGGTTCCACCTGCGTCATGTGGATCGCGACCAGTTGCGGGCTCGCGAGCCCCAGCGCGGCCAGCCGCGCGAGCGGACGCTTGCCGCAGGCCTGCAGGCTCTGCTCGACCTCGACCGCGGTCTCGTGCAGGTGCACCGCGACCGGCAGGTCGAGCTCGTCGGCCAGCCGGCGCACGCGCGCGAGCGTGCCGTCCGAAGCGGCATAGGGCGAGTGCGGCGCGAAGTGCGTCGAGATCAGCGGGTCGCCCTTGTACTCGTCGCGCAGCCGCATGCCGCGATCGATGTACTCGTCGGCAGTCGCGGCCCAGCTCGTCGCCGCCTCGGTGACGACGAGGCCGACGCTGGCGCGCATCTGCGCCGCCGCGGCCGTCCGGGCGACGACGTCCGGCCAAAGGTGCATGTCCGCGAAGCAGGTGATGCCGCCGCGCAGCATCTCGGCGATCGCGAGCTCCGTGCCGTCGCGGACGTATTCGGGGTCGACCCAGCGGCGCTCGACGCGCATCCGCACCATCGCGGCGTGGGTGTGGGCATTGACGAGGCCGGGCAGCAGCACGTGGTGCGGCCGGTCCAGCGTTTCCCCCGCGTCGTAGCGCAGCCGCGCCTCGGCGGTCGGCAGCACGGCCTCGATCCGGCCGCTGCGGATGGCCACCGAATGGTGCTCGAGCACGCGGCCGTCGGGCTCGACGGGCATGACCCAGCGGGCGGAGACGAGCGTGTCGACTGGCTCCATGCGGATCGGGCCGGGGGGAGGGGTGCGTATGGTATCATTTCAGCCCTCACGACCGGCTTGCGCCGGTCTTCTCATGCCCATCGAATCCATGGCCGAAATCGCCCGCGAAATCCTGCACGTCAACCTCGAAGACGAGATGAAGCAGTCGTACCTCGATTACGCGATGAGCGTGATCGTGGGACGCGCCTTGCCCGATGTCCGCGACGGCTTGAAGCCGGTGCACCGCCGCGTGCTCTACGCGATGCGCGAGCTCGGCAACGAGTGGAACAAGTCCTACAAGAAGTCGGCCCGCGTGGTCGGCGACGTGATCGGCAAGTACCACCCGCACGGCGACACGGCGGTCTACGACACGATCGTCCGCATGGCGCAGCCGTTCTCGATGCGCTACCTGCTGGTCGACGGCCAGGGCAACTTCGGCTCGGTGGACGGCGACGCCCCGGCGGCGATGCGCTACACCGAGGTTCGCATGTCGCGGCTCGCGGGCGAGCTGCTCGCTGACATCGACAAGGAAACGGTCGACTTCGCGCCGAACTACGACGAGTCCGAGACCGAGCCGACCGTGCTGCCGACGCGGGTGCCGAACCTGCTGGTGAACGGCTCGTCGGGCATCGCGGTGGGCATGGCCACCAACATCCCGCCGCACAACCTGCGCGAGATCATTGACGCCTGCGTGGCGTTGATCGACAAGCCCGAGAGCACGATCCCCGAGCTGATGGAACTCATCCCGGGACCTGACTTTCCCACCGCAGGCATCATCAACGGCGCGCGCGAGATCTACAACGCCTACACGACCGGCCGCGGCCGCATCGTCGTGCGGGCGCAGACCGAGATCGAGGAGATCGACTCGCACGGCCGCGAGGCGATCATCGTCACCGAGCTGCCCTACCAGGTGAACAAGGCGCGGCTGCTCGAGCGCATCGCCGACCTGGTGCGCGGCAAGCTGATCGAGGGCATCTCGGAGCTGCGCGACGAGTCCGACAAGGACGGCATGCGCGTCGTCATCGAGTTGAAGCGCGGCGAGGTTGCGGACATCGTCCTCAACAACCTCTACAAGCAGACGCCGATGGAGTCCGTGTTCGGCGTCAACATGGTCGCGCTGCAGGACGGCCAGCCGAAGCTGATGAACCTCAAGGACATCCTCGAGGCGTTCCTGCGGCACCGGCGCGAGATTGTCACCCGCCGCACCGTGTTCGACCTGCGCAAGGCGCGCGAGCGCGGGCACATCCTCGAAGGCCTCGCAATCGCGCTCGCGAACATCGACGAGATCATCGCGCTGATCAAGGCATCGCCCACCTCGGCCGAGGCCAAGGTCGCGTTGATCGCCCGCAGCTGGACCTCGGGCGTGGTGCCCGCGATGCTCGAGCGCGCCGGCGCGATCCAGACCCGGCCCGAAGGGCTGCCGGCCGAGTTCGGACTGCACGAAGGCGTGTACCGGCTCTCCGAGGCGCAGGCCCAGGCGATCCTCGACCTGCGGCTGCACCGGCTCACCGGCCTCGAGCAGGACAAGATCCTCGCCGAGTACGGCGAACTGCTCGACCTGATCCGCGACCTGAGCGACATCCTCGCGCGCCCCGAGCGGCTGCTCGAAGTGATCCGCCAGGAACTGCTCGCGATCCGCGAGCAGTACGGCGACGCGCGCCGCACGCGCATCGACGCCGACGAGTCCGACCTGACGATCGAGGACCTGATCACGCCTGAGGACATGGTGGTCACGCTGTCGCACGGCGGCTACGCCAAGGCGCAGGCGGTCAGCGAGTACCGCGCGCAGGGCCGCGGCGGCCGCGGGCGGTCCGCGACGGCGATGAAGGACGAGGATTTCATCGACAAGCTGTTCGTCGCCAACACGCACGACACGCTGCTGTGCTTCTCAAACCTCGGCCAGCTCTACTGGCTCAAGGTGTACCGCCTGCCGAAGGCGGGCCGCGGCTCACGCGGCAAGCCGATGGTGAACCTGCTGCCGCTCGAGGCCGAGGAGCGCATCACCGCGGTGCTGCCGATACAGGACTACGAGGAAGGCCGCTACGTGTTCATGGCCACCGCCACCGGCACGGTCAAGAAGACGCCGCTCTCGGCATTCTCGCGGCCGCGGGCCGCTGGCATCATCGCCGTCGGTCTCGACCCGGGCGACAAGCTCGTCGGCGTCGCGATCACCGACGGTACGCGCGACGTCATGCTCTGCACGTCGGGCGGCAAGGCGATCCGCTTCCTCGAGGACGACGTGCGCCCGATGGGCCGCACGGCGGCTGGCGTCCGCGGCATCCGGTTGCCGGAGGGCGAGGAAGTGATCTCGCTGATCATCCCCGATCCGAACGGACTGATCCTGACGGCCTCCGAGAACGGTTACGGCAAGCTGACGCCGGTCGAGGAATTCCCGTCGCACGGCCGCGGCGGCCAGGGCGTGATCGCGATGCAGACTACGGAACGCAACGGCGAACTGGTCGCAGCCACGCAGATCGCGACGACCGGCGAGCTGATGCTGATGAGCTCGAACGGCACGCTCGTGCGCACCCGCGCCGGTGAGATCTCGGTGCTCGGGCGCAACACCCAGGGCGTGCGGCTGATCCGTCTCGATGACGGCGAGCGGTTGATCGGCGTCGAACCGGTCGAACCGGAGCCGGAGGAGAGCGAAGACAACGGCGCCGACGTGGCCAATGGCCAGTCCGACGCCGGGACGGCGTCGCAGGAAGCCACCCGTCCCGACTGAGTTACACTGCGCTGCAACATCGCCCGGGAGGCCCGCCCGCCATGAGTCGCGTCTTCAATTTCAGTGCCGGTCCCGCCGCCGTGCCGGTCGAGGTCCTCGAACAGCTGCGCGACGAGATGCTCGAGTGGCGCGGCGAAGGCATGTCCGTGATGGAGATGAGCCATCGCGGCAAGGCCTTCGTCAGCATCGCCGCTCAGGCCGAGGCCGACCTGCGCGAGCTGCTGGCCGTGCCGGCCGACTACAAGGTACTGTTCCTGCAGGGCGGCGCCACCGCGCAGTTCGCTGCGGTCCCGATGAACCTGGCGCGACCCGATGCGGTCGCCGACTACGTCAACACGGGCGCGTGGTCGAAGAAGGCGATCGGCGAGGCGAAACGCTTCTGCAAGGTCCACGTCGCAGCCGACGCCGGCGGCAAGTACTCGACGATTCCAGCGCGCGCCGACTGGCAGCTCACGCCGGGCGCCGCCTACTTGCACTACACGCCGAACGAGACGATTGGCGGCGTCGAGTTCCACCAGATACCCGACGTCGGCGACGTGCCGCTCGTCGCCGACATGTCGTCGACGATCCTGTCGCGTCCGCTGGACGTGAGCCGCTTCGGCGTCATCTACGCCGGCGCGCAGAAGAACATCGGTCCGGCGGGCCTGGTTGTCGTGATCGTCCGCGAGGACCTGCTCGGTCACGCACGCGCGGATCTGCCGACCGTGTTCGACTGGAAGGCCATGGCCGCGGACGGCTCGATGCTCAACACGCCCGCGACCTACAGTTGGTACGTCGCCGGCGCCGTGTTCCAGTGGATCAAGCGGCAGGGCGGGCTCGCCGCGATGGAGCGCCAGAATCGCACCAAGGCCGAGAAACTCTACGGCGCGATCGACGGCTCAGGTTTCTACCGCAACCCGGTCGCGCTCGACGCCCGCTCGTGGATGAACGTGCCGTTCACGCTGCCGAGCGACGAGCTCGACAAGCCGTTCCTCGAGGGCGCCAAGGCCGCCGGACTCGTGGCGCTGGCGGGGCACCGCTCCGTCGGCGGCATGCGGGCCAGCATCTACAATGCGATGCCGATGGCGGGCGTCGAGGCGCTGGTGAGCTACATGCAGGAATTTCAGCGAACCAAAGGATGAATATAGGCTGCGGGCTGTAGGCTGTGGGCTGTAGGTCGGAACAGCTCCTCCGACCTACAGCCCACAGCCTACAGCCCGCAGCCCACCTCCCCACAGCCTATAGCCTTTCCATGTCCTACAAGATCCTCACGCTCAACAACATCTCCGTCCGCGGGCTCGAGCGGTTGCCGCGCGATCTCTACGAGGTCGCCTCGGAGATCGGCCACCCGGACGCGATCCTGCTGCGCTCGGCGGACATGCACTCGATGGAGGTTCCGGAGAGCGTGCTCGCGGTCGCGCGCGCCGGCGCGGGCACCAACAACGTGCCCGTCGCGAAGCTGGGCCGCCGTGGCATCCCGGTGTTCAACGCGCCCGGCGCGAACGCGAACGCGGTCAAGGAACTGGTGCTCGCGGGCCTGTTCCTCGCGTCGCGCAACATCTGCCAGGCCTGGGGCTACGTCCGCTCGCTCGAGGGCGACGATCACGCGATCGAGGAGGCGGTGGAGAAGGGCAAGAAGAAGTTCGTTGGCCACGAGCTGCCCGGCCGCACGCTCGGCGTCGTGGGACTCGGGGCGATCGGTGTCGAGGTCGCGAATGCCGCGCTCGGCCTGCGCATGAAAGTGCTCGGTTACGATCCGCAGATCACCGTGCAGCGCGCCTGGCAGCTGTCGTCGGGCGTCGAGCAGGCGCTGAGCCTCGACGACCTGTTCGCCCGCTGCGACATGGTCACGGTGCACGTGCCGCTGAACGACGCGACGCGCACGCTCGTCAACGAGGCGCGGATCCGGCTGATGCGCAAGGGCAGCGCGGTGCTGAACTTCGCAAGGGCCGGCATCGTCGACGAAGCGGCCATGCTGCGCGAACTCGACCGGGGCCAGTTGGGCTCGTACATCTGCGACTTCCCGACGCGAGCGTCGAAGGATCATCCACGGGTCGTTGCGCTGCCGCACCTCGGCGCGTCCACCGGCGAGGCGGAGGAGAACTGCGCGATCATGGTCGCCGAGACGCTGCGCGACTTCCTCGAGAACGGCAACGTGCGCAACTCGGTCAATTTCCCCGAAGCGGTGCTGCCGCGCGTCGGCGGCAATCGCGTCGCGATCGCGAACGAGAACGTGCCGAACATGGTCGGCCAGGTCTCCACCTGCCTCGCGGACGCCGGGCTCAACATCGCCGACCTGCTCAACAAGTCGCGCGGCGACCTGGCCTACACGTTGATCGACACCGAAGCACCGATCCAGCCTGAAGTGCTGGCCAGGCTGCGCGCGATCCCCGGCATCCTGTCCGCGCGGACGGTCTGAGCGTGGCGCGCGCGAAAGCAACGAAACTCCCCTCGCGCAAGGCTGCTCCGCCGAAGGCGCAGCGCAAAGCGGTGCCCGTCAAGCCGGCGCTCGAGTCGATCCGCGAGCGCATCGACGTCATCGATGCCGACCTGCATGCGCTGATCAACGAGCGGGCGCGCCTCGCGCAGCAGGTCGGGATCTCGAAGCACGCGGCCGGGCACACCGTCGATTTCTACCGCCCGGAGCGCGAGTCGCAGGTGCTGCACCTGGCGCTCGAGCGCAATCGCGCCGCCCGGGGCCCGCTGCGCGACGAGGAAATCCTGCGCCTGTTCCGCGAGATCATGTCCGCCTGCCTCGCGCAGCAGGAGCCGCTCAAGGTTGCGTTCCTGGGCCCCGAAGGCACGTTCACGCAGCAGGCCGTCTACAAGCAGTTCGGCCACTCGGTCCGGGCACTACCACTGACGTCGATCGAGGAAGTGTTCCACGAGGTGGAGTCCGGCACGGCCGACTTTGGCGTGGTGCCGATCGAGAATTCGAGCGAGGGCACGGTCAACAACACGCTCGACATGTTCCTGACGTCACCGCTCGCGATCTGCGGCGAGGTGGAACTGCGGATCCATCACAACCTGATGGGCGCGATGAGCGCGCTCGGCCAGGTCGAACGCGTCTGTGCCCACCAGCAGGCGCTCGCGCAGTGCCGCGGCTGGCTCTCCGAGAACCTGCCCGGCGTCGAGCGCGTGCCGGTCGCGAGCAATGCCGAAGGCGCGCGGCGGGCGCGGGACGAGGACGGCACGGCGGCGATCGCGCCGATGGCCGCAGCGGAGGTCTACGGCCTCAATGTGCTGGTGCCGGAAATCGAGGATCGGGCCGACAACACGACCCGGTTCCTGGTGATCGGCCGCAAGTCATTCCCGCCGAGCGGCCAGGACAAGACCACGCTGCTGGTCTCGGCGGCCCACACCGACGCGCCGGGCGCGCTGTTCCGGCTGCTCGAGCCGTTCGCGCGCGAAGGCATCAGCATGACGCGCATCGAGTCGCGACCGTCGCGTCGGCGCAAATGGGACTACGTGTTCTTCATCGACCTCGAGGGTCACGCCGAGACGCAGCCGCTCGCCGGCGTGCTCGCAAAGCTCAAGGGCCAGGCCTCGCTGTGCCGGGTGCTCGGCTCGTATCCTCGGGCGATTCTCTGACGATGAGCGAGTTCGTCGTCGAGCCCTGTGCGGGCATCGCCGGCCGGGTGCGGGTCCCGGGTGACAAGTCCATCTCGCACCGGGCGCTGATGCTCGGCGCAATCGCCTCGGGCACCACGCAGGTCGACGGGTTCCTCGAGGGCGAGGACTGCCTCGCGACGTTGCGCGCGGTGGCGAGCCTCGGCGTCAACGTGCAGCGGCCGGCACCGGGCGAGGTCGTGATCGAGGGCGTCGGCCTGCGGGGCCTCGGGTTGCCGCGCTCGGTGCTCGACATGGGCAACGCCGGCACGGCGATGCGGCTCTTCATGGGCCTGCTCTCGGCGCAGGGCTTCGACTCCGAGCTCGTTGGTGACGAATCGTTGATGCGGCGCCCGATGGAGCGCGTCGCGAAGCCGCTGCGCGCGATGGGTGCGCAGATCGAGACGCAGGACGGACGTCCGCCCGTGCGGATCCGCGGCGGCGCCGCGCTGCGCGGGCTGCGCTACGAGATGCCGGTGGCCAGCGCCCAGGTCAAGTCCGCCGTGCTGCTCGCGGGGCTGTATGCCGAGGGCGAGACGACGGTCGTCGAGCCCGCCGTCACGCGTGATCACACCGAGCGCATGCTGCAGAGCTTCGGCGCGAACATCGTCGCGCGCGGCGGCAGCGCGACCGTGTTGCCAGCGGCGCAGCTTGAAGCGACCCGCATCAGCGTGCCCGGGGATTTTTCGTCGGCGGCTTTTTTCATCGTGGCCGCCTGCATCGGCGCGCGCGAACCGTTCGTCATCGAAGGCGTCGGCGTGAACCCGACGCGCACCGGGCTGCTCGAGATGCTGGCGCTGATGGGCGCCGACCTGCGGCTCGTCAATCACCGCAGTGCCGGGGCCGAGCCGGTCGCCGACATCGAAGTGCGGCCGGCGCGCCTGCGCGGCATCCGCGTGCCGGAACGTCTCGTGCCGCTCGCCATCGACGAGTTTCCCGCGTTCTTCATCGCCGCGGCCTGCGCCGACGGCGAAACGCGGGTCACCGGTGCCGAGGAGTTGCGCGTCAAGGAGAGCGACCGGATCGCGGTCATGGCGCGCGGGCTCGACGCTCTCGGCGTGCCGAACGAGGTGCTGGCCGACGGACTCAGGATCGAGGGCGGTCCGTTCGGCGGCGGCGTTGTCGACAGCCACGGCGATCATCGGGTCGCGATGTCGTTCGCCGTGGCGAGCCTGCGCGCGTCCGCCCCGATCGAGATCCGCGATGTCGCCAACGTCGGGACGTCATTCCCGGGGTTCGCGGCCACCGCGCGAGCGGTTGGACTGCACCTCGCCGAGCGGGCCTGAAGCGGGCGTCGCCATGGCGGTGCCGATCATCGCGGTCGACGGGCCGAGCGGCTCCGGCAAGGGGACCGTCAGCCGACTGCTTGCCGAGCGGCTGGGTTGGCACCTGCTCGACAGCGGGGCCCTGTACCGGCTGGTGGCGCTGGCCGGCGCCGCGCACCGCATTCCTGACACCGACGAGGCCGGGCAGGCGGCCATTGCCGCCACGCTCGACGTCCGCTTCGAGGTCGACGCGGCCGGCGGCGAACGTGTCCTGCTGGATGGGCGGGAAGTCACCCGCGAGCTGCGCGCCGAGGCGACCGGCAACATGGCGTCCCGGGTGGCCGTGATGCCGGCGGTCCGGGCGGCGCTGCTGGACCGCCAGCGGGCGTTCGCCGTGCCCCCGGGGCTGGTGGCCGACGGCCGGGACATGGGAACCGTGGTTTTCCCAGCCGCCGGGCTCAAGGTGTTCCTCACGGCGAGCGCCGAGGAACGGGCCCGCAGGCGCTATAACCAGTTGAAAGAAAAGGGCCTCGCTGCTAACCTTGCCGGCCTTTCGCAGGAAATTCACGAGCGGGACAGGCGCGATTCGGCGCGGTCCGTGGCGCCGCTTCGCCCGGCGACGGACGCAGTGATCATCGACTCGACCGGCATGACGGTCGAGCAGGTGGTGGCCCAGGTACTCGCGCTCGCTCGAGAAGCTTTCCCCGCGATCTGATTGTTTTCTCGAAGTCGCCCGGCAGGATGCTGGTGCGGTGTAATCAACCCTTCGTGGGCGGGATGCCAGCGGAGTCATGGGCCTGATCGCCCTGGAAAAAGTAATGACCGAAAGTTTTGCGCAAATGTTCGAAGAGAGCCTGGCGAGTCAGCGGATTCGCCCGGGCCAGATCCTCACCGGCCGCGTGATCGAGGTCACCCCCGACGTGGTCGTGGTGAGTGCCGGACTCAAGTCCGAAGCCGTCATCCCCACCGCGCAGTTCAAGAACGAGCGCGGCGAGATCGAAGTCAAGGTCGGCGACGACGTCGAAGTGGCCCTCGACAGCGTCGAAGACGGCTCCGGTGAAA